>ERZ869925.652-NODE-652-length-22212-cov-91.667735_pt1 | contig 22212 bp, 44 predicted proteins | sample MGYA00579311_ERZ869925 | MGnify/ENA primary metagenome ERZ869925 (study PRJEB32216, sample SAMN09231817) | wastewater metagenome | place: USA: Maryland | collected 2016-07-30 | study: EMG produced TPA metagenomics assembly of the PRJNA472060 data set (Reclaimed...
GTTCGTGCAGCAGTTGCAGATGTAGCAATGCCAAAGGTTGGCGGTGCAAAGGTAACTCGTGAGGAGCGTACCTACACACCACAATCAGGAGCATCATTTATTAAAGATGCTTTCAATGCACAATTTAAGTCAGATTTCGGTGCTTCTGAGCGCCTTGCTCGCCATATGCGTGAGGAAGAAGTTGAGCGCCGTGATGGAACAACTGCAAACTTTGAAGGTTTAGTAGTTCCACAATATCTAACTGATCTTGCAGCACCTCTTGCTCGTGCAGGCCGCCCAACTGCGGATTTTGCAACAAACAAGATGGCACTACCAGCAAGCGGAATGACTTTAAACATCAGCCGCATGACCACTGGAACTTCAACTGCAATTCAACAAACACAGGCAACTGATGTTTCTGAAACAGATGCAGACGATACTCTGCTAACTGTAAATGTTCGCACAATCGCAGGTCAGCAAGACCTATCACGCCAAGCAATTGAGCGTGGAACAGGTATTGATTCATTTGTAATTGGCGATCTAATTCGTTCATGGCACACAACATTGAACTCACAAATTCTAAATGGTGCTGGAACAAACGGAACTATCAAGGGTATTCGTGCCTCTGGTGGAAACGCAATTACTTTCACTGCAACAACTCCAACTGTTGCACTTCTATATCCAAAGTTGGCAGATGCTCTACAACAAGTTCAGAGCAATGTATTTACAACTCCAACTGCTTGGATCATGCACCCACGCCGCCTAGCATTCTTGCTAGCAGGTGTTGATGGTTCAAACCGCCCATTAGTAGTACCAGCAGCAAACGGCCCAATGAACTCCGTTGCAGCAGGTGCAGGAGTTGCTCAATACGGCAACTCAGGTTACCAACTACTTGGTTTGCCTATCATTGCAGATGCTTCTGTTGCAACTAACTACGGCGCTTCAACTAACCAAGATGAAATCTACTTGGTTGATGCCCGTGAGATGCACCTATGGGAGCAACCAGGATCACCATTCTCACTTCGTTTCGAAGCAACAAATGCTGGTTCTTTAACTGTAAAGAGCGTTGTTTACGGCTACGCCGCATTCACCGCAGAACGCTATCCATTAGCCGCTTCAATCATTAGCGGAACTGGTTTAGCAGCACCATCCTTCTAATCTAGAAGGCAATTAAGAACTGTTTAGGCGGTTTAACCTCCCCCGATTAAGCCGCCTAAACTCCTAAAATAGTTCGGGGGAACTATGAAAACTGCACACAAAGTAACAATTGGCTCATGCGATTCAGGCCAAGTAAATGGTTCATTTGCTTATACTTTAATTCAACTTGCTCAATCAAGATCATCACGATTAGGGCCATTTGTTAGAGTTAAAGGTTCAGGATTACTTTCTAAGATTCGTAATCAAATCGTTAAACAATTTTTAGATAATACAAAATCTGATTGGCTTCTGATGGTAGATAGCGATCAGCAATTAGGTGTGGCAACATTTGATAAATTAATTGATACTGCCCACGATTTAGAACGGCCAGTAGTGGCAGGTTTAGTATTTGCAGCCTTTAATGATGGCGTTAGTGAATATCCAAAACCAGTGCCAGCAATCTTTCAAGATGCACCAGAGGGATTCTTACCTCTCTATAAATATGATGAGAATAAAGTTTTTGAGATAGATGCAGTAGGTACAGGTTGCCTCTTAATTCACCGCAGTGTTCTTGAAAAGATGCGAGAAACTGCCGATCCAAGCATGGGCAAGAATTGGTGCTGGTTCTGGGATGGGCCAGTAAATGGTGAATGGATAGGCGAGGATTTACTTTTCAGCCGCCGTATTCGCTCACTTGGTTATCCAATACATGTAAATACTGGCGCAATTTTGCCACATCAAAAATCATATTGGTTAGATGATAGGCATCATAAATTATGGAAACATTAAAAAAGATTTTTAAAAAAAGAATTAAACCAAAGGAAACGGCCACTGCCGAACCTGAACTTGAAAGAGCGATTTTACCTAAATCGGAAAGAAGGAAAAAAGCGTGGCAATAACTAACGGGTACTGCACATTGGCTGAATTAAAAGCATCATTAAACATTACTGATAATGTTGATGATACTGCTTTAGAATCTGCCATTACTGCTGCTAGTCGCATGGTTGATGATTACACTGAGCGTTTCTTTTATGTTAATGGTAGTGTTGGTTCTCCAGTTACTCGCTATTACACCGCAGTTGATCCTTATACAATCAACATTGATGATGTAACTACAATTAGCGAAATTGCTACCGATGATAACTTTGATCGCACATTTGGAACTGTTTGGAGTACAACTGATTACATGGTTGAACCAATTAACAACCCAATTAAAGGCTGGCCTTATAGCCGTGTTCTTGCAATTGGTGCTTATATTTTTCCATATCAATTACCTCAATCAGTTAGAATCAAAGGCGTTTGGGGTTGGTCAGCCGTACCAGCCGAAGTTAATATGGCTACATTAATTCAATCATCACGCATATTTGGCCGCAGGCAATCACCATTTGGAATTGCTGGTAGCCCTGATCTTGGAACTGTTAGATTATTTTCTCGCCTCGATGCAGATGTTGAGGTATTGCTTCGCCCATTCCGTAAGAATGGTGGCTTGGCTAAGTGATTCCAAGCAATGTTAGAGATGGTTTAAAAACTAGATTACAAACAATTACTGGGCTTAGAGTTTACGATTTAATTCCAGATACTGTAACTCCACCTGCCGCAGTAGTGGGTCAATTAGATTTCACCTTCGATATAAACAACGCAAGGGGCTTAGACCAAGCAAATTGTGATGTGTTGGTGATTGTTCAACGCCTATCAGAAAGAGTTGCCCAAGATAAGTTAGATGCTTTTCTAGCAGGTTCTGGTTCTGGTTCAATCAAGGCAGCAATTGAAGGTGATAAAACTTTAGGTGGCGCAGTAAATACACTTAGAGTTATTAGCGCCGAAGGTGGCACTTATGAATCAGGTGGCGCTTTATTTCTATCTTACAGATACCGCCTCACAATTTGGGGTTAAGGAGAAAAAATGTCTTACATCGTTACCTCAGAATTAGAGGTTTGCAACAAAGTAAAAGGTGATTCAATCACTGAAAAAGAATTGCTTAATGCAGGAGCCAACATCGAAGCATTGATTTTAGGTAACCACATTAAGGCAAGTGGGGGAACAACCAAGCCAGCAATCCAAGAAGGAGCCGAAAAATAATGGCAAGAATCGTATTAACCGATGCGAAGGTTACGATAAATTCAGTAAATTTATCTGACCATATCGCAAGCATTAGTTTAAGTACCAGTGCAGATGTTGTTGAAACCACTGGGTTTTCATCAACCGCAGCACGAACAAGAGTTGCTGGTTTGCAAGATAACTCTGTAACTCTAGAATTTCATCAAGATTTTGCAACATCAAATGTTGAGCAAACAATTTACCCATTAATAGGAACTACAACAACAATTGTAGTTACTCCAACATCATCCGCAGCAGGTGCAACAAACCCTTCCTATACCTTCACTGCATTAGTTTCAGAATGGCAACCACTTTCAGGCGCAGTTGGTGAATTGGCTACTGCAAGTGTTACTTGGCCAATCTCAGGAGCAATAACAAAGGCGGTAGCATAATGGCAAGAATCGTACTAACTAACGCATCTGTTACTTTTGCAAGTACAGATATTTCAAGTTATGTAAGTTCAATAAGTCTAAGCACTTCTCTAGATGTAGTCGATACAACTGCATTTGGTAGCACTGCTCGTTCTCGTGTTGCAGGATTAGCAGATAATCAAGTAACAATAGAATTTTTCCAGGATTTCGCATCTGGTGCATTAGAATCTGTTGTTTACCCAACTATCGGAACATCTGTTGCAATGGTTGTAAAACCAGTAGCAGGAAGCACTAGCGCAACTAATCCGCAATACTCATTCAATGCTTTAGTTTCAGAATGGCAACCATTATCAGGAGCCGTTGGCGAACTAAGCACTGCAAGTATAACCTGGCCAGTATCAGGCGCAATAACAAAAGCAACTTCATAACCTAATAAGGGGGAAATAAAATGGATGGATTATCACTAAAAATCAAAACCAACGATGGTGTAGATGCAACATATACTTTGCGACCTCGCACCATCGTTGCTTTTGAGCAAAAGTTTGGCAAAGGCCTGGCAAAGTTGTTTGCCGAGGATCAAAAAATGGAGCATATCTATTACCTTGCCTGGCAATCTTTAAAAGATAATGGTCGAGTTGTAAAACCATTTGGCCCTGAGTTCTTAGATACACTTGAATCAGTGGAGATGGTTTCTGACCCAAATTCAGAATCCACCGAGATAGCCTAACCTTTGCAATTGCAACGGCCTCGGTGGAGTTAGGCATCTCTCCGATTGATTTGATAGATGCTCCAGATGGCGTTTTGGAGGCAATGTTCGCTTATCTAAAGGAAAGAGCAAAGGCAAATAAATATGGCCGATGATATTATTGTTTTAACAGGTATCAAAGAAACAATTGATGCGTTAAAAGAATTTGATAAAGCGGCGGCCAGAAAATTCAATAAAGTAATTAATGATGAATTAAACAGGGCTGAACAAAAAGCAGATAATTTAGTAGTTCAATTTACTAATCCTGTTTATGGAACACCAATGCGTGGCTGGCGTAAAACTCCAGCCACCAATCCTAGAACTAGAGGTGGCGCAGGTTGGCCAGCCTGGGATGTAAATAATATCCAGGCAGGTATTGTAAAGAGCAGAGCGCAAGGCAAAGTTCGTGGTGATTACACTACCAGCGCAGGTGCTTTAATAAATAAAGATGCTGCTGGTGCGATTTTTGAAGTTGCAGGGCGCAATGCCTCTGCTTCAAAAAATCAATTTGTTAGATATTTAAGTAACTCATTTGGAAAAGCCTCACGCCTTATTTGGGCAGTTGTTGATAAAGATAAAGAGGCAATTCAAAAGCGTGTTGCAGAAGCATTAGAAACTGCTAAAAAAACATTACAAACTAATTTAAACAGTAGGAGTTAAAGTGGCAACTGGCGCAATTATTGCTCGGATTATTACCCAGTATTCTGCTAAAGGCTCAAAGGCTGCTCAAAAAGATATTACAAAACTTGGAAAACAATTTGATGCTTTTTCCAAGAAAGCAACTTTAGCCTTTGCTGCTGCTAGTGCAGCCGTTGGTGCTTTTGCCGTTAAAGTTGGAACTGATGCAGTTCGTGCTGCGATGGATGATCAAAAGAGCCAGGCTCTACTTGCATCTACTTTAAGAAATACTACAAACGCAACCGATGCAACTATTGCCAGCACTGAGGAATACATAAATTTATTACAGAAGCAAGTAAATGTTGCAGATGATGAGTTGAGGCCTGCGCTGGCTACACTCGCCAGAGCAACTGGAGATGTGGAATCTGCTCAAGGTTTACTTGGCTTGGCATTAAATATCTCGGCTGGAACAGGCAAAGATTTAGCCTCGGTTTCACTTGCATTGAGCAAGGCAATAGGGGGCAACCTCGGTGCATTAACTCGCTTAGGTGTACCGCTTGATAAAAATATAATTAAATCAGGTAATTTAGATGCAGCCTTACAGAGCCTAAATGATACCTTCAAAGATCAGGCAGATGTTCGTGCAAAAACTTTAGAATTTAGATTAAAGGGTTTGAACATTGCTTATGGCGAAGTTCTTGAAACTCTTGGGTATGCATTACTGCCTGTTATAGAACAATTTGCAAGCACAATTTCAACTACTGTTTTGCCTCAATTAGAGGCTTGGATTTCTGCCAATAAAGATGAATTGGCTGCTGGATTAACTGTAATTCTTTCACAGATTCCAGAATTAATTACTCAAGTATTTAATTTCTTTGATTATATTCAGCGCAATCTTGGTACTTTAAAAGTTCTTGCAGCCTTATTAGTAAGCACATTTGCAGCAGCAAAAGTTTATGCTGGAGTAGTTGCTCTAACTGGCGCAATCAACATATTAACCGCAGCCTTCGGGCGCCAGGCGGCGGCAGCCGCCGCAGCAGGTACTGCTACCGCTTTGGCAACTGGCGGTGTATCAGCCGTAGCCGCAGCCGCAGCATTAGCAGCATTTACAACTGCCTCATTAGTTGCCTATAAGCAATTAACTAAAACTGATAAAGCAGCAAGTGATTTAGGCGCTACCTGGGGTAATGTTTATGGCCCACCTGTTGTTAATTCAACTAATAAGATTGCAGTTAATACAGGCAAGATAACAAGCAACACTCAAAAATTAACTGAGGCACAAAAGAAGCAGATTCTAACTCAACAAGCCTTAAATAAACTAAAGGCGATGGGTGTAGTTCCTACATCTGAAACTGATCCTGTTCAACTTGAGGCAGTTAGATTAAACCTTCTTAAAGAACAGAATCTTGCTCAGAAAGCAATGTACGATCAACTGCTTGCTAATTATGAGGCAACTAATCGCATGAATATCGCTGCTCAACGCTACGCCGATATTTTGATGGTTATCTCAGATAATAAGATTAGCCAAGAGGAAGTTAATCTACTTGCTCAAAAGTGGAATGCAACTAACTATGAAGTTGTAAAATACATTGGTTCAGTTACTGGCAATGTTGAACTTGGTAAGGGTTGGGATGCAGCAGGATTAGCCGCAGCCGATGGTTGGAAAAAGGCTCTTACTGAATTAAATGCCTATCTGTTAGCAGTTGGCAAGGGTGCATTTGTTGCACCACAAAATGTTCCTCAAACTCCAGTTTCACCTTCATTAGCCGCAGCAGCAGCCGAGGCTCAAGCAGGTGTTGAAAGAGTTAAAACTATTGCTGAACAATTAGCCGCAAAGATTGCCGCAACTAATAAAGTTCCTAGCACTACTATCTCTACTCCAACTGGGGTAACTGCAAGTTCATTACCTGGCTATCAAGATTATCGAGCAGGTGAGCGAGCAGGAATTTCAGTAACTGTTAATAATGCTGGTAGCGTTGTAACAAGTTCTGATTTAAATGAAACAGTTAGAAACGGAATCTTGGCTGGTCAAACATCTGGCCGATCAATTAACGCTAGAGTTTTGGATCTGTAATGCCAGGTACTCCTCATCTTGGCGTTTCAATTGACTTTGCAAATGGCCCTGCCTTCGGCAACCCACTTCTTTTGGATGATCCGACTACTCCACTTGGAACTGGTATTTTGGCAGATGCTCCTGGCGATGTTGTTGATGTTTCAGATATTGCATTACAGGTAAGTATTCGCAGAGGTAGAAACCGCATTCTTAATAAGTTTGAGGCTGGTTCTGCAATTGTAGTTTTGGCAGATAATAATGGCGATTGGTCGCCAGCAAATGTTTCATCTCCTTATTATGGAAAGTTACTACCACTTCGCAAGATTCGTATCTGGGCAGATTATGATGATGGCAGTGGTAGCCAGCGCTATTATCTTTACTCAGGTTACATTACAACCTATAACAGTACCTACGGATTAGGCGTTGAGGATACCTCTAAGATTACCTTGCAATGTGTTGATGGTTTCAGATTATTAAATAACATTGGAATCAGTACAGTTGCTGGCGCTGGCTCACCTCAATTATCTGGAGCAAGAATCAATACCTTGCTTGATGTTGTAAGTTGGCCTTCATCTCAAAGAGATATAGATGCTGGAAATAGCACGATGCAGGCTGATCCTGGTACTGCTAACAGAGATTTGCTTACTGCCGTTCAATTAGTTGAATCCTCAGAGTTTGGTGGTTTCTTTATTGATGCCGAGGGTAATGCAACCTTCTACTCAAGAGATACTATTAGTAAAAAGGCAGATGAAACACCAGTAGTTTTTGCAGATAATGGAACAGGTATTGGCTATCAGCAGATTGAATTTGCCAACGATGATACTTTGCTAGTTAATGATGTAACTGTTACTAGGCTTAACGGAACATCTCAAAATGTATTTGACCAAACCTCCATTGATACCTATTTCCTACATTCAGGTAAAAGGGATGGAATCCTAGTTCAAACCGATGCTGAGGCTTTGGATCAGGCAAGAACTCTTTTAGTGGCTCGAAAAGATACAACTGATCGTATCGATTCAATGACCATGACCCTACTTGATCCAAATGATTCAGCAGCCATCGTTGCAGGGTTAAATTTGGAAATCTTTGATTTGGTAAATGTAACTAAAACAGTGCCAGGTGGCTCAACAATTACCAAAGAACTATTTGTTCAGGGTGTACAACACGATATTACAAACACCACTTTTAACACTAAAATACTAACCGCAGAACCTCTTATCCAGGCATTCATCCTTGATAGCACCACCGATCAAGGCCGCCTGGGTTCTGGTATTCTGAGTTACTGATTAAGGAGAAATAATGGCAGCAGGGTTGGGTTTTAAAACCTTTAATACTGGAGATGTTTTAACTGCATCTGAGGTAAATGGCTATCTAATGCAAGGCATCCTAGTTTTTGCAGATGCCGCAGCAAGAGATGCCGCAATTACTTCACCGCAAGAAGGCCAATTTGCCTACACCAAAGATAATAACTCGCTTTGGTACTACACAGGTTCAGCCTGGGCTGCATCTGGTGCAACTGGTGATATTGAAGGCGTAACTGCTGGAACTGGTTTATCAGGTGGCGGAACATCTGGCACTGTAACTTTATCAATTGATACTGCTACAACTGTTGATGTTAGCACTGCTCAAACTCTTAGTAAAAAAACCTTAACTGCGCCAAAAGAAATTACAACAGTTAGTGCAACCGCCGCTACTGGAACTGTTAATTTTGATGCCTTAACTCAGGGCGTTCTTTATTACACCTCTAACGCTTCTGCAAACTGGACACTAAATGTAAGAGGCAGTTCAGGTGCAACTTTAAATTCAATTATGAGCAATGGTGATTCAATTACAATCGCCTTCTTAGTAACTCAAGGTTCTACTGCTTATTATGCCTCTGCTTTCCAGATCGATGGTTCAGCAGTTACTCCAAAATATCAGGGTGGAACTGCATTTTCAGCAGGCAATGCCTCAAGTATTGATGCCTATGTTTATACAATAGTAAAAACTGCCTCAGCAACCTTCACTGTATTCGCAAGCCAAACTAAATTCGCATAAACTAGGGCCATAATGACTCCAATAATCTCTGCAAGAGGCGGATTAAGTTCCCAGGCTTATGGGCAATTTGCGCTTAGCCTTGCTGGCGGTTCTTATGAAAGCATAGCCACAGTTACAGTAGGCGCAGGTGGAAGTTCAAGCATTGACTTTACTTCAATAAGTTCCAGTTACAAACATTTACAAATTAGATACATTGCACGATCAACTAGAGCAGCAACCGATACTCAGGTTAATATGCGATTTAACGGCGCAACTTCAGGCTATTCAGCGCACATTGTTTATGGTGATGGTGGCGGTGCTTATGCAAGTGCCTACACTTCACAATCATTTATTAACATGAACGACATTCCAGCCGCTAACGCTGGTTCAAACATCTTTAACGCAGCAGTTGTAGATATATTAGATTATGGCTCAACTTCAAAATATAAGACAGTTCGCTCTTTAATTGGTCGTGATCTTAATGGGTCAGGTTTAATTTTATTACATAGCGGTTTATATCAATCTACTTCCGCTATCAGTTCAATTACAATTTATCCAGCAGTAGATAATTTTGCACAGTATTCAAGTTTCGCCCTATACGGAATAAAGGATTAACATGGCAGCAACTTATGAACCGATAGCGACAACGACACTTGGAAGTTCTGCTAACTCCGTTACATTTTCTTCAATTCCTTCCACTTATACTGATTTAATAGTTGTATATCAAGCAGGAGTAGTTTCAGGCGCAGCAGATTTATCTTTGCAATTTAACGGCGATACTGCAAGCAATTATTCTGCCACATATTTATACGGAAGCGGAAGTTCAGCAGCCTCAGCGAGAACTTCAAATGGAACTAAAATTGATACAACTGGCTTAGGTTATATGGATACAACATTAAATCAATCAAACATAATTCAAATTATGAATTATGCCAATACGACTACTTACAAAACTTGTTTAGTGAGAGTAGGTAATGCTGGTAATGGATTGAGTGCAGTTGTTGGCTTATGGCGCAAAACGCCTGAAGCCATTAACTCAGTAAAACTTTTTTCAAGTTCCAATAATTTAGCAGTTGGCTCAACCTTCACCCTTTACGGAATTAAGGCGGCATAATGGCTACGACATACACGCTTATTGATAAAACAGAAGTAGGTTCAGGTGGCACTTCATCAATCACTTTTACATCTATTCCAACAACTTACACAGATTTATTAGTTAAATTATCATTACGAGGCAACGACAATTCAAGAGTTGCAACATGGATAAACATTACATTTAATGGCAGTTCATCAAATCGTTCATGGAAACGAGTTTATGGCACTGGATCAGCCGCTTTATCCGAGAGCGACACCACCATGCGTTTGGGTTCAGTAAATGCTAATGCTTCAACATCTAACACATTTGGCAACGCTGAGTTATACATACCAAACTATTTGAGCAGTAATTACAAATCTGCTTCAGGTGATGGAGTTGCCGAAACAAATGCAACTGCAACACAATTAGACTTAAATGCTAACCTATGGTCAAACACCGCAGCAATAAATGAAATTACATTTGCGCCTGGTGATGGCACAGGTTGGCTTCAATACTCATCAGCCTATTTATACGGAATTAAAAACTCATAAAGGAGAGCCATGCCAAACCCAACTAAACTAATCATCAACTGCGAAACTAAAGAGCAGATTGAGGTTGAACTAACTGATGAGGAAGTAGCGCAGTTAGAAGCAGACCGAGCAAAGGCTGAAGCAGAAAGAGCCGAGCGAGAGGCAGCCGAGGCAGCCACCGCCGAGGCGAAAGCATCGGCACAGGCCAAACTTGCTAAATTAGGTTTAACTCCTGAGGAAATCAGCGCCCTTTATTAATTAGGCACAATCCTCTGAGATTGTTCCTGAAATTATGATATAGGGTATTAGTTATGGAACAGATACCTCTTGAAATAATTAAGGGGAAATTAAGAGATAGGTACGAAACCCAGGGCTATTCGATGGCTCTGTTTAATAACGATTTTAATCTTTTGTTGCGTTTAGGTGTCCATCCTCAGGTGGCAACTACTGAGGATTTGCAACGGCTAGTAATGATGGTTAAGGCCGCTTCAACTAAAGGCACCTACGCCGCAAGAGTTCGCAGTATCTTTAAGGCGCTGCGCAAAATGGGATTAATAACTAATACTGCTGATTTAGATTTACCAGCAGTTCGCAAAAAGCGAGGATTACCTCACCCATTAACGCCAGGTGAGGCTGAACTACTTATGAGCAAGGCTGATTTGCCAATGCGTGATTGGTTCATAATTGGCTGCAAGGCAGGGCTAAGAGCAATGGAGGTTGCCAACCTTCGTGGCGTTGATTTAGAAAAAGTAGATGATGGCTATATTTTAAGAGTTGCTGGCAAAGGTGGAACTGATCTTTCAATTCCTGTTGCCGATATTGTGGCTCAAACTATTTTAAAATATGAAACCTCAGGCAGAATCTGGCAAATAACACCAAATAGATTAACTAAATTGGCATCTGCTGAGATGAAAAGATTAGGCATTCCTAAAAAAACCTTTCATGCTTGCAGGCATTATTTTGCAACCAATATGCTTGAAAAATCAAATGGTGATTTACTAGCAGTAAGAGATTTAATGCGCCATTCATCGGTGGCTACAACTCAAGTTTATACGCAACTCGCAAGCGGTAGAACTAGATCATTGGTAAATTTATTATGAAAATTATGATAATTTATGACTATCCAGATGTAACACATAGCATTGATGATGCTATTGATGTTATCGATAATTCGGGGCTTATTTAAGGAGAGAAATGCCTATCAGTTCAAGTCAGGTAACTGTTACCACCTCTGCAACCTTATTGGTGCCAGGTGATGGAGTTGCTGAGGGAGTTTACCTACACGCAAAGCATAAAGTTTATGTGGGCGGTTCAAATGTAACTACCTCTAACGGATACCTTATGGATAATGGTGATAAATTAACAATCAATAACCATGAATCTCCAATTTATGCAGTTGCTGAGGCTGAAAGTGGAATAGTTCAAGTGTTAGTAGTTACCAAATGACCCCTAACGATTGGGCAGCGTTGGCCGTTGCCGTTGGAACACTTACTGGCTTTATAGTAACTGGAGTTAGATTTTTAGTAAGAAGTTATCTTTCTGAACTTAAACCCAATGGTGGAAATTCGGTGCGTGATCGCATTGATAGTATTACCGATCAGGTTGATCGCCTTGAAGTTCGCATTGATGAAATTTATCGTTTGTTAATTAAAAATAATGTGGGGGGTAAATGAGCAAAGTTGTTGAAGTAGCACAATCTCAGATTGGCTACAAAGAGGGGAAAAACAACGATACTATTTTTGGTAAATGGTTCGGCGCTAATAATCAACCCTGGTGCGCTACCTTTGTTTCCTGGTGTTTTAATGAGGCAGGTTTGATTACTAAGATCGCCGCCCAAAGTAAAAAGGGTTTTGCATCCTGCGATCTAGGCCTAAAATGGTTTGCCAAGAAAGGCAAAATAATTCCAGTTGGCCAGGCTAAGGCAGGAGATATAGTATTTTTTCAGTTTGATAAAGATGCTCAGGCAGATCATGTTGGGATAGTTAAATCTAACAATACTGCGCTAAAGTACCTCCAAGTTATTGAGGGTAATACCTCAAGTGGCAATGCAGGAAGTCAATCAAATGGAGATGGAGTGTTTTTAAGAAAACGCTCTTACTCCCTAGTAATGGGTGTAGTTCGCCCTTAAAGGATGAAAATGGAAAAACTAATCGCTAAGTTAAAAAACCCTAAAACAGTATCTGCTTTTAAATCTTATGCCAGAGCAGTTTTAGCCTCAGCCGTAACAATGGGGATTGCATTGGCTGCTGATCTTGCTCCGCAATATGCAATTTTGATTGGTTCTGTTTCTGCACCTCTTGCTAAATGGGCTGATAAAACAGAACAACAATACGGATTAGGTTCTAAGTAATTATGAATCGGGGGGAAATTTTAGATGAGGCCAAAAGGCTTACTCACGCCGATAGGCAAAATGCTTATGGAACGCCTGCTATTAACTTTACTCGTATTAGCAGGCTTCTATCTGTTTATCTCGATTGCGAGATAACACTAGAACAAAGCGCAATGATTTGCGCATTAATTAAAGTAGCCAGATCAATGGAAACCTATAAGGCTGATAACTACATTGATGGCGCCGCTTACTTTGCAATTGCAGGTGAGTTAGCCAATGGTTGAAACTGATTTATTGATTTTAATTCCAACTAGGGGGCGGCCTGATAATGCCGTTGCCTTAGAGCAGGCTTTTGTTGATACAGATACACAATCCAGGCGAATTTACATCGTAGATTTTAGCGATGAAACCAGAAGCGAATACTCCTGGAAACTGCCAAGAGAATCAGTAATGATGGTTCACAATACAACTGGCGGAATGGCTTTCCCATTAAATGATGTTGCTCGCCAATATATTGATGATGTAGATAATTTTGCATTTATGGGCGATGATCATCGGCCAAGAACTAAAAACTGGGATTATTTATTTGTTGAGGAACTCTATTCAGGCTCAGAAATTGTTTACGGCAATGATTTATTTCAAGGCTCTAACCTGCCTACTGCCGTTGCAATGTCGAACACGATAGTTAAAGAGTTGCGTGGAATGGTGCCAAGCAATCTGCGCCATTTATATCTAGATAACTTCTGGCTAAAACTTGGTCAGGATTTAGGCAAGATTAAATATATGCCTGAGGTAATAATTGAACATTGCCACGCCTTCAACGGCAAAGCGCCAATGGATGATAATTACGCCAGGGTAAATGCTCCTGAGGTTTATTCAGCCGATAAAATTGCCTATGAAAAATATATTGCCAGCGATCAATATCAAACGCTACTGGCAAAACTTAAATGAAAATTTTAATTACAGGTGATGAGGGTTTTGTAGGTAGAGCCTTTCACCGAGCCTTAGATACAAAAAATAATGATGTATTCGGCTTTGATATTAAATCAGGCATTGATGCTCGCAAATTCTTTGCAGCCGATAACACTTACTTTGATGTAGTAATTCATCTAGCCGCCGTGGTCGGTGGCCGTGCCACTATTGAAGGTAATCCTTTGGCAGTTGCCACCGACCTGGCGATTGATTCTGATCTATTTCAATGGGCGCTTAGAACTCGCCCTGGCAGAATCGTTTACTTCTCATCATCTGCTGCCTATCCAACAATGCTCCAGCGATCAAGATTTAAAATGAGATTAAGTGAGCAAGATATAAATTTAGAACACATTAGAACGCCAGATCAAACTTATGGCTGGAGTAAATTAACTGGCGAAATGCTGGCTCAGTACGCAAGAGATGAAGGTTTAAAAGTAAGCATCCTTCGCCCATTCTCTGGTTACGGCGCCGATCAATCTTTAGATTATCCATTCCCATCATTTGTTGCTAGAGCCAAAGCAAAAGCCACTCCATTTAAAATATGGGGAACTGGTGAGCAGGTTCGAGATTTTGTGCATATTGATGATGTAGTTGAAGCAACTTTTGCAGCCGTAATTAATGGCGTAGAAGTTATGAACATTTGCTCTGGTAGGGCAACCTCTTTTATTGAATTAGCAGAGATGATGATGTTATCTGCTGGTTACTTAGCACCCATTGAAACTGATCCAACTGCACCAGTTGGAGTTGAGTATCGTGTTGGTAATCCTAGATTTATGAATCAAATATATGAGCCAAAGATTTCTTTGGAGCAGGGCATTGCTCAGGCAATGGCCCAATAAAAAATCCCTACCTCGCTAGCCGTCAGCGAAGGTAGGGATTTTTTTGTTTTTTAATTACCTACCTTCCAAGAATAATCGTGTTCCATATATTTATGTTTTTCAACTTCTCTTGCAACGCAAGCCTTGATTGCTCCACCAGTTTTTGATTCCCAACCACATGAACATTTAACATCCCAAGCATTGTGAATGAAACCTTTGTTATTACGCATTTTTGAACCATCATGCAAAACTGCAAACCATTGAATCTGAACTTTCTCAGTTGTAGGTACTAACTTCATTTTGATGCCTTCCTTTTTGTGGGCTACCTGGTGTATCCCAATGAGATAAATGTATAGGCAATCGTCTATACACGCAAATCTATCCCAATATATCCTTCGGCGTGTCTATCTTGGCAACGGCCCGTTTAGCCTGGCTCTGATACCCCAAATTGAGCATCCAGGGTGGCACTGGGCGCAGGGGGCGCTGGCGGCTGAGTAGCACCAGGCCCAGGGCAACCCAACCGCCCATATAGCCCAGGATTGCCCAGGGCAGAACTCTCCTGCCCTTGCCGATGGCTATTAGCACTACCAGCACCATCCAGATTAATCTCATTTGATGTAATCCTTTAAATAATCATTGATTACCTCAGATGCGGTTTTGCCTTCGGCGGCGGCCTTAGCCTTCACCTTATTCCAGATTATCTCTGAAACTCTTACTGATCTTTGCGGTTTTGCACTCATTACTCCCCCAATAACATTTTTAGATGTGGATTTAAAACTTTCATACTGGTATAGATAGCCCTGCTCATTTCCTCAGGGTCAGCGCTATTACTTGCCACCGCCAAAACCTCGGCAGAGGCCAACATATCCATTTGAATCTCGGTAAAGAGTTCTTTCATTGCAGCCATTTATTTCACCTCCCATTCAGTATTTTGTTTCTTGCAGAAAACACAAACATTAACTGAATATCTTTCAGCATTTGGATGCTGATAAGTAACCAACCAAATTGCATGGAACTTCTCGCACATGTCGCAGATTTTCAAAGTATGAATCCTGGCGCCAGGCTCTGTTGCGTATTTGTACATTTACTTGCCCTCCCCTAAGTAGCACTTCTCCATCGATCCAAAGCAATAGCCATCATCGGTGTAATTAATATGAGTGGCTAAGATATAAATGATTGCCAGCGTTAGCAGCCAGAAGGTTGCTCTGGCTACTGTTCGCACTTGGTAATATCTTTTAGAGCGTTGCATTAGTTAGCCTCCACAAAAGTAATTTTGTAGGCATTTGCTTTAACTTCTTTGCGCATTTCTTTGCATTCAGCACACCAGCATTTGCGAACACGAAGGTTGCTATCACTAGAGATACAAATTGAATCTAGGCAGTATTGATTGCAATTACAAACTTTGTTATCTGTTTTCATTAGGCACCTGCCTTTACAATCTCAACATATTTTGCTCTAGCGTTTACTAAAGTATCTGCGCCAGCAATTGCTGAAAAATAATTATCTGCATCATTTTTGCGAGAGATAATCCACTCACTCTTTCCACCTTTAAATATAAAGTATTCAATGCGGTATTGATCATTAATGCTTACAAACTTACCTCTGTTGATTTGTACTAATTGCATTTGGTGCCTCCCTTTATTTGGAACCCTTTGTTCCAATGAGATAAATGTACTGCCAATCGTCTATACAGGCAAATCCATCCACTATTTGACCCTCGGCGTGTCTAGGGAGGTTATGGGCAATTAGGCGTTAGGTGTGCCACAATAAAGCCACGCTCAGGAATCTGAGCGCCTAAAAGGGGGTACAGGAATGGAAATAGTAATAATGGCTGGTGCAGCAGTTGCGGCTTTGGTAGGCACTTATTTTGCCACCAATCTGAGCAATGGCAGCGATGTAGTAGCCCAGGTAAAGAAGGCTCAGAAAGGCAGAGCCAAGATGAAAAAGGCATTAGAAAAATGAGCAATGAAACTTGGAGTGATGTATTCAAGATTTTTATTGCCAACGATGGCTCCTATCATCTTTATCTAGAGGAGCAAGATGCCTGCGTTGATCTAGTTGAGAATGTAAGCAATGAGGTTGATGTAATTGATTTTGCTGAATTAAAAAAAGCATCTAATGCCGATCTGCGTGATGATCGAGCAACTTTGCGTTTGGATAACATTCGCAAAAATCTGCCACCGATGGCAATCAAGATTGCAAAATTAACCGAGAGAGAATTACTTGATCTGGCCCAGGAGATAATCCAGGTTGTTCAAGATAAAAACAGAGTTAGATTGGAAATTGTGAAGTAGTGGCTAATCCAAATGGTAGGAAGGGTGCGGCATTTGAAACCGCAGTTCTAAAATTCTTTCGCTCTGCTGGTGTCCTGGCGGAGCGTTTGACTAAGGCAGGCGTAAAGGATGAAGGAGATTTAGTAATCATCATTGCTGGCCGAACCTATGTTTTAGAATTAAAGAATCGTAAAAAAATTGACCTTCCTACATTTTGGGCAGAGGCTCAAGCCGAGGCTGAGAATTATGCAATGGCTCGCAATCTAGATTTTATTCCGCCTGCTTATGTAATAGTAAAACGGCGAAATGCTGCAATTAATAAATCTTGGGTAATTCAGGATTTAGATCAATGGCTTTCTAATAAATGAACTCTTTTGAACTTATATCTAATTCCCCTAAATTTTCAGAAGCCAAATGTGCTGAACTGGAAAACAAAGATTACTTTTTTCCCGATGGAAAGAACCAAGAGGCAGAGCGCCTCCCAGAGTTGCAAGCAATTTGCAATATCTGTATTCACAGAAAGGAATGCTTGGAGTACGCCATAAAGGAGAGAATTACTTTCGGCATTTGGGGTGGAACTACTGGCGAGATGCGCAGGAGATTGTTTAGAAAACAATCTTTATTCGTGGAACGCAAAGGTAAAGCCAAGATTGTTCGAAAAATGTACGATGAAGGAAGTTCTCCCGAACACATAGCATCCTTTTTAAAGGTGAATATCTCTTATGTAAAAGAGATGCTTCGCCGCTACAAAAAGATGAAAATGAAAGGAGCAATCCAATCAAACCTGAATATAGAAAACTCATCGCAAGAATTGCGCTCATCATCGGGGTTAGCGCAATGACTTCTTTACTTATCAGTGCAATAAATCCTCAAGCGGCTAATCCGATTGAGAAACCATTGCTAATTCACCAGGTAGATGCCAGGGAGTTAGCAAAAGAGTTGCTTGATGAGAAAGATTTTAAATGTTGGGATCAACTAATGGCTAAAGAAAGCAATTGGAACGATACCAAGAATCCAGTTAGTTCAGCCGAGGGAATCGGCCAACTACTAGATGGCACAATGGATAATTTGGGCATGAAACGCTCAGATGCTCCAGCAGCACAAATGATTGCAGCCCTTGCCTATCTTGGGCGGCATTATGGTTCAGGTGGAGCCTGCTCTGCCTGGAAACATTGGCAAAAACACAAATACTGGTAAACAAATAAGGGGGTAAATCAGTGAGTGTAGAAATTGAAAAAGGCGTTGTTGATTTTGATAGCAATGTCGCTGCTTGGCTAGAGAATTACAAAAATGCTCTAGCCAAGATCAAAGAATGGCAAGAGGTTGCAGATGTAGCCAGAGCGCATATTGAAAGCGCTTTAGGTGATGCTCAAGTTGGTATCTATCAAAACCGCCCAGTTGTTCGCTGGAGTTTTGTGGAATCTCGCCGTTTTGATGTAAAGAGAGCAAAAGAAATCTTGCCTCAACAGATAGTAGATTCTTTAGAAGTTATTTCAACTTCACGGCGTTTCTCAATCGTGGATCAAGAAAATGAGTAGTACCATCATCCCTGCTCCAATGATTGATTTACCACCATTCAATCCAATAACGCCAGAGGAAGGCGATGACGATTACGAGGATGATGAATAACTTAGTAGCACCCAATAAACCAAGTAAACAGATGGCTTTTGATATTGCAAAAATCATTACCGATGCTGGAACTTGGACACCAAGAAGCAAGCAAGTTTCTATTGGCCCATCCGAAATTGGCCACGAATGTTTAAGGCGGCTTGCATATAAGTTAATAGATATTCCAAAAGTTAATGAAGGCAGTAATGGCAACTGGTCAGCCCAAGTTGGAACTGCAATTCATGCTCATCTTGCAGATATATTTGCAAAGGTTGAAGGTTTCCAAGTTGAACAAAAAGTTCAAATTAGAGGCGGCTTATCTGGCACTGTTGATTTATATGATGAGGTTCGTGGCATCGTAATGGATTGGAAAACAACGGGAGCATCTGGATTAAAAGAACGGCGCAGTGGCGGTGCTACTGCTCAACAACAAATCCAGGTGCAACTTTATGGTTACGGCTTAGCCCAACAAGGCTTGCCAGTAAATCAGGTAGCACTTATCTATTTGCCAACATCTGGTTCGATAGATGATATGCACATTGAACTTTATGATTACGATGAAAAAATTGCAGTAGAGGCTTTGGCAAGATTAGATAATTTATATGCGCTGCTTACATCTATTGATGTTGAGCAGTTTCCGTCAATGTGGGCAGTAATTCCTAAAGTCAGCAGCCGACTATGTAATTACTGCCCATATTTCCAGCCTTTTAGCAAAGATGAATCAGTGGCGTGTGCTGGAGATACAATATGAGCCTTGATGAAGCCACCATCAATGACCTAAAAAAGTTGAAAGAGGAATTAGAAGCAAATCTAATTCACCAACAACAACAAAAAGAGCAACACCCAAACACCAACCAAACAGAAAAGGGGGAATGAGAATGACCTTCTCACCACCAAGCATGAACGATGGCAACATCAAAGTTGCTGATCTAGCAGGGCAATTACTAATCATCACTCCAACTGATTACAAAACTGGAATCAAAACAGTTCATGGTGATGCAGAGGCAGTTGAAGTAGGTATTGTAAATCTTGATACTAATAAAACTTATGATTCAGTTTTATTCTTTAATGTTGCATTGCGTAATGCACTTAAACAAAAGATCGGTCAAAAGGTTTTAGCCCGTATTGGGCAGGGAACTGCAAAGCCAGGTAAATCAGCACCCTGGATTTTATTAGATGCAACTACCGATGCTGCTGCTCTTGCTAAAGCAAATGCTTATTTAGGAACTGCCAGCGCACCTGCTCCTGCGCAAGCATCGGCAGCGCCTGCGGCCAATGGAACGATTACACCTGAGGTTGCAGCGCTACTTGCTCAGTTAGGCGCAAAGCCAGTATAAAAGATTCTTGGCGGTTTTAACCTTCCTTTTAATCGCCAAGATAGCAAGCGCCTGGTGGCTTCCTGGGGGAAAGTTGGTTCGATTCCAACGCTTGCACTACCAAACTTTGATTGGGGTGGAAATGCCGTTTTATGAATTTACTTGCACCAAGTGTGAAATCAACACTGAATTGCAAAGTAGTTTTAAAGATGAAATTAAACCGCCCAACTGTAATAAGTGTGGTGCTGATATGAGAAGGCTCTATTCTGCACCTGCTGCAATTTTCAAGGGAACAGGATGGGGTGGTAAGTGAAACAATTAACGGCAGTTTCTTTATTCGCAGGAGTTGGTGGTTTTGATTTAGCACTAGAGCGCAATGGTGTGAAAGTTGTAGCCAGTGTTGAAATTGATGAAAAAGCCTCAGCCGTATTAGCAAAACAATTTCCAAATGCAAAGTTATTTAACGATATAAAGGGGGTAACAGGTGAACAACTTATTAATGCAGGATTTGATCCAGAGAATGGAATCATTACAGGAGGATTCCCTTGCCAAGACCTCTCTGTTGCAGGAAAGAGAGCAGGCCTTGAAGGAGGCAGATCAGGATTATTCTGGGAAATCGTGCGGCTGCTTGATGAAACTAAAGCAAAATACTTCATCCTCGAAAATGTTGTTGGCTTGCTCTCATCCAACAACGGAGCAGATATGGGTGCCGTCATCGGGGCGTTGGTTGAGCGCAGGTATGGGATCGCTTACCGAATTTTGGACGCTCAGCACTTCGGAGTTCCACAAAGAAGGCGAAGGGTCTTTATTGTCGGATGTGCTGGAGATTCAGGGCGAACACCTGCGGAAATACTGGCTCTCACCGAAAGCAGCATCGGGCATTTTAGCAAGAGCAGAAAAAAGAAACAAGATATTACCGAAAGCATTGATTCGAGCATTGAACAATCTAATCAATCAGAAGTAATTTTTGATATATCTCATCGCCGTGATGTTGTTAGAATTTATGAAAATACAACCCCAACATTATCTGCAATGATGGGTACAGGTGGCAACAATGTTCCACTTACTGGTAGTTGGTGGGATGGAACTCAAGTTGCATCGACTTTAACTGTTAAATCTAATGAACAAAGAATGCCTGATAAAAATCAAATGCAAATGGTTGTTGCATATCCAATGCACGGGGCAATGATTGGCAGAAAAGATACTGCTGGCCCAAATGGCTCAGGATTTTTAGGTGAAAATGATCCAAGTTATACATTAACAGCCAGTGAGCAGGCTCGGCATGGTGTAGCAATTGTTTTTGAACCAAAATCTGCATTTGATGAAAATTGGGCTGAATCAACTGTAAAAAATACTTTAAGAGCAAATGCAAGCAAATCAAGTCATGCAATTGTTAATGAATCAATTGTGCGCCGTCTAACTCCTATTGAGTGTGAAAGGTTGCAGGGTTTTCCTGATAATTGGACAGATGGTCAGGCCGATCAACACCGATATAAGCAAATGGGCAATGCGGTAGCCGTGCCAGTAGTTGAGTTTATTGTTAAAAGATTGGTACAGGTTAATAATGCGTGATGGCGATTGCATTCATATTTTCAACATTATTAATAAAGAAACCTGCGACTTATGCAACAAACCAACTCACGAGATTAATTGGCAATTACAAAAAGAATTGAAAGAGCAATGGCATGTTGATAATCCAGATGCCGAATATGGAGGGTGGATGTCGATATGAATAAATACTCACACATGAGCCGAACAAATGTGAACTATAAACCTGAAAATGATTATTATACGCCTAGTTGGGTATTTCAAAAATTAAACATTAAATTTGATTTAGATGTTTGCGCTCCTGTTGGTGGAGTTGATTGGATACCAGCAGAAAATCATTATCATCTAGAAATTGATGGATTAAAACAAAATTGGTTTGGGAAGGTTTGGATGAATCCACCTTATTCTAAACCAAGCGATTGGGTTGATAAATTTATTGAACATGGCAATGGGGTTTGTTTAGTTCCATTTAGTAAATCAAAATGGTTTGGAAAATTATGGAATGCGGCTGATGCAATAATTGCAATGGAGCATAGTTTTAAATTTGAACATAAAGATCATGGAACCAAAAGCGTATTTATGCCAGTATTTTTAGCATCTATTGGTGAATACTGCACTGCGCATTTAGAGGTTTCTGGAATTGGTAGAGTAAGGTGATTAAACAATTTATTCAAAAACTACGCCATCGTTTATTTTGCAGGAAATATCTTTTAGAGGTAGTTGATAT
>ERZ869925.653-NODE-653-length-22196-cov-43.597986_pt1 | contig 22196 bp, 36 predicted proteins | sample MGYA00579311_ERZ869925 | MGnify/ENA primary metagenome ERZ869925 (study PRJEB32216, sample SAMN09231817) | wastewater metagenome | place: USA: Maryland | collected 2016-07-30 | study: EMG produced TPA metagenomics assembly of the PRJNA472060 data set (Reclaimed...
CCGCAACTTGGGGTGATCTGATGTGACGTGTCGTTGTTGGGCATCTTGCCGCTCCCCTACTTCGTCACTGGCAACAGCGAGAAATCGTCTAGGTCACTGTTGCCTACTTGCTTCAAGATGCCTGCGTTGATGCAGAGATTGATCGTGTCGGGACCGATACCGCGATCATCCTCATACTCGTCCAAGCGCTTGTCCTCGCAGCCGATGCCGTTGCCCACGAGTGCCATCAACGCTTTCATGCGATCATCCATCTGTACGTGGATGCGTCGCAACTGGCTTCGACTGACCATCTCGAACCCTCGTTAGGTTGACTCGGTTTCAACGGAAAGCATGACCGGCGGCTGACCGCCGACCACGCTCAAAACGACCTTAGCGCCCGCGCTGATCGCGGCCACTTCGGCCGGCGTCGGCTCCCACGCGCTCTGCCACACGTTGCCTTCAACGCGCACCGCTAGGTGGCAGCAATTGCCGTCATCTTCCGGCTTCCAATCTTTCGGCGCTCCGAGATAGTGCGTGGCACCAGCGATGCGGGCGGGGATCATTGGCTAGCCACCATCTGCTTTTGCAGCGCCTTGACCCAAGCCATGTGCGACCGCGTTCCGTAGCGCTTCAAGAACGGGCGCACCGCGCGCACGTCGGGGTGGCGCGTCTTGTAGAGTGCCCAGCGCGGGAACATTGCTGGCCGGCTGCGGCGCATGGTTCGTCTCAACAGCACTTCGGCCTCGTCCTCTTTACACGGTTGATTTCTGCGAACGTCTTTTCACGGGCACATTGCCAGCCCGCGTCGGCACCCACGGCTGGCCGGTCAGCGCTTCCACTACGGCGATGATCTCCTCCCGCTCGTGAACGTGGCGCAGGTGGATGAATTGGCTTTCCCGACCCAGCCATAGGAACCAGCCTTGGTCCGCGCCGACGTGCTCTCCTAGTCTGTTCAACCAGCCGGGCATCGTCGTCTCAAGATACATGCCGTGATCATCCGGCTCAGAGAACGTGAGCGTCCAATGCCGCCACGGCTGGCGTTCTCCGGGTTCGCGATACTTGAAGCCGACAGATGCAAGCCAGTCATCCGTGATCGCGACCATCCGATCCTCCTATTGTGACTCTGCCGTCTCTAGCGTCATGGGCTGTTCCCCGTCCTTGCGAAGCAGCGTGACGCGAATGTCTTTGATACAGTGCCAGTCTGGCCCGCGCTCTATCAGATCATGCAACTCGTCCAGTTCTTCGATGTGGTGCCGCACCGCCGTCACCAGTTCGCGCAGCGTTGCCTCAAGCTCTGCGATGCGCGCATCTGCGCTCGGCAACACGCGAGCGCGCGTGCAGGTGTCGCAGTCTGCAGCATTGCGCCATCCGTGTTCGCACTCCATCCGATCCTCCGTTCGTTAGCTGTCGGACTTCGGCAAATCAGGTAGCCATAGCGTGCACACTTCGGTTTTCGGCACATCCCACTTCCACAGCCTCAGGCGATCCCACCACACATTTAAGCTCCAGCGCGGAACGACGATTTTGTACTCTCTCGGCATTCTCACGCTCCGCTACTTCGTCACGGATTTCGGCAGAGTGCCAAGACACAGAACGGCAATCCCGGCCGCCCAAGCCCCTCCGTTCTCCATCGTCGCAGCCGCGTCTCTTATCTCTGTCAGAGCAGACCGCATCTGCGCTGCCGCCTTCTCAAGCTCAATAATGTACGCTTCCGCGCTCGGCATCACGCGAGCACGTGTGCAAGCGTCACAGTCCGAAGCGTTGCGCCATCCGTGTTCGCACTCCATCCGTCGCTCCTAGTGTTCACTTACTGTTGACTGATAAGATCGCTTCCACAAGACACCAGAACGCGAGCGGATCATCATTCTCCGGCGCGATCTTGTCGGCGAGAGCCTGTGCCCGTTCCCACCGCATGCGCTCTTGCTTCGTCATCGGGCGGCATCCACCGCGCAACGCAAGCACTCGCAATCCGCAGGATGCATGTCGGCTGTGCGCATAAATACTTCCGCGTCGTAGCTATTCACAATGCGGGACAATTTTGCCTCAAGCTCTGCGATGCGTGCACGAGCTGCAGCAAGTTCATCCGCGAAGTGTGCAGCGTATTGATCCATCGTCGGCATCGGCTATTCCTTCCCGTTCCTCAAGGCATTCAACTCAGCCAGCGTGAAGTACCGTCGCACCGCGTTGGGTGTGACGCCGAAGTGGTCTGCGACCTCGCGCACCGTCTTCGTGCGCAGCATCTTGCGGGCCTTCTCCACATTGATTGTGCGCTTGGCGCCAGGGACGTACCCGCGTTCGCGCGCCGCCTGCAAACCGCGCTTGGTGCGCTCAACGGTCTGATCGCGCTCTAGCGCCGCGAACACAGCCGCCATGCCGAAGAACGCTTTGCCGAGGGCCGTGGACGTGTCGAAATGGTCCATCAGAGACTTGAAAGTCACGCCTCTGTCCTGAAGCTGCTGCACCTTCGTGTAGATGTCCACGACGTTGCGGCCGAACCGATCAAGCTTCCACACGAGAAACGTATCGCCTTCCCGCGCGTCCATCAGCGCGAGTTCCAACTTGGGGCGGCGGGACGATACGGATGAGACTTTCTCGACATGCAGATTGTCGGGATGGACGCCAGCCCGCAGGAGGGCGTCAATCTGCATCTGGAGGTTTTGCTCGACCGTAGACACTCGTGCGTAGCCTATGATCCGGTTCTTCGGCAGAAGCACTGGCTTCGATTGTTGGCGGGTCTTCCGACCCCTTTTTGCCAATGTCCGCCAGCCGTCCCTAGTTGACACAATACTGCACTCCGCGAGTGCGTCAGCGCTTCTTGTCCCTCTTGTCGAGGAATTCACGCAAAGCGGCTTCCCACACCTGCGTTTTGCTGGGTGGGAATTCCTGCTTTGCCATCCAGGCCTCAAGCCGCTCAAGCAGATCGGGGTCCAGCGCAAGGCTGACGGGTTTCTTCAATCTCGGCATCGTGCTCATGCCGTAACCCATACTGGACAAATCCGCAAACGTCAAGACGTGTATTGACACGCCATGACTGGCGGATTAGATTGCTCGGCATGCAGCTAGAGATGTTCCAAGAACCGAAGCATGTGGTCGCCCTTTCAGGCGGTGGCGACAGCACGGCCATGGCGCTCTGGCTGGCGGAGAACGAGCCGCGCGACTACGAGTACATTGGCAACTGGACTGGCAACGAGCCTGAGGCGCTGTTCGAACATCTGGAGCGGCTGGAAGGCCTGCTGGGCAAGAAAATCAAGCGCGTAACCTACAAAACTGACCTCTACGGCGTGATCGATGAGGTCAAGATGATCCCGAACTTTCGGGCGCGGTTCTGCACTCGCATGCTCAAGATTGAGCCCACCATCGAGTACATGGAGAAGCTGGCTCCCAACTCGGTTCTGTACGTCGGACTGCTGGCCGGGGAGGAAGCGCGCGAGGGCCTTTACGGGCTGGACATCAAGCGCCGCTTCCCTCTTCAAGAGGCGGGCTGGAACAAAGCCATGGTCGGCCTGTATCTGGCTGGCAAGGGCATCAAGGTGCCGCCGCGAACCGACTGTAAGGTGTGCCCGTATCAGCGCATCCATCAGTGGCACGACCTGTGGAAGAACGACCGGTCCGAGTTCGATAAGGCAGCAGAGTATGAGCGCAAGTATGGCCACACGTTCCGCTCAGCCGGACGCGATACTTGGCCCGCAAGTCTGGATGAATTGGGGGCGGAGTTCGCCAGTGGACGCAAAGTCCGCCCGTATGTGAAAAAGAACGAAATCGATCCCTGCCGCGTGTGCAGGCTTTGAGCACAGGAGACGCCCCGCCGTGGAAAGCACGCGCAAGAACCTGCCGGAACGCCTGCGCTGGTTTCACCGGAACCCGCAAGTGATGCTGGCGGCGCCCATCGTTGAGGCCGCCGACGAGATCGACCGCTTGCGCGATCTGATCCGCACGCTAGTCGAAAATGACCCGCAGGAACCGATTAGCGACGGCGGTCACGTCGTTCTGGATTTGTGGCGCCACGAGGCGCGGCAAGCACTCGGCATTGAGAGCTAAGGAGCCCCCGAGCCATGAAGATCGCATCCGCAGAGCTTGTGCCGTACTCCAGCGTCGTGGGGCAGTCCGTGCTTTTGCTGGACGATCTCGGCCACGCGTGCTGTCAACTTGCCATCATTGGTGTGGCCGGCGACAAGGCGCGAGCGCAGTCGATTGGGCAGCAAATCGTGGATGCATTCGAGGCTCAGCGGCGGCTTGATGCAGTCGTCACGAACCTGCCGATTTTGAGCACGTCTAAAAAGTGAAGGAGACCCCCCGAGCCATGGCACCGAAAAAGATCGAAGGCGTGCAGAACGGCATGACACCGTGCGACGTGTGCGACGGCACGGGTACGGAGGAAGACGCAGGCGGCTGGCCGGTCGATTGCCATCTGTGCGAAGGCGCCGGCTTTTTCGGTGAAGACGGCTTTCCGATTGACGACGAAACCGAGCCAACATGAGGCCGCATGCATCTGCACGTGACGAATGCGGTCTCTGATCGCGAAATTGCCGACCATCTTGCGAACGAAGGCGAAGAGGCGATGAACGTTTTTGCCTACCTTGCAGAGGGCGGCCCGCGTCCTCGCGACAAGATCATCACCGAGATTGCAAGCGGCGACACAGGCAGCAGTTGGCATCAGGACGTGCCCAAGTTTTTGCGCGATCTCGCTGACGCAATCGAATTGTACCGCAAGAGCTAAGGAGACGCCGGCATGGATTTCAGCAGCCAACGAACGCTAGGCGAAGCGACAGACGCGGCCCTCGTGGCTCTGAAAGAGCTTGGCTTGAAGCACGAGAGCCACACGGCAGCGCATCAAATCCTATGGGCGCTCGCCGTCTGGCAAGGGAAGCGCGAAGCGAGAAACGCTCGCGCCGACATGGTTGAGCAGATGGCAAACTACGTCGTGCAAAAAGAACCAACGTGAGGCCCGCCTAGTAGATACAGCACTAAGGGCGCAGTTGTTTCAAGGAAGCGGATCAATATGACGGGCCGTCGAGATAGTCACCCCGGCCGAGTGAAAGTAAAACGATGAGGTGACTTTCTCAGGTGATGCGTCATCTGCTGCCGATGCCTTGAATCTAATGCATCCAAGCCAGCACCCAGATAAAGGCGACTGCGGCTATTACAAAAAACCATGTCCACAAGGGGAATTTCACTCCGCTAGCCCCTTGATGAAGGACTTTAGCGCCTTGATTGTGTCGGGCTTTAACACGCCCATTGCGCCCAGAAGCATCAGCAGTCCCATGATGATGATCTGCCAGTGCGCGGCCAAGAGCCCGAGTACTTTCAGCAAACCGATTTTGGAGGGCTGGATTTGCTTCGAGGCGATTTCCCACAGCCGCTCCTCCAGTCCGTCCACTCGTTTGTGGATACCCTTGTTCCGCTCGATCGATGCGTCGGAAAGGGCTGTGATCCTGGCTTCTATTCTCGCTTCCATCGTATCGAGCTTCGCCGAAACCGAATAAAGCATCTGTTGAAGGAACTGCATCTCTCATAGTCTCTGCTCTATCGGGCTGTTGCTCCTTGGGACGCAGGGCACTGTTGAGGGTGGATCAGGGGTTAGGACGTCTTGGGCGGGGCGGGTTTGTCTGGGCAGGTATCGCCGTAGACGACGCGCTTACCACCCTTCAGCGTGTCGTAGACGCTGTTGTGGGCGATGACCTGGCGCCGGGTTTCCTTGCTATCCGTGCATTGATACGTGATCGGCCTCCAGGGGCGCACATCACTCACTGGCACTTCTTTCGTACTTTGCGCGCACCCGATCAGTAGGCTTGGCAGCAGCAACAGCGTCACGAACTTCATCGGCTTGCTTGGCATTGGCGTCCGCTTTCTTCTCAATCTTCTCCACGACGACGCGGGCACCGATGTTTCTTTGGTGGAACTTCCAGGCTTCGTATCCAAACATGGCCATGAGGCCTATCACGGCATAGCGAAGGGGCTTTGACAGCCAGAGAGCCCAGATCATGCGTCCATCACCTTCTTGCGCTGGGTGTACTGGTAGACCTCGAAAGCTACGATCACGGCCACAACGCCCATCGCCAGCTTGAAGCCATACTCGCGGAAGAACCCAATGAACGGGGCATAGGCCTGAAGCCCTCCTTCGGCACCAGCCGTTGCTGCGCCGCCTACAAGGGTTGCAGGAAGCCCAAGAGACTTGAGAAGGGTTGCCATTAGCCCATAGGAAGAACTCTCGTCCTTGAGCAGCGTATGTGCTTCCTGGTGGGTCTCTGGCTTGTAGTCGGCCTTAGGGGCGGCGATGGCTTCTTCTTCCATCGGGCTGCGGCCTAGCAAGTCTGGCTCGCGATCGAGAAGGATCTTTAGAACGGCGGCAACGCCTGGCTGCACGTCCCATGTGGTGGGGCTGTAGACGCCATCAGCGACGTACTTTCCGGGTTTCTGCTTGTTCGTGCCGCCCCAGACGTAAGGGCTGGGAATTCCGCGGTACTGGAGGTAGCCGAAGCCGTTAAATCGTTCAGCTTCGTACAGGATGCGCTCAATGCTCCAATCCTTAATGAGATGAAGGCCCTTCATCATCAAGGCGTCTTCCGCGCTCTCTTCAAAGGTGTAGGCCTTGCCGTTGCGGGGCTTCCACGGGGGACGATTGGCTGGCACCTGCACGGTTCTGCGCTGGAGGCTATCGCCGTTGTGTAGATGCCGAGCAAAGTTGCAATCGCTTTCCCGCAGATGCAGGAAGCCGATGAACCACCACGGAACCCTAACCGCCGCAGAGATCGCCTCATAGTGTCGGCGCCCGGCTGCAACCTTATTGGCCGCCGCCTCCATTGCCACCTTGCGATCCGTCTTAATCTGAACGCCGTCCCACAATGCGGTGTAGGCGTCCTTACGTTCTTCGAAAGTCGGCATCTCTCACCCTTGCGTTGGGTAGAACCAGCACGCCAGCACAACGAGGACATAGGAAGCGGGGACTATCAGCCAGCCGTATGCTTCCACCAGTTGGAGCATTGGGGTATGGTCTCACCGTTCATTAGTTGGGGGAATTAATGCGCAACCCAGGCGACGGCTTGTCAGTAACGCTCGACTGCTTGCGCGCCGTATCAGCGCAGGCAGTCTGTGTTGGCCATGCGCTGAGCTTTTACGGGATCACCAAGGGCATCACCTTGCCATTGATGCAAAATGTGGCGGTGATAGTGTTTTTCGTCCTGTCCGGCTTCCTGATCGGCGGGCTTTTAATCGATAGAGCGGGTGATAAAAATTACCATCTCTCCACATACCTCATAGACAGGTTCGCCCGCATCTACTCGGCCTACGTCCCAGCGCTCATTTTGATCTCAGTCATAGACGTATGCCTTGTTATTTCAGTCCTCCACGACTACCCGCAGTACGTAACGGCATCTTCTTTTATGAAGAATGTTTTCATGGGGCAGATGTATGTTGGCCCTCTGAAGCAGATGATCTCCACCAACAATTTCGGATCGGCCGGACCGCTCTGGACGCTTGCAATTGAGTTTCACATCTACATCTTCGTCGGAGCGCTGTTCTTTGTCAGAAAGCAGCCGTTCCTAGCCGGTGCCGTTGCCGTCGTCTTTGCGTGGCTCCCGATGCACTACCTTGTCTGGGATGTTCAGCCCGGTTTGGGGACTGGCTTGTTCTCCGTGTGGCTTTGCGGTCTTGCGATTGCGGCCTTTGGAACGCACAGAATTCCTGCCGGTGTAGGTCTGTGCATCATGGTGGCCGGGGGACTATCGATCTTTGCAACGGCCTCCAAAGGCGCGGAATACAATCCACTTGCATATGCGGGTGTCTGCGTGTTCCTCGTTGGCCTCATATCTACATCGAGCGCAGTGCGTTGGGGCGGCGCGCCACGTTCGGCTGTGTCCCTCTTCGCGGGCTACTCCCTGAGCCTGTACCTGGTGCACTACACCATCATTTACGCCCTGACGAAGGTGTCACCAGTTGGCGGGCTTGCGGGAGCCGCCATCGGCGTGATCGTCTCAAACGTCACGGCTTGCATTCTCGCGTCAGCAACGGAGATCCACCACAAGAGACTCGGCGCCTGGATCAAGCTACTCCGTGCTCATTCATCAAATGTGCGGGCCTGACGCTTGCCCATTGGGGCCATGTCGTCGATTTGGACGCTGGGCTTCTCGGGCGGGGGCTCGTTTTGTGGCTTCTTGGTCTGTGTCTTGCTGGGTTTTGGCTCCAGCCCTAGCATTTGACGTTCTTCTAGCGTAAGCTTGTTGCTACCACGAATGCGGCCATGCCCTTCCTTCCAGTAGGGGATGCCCTTCTTGTCAAACTCCACCTTCTTGAGGATTTCTTCCAATGCCTGACTGGTCGAAGCTGCGGGCGGAAGCGACTGACGTTCAGGAAGTGGGGGTGGTTGCGCCGGGCGCGACTGCCCTCGGAAAGGCTCAAAAGACACCTTCGGCGACGACCACTGAGGAATTCCGCCGTCTCCCGCTAGAGGATTTGCGGGCACGCCTTGCGTGGGGGCGATGCTCGCTGGAGCAGACGCGCCGGATGCTTGCTGCGTGGTCAACACATCCTGACCGATCGAGCGTTTAGCTTTGTTGGCAGCAATAATGCGTTCAGCAAGCTGCGTTGTTAGTTCGTCTGGGGACAGGCCGTTGACTTCCAGTCCGCGCCCGTAGGACTTCAGCGTATCTAGATCGCCCCTGGGCGATCCAGGACCAAATCTTTTGTTCAGGAGCGCTCCAGTTGCAGCGCCGATTGCGCCTGACAGGAAGTCGTATCCCATGCCTGACGCATAGGTTCCAATGTCTCGCATGCGTTCATCTGCGGCCTTCCTCGCTCCCGCGTTGGGGGGCAGGCCTTTTTTGTCGATGACGTCCTGCATCATGCGAAGTTCAACTGGTAACGCAGCGGCCTCCGCCAATGTCATGCCCTTGCCCACAAGGGCCGGGGTGCCGTAGTTTTCCGCCCTGACGAGGTTTTGCGCGAGCCCGGCAACGTCGTCGCCGACGCGAGCATCAAGTCCATTCCTGGCAATGGTACTTCCGGCCTTGTCGATCTTCCCAAAAATCCCCTTCGTAAGAAGGGCCGACGCAATCGGCCCACCAACGGTCATGGCCATCGCCGTTCCAGGGTGCCGCTCAGAAAACTGACGGTTGTAGTAGTCTTCTCGCTGCTTCTGCCAACCCTTGACGTAGCTGTCGTATTCCGCGCTTAGGCGAGCATCCTGGTCCGTCAGATCGCCCTTGGAAGCGTTGTACCGCTTTTGCGCATCAGCTTCCGCCTTTGCGTCTAGCGCCCGCCTCTGGCCTGGGCCGTAAAGATACGTTGGATCTTGCTTGGCCTTTGCCTTCTCCTCGGCGAGAATTTCCTCGTACGTTTTTGGCTGTATCGTTCTGCGCGTCTGTTTGTATTCATCAGACGTCATGGGCTGGTCAGGCGTGCCGCTTTCCTGCATCCACTTCTTCAGTACGGGCGCGTATTCTTTGACTGTGTTCCAAACCTCCTGGCCAAGACCGGGCGGTGTGAACTTTTCCGCATCTGTCGGGCTCGAAGCTTCCGTTGGCGCCCCGAGGGCCGGGACAAACGCCGCGCCGGCCTGAATGGGCTTTGGAAGCGCGGCAAAGCCCTCCAGTGCCATTTTCCCGCCCCTCGCCAAGGCGTTGACAGGGACTGCAGCCGCACCTGCGATATCCCCCATGGCGGCAATCGGAGCGTTCGCCAGTCCTTCATTTTCCCTGATGGCTGCGAGCGCGTTGGGAGCCATGCTTTCCATGACTATGCCAGGCAGCCCAAGGCCGGCTGAATTGACCGCCCTGGAGGCAAATGCGCCAGCATCCCTAGCCATTTGTTTGGCGGGGTCTTCCAGCATGGTCCGTTCTTGCGTGGTCATCGGGCGAGCGCCTTCCATGCGCTTTCCGCCCAGCGTGTAGTTGGGAACCGAGACCATGCGCGGCTTGCGCTGAATATCCACCTCCAGCGCCCCTTCTGGGGTTCGGCGGTATGTGGTGGGGGACGGGCTAGAGGCGACGTCCACAGCGGCTCTTTCGGCCTGCTCAGGGGTTGCCCCGAGTTCCATCAGGCGTTGCTTCAGGCTGTTGACTGCCGCGTCGAATTCCTCAAAGCCATCGGCCATGATGATGCTTCCGGTTTGGTTTTGTGGTATGGGCGGCCGATGCGCGCACTTTTCACGGCCACGTTCCTTGCGACCCTGCTTCTAGGGCCAGCAAACGTCCTAACCCTAGCCGTCGTCCTAGGGTTTTTCCCGTTCTGTATCTTCAGTCTTGCCATTGACGACGCGGAGCGCATCAAGAACTACAGGCCCTAGCTCGTTGTCGTTTGCGGCCAAGCGCTCAAGCTGCGCCGCCAACATGGGCCAGCGGCTTCCGGCAACCTGAGGCCCTTTGGCCATTTCCGTTTCAGACGTGCGCGCAGCCCGAACCATCCAGTTGAGATAGCGTGGGTTGGTCAGGAACTTGCCGAGAGCAGCCCCGCCACCGACTTGGCCAAGGAAGGTCATGACGCCACCCCAGCCACCCGTCACAGCCCCAGACATTAGAGAAATGATGGGTACGCTGCTGTAGGCCGTGCCCGAGTAGTTGCGGGTCGTCTCGTAATACTTCATGCGCTCGGAGATCTGAGCAAGGGCGTCAAGCTGCTTTCGAACGCTTGAAGGCGCATCCTCCATCAGAAGATGCAGCGCCTGCTTGTTGCGATTCCAGTCTGTGGCAAAGGCGTGGATGTTCCAGCCAGCCTCGGCTTCCTTGGCCCCAGCCCTGCCCTGCCCCATGCGCGCGACCAGATATCCCAGGATCTGCTCACGCTCCTCGGGGCGAAGAGCGTCCCTGACAGACCGGATCAAGCCCCGGTCAATCGTCCCCTCCCTCATGCGCGTTGCCAGTGTCCGCATCGCCGCCTCTGGGCTGTTGGCGTTCAGAAGCTGCGTAAAGCGGTCCATGCGCTCCATGCTGACGCGCGTATAGCGATCCGCGCGGCGCATCTCGTAAAGAGCGGCATCGGCGGCCTTTGCAACGCTGGGCGAAACGGCGTCTTTTCCGTTCGAACCGACGCGGCTGTAGGCGCGATTGGCGACCGTTTGCAGACCCACCTCGAAGTCGCGCGACAGGGCCGCATAAAGCTGTTTGAGCTGTGTGCGGTCCATGCGCGTGTCGTAGTTCCCAAACGACGCAAGCGCCCGCCCAACTTCCGTTTTAGCCGACTTCAATGATTCCAGCGTGAAGTTGCTGCTGCTGTTCTGCAGATCGCGCACCAGTTGTCCAAATCGGCCTTCCAGAGCCCCACCCTTGACGCGGGCGGACTCTTCCAGCTTCTGCAGCATGGAGGCCACGGCAGCAGAGTTTGGCGTTGCCACCAAGTTTGGATTTCGCGAGTTGTTCGCCTTCATCATGGTCGGGATCTTGCGGAAAGCGGACTCGTACAAAGCCTCCTGACGCGCTGCGAATGATGTATTGGCTGCTGGCGTCCGAATAAGCTTTTGAAGTTCCGCGTCAGACAGATCCTCAACGCCACGCCGCGCGATAATGGTTTCGTTCAGAGGGCGAGCCGCTGGAACTTGCGTCCCCCTGACCGTCGAGGCCGTGCCACCTCCAAGGGATTGCCGGATTGGCGCAGCAGAAGCGGCTTCTTTTGCAGCACCTTTTGAGAGCGTTGTGCCTGGTTGAACGGGCTGGCGGGCTGGTATTCCTGTTCCTTCAAGAACAGACGGCTCCACCCTCTGCACGCCAGCCGTTCTGAAACGATCCAGCCCACCCTGCAGCACGCGGCCCGCCTGCTCATCCGTGGGCGCCGCCCCTAGCGTCTGTGCAATCCTCTGTTGCGCCTGCGCAAGGGCGTTTTCCGTCTCGATCTTCGGCCCTTTTACGATGCCACCAATGAGCGGCATCTCCTCAATGGTGCGCGCAAAGCGAGCTGCCCCCTTGGAGCGGAAAGCGGGGGCAAATGGCTCAACACCCAAATCCTTGAACGCGCCGACATCGGCCATACGCTCGCCCGTCTGAGCGGCCTTTGGAGCCACCGGGAAACCAAGTTGCCGGCCGCGCTCTACGGCCAAAGGAATGGCTTCGCTTGATGCGACCCGAGACGGCGCATTCGTGGCTAGACCTGGGGCCACGGCATGCCAAAGTTTGCTGATCCAGTTCGGGTTATCAATCTGCTGATCGCGCTCGAAGGCCATCAGCTTGCCAGAGGCTGGGTCTCTGAGCATGACATCTGTTTTCGGATTGAAGGTGTAGAGCCCTCCATCCTGGCCTTTGATCATCGGGCCGAAATCGTATTGCTCAACCTCTCCGATGGGCTTGCGGACAAATTCGCCCTTGCGATCGCGGACAAGCGCGCTTGAGCCCTGAGCCTTCGCCGCTTCAGCGTTGATGTGGTCCTGCATCATGGAGCGCGTGGCATCGCGCAGTCCATCAATGGCAGGAGCCACCATGCCAAGACCGACGCCGATCGGTCCTGCTGCGTCTAGACGTGGGGATGCCCCAGCAGATGGCGCAGCGGCGCGCAAAGCTTCTGCTGCATCCGGTGCAGGGGCAAAGCTCCGCATGCGTTCTTCGACGCCAGGCGGCCTGATGGTGATTTCAAGCGGCCCGCCTGGCTCCGCGCGCGCCTCAGGCGACGCAGGCAAATCATCGAACAGCCCGCGCGGCTTTCCAGTGACGCCTGCGGGGCTTGCGCCCGCACCTCCTGGTGCTGGAATGTCGTCAAAGAGACCCATCAAAGCCCGCTAGGTGAAATGCCGAGTTCGCGAAGGCGCTGAATGACCGCGTTGCGATCCTTGCCAGCCGCAATGGCTTCACGCGCCTGCTGAATGGCCATGTCAGGCGTCGTTCCTGGGGGAAGGCGCGGAGCCGTTGGCGCTGGCGCCTCAGCCCTTGGCGCAACAGGGGCAGGGGCCGCGCCCTCACGCAAGGCGGGCGGACCACCAAAGCGTGGTGGAGCATCCGGAGCCGCGCCGGGGCTCGCTGCGCCGCCCTTAAGGCTTGCAAGGATGTCGCTTCCCGAAACTCCGTGACCAGTCACCTCCGCAATCGACCTAAGATTTCGCTCGAAGAGATCAAGCTTCCTTGCGCGCGTGTCGGGGGAGTCCGACGGAAGGGGAAGATATTTTTGCACCTCGCGGGCAACTTCCTCTTTTGTTGCTGCGGCACCAGTGAGGGCACGCAACACGCCTTCCATGCCGGACGCCATCAAACGTTGGCCCTCGCCAACATTGCCAAAGCCACCGTAGTGCATTGCGTATGCGCCAGGGTCAACGGGGCCACCCAAAGCTGGAGGTGATTTTCCGTCCTTGCTGCCGAGGTAAATTTCGCGAATCTTCGGCATATCTTCGACGCCCTTCATGATAAGGGCAACGCGTGCGGCTTGCTCTGCGGTAATCTTGTCCGCTGGCCCTCCCGGTTTCGGCTTTAGGGCGCCGGGTTTTGCTGGGTCGGACATATATTCTGCAGGAATGTCCTTTTTCCCATCGGACTTGTAGAGCACGCCCATTTTCGGAGGTGCTGTCGGGTTCGCTGGATCGCGCGTCGTAGTGACAAGCGTGTGGTCTGGCCCCAAATTATGAACTTGCGGTGCCTGATAGCCCGCCGCCACGGCTCGCAGGTATCGCGTCACCGCAACCGGGTCGTCCAACAGCTCCTTCGGCAGCGTCGTTCCAAGGTGCTGGCGAATGGTTGGGTCTGTCGTGTACCAGCGCTGCAGAAGCGCCTTTTGCTTCTCTAGGTCTGGTTCATTTTCGACAAGCTGGCCAATGGCAGCGGCGCGTCCATACAGATCCTTTTCCAGCTCCCGGCGCTTGGCCTCATTGGAGTAGCTAAGGCCAGAGATTTCTGCCCTCTTAGCGGCAACGTCGAGCGGCATCATAGCCCGCTCACGATCAACCCCAAGCTCTCCGCGCGTCGCTTCCGCTGTACGCGCCCTGAGGTCCAGCGGAAGCATTTTGGTATCGCGCTCGACGCCAAGTTCGGCGCTTCGCAGCTTTAGCGGCTGCAGCGCCCGCTCCCACCCATGGGACTCTTCCGCCATCCCCAACCGGCGCTGCTCCATGGCAAGCCGATTGCGCGTGAAGTCCGCTTGCTGGTTGCTCTCCAGCGCATGCATCAGGGGATTGAAGTCGAGTGCGTAAGGGCTTGCCATGTGTCAGGCGTCCTTAGTTCCGGCCATAACCCAAATCGTTGACGCCGCGCGCTGCGCCGCCCGTGGGCGCGAAGCCGCCCCAACCCGACGCCTTGAGCGCCAAGCCACCAACACCAATCAAGTTCTGCGCAAACGTGTTTTCGTTCTGAGCAAGCGCGTTGTAGCCTTGCTGGTAGGTGCCAGCCATGCCACGCCCCCAGTTGTCGTAGATGCCGGCGGCCGCCGATCCATCGCGGCTTGCGATGTCGGCTAATCCCGCAGAGGCGCTATAGCCCTGCTGCCCTGCCTGTCCAAGGCGGTTCTGCCAATCCCCATATCCACGCATCCGAATGCGTGCATCAGCAAGGGCTGCTGTCCCTGCGCCGAAGTCTCCCGAAGCATTCTTCTGCCAGCCGCTGCGCTTGAGATCATAAGCCCGGTTCTGCGCAAGCATGTCGTCGGAATTGTAAAGCCCCTGCGCCCTCGCGCGCGCTTCAGCGCCATTGACGCCCAGCGTATCGTTGTAGAGTCCAGATGCCTTCTGCCCGCTCTCAGCATAGGGGCGCAGATACCCGCGTGCTTCCGCATATCCAGCCCGAGACGCGCCGAGCGCAGAATCCCGCGCTTCCGTTTGGACGCCGGTCGCTTTGTCCATGCCAGCTTCAAGCTGACGCCGCGCACCGGCTCCCGTAAAGCTGTCGACGAGACCACCTAGGAATGACATTTCATGCCCTCTTTCTTCAGGCCGCTACGCAAATCGGGCCGCCGTTGTGCGACCTGCGCCATTGGTTGCGGTTTTCTCTCGTGGGAAGCACGTCAACCCAGCAAACTTCTGGGGCTGAGTTCTGCGCCGGCACATCCTTGTCCGCGATTAGAAGGATGGCCTCCTGCCGCGTCAGGCCACCATGTGCCAAGCCATCAACCCAGCGCCTTGCGATCTCTTCCCGCCGCGCGCATCCTACGCGCCACCTTGGGTCATTCACGAACTTGTGCCGCTCCCAGGACTTCGCCACATCAAGGGGGACATCGCCAGCGAACATGAAGCGGGCAAACTCAAAGGGTCCGTGATGCCTCAGAAGAAAGTAGCAAAATCCTCTGCGCCATCGGCTGATGTGACAATCGACCCCGCCACCCCACTCCAGCGTGCGAATGCACTCCTCTGCGGGGTAAGTGATGGTCACGCCACCATCAGGCCGCGTGGAGACAATGCATTCCCTCACTGGTCACCCAACGCCAGTGCAACAAAGGAATAGTCTGCAGCGACCAGCGTTGGGTTGCCTGACGACGTGCCCGTGAAGCTTTTGATATCCACGATGCTTGCGGATGTGCGCCCGAACTGAACGGCTGCGCCGAACTGCCCGGATAGGCTGGTCGTAATGGTGGCACTTCCGCCGTATGCGGAATTTGAGAACGCCGTAGAGCAGGTCAGACCAAAGTCGCCCGTGCCGTCGTCCGTGACGCTGCTAACGCCATGACTGTCGCTCAAGGCTGGCGTTCCGCCCGACACAGCAACCGAGACCCACAGCTTTGGATGCGCCGGATGGTTTTTTTGCCGGGCTGGCGTCACCATCCGATTGGAGGCACTGCCAGCCTCCATTTCGGCTTGCGTCGCGATCACATCCAGCGTGTCGCGCCAGGCGCTGGCGTACCACGAGTAATATTGCGCTTCGTTCTGAACAAAGGCGATCCAACCGGCCGTCGCAGGGGGTGTGTACGCGTTGTAAGACGTTCCATTGTATTCGATGATGTCCCCAACGGCGTACGTTGAGAACGCACCAGACACGATGTAGCGGGTTCCTGACGTTGGGCTTACGGGGGCCGAGCTAACGCGAGAAACGATGGGAATGACGGATGGTCCCTTGGATGCCATCAGCGGTGGCGTGTAGCTCGAAATCTTGAATGCCGCCCCATCGCACCGGATGAAGCAGCCTTCGCCGATATTGAATGCCCTAGCTGTGAACGTTTGCCCCTCAAACGACACTGCGTCAGTTGACGACAGGATAAACTGCCCAGACGTGCCGCTGTTGCGGATCTCCACATTCCAGTTGTCGCCAAGAGCGGCAGACGATGGCAGGGTTAGCGTAAAGTTGCCGCCGGTTGTGTTGCACTGGACGAGTTTCCCGCGATCGGACGACGCGAGCGTGTAATTCGATGTCTTGGTGACGACGGCAATTGAGAGTGTGGACGCAGAATCCGTGGAAAGGAATGATGACGTGTCTAGCGCGCCGCTACGGTTGTCCAGCGTGAAGAGAACAACGTCGCTGTCGTCAGTAACGACCACCTTATAAGAATTGATCCCGGTGTAGACGGACACCGCCGTCGAAGATCCAAAACTTGCGACAGGGAGGCCGTCAGATCCTGTATAAACGATTGAGCCAAGAGACGAGCCAAGGTTAGCGTCCGAGTAAACGGTGCGCGTCGTCGTGGTTGCGGCCTCGTAAAACTTGATCTTGCCGCCAGATAGCGGCTCTCCAGAGGCGTCAAGAAGCCGGAAGCCGGGTGGAAAGACCAGGATGGAGTCAGTCATTCATCGGCCTATGGTCTGAGCTTGTCTGCGTCTATGGACATCTGCATCACGCCCTTGACGACAGACGCAGAGCATGAAATTCGGAACGACACGCCATTGCCATCAAAGCGGCCCAGCGCTCTTGCGCACAGCCTGACATAACGTTGTCCGTCTGCGCCAAGATCAAGCGAGCGCTCTCCACCAAACGTGGCGCCGCCATCGTCGGAGTAGCTGAGCATCATGCTTGGGCTTGCATCGGACGCGATGCTGGAGTTGACCCCCACACCCGTTAGTGCGTCGATGTGCAGGGCATTTACGCGGAAGCGATGAGGGAACATATGCACGGGCGGCGCGGTCACGGACCACACGATTTCGTCTCCGGCGTCAGTCAGAACGTTTGGGTCTGACGCATAAAGAATGTTGTCATCGTAGTCGCCAAAGACGTGCGTTTGCCCGATCTGCGCGTGGCAACTCGGGCGCCATCGCGCAAGTGTTCCGCTCTTTCTTTCGTGCCACTCGCCGCTGGCGGAGTCCCAGCACATCGAAAACGACGTGCCACTGATGCAGTAGAACGAATGCCCATCCTCCGTCCACGCGAACGACCGGATGTCATCCGGGGCCGGCTCATCTCTGATAAGGCGATCGAGTTCCGGCGTAGAAATCTTGCTCCCAGAGTACCCACTGAGAACCATCACACCGCAGTAGCCGCCCTTTTCGTCGGTAGCGGCCCATATGATCGTGTCGGTCGCGGACCCGCCCTGCGGCTGGACGATAATCTTGGCAACGCTGCCCGCCGCAAAGCAGCCAAGAGCTGCCGTCTGCACGCGGGTAAAAGGAAAGTCCTCTCCCCCGTTATCGACATAGAACTCCATGGATCGCTCGCCAAAGATGACAAGCTCCCGTCCACGAACGGCGCCCATGACGTTGTTGTCTGGGCTGTTCTGTGCGGACGTAAAGTCAAGGCCATCGATAGATGTGTCGTCAATGCCTGAGATAAACCAGCGCCCATCGTTGATCAGAAAAACGAAGTAACCGTCCATCTCAACGACACAGAGCGGCGGCGGAAGATCCGCATCGGAGCCTTGAGACAACGTGCCATTCTCGTATATGAACCACTCGCCCTCAGAGACGATCGCGACTTGTGGGTTGGGCGATTTCCGGTTCCTTGCCATGGTGACAAACCCGGAGCCAGGTATGCCGCCAACATCCGCAAACGACTGGCCATCCTGAGCAACGGAGAACAGGCGCGTGCCGGAGACCACCAGAAGTCGATCCCCGATCGAAATGGCGGCGCGGATAGCCCCCCCTCCCGTCAACATGGAGAACTGACTGAGCCCGTTAATTGCGTAGATTGGCCACTCGACCTTTCCGCCCTCAACAGAGCGCTCTGGGTAGGCGTTGACGAATGACGCAACGCCATCCTGCCCATAGCGTCCCTTGCGTGAGCCGCGCCCCAGCGAAATTTGGATAGGCTCACCCATCAGGAGCTGAACACCGCGAATGAGAAGGAGATGTCATCAACCACCGCCGCCGCGCTGCCCGCAGTGGCTCCTTCCCGAAGGATTGCCACAGTAAACCCGGATGTCGTCCTGGCTGTCACAAGAGAGGTTAGGCTTCTGTTTCCGGTCGGTGCGTTGATGGTGACGACGGGGGCGAACGATGCACTTGCTAGCGCTGCCGAGAAGGCAACCGTGAATGTCCCAACGCCGTCGTCTAAGACGCTTTCGACGCCAACACTTGCCGTGAGGGAGGGCGATCCGCTCGCAACCGTTACCAACCCCCACGCCTTTGCAATCTTGTTTGCGCGCGCATTGTGCTCGTCCACCCACAGCTTGATAATCGAATACCAGTGTTCGTGGACCCGCCCGCCTTGCGTCACAAACGGAACGGTTGCGTGAGGAAGGACGACTGTCATCAGAAGTATTGCGCCCGCACAGGTAAGCCGGTGGCAGACCGCGCCATGTGGCGATCCAGAATACGACGCCCGTGATTGCCGATTGATACGGCTGCGCCAGACTCGTCCTGTTCAGTCGGTACTGGCACACCAAATGTTGGGCAGACTTCTTCAGCTACAATGCGCACAATCGCGTTGAAGACGCCGATTGGGATCGAATCCGATATCCAATAGACCTTGTCCTGTTGTGATAGATCCTCAAGCACCTCATCGTAAACTGCTTCGATGTGTGCGCGCTCGTTGGCTGTTGGCTCCTTGTTAACGTCAGTCAGGGCCAAGCGGCGCATGACCGCAGTCGCAAGTTGCTGCTTGGTGCGGGTGGTGCTCACAGCAAATAGCCCCAATTCGTGTCTTCGTAGAAGTCGGACGCCATCACGAGGAAGTCACCCTCTGTTGCGAAGGTCGTCCCAGTGCCTGTGGTCTCCCAGCGAAACCTCCAGCGTCCCGCTTCGTCCGGCGTGATATCGGCAGCAAATGAGTCATCGTCCAACTGCTGCACTTCATCGTCTGTCAAAAAGACGTATGAGGTTAGAACGCCTGAAGGGCTCATGACCTTGAATGTAACAGCGTCTGGCGTGACCGCTGCGCCGCCATCATCCGTAAAAGAAGCCGTCAGGCGCAGCGGAGAGTTGATGTAAAGCCGTCCCGGCCGCATCGCCATGTTTCACGCCCCCCATGACGCAGCAGCAAGGACCGGGCGCGTTGGTGCGCCGCCCCATGTTGCCGAAACGGATTGTTCTTGGATCGATGGCTGCGAAAAGTCCAAGGTGGCTGCCGAGTAGGTGTTATCAGTAGTCCCCATCAGCTCGTCCACGTTCTCATTGAACGCTGATGTCCACGTTACGGAATTCGTTCCGCTCTGAGCGCTGAACGCTGCCGCTATCGCGCAACCTTGTGCCGGCACACGAAGCGTCGATGTTGTCGGGCTGGATGCCTGCGCCGTCGTCGTATGATGCGGGGCAACGCCGTTCCGCTTGTTCAAGACATTCCAGACGATAATTCCGCCGCGAACAGCCACCCCAGACAGAGTGAATGCGACAGTTGCCGTTGAGCCTGATGACTGCTGCAGGGCAAATAGCGAAATGCCCGTGCTCACACCGCTGCCCTCAACAACTGATGTTAGGTTGGTTGCTGATACGCCATCGATAGTGCAGCCCGTACAGCTTACCGTGCCTCCTGCATTGAAGAAGATGCCCACCACGACGACGCGGCATGAGTCAGGTGTTCCTATGTTCTGCGAGGCAAACGAGTACGTAGAAAGGTCCGTCTCATTCTTGCCTTTGCTAACGTAGGAAGCCACGACCTTTGGCCTTGCAAATATGACGGACCGTGTGGGCATCAACATGGGCGCGCCTCAGTCGATCTGAAGGCACTTGATGCGGACGGTTGTTACCTCGGCTGATGCCGGAGTGTAAGCTGCCTTCACCTTTACCAAGAACCGCAGATTTGCGGAGCCAGAGCATGTGTAGCCGATAGCGAGGTTTTGAACGTGCGCAAGCGCGTTGTTGGTGTCCCCGACGGTCGTAAACGGCACTTTTGCAACGACCGTCTTGACTTCGCTGTCCGAAATCGCAAAGGCCGCGTTGTCGTTGACGTTCGTGACAGACGTGTCGAAGATCCATATTTCGCCCTGCATACCGCCAGTGGCGTTTGACGAGATCACCAGCAGATCGGTGATAATGCCTGACCCACCTGACTTGCGTGCAGTGCTCGTGAAGGTGAACCCACCAGACGTGGGGGCGCTGGTGCTGTCAGAAAGCGCGTCGTTGGCGGCATACGCCGTCGTGTCTGCCGGGCGCGTGATGTCCGTAGAGCACGTCGCAAAAAAGCCAATAGGGGCTGTCCACAGGGCGCCGTTATTGCCCTGGAGCATTTCATAGTCGCCATCCGTGCCCGACGTGTTGGCAGGGGTGGCTTTGCGGACCATCATGGCGGGAATGCCAACGTCAGCGTCTGCGGAAGCGGCGTCTTCTGCCTTGGCAATGCTAGCAGCACCGGCAGCAATGGCACCGGCAGCGATAGAACCCGAAGCGAACGCACCAGATGCAATAGCGCCCGAAGCAACCGCCCCGGAGATGAGCTTGACTTGCGCATTGCCGCTTGAGTCAACGATCAGCTTGTTGGTGCTATCAAGCGTGCCGTCCATTACCTTGAGGAATTGGACCTTCACACTGCCCAGCGTGCCGTCCGTTACTTCGTCGGCGGCAATGGTCGTGCCGCTGCCTGCGGTGATTGCGACGTTATCGGCCATTTACCCCTCGGATGCCTAGTGAACCCGGATGCGCGGGCCACCGCCCGTGAAAACGCGAGACAGTATTGCGCGCGCTCTGCGCGTAGAGATGCCACGCACGCTATCGGCCGCTTCAGAAGCATTTGACGAAGCCGAGATGAGTACCGCTCCAGCGGCGCTCAGAAGGTCCGCTGCCTCTGTCTTGGAGAGGGCGCCTGCGATGCCGATTGCACCCGCAGCACTGAAGCTGTCCAAAACTTCTGTGATGATTGCTGTTGCTGACCCTGGCGATGTGCCATCTGCCAGCACCACATCTCCGGCTTCTGCAACGGTAAGAATGCCAGCAAGGGGTAGTGTTCCGACCGAAGAGACAGTGTCAGCGACCTCTGTCCTTGTCAGCGCTCCCGCTAGCGCGAGAACGCCAACACCACTGACGGTGTCCGCACCTTCGGTGTATGATACCGTACCGACGATCGGCAGCGTTCCATCTGCCGTCAGCGTGTCTGCGGACTCGGTGACACTGAGGACGCCAGTGCCTTCTGCAAGGACGCCATAGAATAGCAGGAGGCTCATGCTGGCGCCCCTGGCTTATCAGGTGTTCGCAGCGTTGATCGTAAACGTCGTGACCGTGAACGACTGCGCGGCAGCGAATGAAGTGTTGTCCACTGTCAGATCACCACCGCCACCCGTTGCGGTGACGGTCCCCTGAATGCCGCACGTGGTCCCGTCAGATGCGTAGACCCGAAAGTGGCCGGCCGTTCCCGTCGCATCTGCGCTCGAATCTTGCCACGTCCCTGACTTTGCCTTGCTGGCTGACGAAGCAGCCGCCATCCAATCGGACGGAAGGCTGAGGGTGGCAAGAACGGTGCCGCTGTCTGCTGTGGCGCAAGTGGCCGGAACCGAGCCCGAGCGTATCTTCATAATCGCCGACGTGCCAACGGTCGTCTCGATTGCGTCAAGCTTCGCGTTGTTGACCGCGACAGAATATTGAATAGCCATCGACGTTATTCCTTCGCGACGATTTCAGCGATTTTGTCCGCAATGCCGGCTTCCTCAAGCAGAGACTGCAAGGTTTTCAATCCGTCGTAACGAGCCATTGTCTCCTTGATGTACTGCTCACACTTGCGGATGGTCTCGACGCGGGAGGCCAATGAGGCAGCCGCGTTTTCTGGATCAAGCGACAGATTCGCCATTGTCTTTCTCCTTGCGCTTGCGGGTTTTGGTGGCGGCAGGCGCATCTTCAAATGCAGCTGGCTTCGGCGCTTCGTCCTCAATCACTTCCACGTAGGGATTGACGCGCGCCTTGTTTTCAAAGGCAGGAGGAACGTCGAAGATCTGGTCGCAATAGACCGTGATGCCGAAGAGTTTGGTTGAGCGGCTTCCCGGCGCACTCTCTTCACCGATGTAACGTGCTTTCATGCGTTTTTTGCTCCTTAGTCCAGCAC
>ERZ869925.654-NODE-654-length-22180-cov-13.198644_pt1 | contig 22180 bp, 31 predicted proteins | sample MGYA00579311_ERZ869925 | MGnify/ENA primary metagenome ERZ869925 (study PRJEB32216, sample SAMN09231817) | wastewater metagenome | place: USA: Maryland | collected 2016-07-30 | study: EMG produced TPA metagenomics assembly of the PRJNA472060 data set (Reclaimed...
CAACCAACCAAGACCGACAGCAAACTCTAGAGAAGAGGTGAGAGATGCCTGATTTTATATGCGATAGTTGCAAAGCCCCATGCACCGGCGAATGGTGCCCGAATTGTGGCGGCCCTGCCTCTGCCCCACCTCGACCGCTCCAGCCGGGGGATAAGGTGTTGGTGGAGGCTGAGGTGCTGCATGTATACACAACCGATGCTGAAGTTGAGATGACATCTTCGACCATGCAAATCCCACTCTTTAGCAATCGGCACTTGGCCATCAACATCCCACTATCTTCCATTCGCCCGTTCCCGCAAGAGGAGTCCAACCAAGACCGACAGCAAACTCTAGAGAAGAGGTGAGAGATGTTAACTCCTGAAATCATAGAAGCACGCCGAAAGCTAGTAGCGAAGAATGAGCGTGAACTTAGCAAACAACCACCTCGACCGCTCCAGCCGGGGGATAAGGTGTCACTCGTGGGAACGTGTGTAATCAACGAACTCAGTGAAGCGGAAGCTGTAGTCAAGTTCGATTCTTTGCCGTTTGAATACTGCCTTCCACTATCTGCAATCCGCCCGTTTCCGCAAGAGGAGGTGTAGCATGGACTGGCTCAAAACGAAAGTGCGAGTTGACAAGACCCACCATGCTGGAACAACGAGCATTGCCCCTGTGCAAACTGCAATGCACGGCGGCTGCTGGCTGCGTATGACGGAAAGGAGGTAGGTCATGGAATGGCAACCGATTGAGTCGGCTCCGAAGGCGGATAGCTTTGATAAGCGATTGCTGCTTTACGTGCCGTCTGACTATGGGGCCGAGATAGGTTACAGGTCTGTTATCGGATGGGTGGGTGTACATGGCTGTGAAATCAAACCTTCGCACTGGGCACCGCTCCCACCACCACCAGCCAACGACAACAGAAAGGATGGGGAGGAACCAGCCACCAGCGAATTGACACGCTTATCCAATCGGGTATACTGTCAGCATGAAAAAGCAACCACCCAAAAACGTCAGTAAGCTCAAGTATCTACGCGAGCAGGCCGGGCTAAGCCAAACAGCACTTGCCCAGGCAACAGGAATATCTCAGGCTAGACTCTCCGCATGGGAGTCTGGTAGCCGGAAAATCGAAAATGCCAGCATCAAGGTATTGGCTAACCTGCGTACACCACTCAAATGTACACTTGATGACCTACTACCTGTTGGATAACTATTTCCAGAAATCTTTGAAAATCCGGTGTGCTGGACTTGCATCTATATCCGATTGGGTATATAGTAGATACATACAAGTGACTGACGCAACAACGCGAGTCACCTGAGCCTGCCAGATGCAGGTAGCGGGGCCGCAAGCCCTGGGGAGAATGACGATGAAGACTTACACCTACAAGATTAACAGTGATGCATACCTGACCAAAGTGCAAGCGGCCAGTATGGACGACGCTGCCAGCAAATTGGCCGCGACTGAGCGACACTTAGCCAAGTCAGGTGTTACTGACCTGCAATCTCTACTCGCCTACATTGAGAGCGTAGATGGTGCATGGCTATGGATCGAGTCTGATGATGCTCCTGACGGAAATCGACAGTATGCTGGTGCTCAGAACATGGCATAGTCGGTCACGACATGAGGGCCGGACAGCAAACGGCCTGACTGTCGGTATCGTCTGGAGGGGGGAGTGGAATATGGTCGATAACTATGGCCCTGTGATCGCTATGCCCGCTCACATGACGAGCGGTAGCGGCAGTATAGGGTGCTTAGACCACGAGTGGATAGATGGCCCCACTGAGTTTTCGGCCCAGTGCAGGAGGTGTGGCGTATATGCTGGCTTGTCATCGTGCAAGGTGTGTAGGGCACCGATAAAAGTTGGTGCTCCATCACAGCGACACAAAAGCAGTGGGTGGAAGCACGCAGCCTGCCAGCCAAAAACAGCCAAAAATTTAGCCGCGACCAGCGAGAGTGAGAGGACAAGCAAGCGTCATCATGGTCGTGTCATCCGAGGCACCAAGAGCCTTTGATGCCCTCGCTCATCGACCTCCCCGCAGACAAAATGCCAGCGAGTGAGCGTCCTCCCACCCACCCCTCCAGCCCTCAGCAAGCTGGACTCGTGAGAGTATCGGGGGTGGGTGGGCTTACTTCCCCTGTAACAATCCAGTCCCCAGCGACAAGTAACAGCAGACCCCGAGGAGCAACCCATGCAATGCGACGATTGCCAGCGTAATGTCAGTCCCCATGATGCACGTCTTGCTGACGGCATCTACCCTGATACCGGGCTGACGCTATGTCAGGCCTGTGCGACGGGACTGCGAGACTATGCCGACAAAGAAGCGGGCAAGTATGCCGAGGAGGACGCAAATCAGCCTGCGCCGATACCGGGGTATGGACGATGAGCGGTGGTACTGGCGTATGCGGGATAGGATTATGCGGTTGCTTCATCAAGCAACGAAGGACAACTAACACCCCCACGCGGGGCACGGAGGGAGGGAAGATGCGAGTAGAATTTATAGGCGGCTTCGCTGATGGGCAAACGATGGAAGTGCCAGAGCCGCCGCCGTCTGTGCTGCGATTGCCCAAACCGAAACGCTTGACTGATTGGTGTCATGTATCAAAACCAACGCGCCCCCTTTGGAGGCAACACGAAGAATACCATTACATCCACGACAGAGGTTGTTACGCTCGTCAGGACACAAAGCAATGGGCGGAATACGAGCAGCGATGCCAGTCTTTCACCATGAAGGTGGCAGAAGAAATGCGACTGGAGGAGCCAACGCCATGAGCGACAAAGACCGCCTGTGGCTACCATCGACAGCTGCCTGCCAGATGGCGTCTGGCGAAGCAAAAGAAATCGGCCACCTCAAGCCAGGAGACAAGGTCATCGTGCGTGGCAATACTTGCGTTGTCGTGTCTGTGGTAAGCAGGGACGTGCATGGATTCCCTGAAGTTAAGGTTATGACGGAGCCAATGGTATGAGTCTGCATGAGCAACAGATTGACAACCTCATATCTGCACACACTGAGCTAAGTAAGCGGCTGACTGAAGCTGAAGCCACCGCTGCCCTGGTGCCGGGGTTGCGGGAGGAGATTGAGCGACTCAAGGAAATCTTAGAGCGAGTAGTAGACGGTGAGGATTGCAGAATAGACCACAATGGATTCTGTCAAACACACTATTCAGATGAGCCATGTACCAATGCTTTAATGCGGCAGGTACTGAATGACTAACCTACTTGCGCTAGCCCGCAATCCCGACGTGGCTCGTTCAGTGAGTTGAGATAATACCCCACTACACACTTTCACACTTCAGAACCACAACTACAACCACACCCGGGAAGGATTCCGACCATGCCTATCGTTATTGCTCCGTCGCCTGAAATCACTTCTCGCATATCGTCACTCACTTCCAACCGTCACTTCCAACCGCAGCAACCACCACCCCGCTACACCATTTCAAACGCTCCACTCGATTCACCATTTACTATCGTGATCGATACAGCCGAACAACTCCCTTTCACGTTTACCAACCTGCGCGCTGACGCAGCCCAACTTCATCGCCCCTTGGTGGTACGCACCACTCGTCGCCGCCTGGCACTACCCGCACCTTACCACCGTCTATCCATCGACTATTCAGTTGAAGGGATGGAAAGTATTGTTGGTATCGAGCGGAAATCACATGAGGATTTTTGCAATACGTTAGCAGGCAAACATCGCGCACGATTTGAACGCAAATTGTCGATTATCAACGGTGATAATATGGGTGACGGCAACAGCGGCAGCGACAGTGGCGGTAACATTAATGAAACCTCTAGCGTACCACCACACCCTGTGCCTTCCTTTAAGTACTTTGCTATCATCGTCGAAGCCGAATGGTCTACCATCCTCGCCCATCCGCCCGAATTCTCAGCAGTCATGCCAAAAACACTATTCCGAACTGTGATAGCATGGCAGTGTCGATACCCTCGCATCCACTGGATGTTCATGCCAGGTAGACAACGGGCTGAACAGGCAACGTATCGTGTGTTGGAAAGGTGGTGGAAGGTGTTAGGGCCAAAAACCAAACAAACTCCATCCAGCACCCCGTCACTTCAAATCAACCAACCGTAGGATCAATCGCAAGGATACACAAGGATCATGATGAACATGGAAGCTCCCAAGCCCAAACGACAAACCCCTCTCGACGCTGCTATTGCTTACCACGCCCTCAACCTTCGCGTCGTACTTCTCCACAATCTTACTGTTACTCGCGCCTGTTCCTGCAAGTTGGGTGCTCAATGCCTTCATGCAGGCAAACACCCACGCCTGGGCGGGTGGAATAAACCCGGCGCTGGCATGCTCGAAACTGCTGATGACATTCGAGATGCTTTCAGCCGTTATCCTCGTGCCAATGTTGGGGTCATCACTGGTGGCCCGCAATACTCCTCTATCATTTGCATCGATGTAGATCCCAAGCACGATGGAAACACTTCGCTTGAAAAACTATTTGCTGCTCATGCCCCATTCCCACCCACTTGGCAGGCCCGCACTGGTTCTGGTGGATCACACTATCTATTCAAGCACCCTGGCCCAGGATGGATCGTTCGTAACTCGCAAGCGGACGACAAGAAGCATCACCCCAAGCTTGGGACTGGGCTGGACGTCAAAGGCGACCGAGGGCAATTCGTCGCGCCGCCCAGCGCTCACGCGAGTGGGAAACGGTACGAGTGGGTAAATGCTCCTGGCGGTGATGTGGGACTGGCGGAGTTGCCAGAGTGGTTGCTGGGGTTGATTGCTGAAAAAGAAGGGGAGAAGAAACGAAAGGCAGACAAAACAGACGGGAACAACACAGGTGATACAAGCGAATCGCCACCTAAAGCAACCAAGTCTGCGGGGAAACTGTCTAAGAAGTCTCAGCAAGCGTGGGCTCAAGCTGCTCTCAAGGCAGAGCTCGAAACACTACGGACCGCCCCTCAAGGCAATCGGAATAATCTACTTAACAACTGCTCAATGAACTTGTTTCAAATCGTAGCCAATGGCCTGGGGCTGTTGGATGGCGATGTGGTTATCAAACTGCTTTATGACGCGGCCCAACATGCTTGGGGAGACGAATTTGAACCTTCCAAAGTTCGTGCCACCATTGAGAGCGGAAAAAAGAAAGGGTTATCAACCCCGCGCCTGCCACCAGCCAAAGAGGGGACGAAATATACTTCGCCGTCTGCTACCACCGAGAATGACGCCATGCAAACTAGTCAAACTCAGCCAAATCAACCACTTCAGCACGTTTCGCAACCCAAACCATCGCCCCAGCCTGATGAACTAGACTTAGTTGACTACAATTTCGACAGCCCCCAGAAACTGGCAACAGACATCATCGACAATCGATATTCATACGAAGGGTGCCAAACCATCTATCATTGGAATGAAATGTGGTGGCTGTGGGATTCTAAAACCAAACACTATCGCATAGTTCCTATTCACGACCTACGCCCCAAGGTTACTCAATTTATATCCCAAGAGTTTCACAAAGAAGCCGAGGCCATAGCAGAGGAAACAGGTAAGCGACAATCACCAAAAGATGTAACACGTGAAATTGTTAGCAACGTCATTGCTAATATGGAGGCCAAATGCAACTTGAGCATTGGCATCTATCAAAGCCAACCTATGTGGATTGGAGCAGTCCACCCAGGCAACGGTGGCAACTACTCCCTCTCACGTGACCAGATCGACCACAGCAACTGGATATCCATGAAGAATGGGCTGCTAAGCGTTGCCGCTGTAGTTGGAGGGGCAACTGGGCTTGACGAGTGTATGACCAAGCCGACGCCCCTGTGGTTTTCACGAACGTGTTTACCTTACGATTTTGATCCAGACGCCGAGTGCCCACTTTTCATCAAATCTATTAACCTTGCTTTAGAAAACGATGAACAGCGTATTGCCCTCCTTCAAGAGTTCTTCGGGTATATCCTCGCCCGCGGGGACCTCAGCAAACAAAAGTTCCTTGTTCTCATCGGAGACGGAAACAATGGTAAAGGCGGTGTGATTAGTGCCATGTTAGACATGTTAGGCAGTAGTAACTATAGCTCTGTGTCCCTTGATCAATTCGGCACAGAGTTCGGACTAGTGCCAGCTATGGGTATGCTAGCCAACATCTATACCGAAGTGAGCGAACTAGACAAAGTAGCAGAAGCGAAAATTAAGCAATATACCGCAGGTGAGCCAATGGAGCAGAACATCAAATATAAAAACGCTGTTAACACCATACCAACAGCGAAGCTGGTTTTCTCAACCAACGAAGCCCCACACTTTACGGATAAATCAGATGGCATCTGGCGGCGGCTTATCGCCATTCCATTCCGCTACAAGATCAAAGCCAGCGAACGAATCGACAACATGGCTAGCAAAGGGTTCTGGGTCAAGCGTGGTGAAGTCCAGGGCATCTTCAAGTGGGCGCTCGCCGGACTCATCCGCCTCAACAAAGAAGGGTGGACGCAATCTGATTTGGTAGATGCCAAGATTACTGAGATGAGGAACCATTCTCAGAACACCAGGATGTTCCTAATCGATGCCGTTGAAAGTGATTCCAGCAACGAATGCGGCGGCGTTGGAGCTTCCGAATTGTACCAGCAATACAAGAAGTGGTGTGAGGAAAATGGCTACGAAAGAGCTCGACAGGGAAGGGTCAATTTTGGCAAGGAAGTGGAGAGGATGTTCAACGCTAAGTACTCTGTCGATCCTGTTTGGGTGCCCCGGCTTGCGAAATCTGTTCGTGCCTTCGTTGGCATAAAACACAAAAACGAAGTGGAAAACGAGACTTAAACCGAGAGGACCGAGAGGTAAACCGAGAGGTTGTAACGCATTGACAGCAATAATCTTACATTAATACCTCTCGATCCTCTCGGTAGAAATGTAAAAGTATGTCATAACCAGAATTACCACCATAGAGAGGATGAAATTGGCATTTACAAAAAGTTTACCAAAACACCGAGAGGACCGAGAGGACCGAGAGGAACTGTTTAAACAACGTAATACCATCAACCAACACCACCCAACCACCCAACCTGGAGCCCCTATCTATGTCAGTCCTCGATCAAATGAATGAAGCTCTTAAAGCCTCAAAGCCTATTGAACCATCGCCACAGCCCAAGCAGCCCAAGCAGTCCAGACCTAAACGGACTTTTGCAACGGTGCTAACCCATGTTCAGATCTGCCCAACTTCTACCCCGATGTTTGTGCGCATCACCAGCAAGTGTGCTGATCTTGAAACTGGGTTAGAAACTTCATTTGTGACTGAACGGCAAGTGGTTGCGATTAGGTCATGTGCGGAAACTGATTATGCTAAAACAGGCGAAGGGCTTCGCCATCCCACCAATCATGCTGACGCTCATGCCATGGGATGGACGAGGGGCGATACTAACAGAATAATTGATCCTGTATTCCTTGACGATATCGATGGAGTAATGGCGATGTACGCACTATCTGAGTGGATGAAAGCTTGTTGTAAAAATGATGAAATTGAAATTTGTTATGGGATAGCAAAAGAGGGTAGGTTAGAGGGGGATCCAGTTCAATGACATTATCTATCCAAAAGCTATCGTTACTAGAGCGAATATCGGGCAAGGGTTCTCCACTCATCAGCTTCTCTGAACAGGTTGGCAACCAGCCCCCCTGGTGGCACGCTCTATCCACACTCGGTTGGCCGACCGCCACACTCACCACCATCGCGACGATCCAAGCATCCCGTGGATCGGGGTTCTTGGGGGCACATTACCCCAACGTGCTCACAGTCCTCAAGGCTGGTCCATCGCACCCAGCGGCGGGCAGGGTGGTACGCGTGCTGGAGGGTGTGGTTGGGGCGACGGCGGAAGAAGGTAGTGACGCACCCGCGAAAACTTCATCACCTGGCCCAACATGTGTTCCATCGTGGCGGACCACCGCCGCCGCTGACGAGGCAACCCAACTTCACGCTCAACTCCTCCGCCTGATTGCTCAGGGGGCGTGGTGGTACGCATCCTCTGCCATCGTTGCGTTTGATCGGGCGTACGCAGCGTGCGACATCAAGCGGGCAAGGTCTGCGTATTGCGCGGTACTGGAACGGTTTTTGGAGCGGTGGGTTGTTGAGAAGTGGGATCGGGTGGAGGTGGCGAAGTTGGTGGGTGAGGAGGAGGAGAGGAAAAGGGCTCTTGCATTTGGCTGTCGTGGTAGCTAGTATTTAGACAAGTGGCTAATTAGGCAAATATCAAACTATTTGTCTTAGCCCTAAGGGGTAGGGGTTCGGGGTCTTGTAGTAGAGGAGTCACTACGAGATGGTTGCTGCACTAGATTCGTCGGCGAGTTGCCAAACGGTCATGACTGATATTACCCTGTGCCAACAGCATCGGCAGGGTAAAGCGGCGTTGGAAGAGATTGTCAAACGACACGGCGGGTTGGCTAGAACATGGGCCAGGCGGTTCAGCCGGGTGGAGCAGTGCTGCAGTCAGGAAGATTTGTTCCAGGAATGCCAGCGCGGGTTAATGGACGCTGCAGGGCATTTCGACCCAAGCCGTGGAGCGTTTACCACGGTGGCTTGCATCTGGATGAAAAAGCGTTGTCTGGCCTTTATTGAAAAGGCTAAACAATTTGGATCCCAGTCGGACAAGATGGGCGACGTTGCAGGGAATGAAGACGGCGATAGGGACTATTCGCATCTGGCCAAGCATTTTCACGTGGTGGAACGTTTGCAAAAGCTGCAGGCTATTTCACCAGCCGATGTGGAAATCTTGCGTATTGTTTGTTCGCCGATGGACCTACAGGACGAGATGATTAAGCCGTTGTTTGCGGGCTGGTGGCGGCAGGCTAAGCGAGGGGCGATAAGCCGAGTAGCAAAAGCGATGGCGGCAGCGAAGGCTAGTGGTAAGCTGCGGGTGAAGGTGAAGGGGTGTGGTAAACTATCGCAGAGGCTGGAAATCCAAGGAGCGATGTGGTCGTGAGTATCAGTGGCGATGGAAATCAACCGGCACAACTAGTATCTGATGGTGTTGATGGTGTGCGTACCACTAGGATGCTGGAGCGAGCAATTCGCCAACGGTGGCCGATTACAGATGAGCAACGGCAGGCGATTATTGATCGGCAGATAACAATAGCGTCACGTAAAAACGGTAAGGCTCGAGAGCAGAGTATTGCGGCGAAGACTGTGGCGGCGTTTGACCGAATGAACATGGATGAAGAGAAAGTAAATGAGCAGCCCATTGCCCAACAGCAACATCTACACCTTCACAACCATCAGCCAGCGGTAAACTTAGACAAGCTGACTGATGAGGAGTTGGACAAGTTGGAGCAGTTGTTACTTGCCGCAAATTCTCGAACCACCGCAGTTGGAATCAGTGCAGGTGTTGCAGGAAAAACGGCACCTGTATAGATATGTGCTATCTGCATGGCCCCACATCGAACAAGTAGATTACATCGACAACTGGCACATCGGTGCTATCTGTGAGCACCTGCAAGCTGTCTGGGCTGGCCAAATACCTCAACTCCTGATTAACGTCCCACCAGGCTGTAGTAAGTCCCTTATCACGTCGGTGTTCTTCCCGTCGTGGTGCTGGGCGAATGATTCAACTAAACGGTTCTTTTACGCCAGCTATGACCAGAAGCTATCAACACGTGATAGCGTGAAGTGTCGTACGCTGGTGGAGTCGCACTGGTACCAACAGCGATTCCCCGGACAAGTAGCACTGAAGCACGACCAAGACCAAAAGACCTACTACGAGACGGTAGCGGGTGGATTCCGGCTGGCTACGTCGATCGGCGGGCACGGGACGGGGCAGCATCCTGACTTTATCGTACTTGACGACCCACATTCGGTGATGATGGCCGAAAGCGCTAAAGAGCGGCAAACGGCTTTAGATTGGTGGGACCAGACTATGAGTACACGCGGGGTGTCTCGTGGTGTACGCCGAATTATCATCATGCAGCGACTCCACGAGGAAGATTTATCAGGGCATGTGTTGAGGCAAGGCGGGTGGGACCACTTGTGTTTGCCTATGCGATACGGTGGGGTGAGCAGGAGTAGCACGAGCCTGGGATTCGTGGACAAGCGGATCACCAAGGGGCAACTACTTTCGGAAACGCAGTTCACCGAAGAGATGGTGGCGAAGTTGGAGACGGCACTTGGCCCGTATGGTTCTGCTGGACAGCTTGACCAGAACCCCGCTCCCCGGTCTGGTGGCATCTTTAAGACCGAGAAGATAGAAACCGTTGAAGCGGCCCCTGTATGGCCAGAGATGAAGATATGCCGGTACTGGGACACAGGCGCAACCGATGGCGGCGGTGACTTCACTGCAGGTGTGCTGATGGGTAAGCACACCAAGAGCGGGTTGTATTACATCCTGGATGTAGCTAGGGATCAGTGGTCCAGCGAAGTAAGGAAACAACACCAGCGGGCAACGGCAGACCTAGATTATGCCTACCCGATTTGCCATAATATCACCCAGATACAAAGCGAAGAACCAGGCAGCGCAGGCAAAGACCAATCGGCTGATTTCGTCAAGTTGATGGCCGGGTATAGCACCAAGACCATCCGCGAAACAGGGGATAAGGTTGTCCGTGCTGACCCATTTTCCAGCCAACTAAACGCAGGGAATGTCAAGATTGTTCGGGGGGCGTGGAACAAGGCGTTCATTGACGAACTTAAGATGTTCCCCAATGGCAAGAATGATGACCAGGTTGATGCCTGCAGCGGAGCGTTTAATTGGCTAGAGAATCGCACAGGTAAAGCCTTCCTACCCACGGGTTGGAAGTTTGGAGTCTAACCATCCCTCACATCGACCTGACCTTTTGCCCACTCTGCTACGGTTCTGGCACTGTTGCTACGTTCTCTGATGACCCCAAATTAGCAGGCAAGCTCCAGCCATGTGAGTGTGGTAGTGGGGTCGAAGCGATAACGGAAGAGGGGGAGGTGTTGAGCATCGGTAAACTCTTGCATCATGGCACGCAAAAGCAAGAGCAAGATACCGCCGAAGCCAACTCCCCCGCGTGAAGTAGTTTCACAGGCCAAGCACTCCTCTCGGCCTAGATCACGCGGGGGCTCTACACAGCGCCCCCAGGCGACCAAGGCTGGACCCAGCCGAGCACCATCCAGTCGGACAGCGATGGAGTTGTTTCGCTACACTCCAGGCGTTCCGGTTTACACCACAGGCACAGCGAACCGTTACAACAAGGTCCAGCACTACAAAGGCTGGGTCTATGTGGCAGTGCGTGCCATTGCCGAGAAAATATCGCAGCTTCGCCCCACGGTGGGCATCACACGCCCCCTGGTCAACGGCAAGTCGAAATACCTGGGGCACGGTGCACGAACCCGCCTCAAGGCAACGTCGGTCATTCAAGAGCATGAGGACATCGAGCCCGTAGATGAAGGACATCCGCTCACTGAATTACTCAATGACCCTAACGACCCAGATACCTGCGCCGATCTATGGTACAAGACCGTTTTGTATTGGGAACTCACCGGCACCAGCTACTGGTGGTTGATTCGCAATAATGCAGGGGTGCCATGTGAGATATGGGTACTGCCATCGCACTGGGTGACGCCCATTGGTGGTACGGAACGGATGATTGATAAGTACCTCATCACGCCCTACGAGGGAAGCTATAACTCCACGTACATCGACGCCGACGACATTATTTCCATCAAGCACCCGTCGCCCCTGTCGTTGGCTGACGGTTGGAGTGCTCTAGATGGCGGTAGTGCATGGGTAGACCAAGCCGACGCGATGGATTCGGCACGATGGTTTCAGATGCAGAATGCCCATAATGCCGGGTTGGTCCTGCAGTTGGGTGGAGAACTCGAGACACCAGGCAAAGAAGACCTGGATGCAGCCTATGCGATGCTGGCCGAGCGAATGCGGGGTCCGTCGAAGAATCGTTTGCCGCTCATCCTTCCCCCTGGGTGGGAGAGTGGTGGCCGGTTTGGCATGACCAGCGAAGAGCTTGACTTCACCACGTCATTCGACCAAATCCGCGATATGGTGTTGGCTCTGTTCCGTGTGCCGAAAGGCGTGTTGGGTATTGAGCCCGGGGTAGCTAACACGTCTGCCTATGCTCCCAATGCTTTTTTCTTTGACCAGTGTATTAACCCCAAACTCCAGTTCATGAGCCAGGTACTCACCGAGAAGCTGGCCAAGCGGAACTTCGATAGCAAGCTGTGTGTGTATTGGCACAATGTCGCGCCCTTGGACCCCGTAGCTGAACAGCAGAAGTGGGACAATGCCCTGAAGAGTGGGGCAGTGACCTACAACGAATATCGCATCAGTTATCTGAACATGCAGGCATTGGAAGGGTTTGGTGATGAGCCGTTGATTCCTAGCGGATTAGTGCCAGTGCCGACTGGAGAAACAGGGGTAGACCCGCTGCTGAATTGGGAGCAACCAGAGACGGTGGAGGCAGTAAAGCCAGTGGAGGAAGATGCGCCACCGCCTAGCATTTACCCAGCGAAGAGCCTCAAGAAATCGGCCGTCCCTGACAACGCTATCAAGGTGTCGATGCCTGATGTACGGCAGGAGACCGCGTACAGTTGCGGCGCGGCTGCATTCCAAGCTATTGCTGAGATGTACGGCGTTGGACCGCAAGACGAATCGTGGTATCGAGATGCTTTGGATAGCGACCCCGAGAACGGCACGCCTCCAGAGAACATCCGCGAGCTCGCTGACAACCTGGGCCTGCAGTCCGTGGCTAAGACGATGACAGCTGAAGAGGTCAAGGGATGGCTGGACAAAGGTACGCCCGTGATCCTGCTGATTCAAGCCTGGGGCGACTCATCGACCTATGCCACTGACGAAAATGGGCATTACGTGGTAGCTATTGGCTACACGGACGATGAGCTGATTGTGGAAGACCCATCGTTACGGTTGATACGCGGTTGGATTGCCTGGGACGACCTGGAAACACGCTGGCACGATACTGGGCTGGGTGGTACGCGGTACGACCATTGGGGTATGGCTGTGGTGAAACATGAGGTGATGCGGGAAGTGAAGGCGGCAAAGCCTGTTGCACAATCATTCTCGCTCAATGGTAACGCTCACCACCTTCCTAAAGTCGGCGAAAGGGGTTGGTAATGCCGGAGCCCACAGAAGCAGTAGCCATGCAGACCATCGAACTCATCGGCGGGTCACGTGACGGCGATACTTACACCTACGAATACACCGGCAACCCAGTGTTCTGGATAGACGTTCTAGGGGACTCTGGTGCGTCGTATCTGTACCGCATGTGTGGCGATGGGAAGTTCAGGCTAGAAAAGCACGCTGATGAGTTTGACAGGCAGGTGAAACGGGAGAAGAGGAAGAAACGCAAGTGACCACGCCCACGCTTCCCCAAGGTCGGCCACTCGCTCAACTCGTTCGCCAGCTTTGGAAAGAGCAGGAAGCGGCGTTGTTAACGGCAGTGCGACAGCAAGGGGCATTGGCGTTTGTGTCGTTCCATCCGGAGATGTGGTTCAACGCTTTTCTTGAGCGAATCAAGCCCATCTACGCCCGCTACCTGGTTGATGGGCGGGAATCGTTTGCAGCTAGGTTGCGGCGATCATCGCAGGGTAGTAAGTCGCTGGCGAAGTCGGTACTAGCATTGCCCTGGGTGTTGAATGAGCCGGAACCCGATTACCAATTCACCATCTATAACCCTGAAGCAGTTAACTTCATCAACCAGTATTCGTATGCGTTCGCACAGTCAACCCTAGCAACTACCAAGCTGAAACTGACCACAGCCTACCAGCGATTGCAAACGGCATTGACGCAGGGAATTGAACAGGGTGAAGCATTGCGAACAGTCACAGCCGACGTTATGCGGATATTCAGGGATCCAGCCCGGGCGATGACGATTGCCGCCACGGAAGTAAGCCGAGCGTACCACGGCGGGCAGGAGATAGCGGCAAAGCAATCAGGGGTGGTTGCTGGCAAGAGGTGGCTCGCTTCCTCGGACGCTTGTGAGCAGTGCCTAGCCTTCGACGGTAAAGTAGTATCGTTAGGTGAGCCGTTCGTAGTACTGCCTGGGGGTGGACCGTACGCAGTGGTGATGTATCCACCGTTACACCCACGATGTTTTTGTAGTTGGACGGAAGTGCTTAACGAGGAATGGGAACCATAGCAACGACCATCAACAAGCTGTCATCCGCACCACAACAACAAGGTACCGTTGTCCCTGATGCTCCGTTTGATTTAGATACCAAGCTCTGCACTGCCACTTACACCGTTTCATCGTCTGCTATCGACAACGACGGGGATATTCTCATCCCCTCGGGGTGCTTGCCCCATATGACCCGCTACATGGCGAACCCCGTAGTGTTGTGGAACCATAATCGTGACTGCATTCCAATTGCTCAATCCATCAACCCACTCAACAAGCAACTCAGTTGGGACGTGGGCGATACCAAAATTAAAGCTACTGCCCACTTTCACTTGCTGACCCAAGAGTCGGCGCAGTGCTGGGCTTTGGTGGAGAATGGCATCCTGCGTGGGGCATCAGTAGGCTTTGACGCTGTGCCGGGCAAGATAGAACGCATTCAGGGTGGCATGAAGTTCCTGGAATGGGCACCGCTGGAGTGGTCCGTTTGCCCCATTCCGAACAACCCCGAAACGCTACTAGAAGCGGTTAACCGACCATGGGACGGTAAAAGCCTGTCACCAACTATCGCGAAAAGCCTGATGGCCTACGTGCCGAAGTCCACGCGAACCGTTGTTTCGATGGTGCAGCCTCGTGCATACATCAAGTCCAGAATGCCGTGGGTACAATCTAAGCAGACGTTGGCAGCAGCCACAAAGGAAAAGACCATGGCCGAAGATACACAAGCACAGCCAGCTGATGAGGTACAGGATGACAGCGACACTGTTGATGCTCCTGTTCATCCCCCTGGTGCTCAGGCCATCATGGGCTTTACTGCTGATGTTGAGTCAGCACTGGCTAACCTGAATACCGCGCTCAGCAGCGTGGAGAACCCAGACGTTCTTAGCCTGTTTGAGGGCGTGGGTTCCACTATCGCTGACCAAGTTCAGGCGTTGAAAGACGGGTTAGCTTCGATTTACCCTGACATTGACATTGAAGGCGAGACGCCAGAAAAAGCAGAAGGTGAGGAAGAGCCTGACGGTGATGAAGTCAAGAAGCTCAAGACCGCCAAGGCAATCTCGAAAGCTGCAACCGCTGGCGACCACGCCCCGCACATTCAGGCTATCCAGGACGCAGGCGACATCGTTAAGGAAATGAGCGATTCGCCGAATATCCCCAAGTCTTACCGCATGGCTTGCAAGACTGCTCATAGCGGCCTGTGCTCGGCATGTGACTACATGAGCAAATCGTTTGCATCGAAAGCAGAAGAAGAGCCCGCTAAGGATGGTAAGCCAGAGGAAGAGAAACCAGAGGTCAAGGCTGACGACGAAGAGCAGCCCGAGGAGCCAGAGGAGAAGGCAGACGATGAGGATGGCATGGACGAAGAAAGCCTGAAGGCTCTTAAGTCACTGACGAATGAACTCACCCAATCACGCAAGGAACTGGCCCGCATCACGGGGAAGGTACACTAATGTTGAGTGAGTCGAATCAAAAGGCGCTCGATGAGGCGGTGAAAAGTCTCACGCAAGCTCTATCGGCCATGCAATCTGCAAAGGAACATGGCAAGGTAGAGTTGACACTGAATATGGTTAGCGGCGGTGTGTCAGGATGCTTCTGCACCAAGTCTGCTACCGCAAAGGTCAAATAGGGAACGAACAGTAGGGGACAGGCCAGGGCATCACGTTGATTGCCAGCGCCATCTACCACGAACACCGTGGAGGATGGCATGTCCGAAGTTGCAACGATTCTCAAGTCCCTTGGCGATGAGGTCAAGTCGTTCAAGTCTGAACTGGCTGACCTCAAAAAGAAATCTGCCAATCAACCAGACCCCAAGCGTGTCTTTGCCATTGGCAAGGGCGAATCTCCCAATACCTCCCGTGGCTATAGCTTCTTGAAGGCTATTGGCCTCGCTACAGGCCGTCTCCAGCGCGAAGACGCCAAGGTGGAATCTGACATTCACGACCGCATCAACGCGAGTCTGAAGCGTCAGGGTTTTGCTAAGGCTATCAACGATAGTTTCACGATGCCTTTTGCGTCGGCACACTTTGCCGATGACGATGTGATTCGTGATACCCGAGATATGGTCATCGCTGGTCAGGCGATTGACCCCGAAGAAATCCGCCATCTCCGCAAGGCGCACTACCAAAAAGACCTGTCGTGGAACACTGACACAGCTGGTGGCACGCTGGTTCCCGCTCCTGCTCAGGGCGAATTGATTACGCTGTTGCGTAACAAAGCTGCCTTGATGGAAGCTGGATCACGAGTAGTCCCCATGCCTGCTCAAGGTAGTGTGAGCTTCCCCAAGCAGACTGGTGCATCGACTGCTTACTGGGTGGGTGAAAACACCACCATCACCTCGAGCAACATCACGACGGGCAACCTGCTCTTGCGTGCCAAGAAGTTGGCAGCTCGTGTGTTGATTCCCAACGAACTGTTCCGCTACTCCTCGCCTGCGGCTGACGCCCTGGTGCGAGAAGATTTGGCGTTGCAGTTGCAGTTGGGGTTGGACACTGCAGGCCTGACGGGGGTTGGTAGCGATACCACTCCCAAGGGCATTTTCAATTACACCATCAACAGCTACACCCCGAAGAAACAGGGCACCAACGGTGACGCATTCGGCCCTGAAGACTTCTTTGGGATGATTGGTGCGGTGGCTGCTCAGAACGCGATTGTAAACGAGGAATCGTTTGCCTTCGTGGTCCGCCCACAGCTGTTCTACAACATCGTGTCCAAGCGTGCTGACGCGGTATCGGCAGGTGACCGTCAGGGTTCCTTCATCCAGTGGAGTTTTGACCCTCAAGGCAATATCACCTATCGCGCTGCTGGTAAGCGTGTGGTTGTCAGCAATCAGATTGCTGCTGACCGAACCAAGGCTGGCTCGGGTGCAACTCTGACCCGTGTGCTGGGTGGTGATTTCAGCCAGTGGATTATCGCCATGGCGGCTGCTCTGGAAATCGACCAGAACCGCTACAGCGATACCGCTTACACGAAGGACCAGACCGACGTGCGGGCCATCCTGCAGGTCGATATGGGTGCCCGGCACGAAGAGTCGTTCGCCTCGGCTGATTACCTGCGTGTTGACGCGACCAGTGCCTAATCTTGATTGATTCGCCTCCTGCTTCACTCGTGAGGCGGGAGGTTTTTGCCAGACACGATACACGCTCACATTCGGAGATAACAAGCCATGACGTATTTTGGCGATATTGCCAGCCAGGCACTGGGCTACACGCTCTTTACGCCTCAAGCATTAACCCAGACCACGACCAGTTCCGTGGTTGACATGATTACCGCAGGCGGGTTTGGCACCACAGGTCTAATGACGGTAGGTGCTGTCTCGGGTACTGGTGGCCCTGGTCTGACAGTCAAATTTCAGGAATGCGATACCACTAACGGCACGTTCAGTGACATCACTGGTGCTGCCTTCAGCCAGATTACCACGAGCGGTGCGACCACAGGCGTGGCACCAACGCTGTTTACGGTGTTCAACCGTTCCAAGCGGTACATCCAGGCTGTCGGAACCGTGGTGGGCACTACCAATCCTAGCCTCACGGTTAGCGTGGTCATTCTGACCCAGAAGAAGCAGCTGTAAAAACTGCTTGGGTATACTCACAACGGGTGGCAGGTTTGTCCTGCTATCCGTTTTTTCGTTAAGTCAGCACTTTGTCACAATCGTTGGCAAAGGCAGCAGGAGAATGAGAGTTGAGTAGCACCAAACCGACATGGCCCCCACTTCCTGACAAAATCAAAATCGGCATCTTTCGCTTCCCCTTTGACATGAAGGAAATGAGCACCTCGGTGGATTGGGTTATCCGTGCGTGCCACTACCTGGGTAACCATGAGCGTGTGGTGGCAGTGGCTACTGAATCTATCGCTGATACTCCAGTGGACATGTCCCGTAATCGAGCACTCAAGAGGGCTCAAGAATTAGGGCTTAACTTTGCTGTCTTCATCGATGCTGACATGTGGCCTGACTATGGCTACGTCAGCAATGGGTGCGTGGAAACAGAAGAACATGCTCAATTTCTCCCTCATGCGTTAGAATTTGCTCTAGCTCACGATGGCCCTTGCGTTATCGGTGCCCCCTATTGCTGTGCTCCACCAGAGGAGCGGGTATTGGTGATGAAATGGGCTGTGACTGAAACAGATGACCCGTCGATGAGGGCACAAATCAAGAGCCTAGGCCGCGATGAGGTGATTGACAAGCGGGGTTTTGAAGAGGTGGCTGCGTTGGCTACTGGCATGTTGTTTATCGACCTGCGGGCCTTGGCGGTACTGCCTCAACCTTACTTCAGTTACCAGTTCAAGGATGCGGCGCAGACCGAGAAGGCCAGCACGGAAGACGTGGTCTTTACCCGTGACCTGCATTGTCTGGGTGTGCCTCAGTATTGCTTGTGGTCAGCATGGGCAGGGCACTGGAAGAACAAGATGGTGAGTAAGCCCGCGTGTATCCCCATTGGGCTGGTACCCAAGGCGATGCGTGATGTGGTCCGACGTGATTTCAACACCCAGTTGCAGAAGCAGTACGGTGATAGGATTGCCCGGGCTGAGTATCTGGAAAAGCGGGTGGTGGAGTTGGAAGGGACCTTGAAGTTGATGGCTGGGAAAGACTAGGTAAAATTATGAGACGCTGGGCAGGAATACGCATCAACATTATGAATAATCCGCTCAATTCCCGATGGTGGCATCATGGATGTTACTTCCTGGAAAACCCTGCAATCGTTCAGGTGGCTTGCAGCGATATTGTTCACAATCCTTGGCCGTGGGGTGGCACGCGAACCACCGAGGAGATTCAATCATGAGCAGCGACTACAAGAACACACCGAAACCTCCCAAGGGTGGCACCGCAGTAACCGCAACCATCAGCGACCAGGTACAGAAGCAAGCTGACCGCGAGTTTTTGATGAATGCGTGGGTAGCCATTTCTAAGCAGGTGATAGCCCACACGCTGCCAAGTACGAATACGAATGGCGAGACGTTGGTGACATTACCAACGAAGGTGGTGGAGGAGATGAAGGCCAGGATGAAAGAGGGGTTCTTTGATGTTTGAGTTGCGTAGCCGGTAAACTAGTGCATGGCACTCGCAACCCTCGCCCAAATCAAGCTCCATTTGGGAATCCCTGACGCTACGACCACCTACGACAACCAACTCACCCAGTGGTTGAACGCGGCTATCTCTGCTGTCATCAACTACTGCGGCACGTCGTTTGAATCAGCCACTCGCACTGAATACTATTCGCCCGATGGCTACAATCTCATCCTGCAGAATCGACCTGTCATCTCGATAACCTCCGTCTACGAAAACGCAGGAGCATACTGGGGGCAAGCTGCCAGCCCTTGGACTTCAGATTACCTGCTAACCGCTGGCGTAGATTACGCACTCAAAACGGACAGCCGGGAGTTGACCGCGACCTATGGCTATACCAGCCGATCGGGGGTGGTGGTACGCTTGGGGAAGCCATGGGCACGCCGATTCCCTGCGTCTCGCCCAGGTGGTATGTCGCAATACAACTTGAGCGTTCCGGATCTGCCTGCCATCGGTTCAGTGCAGGTGGTGTATGTCAGCGGCTACACCACGATTCCTGCAGCAATAACGCAAGCGGTGTGTTGGGAGGTGGATGCCTATCGTGCTCGAGCCGGGAAAGCCGGGCAAATGCTCACCGCAGAATCATTGGGCGAGTATTCCTATTCGCTGGCACAACAGGCGCCCGTGAAGAACGCAGGAGGGCTCCTGAGCGAAGCAGCCCGAACTATGTTGTCTCCATTTCGTGTGCTATCCAAGGGGCTGGCAATATGAGCCTTTCCAGCCTTCTTAACCAAACGGCTGACCTTCAATCTCGCACTTATAGCGCTGACGGTAGCGCAGGACTTCGACCGTGGGGCGATCCAGGCACAACTACCACCACGGTATTGACTGCCGAGCCTGTCCGCGTTGAAGATGCTTCAACCCGCGAAATCAACGATTACGGTTCTCGCAACATTGAAATCACTCACCGGGTGTTTTGCCAAACCAACACGCCTCAAAACGGCAACCGTTGGGTGTATGACAATCGCTATTTCATTGTAAAGGATATTTTGCGACGGCGGACCATCGGTGGCATCGACTCGTTTTACATCAACATGTGCAACGAGGTCGCGCCCAATGGCTAGTAACGCCGACAAGATTGCACGCGAAGTGAAGAAACGGGCTAAAGCAGGACTGATGGCAGCGACCATCTTTCTGAATGCCCGTGTCAAGGAAATCTTAAGCGTGCCCGCACCCCGGGCATTAGTGAAGCCCAAGATGGGTGCGCCGTATTACCGTGCCACCACACCCGCCACCGCAGGAGCAGCGCCACGCAAGCTATCAGGCGAACTGCGTCGGTCGATTACGTGGGAGATGAGGAATAACAACACGGTGGGCCGCGTGGGAACGAACAAAGTGTACGGCAAAGCGTTAGAGACATGGATGGGACATTCTTACCTGGTGGTAGCTGTTCAGCAGTACCAGGGCGAAATCAAGACAATCATGGGGCGGGCGTTTCAACGCGGGGGAAATATCTAACCAATGGCAACTACAGCCCTCGCAGCAATCAAAGAGGTGCACGAAACCAATGCGGTTGTTAACCAATACATCTCGCAAGGTGTTTGGTATTCTGTCGCCCCTGAGAATCTGGACATTTCCGCAGGCGGCGTGATGGTAATCCAACTCAAGGGTTACACCCGAGACAAGACCACGGAATCAGTGCAGGAAACGACCCGTGTTGACCTGATGTTCTTCCACAATGACTTCGCCACTTTGGACCAGTTGATAACTCCGTGGGTCTTGGCGGCGTTTGATGACCAGGAGGAAGGCACGTCGGTATTATCTATTGACGGGGCTACCACCATCAGCACGGATGTAGCTGAGGATGAGCCCATTACAGGCGGCGTAGAAGCAGCCAAGGACAAACTGGGCAACAATGTTTTCAGCATGACTTTTCCGCTGAAAATATGGGTCGAAAGGCCAAGGCAATCAGTTTATGCCAACAGTTAACAGTATCGTGAGCACGTTCAGGACGGCGGTTAACTACTCGCAGTCCAACACCATAGGGCAAGACCCTAAGTGGGCTCCTACGCTTGCCAACACTATCAAAGTAACCAACGGAACTGGGCTGAACCAAGCCAATCGTGCCTACTCCATAGAGGGTACGCTGGCAGCTAGCGCAACAGTGACGTTCAACGTATCCACTGGGTTGACCGATGTTTTCGGCAACGCCATCGCGCTCACTAGGGTGTGTGAGATTATCGTTGAGCACTTAAACGAATCAGCCAGCACCAGCACTATCACGGTGGGCGGCGGGAGTAATCCCATTCTTACCACCATGGCTGTCCCAATAAGAAAGAACGGCGATGTTCACGTACGTGATTATTCCGCAACTGGGATTGCTATTTCTACCAACGTCAACCTCAAACTAACCAACGACAGTGGCGCATTGATAGCATCCTATCGAGTGACCATTATCGGCAGTCAGTAAGAACAACCGAGCTAGTGGGCAGATGCAGGCACTGTCATCAGCAGTTGCAGCCATCACCTCATGCAGACAACATGGGAGTGAAGGCACATGTCTACATCTGTCGCAGGAAAGAATGCCCGTATCGCTATTGGCGCATCGCCCACGTACCTGAGCAATGTCTCGTGGGAAATCACCGACAGTGGTGATGTGATCGATGACACTGGAACCGAAGACGGTGGGTGGCAACATGCTATCACTGGCACCAGGGTAGCCACGTGGCGCGTTGATGCGTTTTGGGACTCGGCAGCTAACCAGCACGCCAGCCCTTTGTCCATCAGCTTTGGCACAACCATGCAGACGTGTAAGCAGTACGTCAACGCTGCACCATCTACTGGGGTTATCACCACGGGCAAATACTGGGACCTCGGCACAGTCTTGATTACTGAGGTTCGAGAGAATTCGGAAGTGAAGGGTGGAGTGAAGCTGTCATTTACTGCTCGAACTCAGGGTAGTTACGCACCACCTGCTTAATGAGCCAGACCGGAAACTTCCTGTGGTAGTTAGGGCTTGCCCTTGTAACGCAACTTCGCTTGCACTACCTCCGGTCTTTTACACAGGGGAATCGTTGTGACTGTTGACATGAACACCATTCTTGGCCTGGGTCAGGATGTGGTTTACAAAGGCAAGACGTATCGCATTGCCGA
>ERZ869925.655-NODE-655-length-22177-cov-7.119564_pt1 | contig 22177 bp, 28 predicted proteins | sample MGYA00579311_ERZ869925 | MGnify/ENA primary metagenome ERZ869925 (study PRJEB32216, sample SAMN09231817) | wastewater metagenome | place: USA: Maryland | collected 2016-07-30 | study: EMG produced TPA metagenomics assembly of the PRJNA472060 data set (Reclaimed...
ACCGTCACCTCTTCTGGCGACGGCACGGAGGATGTTCTGATCATCGGTGCTGCAAACCGTCCTGATAACGTCGTCGGTGACACGTACTGCAAGTGGAATGTTCGCCTGAACAACCACTTCTACGTTGACGGCGTGGCTGGCGCATAAGGAGGGCTGAACAATGACCGTATCAACTGGCAATATCGCCAAACTTCTCTGGCCCGGCCTTAACGCTGTCTGGGGACGCGACTACAAGGAATATCCGACCGAATATACTGACCTGTTCAGCATGGAATCGTCGGATATGAACTATGAGGAAGAGCAGGAAGTGACTGGTCTTGGCCTCGCTCCGGTGAAAGCCGAGGGCGCTGCCACGCAGTATGACACCTTCGCTCAGGGAACGACTGCGCGCTATACGCACACCGCGTTCGGTCTGGGTTTCATCATCACCCGCGAGGCGATTGATGACAACAAGTATGAGAAGGCTGGCCTGCGGAATACCCGCGCGCTTGCATTCTCCATGCGCCAGACCAAGGAAAACGTCGCAGCCAACGTCTACAATCGGGCGCAAACGTCTGGCTATACCGGCGGCGATGGCGTAATCCTTTCCTCTACGTCGCACCCCACGCTTGCGGGAAACCAGTCCAACCGTCTCACTACGGCGGCTGACCTGTCAGAAGCGAGCCTTGAAGATCTGTGCATTCAGATTCAGGCGGCGACCAACTCTCGCGGACTTCGCATTGCGTTGCGCCCCGATACCCTGATTATCCCGTATAATCTGGAGTTCGAGGCCATGCGTATTCTGAAGTCGGTGCAGCAGTCGGGTACGGCGAACAACGACATCAATGCGCTGCGTGCATCGGGGGCTTTCCCCGGTGGCGTGAAGGTGAACCATTATTTCACCGACACGGACGCCTTCTTCATTCGGACCAACTGCCCGGATGGAATGAAGGGGTTCCAGCGTATTTCTGCCGAGTTCGCGCAGGATGAGGATTTCGATACGAGTAACTTGAAATACAAAAGTTACGAAAGATATTCCTTCGGCTGGACCGATTTTCGCGGTTTGTATACGAACGGGATGGGGGCGTAAGCCCTTAAAATCTAACGATTTTATCAAATTTGGCCCTCGGAGAAATCCGGGGGCTTTTTGTTTGACACGTGGTATCATGTGCCAGAATCACATAAGGTACTTCTGGAAAGGCGTATCAGAAACAGGGACTAGAACTAGCCTTCTATCCATGCTATGACATGCGGCACCGGCAACCGCGAGCCGGTAGCAGACAAATGCGGCCTTACCCAAACTACGGGTTTTCCGTGTGGCCCCAAGAGGGTCCGTAGGAGGTCTAAATGTCTGCATCCAATTTCCCCAATGGGTTCTCTCAGGGCGTCACCATTCGCGGCGTTCCCCTTGTTCAATCTCATCCCGGTCAGGTTCTCTGGGTGGGCAACAGCTCGTCCAGCCTTCTCCCCGGCCATCGTGGCGCGTCGGACGCCAATCGCGGCACCTTCGAAAGCCCGCTCTCGACGATTGACGCTGCCATCGGCATGTGCACCGCGGGCCGTGGCGATGTCATCTTTGTGAAGCCGGGTCACACTGAAACGCTATCGAGCGCCGGAGCAATTACGGCTGACATTGCTGGCGTTGCGATTATCGGTTTGGGCGTTGGTACGGCTCGCCCGACGCTTACGCTCGACACGGCAACCACGACTACTATTTCGGTGACTGCGGCGAACGTCACGTTCAAGAACATGATCTTCTCCGCGAACTTCGCGGACATCGTTTCGGTATTCACGACCACGACCGCGAAATATTTCACGGTTGAGGATTGCCGCATTCAGGCGACCGCGACGAACATGAATTTCCTGTATGTCGTGGATACCAACGCGACCAGTAATGACACTAACGGCCTTGCTCTCATCAATAACCGCTGGATTGAGCCTGATCTTGCCACCGTTGCGATGGTGAAGATGGACGGCACAAACGCGGGCGTCACCATTCAGGACAACTACTGCGTGATTGGCGTCAACAACAACGTGGCGACACTGATGGCTCAGGCAACCACCAAGGTTGTGACCGGCCTTCGCTGCACCGGGAATCAGGTTTACCGCCTCAACACCGACACGGCGACGGGCGGGCTTCTCATCACCACGGACGTCTCGACCAACACCGGGATCATCGCCAACAATTTCGCGCAGCACGCGGATACGGCGGCGGAGGTTCTGGTAACGGCATCGTCCGGTTATGGGTTCTTTGAAAACCGCGCATCTGGTGTGGCTGGCGCAACCGGCTACGTCCTGCCAACGGCTGACAGCTAAGACACTTAGGGGCCGGGCGTGTCTCGGCCCCTGTGTGATAGGAGATTTTTATAATGGCTGGACGCGTACAAAGGGATATTAGTTCCGCTTTCAACGCAATTGCTATAGACCTTTCGAGTGATACCTCACTGCCAGCTGGGTGCAGAGGATTTCAGGTCGGAACGGCGGGCAACGTCAAGGTTGATTATGTCGGCGGCGCTACTGGGATAACACTGTATTCGTGTGTTGCCGGTGTGCCGCATGCTCATCAAATATCCAAGATATACAGCACGGCTAATGGCACAGCCGCCGCGAATGTGACTGCGCTGTATTGAATGGCGGGGAACTTCATCTGCGCCTTCTCTGGGTTTAAGTACCCGCTGACCCAAGCCGTCAAGAATTGGGACGGGCATCTCGTGCATCATCGTTTTGCAGACCGGCGTAATCCGCAGGACTTTCTGAAAGTGCCGGTCGATAAGCAGATGTTGCCCGTATCCAATCCAGAGCCAGCGGATGTTTTTCTCTCCACCAACGAGGTTCAGCCGGGGGATTTGTAAATGGCTACGTCCGGCTCGACCGATTTTACGCTGACATCTGCCCAGATCATCGAGAAGGCTTTTCAGATTCTCGGTGTCGGGCAGGAAGGTGAGGCATTAACCGCCAGAATGTCTGCTGACGGCATGCTCTCACTTAACCTTCTGCTGAAAACATGGGGGGCAAAACCGCATCTATGGGTCAAGTCAGAGCAATCCATAACCCTTACCCAAGGCACAACCAATTATACAACCAGCCCAAGGGCCATGAGGGTTCTTTCGGTTCGCAGAAAGACGACATCGAGCGGGATTGAGGTTCCGCTGAATGAATTGTCACGCTCGGATTATTACAACCAGCCCAACAAAACGGTCGAGAGCGTTCCAACGGCCTTTTATTTCGATCCGCAGCTATCGACCGGCAAGCTTTATGTGTGGCCCACGGCGTCCTCTGCAACTGCGAGCGCGCAGACGCTGTCTGTGACCTATCTGCGGCGCATCGAGGACATAGATGCGAGCAATAACGAGGCCGATCTGCCGCAGGAGTGGCTGCAGACCCTAATCTGGAACCTTGCGAACGAACTTGAGCCGGAATACCCCGTCACTGACAGCCGCTTGGCGATCAAGATAGAGGCAAAGGCAGCAAGATTGCTGGCCGATCTCTCAGGTTGGGATAACGAACCCGCATCGGTCGATCTGCAACCGGATTACGGCCATGTTTGAGGTATCCCCTGCTCTTCATGAAGCTTCTGGGCGCTCGCTGCCATGGTCCGGCGCATCACTTCAGAATGGCTATGCCGAGCGATCGGAGGGCGATAAGCGTTCCAGTTTTGCTGTGATGCTTATTCCCGGCCTGACAAGCCTTGCGGATGTTGGGGGTGAGATATTCGGGTATATAGACTTTGACAATGAGATATATCTTGCGACTGCTACAACATTGTTCAGTGTTTCTGAGGCTGGAACAGTAACCACCCACTCCGCGCTGCCAACAGGCGCATCATCCACGGTCAGAATGGCGACCAATCTCACCCAGATTGGTATGGTGATTGAGAATACCGGCTATATCTGGGACGGTTCGACAATTACCGCCGTTCCAGACCTGCCCGATGTCACTGACGTTGCCTTTATCGATGGATATTTTGCATGGACGCAGGCGGATACCGGATATTTCACGATTACCGATATCAATAATGGCTTGATTTATGACGCCGCAGACATCGCGAACGCGGAAGGTGCACCGGATAATCTTATCGGCCTCATCAACGATCACCGGGAATTGCAGCTTTATGGCACGAAAACCATAGAAATTTGGTATAATAGCGGGAATGCCGATTTTCCTTTTTCGAGACAGGGCAATGCTTTTATTGAGCGCGGATGCTTCGCAAAAGAGAGCGTCGTAAAACTCGATAATAGCGTGTATTTCTACGGCGACGACCGCATAGTCTATCGCCTTGACGGATATACGCCAATTCGCGTTTCCACCCATGCAATAGAATATCAGCTTCGCAATTGCACCGAGGTCGCGTGCTTTACCTATACGCACGAGGGGCATAAGTTCTACGTCATAAATACGGATGTTGGATGCTTCGCGCTCGATGTCTCTACTAATCTCTGGCATCGCAGAAAGTCCCGCAATCGTGAAGATTGGTGCGTTGGCGGGGCGTTGTCGATCTGGAATACGACTGCCTTCATCGAAAAGGGCGGCGGCAACGTATATCTGGCCGACTTCGATGTTTTTGAGGAGGACGGCGACCCAATAGAATTTGAAGTGACGTTGCCTACTATCGTTTCGCGTGATCGTGGCTGGCAGACCATGTACGCCTTCGAGGCGCTGTTTGAGACAGGTGTCGGCAATAGCGATGCGCCTGCGCCTCTAGTGTCCATGTCTCTTTCTCGTGATGGCGGGCATAGTTGGTCATCATGGATGGAGCGCAGTCTTGGCGCGGTGGGCGAATATACAACCCGCGCGATATGGAGAAAGCTCGGCAAGTTCCGCCAGATGAATATTCGCCTGCGCTGCACCGATCCGGTCAGGCGCTTTGTCATGAGCTATCACGCGGATGTGCGATGACAATGTTTACCGTCAACCCTCCCCGTGAACCAATAGCTGATAAGCGAGGCAATATAACGCCTTCATGGTATCGTTTTTTTGTCCAGATACAGCAAGTCATTGGACAAACGAACAGCCCTATAGATGATACTACCTTGAGCGCGGTGCCTATGATGCAAGCTCTGCTTGGACAGGATGATGGGGATATGTTTACGCCTTCGCTTATCATGATGCAAGAGCCGGATATACCGCCCCCTGTTTATCAGCCCTTGCAATTTGACGATCTTATGAATCCACCGAGATACGGAGTTTAATCCATGGCGACCACACCAAAGCGGCTCATTGCGGGTTCGCAGCTCACCACTTCAGCGGCTACATATTATACCGCCACAGGGGTTAAGGCGAGAATTGACAATCTGACGCTTGTGAACACGACCGGGGGATCTTTGACTGCGACCGTCCACTTGGTTCCCAATGGAGGCTCTGCCACAGCGAGCAATTGCATCCTGTCGGCGAAATCCATCAATGCGGGCGACAGTTATGTGGTTCCTGGGGCTATTGCACAATGGCTTGAGGCTGGCGGGACAATTCAAGCTTTAGCCTCATCCGCTACATCTATTTCTATCATAGCATCCGGTGTTGAATATACCTGAGCTATATGGTAACAGAATAGCAGCCGTTAAGCGCGTGCGGCGACCAGACAGAGCGCATTACAGACTGTCTGGGTTACATGCGCTTTTCATCCGACATCGAAATCAGGCCAGCAGCGGTTGATGATATTCCCGCGATTGTTCGCATTGGTGCGCGTTTCTTCGATGAAGCGGAATGGGCAGACGTAGCCGAATGGGACCATGACAGCATATGCTCCACGCTCCGGGGCATGATTGCTGATCCTAACGGCATTGTACTCATTGCAATCAGGGAGGGGGTGATCTGCGGCATTGCGGGCGGGCTGGTGTATCCTCTCTATTTCAATTGCAACCATATCACGGGCCAAGAACTGTTCTGGTGGGTCGAGCCTGAAGCTAGAAAAGGAGTTGGGGCGCACCTTCTGGATTGTCTCGAGCTGGCGGCAATGAACGCAGGAGCGCAGTCGTGGGCGATGATAGCTCTCGACAAGGTTAGGCCGGAGGCTGTTGGCGCTCTGTATCGCCGCCGTGGCTATCGCGCGTCTGAGCATAGCTATATCAAGAGGCTCGGCTAATGGCGCTGGGTAGTGCGCTGGCTCTGGTGGGCGCAACTGCCGCCAGTGGTCTAATTGGGTCAAGTGCGTCCAAAAAGGCCGCCAAGGCTCAGGTTCAGGCGGCGCAGGAATCCGCTGCGGTTCAGAAGTATATCTACGATACCACGCGCGAGGATTATAAGCCCTATCGTGATGTTGGCTATGGCGCGCTAGGGAAGCTTGCTGGCCTTTATGGCATAAATATGCCTGAATCCACAAGCACGGATTGGGAGGCTTACGTCAGGGGGAACCCCGATGCGCTTTCCAACTGGAAACAGGTTGTAGGAACGCAATCCGATATATTCGGTGGAAACATTGGCAAGTTCGGTGAATATCATTATGCGAAGGACGGGTCTAGACGCGATTTGACGCCCTATAGAACCACGCCGAGCACTGCCGAGCCTTACGCCGATTTCTACAAATCTCCCGATTACCAGTTTCGGTTGCAGGAAGGCGAGAAGGCGATCAATCGCGCCGCTGCTGCCAGAGGTTTGTGGAACAGTGGGGCTACAATCAAATCCCTTGATCGCTTTAATCAGGGCGAGGCTGCGGGGGCGTTTGATACCTATGCCAATCGGCTGGCGTCGCTCGCTGGTGTAGGCCAGACCGCGACAAGCGCAGTCGCGCAAGCAGGCCAGCAATATGCGAACGGTGCTTCTACGGCATACACCAATGCTGGGAATGCGCGGGCGTCCGGTTATCAGAACAGCGCGAACTCATGGCAGAACGCCATACAGAATGTCACTGATATTGGCATGTATGGCTTTGGTGGAGGGTTCGGTAAATAATGCCTCTATTCAACGCAGGGCAGTCTCTAGGGCTTTATCGCCTCGGCAGGCAGGAGGCGGAATTGCGCGCCGAAAAGGCACGTAAGCTGAAAGAGGCCGCCGAACGCAAATCTGCTATTCAGGCCGTTATTGATGCGCGCATGAGTGGTGGGCTTGGCAGTAAGGTAGCTCCTAAGCAGGACGCCCCCGCCGAAACATCATCCATGCCCGGTCCTGTTATTGGTTATGGTGGCGGGACGTATGGCGTGGATGGAAGTCAGGCTACTCCGCCACGGCATTTCATGACGCCAGAGCAGGCTAAGCAGCTTGATGGATATAGCGCGCCGGGGTTTAAGGCTCCGCCTGTTTATGATCCGAATGGTTCAACTCCGGGTATGGTTGAGGCAGGCGGCGGGGATAATTCTATTACCGCACCCATCTCTGCCGGCTCGCGCGATGACGCAGCTAAAGCCGCGCAACTTCGCCTGTTCGCCATTGATCCCGACACGGCTATGCAGCTTGAAGATCATTTCGCAAAGGCCGATGAAAGCGCACGTAAGGCATATGACCACAAGATGAGTGTGATGGGTTCTGCGGCCTATCAGCTAAGGGGAATGCCGCAACAGCAGCGCATATCCCTGTTCCAGCGCATTATTGCGCCGCAGTTGCTCGCAGCCGGTTGGACGCCAGAAGACTTATCAGAAGCAGACCTATCCGACCAAGGACTTGATAGCTACATCCGTATGTCGATGGATACGAAGACCATTATGTCTGAAGCCCGTCAACGTGCCAGCGATGCCGAAACCGCGCGCCATAACAAGGTGAGTGAGGCTCAGGGCGAGCGTAGGATTGGTATAGCAGAAGGCGCGCTAGGCATAGCGAAACAGCGTGCAGGGCGCATTTCGGCCAAGGGGTCCGGGCCATCCGGCGATGTTTCCAGCCTCTCTACCGATGCAATCCTTGGTATTGCGGGGCTTAAATAATGCCAGATCAACCCAAAGAAACAGATGCACTCCTTGAGCTCGAGCGTCGCGGATTAACAGGTGACCCATCGATCACGCCTGAAATCAAGGCCAAGGTGAAGGCAAAGCTTGACGCATACCGCCAACAGGGTTTGTTGAAGCCGTTTGGAAAACCATTGCCGGAACCGGCACGCAAGGATCTGGAAAAGAATGTCGGCATTTACTCCACGCTGAAAACGGCGGGGGGTTCATTCAATGATGAATACGCCGGTAACACCATTACGGGCGGCTTGGAAAACAGCATTCAAAGCCTGAACAGTGATTTTGGCACACCGGGGCAGCGTGACTGGTGGTCACGATTTAAGTCTGTAGACAACCAAATCAGAAACGATCTTTTTGGCTCTGCTCTGACGGAAACCGAAAAAGCGGCCTATGAGGCGACGACAATTTCGCCAAATATGGACCCGAAGATTATTAGGCAGAACCTTGCTGCTCGCCAGAAGATCATTCAGGACGCACTGAAAAGGCAGGTCGGTGTTTTGAGGGGGAATAAGTACGATCCCGATGCACTGGATGCAGCGGTAGGGCAGTTTGGTGCGGACTTCATCGACACCGCTCCGCCGCCAGCGGACCCCGAAGCCAAGCCCACCGATGACGGTTCGGGTGAGGTTATCACGCCGGAAGATCGCGAATTTCAGCGTCAGTCTGATGAGTTGTTTCGCTCTGGCGGAACGCGCCAGCAGTTCGATGATCTCGCCAAGAAATTCGGGCGTGGTGGCTTCGGTCCCGATCTTGATGAGGCTCTGAAAAGCAGGGATTCTGGCAATCCACAGGCAGATTTCCAGATAACGCCAAGCGGCAAAAAAGAGGCGTCTGCCATAGGCGCGATGGCGAACAGTGCTGCTGGCTCCTATTTTGGTGGTGCTGCCGACGTTCTTTCTGGCGGCTTCATGGATGAACTTGCGCCGATATTCGGGGGTGATACCGGGCAGACGCGGCTTGCTCAAGACGCGATGGCGTCAGAACATCCTATCGCCAATATCGCAGGACAGCTTACGGGCGGCGCGTTGATCCCGTTCGGTCGCGGAGCAAAGACTGCTCAGGAATTGGGCAAGGTCGGCGGCATTATGGGTGGCGTCTACGGCGTCGGCTCTGGCGATACTTTGGAAGATCGCGTAAAAGGCGGAACGCTTGGCGCGTTGTCTGGCTATGGCCTTGGCTACGGTGGCGGGAAACTGTTAGAACGCTTCGCACCAAAGAAACTTCCGCCTGATGGGGGTGGTGGCGCTGATATAATGGCGGCGGCGGACAGGCTGAATGTCGAGCCTTTGCCTGCCGATGTTGGCGGCCCTACCGTTGGCAAGATCACGTCTGGAACGGCGCAAACCCCCCTTGGGGCTGGACCGATTGTGAATCGCAGTCAGAAGCTTGTCGAGGGCGTCGCGGATGCCGCAGCGAACGCGGCGGGTGGAGTAAAGGCGGACGGATACGCTACCGGACGGGCGGCGCAGCGCGGTATGGATAAATGGATTGGCGCGACCGAAACCAAGGGCGGTAAGCTTTATGAGGATATCCCGATCAGTCCGGATGCACCGTCCAGTCTTTCGGAAACCAAGGCGACACTCTCCAAGCTGAATAACAAAATCACGTCAAACCCTGAATTGGCGGGATTGGTGGCCGACAAAAAACTGGCAGCGTATGAGCAGGCATTGTCGAAGGGTGGGCTGTCGTGGAATGACCTCAAGCAATTCCGCTCTTTGGTTGGCGAAAAACTCGATGGCATGATCCTACAGCAGGATACCGCCCAATCTGATCTACGCGCGCTCTACGGCTCTTTGTCGCAGGATATGGAGGCGACGGCACGCGCACAGGGTCCGGAGGCTTTGGCGAAATTCCAGCGGGCCAACACCTATTGGCGCGCACGTCAGGATAGGCTGGAGAACGTCGCAACCGCCATTCTCGGCAAGGATAAGGACAAGGGCGCTCAGGCCGCATTCAATCAGATTGTGAACTGGTCCACAACACGCGGTGAGAGCCAGCGCATCGGCCAGATGATGCGCTCACTGCCCAAAGACGAGGCGGACATCGTTTCTGGCGCAATGATTGACATGATCGGCAAGGCGACCCCGGGCAAGCAAGATGCTTCTGGTGAGGCATTTTCGCTTGCTACGTTCCTTACAAACTGGAACAAGATCGACCAACGCGCCAAAGTTGCACTATTCAATCCGCAGCAGCGTTCGGTATTGGATGATATCGCCAAGGTTGCTGAGGGTTCGCGTAATGCGCAGCAATACGCCAATTCGTCGAATACGGGTGGCACTAACGCTCTGATAGCAACTATGGGAGCGGTTTCCGGTTCGGCTACCCTATTGGCATCCGGCAAGCCATTGCTGGCTGCTCTCACCGCCGCGCCGGTTCTAGTGCAGCGCCCATTGGGTAAATTGCTCGCATCGCCAGTTTTCGCACGCTGGCTTGTGAACGCTCCCGCGCGTAGTGAACAGATGGCTGCTCATATCGCGAAACTCGACAAGATGGCGGCAAAAAATCCCGCCATCGCGAATGAACTAAGTGCTGTTGAAAGGTGGCTGCTTAGCGGTGCTAACGACAATGCGCCAACGACAGCCGCAGCATCAGATAACGAAAACGGTCAGGGCCAATAACCCACCGGTAAGCCATTTGCTGCGCGTGAATATGGCAGACAAGGCGGTGATGTTCATGAGGAAAGTAAGGCTCACCCCATTGCTTTAGTAGGCTTTGCTTTCTCGCGCAAACATGGTAAGCATATTTCTGGAAGCGGCATGTCCGCCGTGCGGTTGAGGGCCGCACTTTCCATCAGACAGACCTCAAACCTGAAATTCGGTTTGGACTGTCTGGATGGCGTATCTATTCGATACTGGCATATTTGCCGCAAATGATAGCTCAGGAGCTTCGCTCTCTGGGGCGAAACTGACGTTTTACGACAACGGAACGACAACCCTCAAGAATACATATCCGACAAAAGCCGATGCTGAAGCTGGCACAAATGCCAATGCTAACCCAGTTGTGGCGGATGCCAATGGCCGCTGGGGCGCGATCTGGCTCGATGATACATTCTATACGGTAAAATTCCAACCGGCTGATGGTTCGTTTACCAGAACGCGAGATGACATCGGCGGGGCTCTCGCCGACCTCGCCTCCACCGCATCGGGCAAGGGGGCTGGGCTTGTAGGCTTCTCCCACGCCGCCGCATACGCCGCAGGGACGGTTGGTAAGCGCCTTCAAAAGACGGTCTACGCCAGCGATTACGGAGCTGTCGGCGATTATGATACCGGCGCAGGCACAGGGACGAATGATGCTTCCGCTATAGCTTTTGCAATAACCTCTCTTGGGGCGTCTGGTGGTCGCGTTATCATCGACATGGGTTTCAAGTGCCTGATCGGGGCCAATCTCAATATCCCCGACAATGTGATAATCGAAGGCGAAGCGAATGGAGATCGCGGCGATTTCAATGATGCCGAGAGCAATCTTCTGGGATGGACTCCGGCGCTATATGTCGATCCTACCTATACGATCACCGTCAATTCAGCCTCGGGCATCCGTAATCTGGCGATATTTCGCAAGGGTCTTCAATTCAATATCACGGCTGCACAAGTAGCTTCGACATTCGCCGGTTCAGCTATTACGCTCGGGGATTATTCCTGCGATGCGACATTGGAATATCTCACGATCCTTGGGTTTCAGTATGGAATCCGCACCTTGGCATCCAATCATCGCGCCAACAGGGTAAACATCAATCGCGTAAATCTGGACTGCCTGAATGGCATCTATCTGGAAAATGCAGCTGATACGTCCAGTATCTATTACGTGCATGGCTGGCCTTTTGTCACCGTAGGTTCGGCGGTGGAAACAAATAATGCACAGCTATTGCGTTCTGGTACATTCATACACATCGGCGGGACCATCAACGACTGGTGCGATGTCGCTCATTGTTTTGGTTACGGCCACGCTATCGAGTTCAGGGCCGCAGATTCTGTAAACTCTGTGTCTTTCACGAATTGCGGTGCGGATCACGTCTCTGGGCTGAGTGATGGGGCTATAGGTTTTCAGGTTGATGGAAGCGCGCGGGAAATTCGCATTATCAGCCCACAGATCGCAGCAAAACAATATGGCATCAATGTAAACAGCAATTATTCCTCAGTGAGGATTGTGGCCGCAATCGTCAATCCATCCATATGGTCCACGACCACGGCAGCGGTTCTCGTCGATGACGGCGATGTCGATATATCCGAAGGCTTCATGCGTACCGGGGCCAGTGCGATCAAGACAACCGCTAATGCTGGCAAGGTAGTAGTCGATGGCACGGACTTCCGGGCCTTCACGACTGTATTCGATAATTATGCGACCACAGTCCAGTTAAGACATCGCAACTGTTCATTCGCCAGCAACACGACTATAGCGACCAACCCATATGTTCCATCTGTAGCGTCTGGCTCGTCCATTGTTCTGGACGGCGAATCACTTCATTGGACCGTAACCGGAACGACGAACTGCGGCACGCTCTCCCCTGTCGCAGCTTATGCAGGCAAGACCGTCACACTCAAGTTTGGAGGCTCTCTAACCGTCATCACTGGCGGCAACATGAACCTCGCCGGAGCGGCGAATTTCTCCGCCACCGACAAAGATACCATCTCTTTATATTCGGACGGGTCCGCTTGGTATGAAACAGGCAGAAGCGTGAACTGACCATGACATCGGATCACACCACCATGAACGCGAGGATCGGGGGCTTGGAGACGCAAGTTAAGGCGCTTGTCGAAGCAGTGAATAAGCTGACGGGGGAAGTCGGGGAACTTAAGACAGACGTGAAGGAAACGCGCGAGATTGTCGAGGCGTGGAAGTCGGTCCGATGGTTTGGCGGCATGGTGCAGTCGATGAGTAAGGTCATCGTGGCGATGGGAGCCATTGGCGCTGTGATCTGGGCCGCGATCAAGCTGGCAGTAGCGGGGGCGCTGAAATGACCGCCACCAACTTCCCACAATCCCTTTCCTACGTGCTCGAAAACGAGGGCGGCTATGTCAATCATCCCGCCGATCCGGGTGGCGCTACCAACAAAGGTGTAACGCAGGCCGTCTATGACGACTGGCGTGCTGCGCGTGGCCTCATGAAGCAGAGCGTGCGCCTGATTGCTCCGCCTGAAGTGAGCGCGATCTACCGCAAGCAGTATTGGGATGCAGTGAGCGGCGACAAGCTGCCTTCCGGTCTCGATTATGCTGTGTTCGACTTCGCGGTGAACAGCGGCGTGAACCGTGCGGCACGGTATCTGCAAAAGTGCCTTGGATTTGCCACGCAGGACGGCAAGATAGGGCCACTGACGCTCGGAGCGATAAAAGACCCTGACTCGCTCATAGACGCGCTGTGCGACCGCCGCAGGGCATTTTTACAGCAACTCCCGACATTCGGACAATTCGGCAAGGGCTGGATGCGCCGCGTCGATCAGGTCGAGGCAAGGGCAAAGGGGATGTCGGCATGATCAGGAACATCCTCAAAGGCGTCAACGATCAGGGTTATGACGCAGGCCGTATCCTCTGGGTTCTCTCGACGATGTGCGGGCTTGGGTATTCCGGCTGGCATTTGTTCGCGGATCATGTCTTTTCGATTATCGAGTTCGGCACTGGTATGGGTTCGCTCATTCTGCTTGGCGGTGGTGGCGTTGCAGCGAAAGACCTTGGGGTTGCAAAGGCGATACAACAGCGGGGGGCGGGGCAGTGAGCGAATTTCGCACTCGAATTGGCCGTATCCGCATGAAAAATGGCGGCGCTGAGGTTCGCGTTCTCCATACCCCTATGCTGGACGGAGGAGATGAGCCGGAAAACTGGCGCGGCAAGATGATAGAGAATGCCAAGGAGATCGCTTCTTATGAGGGTGATTTGAATGGTTATGTTGTCATTGGGCTATGGGCCGATGGCTGTCGTTCACTCGCCTATCGCATGTCTCCCCACATACCTCGCGAATTATTCCCATCCTACATTGCTGAGATGCTTCGCACTGATGCTGTGACCGATAACGCGGCAGCAAAGGAGTTTGATAGGCGCTTTGAATGGGTGGATCAGTGACCCCTCTCGCCATCCTCACCTTCGCCCGCTCGCACTGGAAGCTGCTGGGCATTGGCTTGCTCGCCATCTTCGCAGGCATCCAGACATTACGCCTGTCATGGACGCAGACGGCGCTGGAGAAGCTGACAGCCAAGATAGCGGTCATGGCGGCGGTTACAGCCGAAACCGACAAGCGTTGGCGGGCGACCGAGAACACATGGAAGGTGACTGCCTACCAAATCCAGAAGGAACGAGACGATGAAATCAAGGACATTGCTCATGAGCGCGACGCTGCTCTTGCCGAGCTGCGGAACCGTCCACGTCGCCCCGCCCCCGGCACCGCCGAAGCCACCGGCAATGGATGTGCAGGAACAGGATTGGGACTGGCAAGGGATGATGCGGAGTTTCTTACAAGGTACGCTGCCGCCGCTGCCGAACTCCAAGCAAGACACAACGCCTGCGTCCGAACCTACAAAATGATTGAAGATTCCAGCGAGAATAACGGGTTATGATTTGTTCTTCTCATCAGAAAATGGTAGAATTAACGGGCGGGAACAGTGCTGTAACACTGCCCCTAGCCCTAACCAAAACGAAGGATTATTTCGTCATGGCTGATTCACGTATATGCTCTGTGCCTAATTGCGGCAAGGTCCACCGCGCTAAGGGGTTCTGTAGCCCCCATTATAGCCGTTGGAAAGCGCACGGCGACCCACTTTGTGGCGGGACCTCTCTTGGTGAAGCCGCCTCTTTTTTAGAGAGTGTGGTCATGGCATTTCAAGGTGATGAATGCTTGATCTGGCCGTATTCAAAATCCAGTGGGGGATACGGATTTATAAAGTACGGCGGCAAGATGCGGCGCGTTCACCGCATCGTCTGTGAGCGGGAGCAAGGTCCCGCGCCAACAAGCATTCATCAAGCGGCGCACCTGTGCGGGAATGGACATCTTGGATGCGTTAACCGCCGCCATTTAGCGTGGAAAACGCCCGTAGAAAATGTGGCAGATAAAATGACGCATGGGACACTCCGTCGCGGCGAGAATCATGGGCGCGCAAAACTGACAGATGCGCAGGTGATGGAAATCCGCGACAGCGTTTTATCTGTTCCGCAATTAGCCAAGGGATACGGCGTTGCCAAATCCACAATTAGCAACATCAAGGCAAGGAGGGCATGGGTATGGCTGCCGACGAAACCCGCATCGCCCTGAAAAGCTGCTACCGCCAATACGATATGATTTCGGAGACCACACAATGAGCATGGGGCTTAGTCTTGGACTGTCGCTTTCGGGGCAGAGGGTTGGTGGCGGCGGTTCAACAGTCCTAACGGTTGGCACATTGCCTACAAGTCTTCCAGCATCGCCTGATGCGACGGCCACTGATGTCGCTAATCTTAAGTCTCTGGTATCCAGCGCGCCTTCAGGTAATTATTATATCGCTGTTCCAGATGGGGCGGATTGGGATGTTGGAAGCACGAACTATAATAATGGTTCGACCACGACTGATCTGACATGGATATTGCCGACCAAGGCAACATCCACGATCTATATCGCGCCAGCATCATTCTACGCACAGAATTTCAGTTACACATCAAACCCCATGGGCGATGGCAACAGATATACCAGACGCCTTGCGTTGCCCTGCACTTTGCGTGGCTTCATTCAATACTCTTCCGATGTCCATCTATGGGGCTTCAAGCGGACGATTGATCTTTTCCCCACTGCACCAAATGCGTGGCCCGGTTCGTACCAGACGTGGGAGAATATCGGCGTGCAAAATAGCGGCACGCGGCCTAATTATCTTGACTACGCGTCAGGCGCTTTCAATGGCTCATTCCGATGGAATGAGTATTATATCGGCAAGGATGCGAGCCATACACCTTTTGACATTACTGAAAAGCTGCTCGACTTCAATTCTCCAGATTATTGGAACGCGTTCGGCAACAGGCTAAGCCGCGTTGGTATGATTACAGCATCTGTGACGAGTGGGACCGATGTGCTCAATGTCACTGTTCATGCTGGTAAGCCCATTGCTGTTGGCGATACTGTGGTCAAGCGTGGCACGATCTCAGAACTGGCAGGCAGCGTTACCATCCTTGCGCAGTTATCTGGAACGACTGGTGGTGTCGGTACATATCAGATGAGCGTAACGGCTTCAGGGAATAACACTTATACGTCCACCGTAGGCGACAGCGGGAATAGCATTTTTATCTCCGAAGTCACCGGAACGCGGATTTATACCGGCTGGGGCGATGCTACATATGCGGCGTATAACCGCGCATACTTCATGCCATCGGCTGTATATGTGGCAGGTTGGACAGGAACGACCGTTACCGTATCGGATAATTACATTCATGACATGTTTGACGGTATCAGGGTCACGGCGAATGCCAGCACCCGCCGCCACATGATAATCTGCGACAATCAGATCGAGCGAATGTATCATGACTATCTGCGATATAACTGGGATTCCAATGGCCGTGTCAGGGTGACAGCCCTGCGCAATATTGAACTCGATCCACTTCCGGGCGTGTCTGACAGCTTCGATAGCCATGGCGACGCGTCTCAAGCCTACGGTAACACCGCACCGTCTTCGGAAACCGGTCAATATGGATGGAACATTGGCCTAAATCTCGCGTCCGTTAATCTTTTGTGCAGGGGTATTTTTCAGCATCAATTCTTCCAGATGCTCTATACCAATGTGCTTGTCGGCCTAAAATCATTCGAGAACCTTGTCGCTTCAGCCAATAAGGGGTTTTTCGCCAACAGCCAGCGCCAATCATGGTTCAAGAATAGCGTCTATATTAGCCCGGAAGGTTCGCGCCCTAATTCCAGCAACTTCCCGAGGGTGACGCTAGGCATCAATGCAAAGCCATTTGGCAATAGCACAATCGTCGGTCCGATCAGGGTTGAAAATATGATTGCGGAGGGGCTTAGTTCAACCAGCCAAGCCGCTACGGTATTGACCGCTGGCGATAATACTACAGATCTTCCTATCTATAGTGCAGTCGGTCGGTCGGCTTTAACCAGTCCGTTGTTCGCTGACTTGAACAGGGCTACCCCTACGGTTAATGACCATTTCCTTGCGCTCGCGGAAAAGGGGGTATCTTCAGGAACCAGAGGCACGCAATACACAACACTGGCGGCAATGATGTCGGCGGATATGGAGCATGAGGTATGGACCGCATTCCAAGATCAGGCCGGGTTGACTACTAGCACTACAGTGACATCTGCGAGAGCCTATGTGCACGGCATTGAGGGAACTTCTATCAATGTTGTCCCCGCTTCGGGCGTGTCATGGGGGACATATGATCCGTCAAACGGAACTGTCATTAATGCTATCGGTTCCAGTTCAGGCACGATGCTGGCGGGGCAGGATTTGGTTATTCAGGACACTACGTCCGCATCCGCACTGACGCAAAAACTATCGACAGTAGCGCTTGATGGCGTGGATTACTCTTTCAGAAGTATCACAGCGCCCGCGACTTTCTACACAACAGCAGATAACCAAACCACAGCATATAGCCGCATAGCGAAGCCATCTGATGCGCGCACGTTTAAGGGCTTTGTTGTTGCTCTCATCGGTGTGAAGTTTGATGCTTTCACAAATGGCGCAATCGTTATGGCGGATAAAGGCACTAATGGCTATGCTAAGATTGGGTTGTCCACCTTGGGTTCTGGAAGGCTCTCGACCCAGTGGCTTGGTAATACCACTACAGAAGGCGGAACTATCGTCAACTTTGACATAGGCACCGATACGACCAACAGGCACACATATATTTTTGCTGGCGACTTTACTCAGACAAGCAATGACACTGTGGTCAAGTGTGTTAAAGATTATGCCCTGTGCACTCATGGCGGGACAGAGGTGTTTAATACTGATGGAACCAAGACTTTTACTATAGGCAACTTCTTTGGCGCATCAGGCATAGGGTTGTTCGATGTCTATGCAGGGACTTCCACAAATATGGATGGATCGATTCAGGCTCTTTGGATTGAGCTTTATGAAGACCCTCTCGACATCCCAGACATTACGGATGTTGACGTGATCAATGCCTTCACAAAAGACATGCTCAGCGTAAACGGAGATGGTTCGGTGACAGGCGTTTTAACGCAGCCTATGGTATTCATTCAAGGGCCGGTTGGTGCTACAGATGGCAGCACGGCAAATTCATGGAACGCGACCGGAGGCATTACAAACCTTGGCTACGGCGGTGGGTCTATGACCAAGCAAACAGGGACATACGCATGACCGCCATCACCTTTAAGGACAAGAAATACCGCGCCGACGCTCCTCTCATCATTGAGAACGGCGTAGCGGACAGCATAACCCTTGACGGGTGTGAGAACGTCATCATCCGCAATATGAAGGTAGGGGATCAAGGGGCAGGTGATGTCCGCATGCTCACTAATCGACCCGTGCAAATCAGCAACAGCAAGGGCATCAGCTTCACCGGCAATGATGTTTCGCGCGGATCCATCGGCCTGACGCTGGATAATGTGACGGACAGTCTCATTGACGCGAACCTGTTCCATGAGTTGAACGAAGACGGCATTCGCCCACTCGACACCGATAACGTGACTATCAGCCGCAACGAGTTCACCGATTTCCGGGTTAATCTGGGCAAGCATCCTGACGCAGTGCAGCCGTGGAATCCGCACCTTGGCCGTCCCTCAGATGGGCTTAAGATTATCGACAATTGCGCTCATCGTGGCAACGGAGACAAGTTTCAAGGCATCTCGGTGCGCTATCAAGACCCAGCGGGGGCGAACAGCAAGGGGTGGTCTAGCTACATCAATCTGGAAGTAAGCCGCAACCTTGTCATCGGCTTGGCAAATGGCATTACCGTGTCTGGCGCTGGAGTTTGCGAAGATAACGAGGTTGTAAGCTTTACGGACCTGCTTTCCAAAATCACGCGAACCGGGACGGGAGTTACTCTCAAAGGCAACAAAGCCAAGCAGTATAAACTAGACACATTCTCCAAACTGGCACCAGTGGACAATTATCTCAATACGGCGATTGATCCCTCACAAGAAGCTGCTCTCGTTGCGGCATGGCGCGCGAGGGTGTTCGCAACGCCCGTAGAAGCGCCCACAGAGCCTATTCCTGTTTCAGTGGGCGTTTCCTTCACCCAAGCGCAGAAAGACGCTGTACGGGCCGCTCTGGCTTCTATTGGGGCGATTTAGGTCCCCTCAGCGTCCATGGGGTGGCTCCTTTGTGTTTAGTGAAATGGCGGTTGACGTTACACAAGCGGCTTTGTGATTATTTGACGTTACACAAGTCTCACTCCCCATCGCTCGCCTCCCCGAATATCTGGGTGCTAGAATACTGCACCAGAATCCACCTTGCCGCCATGCCGTAACCCGCATTTGGGGCATATACACTCGTTGCCAGCGCCATTGTCAGCCTCCTTTAAGGAACGGATTGCGGCGGCGATTGTAGCGGCGCGCACCTTCATGGCATTGAGGCAGTTATCTGCCTGTTGAGAAGTGGTGGCGCGACGCTCTATGCCACTTTCGTATCTTGGCGGGGTTGACCCAACATAGCCCTCCGCCACCTTCGCGCATCTCTCATACGCCTCGGCGCGTATTTGGGCTTCGGTTGGGGATGCAGCGGCTGGCGTAAGCAGGCTCTCCCCGTTATGTATAAGCTCTTTCGACATATGATCTGCTGACACGTTCAAGACAACTTTTGCGTGAGGATCGTTCATTATTTTCACCCGCTCGTACAACCATGTGACAGCCGCTCGAATACCATTTCGATACGATATTTTGCAGTGGCCCGCTGCCACCGGCTCCCCACGCTCGGCAGCTATAGCCTGTTGGACGAGGGGGTAGAGGGCGGTAATTACACTCTCAGGCGCGATCAAGCGCCCATCCACAACGATCTGCATTGCTACAGACTTCCATTGTTCCTCTGTCATTCGGTGCCGCCCTTTTCCATCTTCTTTATTAAAGCGTGACGACGGACCTCTGCGGGGGTATGGATTTTGCCATCTACCCCATGCCAAGTCAGACTACCCTGTGTGTGCCATCCAACAGGCCAATCGAGCGGGTATTCCTTACCAGCCAAGAACGCTTGGATCCGGTCGGGATTACGGTCAAGAAAGCTGATGATACTGCCAGCGGTTTCCATAGCGCCCACATTCGCCTGGAAGCCAATTGCTCGCGACACGTCCGCGATGCGCTTGATGATGTCCTTAGCGTCCCGCGCAGCCTGCTCTTTCCATGCCTGTTCGTTCATGGGTTTAACCTTTGCTTAGCTCGGCGGACAGCGAGAGCGACGCCGATATTGAAGTCGCGAAAGCCGCAAACATTCCCCCGCTGTGTCGTGCAATCAACCGTTGAGGCTAAAACCGCTCCCGCGTTGTCAATCTCGTCAATCAGATCGTCGAGAATATCGCGCGCGGTTTCGTCCTGATCGATCATCCAGTTTTTTACCTTCGCCATCACCCCACCTCATTTTGTGTAAGGAGTGCGCGGGCTTTGTTAACAGCCTTCTGTATAGGGTTGCGATACGTTCTACCGCAACGAACGTCAGCCTCTTCACGTAAGCGTTCGGCCTCAGTGTAGGGTAATACAGTTTCCAAAATTTCCGCAAACTTCGCCACGCGGTCGCGTAGTTGGGCTATGGTGGCTTTCAGCGCGCCGTTTTCGATGCTGAGCGAGGTGTTCCGGTCAGCCAAGTCGTTGCGGTGCTTTTCAGACCGCTCCACATCCTCCCGCAGCGCATCAAGCTCGGCGGACATGGCTGTGGTGGATTGGGTGCGGTGTTCCGCTAGTCGCGTCGGAAGTCCGTCATCAAGACCGCCTTGGCGCATTTGCTTTTCGACCATTACTTCGCCTACGCGGGCAACGTAGTCACGCCAAATATCCGCTGCCGCCTCACGATCGCTGTCTGTAATCTGGGTCATGGAGTTGGCTCCTTGGCACCACAGATGTCGCATGTCTCCCCGCTGCGTAAATGGCATTCTCCGCATGGGATGCCGCCAACATTGCGTTTCGGCTTAGGGAAGCTGTGGACGCTGCAAAAAGCTTCGCTGGCGGGAGCGGACTTCCCGCAATTCGGGATGAGACATATTGCTTGCTGGGTCATGGGCGTTTCCTCCAAAAGCATAGTTTGCGTTTTGCTTCACGCCATTGCCGAAGCAGACGGATTAGTTCTTGAATATCTTTCCGGGCGGGTGTCATGGGCGCGAACCTTTGAGGGCTGCGCGGATCACATCCAAGATTGAGGATATGTTCCACTGTGGTCCGCTAGGGCCGTGCGTATCAGCATGATTACGGATAGCCGTCTCCAAAGCCTCCACCGCCTCAGACTGTGCGGGGTGGGTGTAGAGGGCTGAGAGGTATTTTGCCTCTGCACGTCTCACCGTTTCAACAGCTTCGGTAATATTCATTTTATGCCATTTCCGCCCCTCAATGATGGCGGCAAGTTCATCCCATGATAAACCACCTCTTTCCGCAAGGCGTTCAATAGTCTGGTAGTGATTATCATAGGCTTGCCCTGCGTGGTCGTTCACAAACTGCCAATCTACCTTCGCCGCCCCCTTGGTTCCAAGAACCGGGAATAATCGCCGTTGGACCTGAGCAACCGGCTCCGCTGTCTCTGGCTTTGTGTTAAGCGAAATTCCATCTGACGTTTCGAAAGCCTCTTTGTGGTTATCCTGCGTTACACAAGGCCTCACATCCTCGCGGACGAGATGGCGGTAATGGTCAGATGCCGCAATCCACCAAGCAGCATCTTCTGGTATTTCGCCTTCATATGCGACTTCCCGCGCCAGTTCCCAGCGCCATTGGTCTAAAGCTTCGGGGGTCATCGTTTCGGCTCCAATACTTTGTACGCTAATGACACCAGCGCATTGATGGTGTTCTCATCATCTGTAAGTGCGATGGCCTCATAAATCAGTTCTCCAACCCGCTCGGTTTCCGCGCGTCGGGCTTGGCAACGTGATCTCAGGGTTTCAAAGTCTCGCTTATCCATCCCTATTCTCCTCTCTCGCGAAGTGCGGAGATGATGGTGGACAAATTGCCGACGAGAAGTGTCCACAGTTTCTCGTGCGCGCCAAATTCATGCCCTATGCCGTAGAACTGGACCCCCAAGGCAACGCCGTCGAAGTTGCAATAGTCAGAAGCTTCTACTTCCCCGTCTCCGCGACAAAATGGACACTCGACGACTTCACACTCGATATGTCGTTCTGCGGTTGATAAATCCCCCTGCGTCCCGGCCTTCATCGCGGCTTCCAGCTTGTCTGAGAGGCGGGTCATTGGGAGCGCTCCAGTTTGTGCTTGAGAGCCATGGCATCCCA
>ERZ869925.658-NODE-658-length-22105-cov-4.715601_pt1 | contig 22105 bp, 33 predicted proteins | sample MGYA00579311_ERZ869925 | MGnify/ENA primary metagenome ERZ869925 (study PRJEB32216, sample SAMN09231817) | wastewater metagenome | place: USA: Maryland | collected 2016-07-30 | study: EMG produced TPA metagenomics assembly of the PRJNA472060 data set (Reclaimed...
AAAATTAAAAAATGCCAACGCATACCCAAGTATTACCTTATGAGGTCTATTTAATAGCTACGCATAAGAACGGCGTACCTTGCATAGAGGTTAGGCGTAATATATCCGACCCGGAGATTATCAAGACTATCTTAGATGCAGCGCTTAATAATAAAACCATAATCTTTAAGCCGGTATTTACTCGGCCTATGTCGGCGTTGGCGAAACTGCAACAATTAGGAATAATCTACCGTGACGGTGATAAGTTCTTTTTCAATTTCTGAAAATATTAAATATCTTTATAAACGATTTTTATATTTTCGTAATTAAAGAATTAGCGATTTTACTTTAATTGTCTTAAGGTTAATTAAAGTTAATTAAAGAAAGCTTAAAGAAAAAAACAAAAAAGTTTACAATGCCGACCTATTGCCCCCGCCCATGTTGCCTAATGCTGTCATAGACAGAATGAGCGCCATGATAAGGGTAATAACGATAGCCAACACTATCAAAGGCAGATAATTACCTACCTGAGATTGTGCCTTAAAGGCTGACTTAACGCTATCTTGTACATAAGTCCTTATCGCTGTGTCGCCATACGTATAAGAAACATCTAGCGCGGTATTGTTAAAGGCGATATTCTTAAGAGTAACTAGGCCGCCGGTATAGTCTACGGTGAAGTTACCCAATCCTACCGCTTTACTCGCGTTCAATACTGAAAGCGTGCCGCTCTGTACGTATGTGTGTCCTAGATCTGTCGCGGTTACGTTATTCAAAAAAGTAACCGACTGATTAGTAACGACATTATTAGCGATTTGGTTTATATCCGCTTGTGCTAGGTTGTATGTTTGACCGCCTAGAACTCCGGTAAAGATAAGCGCTAAGGTAGCTACCGCCGTGCCGACAATGAGCGTAACGACGCCGCCGACCGTTTGGTTAATAAATCCGTTCTTTTTCATTTGTACCACCTTAGAGAAACGAAAGAAAAGAAAAAGTACCGGCGGTTAAGCCGGTATAGATAAGCGCCTTACAGCGCTGATCTTCCGCCGCCCGCCATGTTGCCTAATGCTGTCATAGACAGAATGAGCGCCATGATAAGGGTGATGACGATAGCCAACACTATCAAAGGCAGATAATTACCTACCTGAGATTGTGCCTTAAAGGCTGACTTAACGCTATCTTCGACATAGCCTTTAATGGTGCTGTCGTTGATTGCGCTAATATCTGCTTGTGCTAGGTTATATGTCTGTCCACCCAACACGCCAGTAAATATAAGCGCGAGTGTTGCGACTGCTGTACCGACAATCAAGGTGACAACGCCGCCGACTGTCTGATTAATAAATCCGTTCTTTTTCATGGTTTTTACCCCCTTTAGATCAATTTAGGCCGTACGGCCAATAGGGGATTTAAAAAGAAATAGGTATTTAAAGCTCGCTAAAAGTCGCCAACGCCGCCAATCTTACAAGATTTTAGTATTTTCTTTTTCGTTTCTTTCCTTTACACGCCATTTTATTACCTCGGTTTGTGGGCTTTATATACTCTTTCCAATCTATCGCCCAATTTCTCAAATTTGCCGCTTACTTCTCTTTTGTCTTTGTTGTATTCCTCTCTTGCCCTTTCTACATCTTTTTTACTAAACATTTTTACATACCTCGCTTATTTTCCTCTTGTGAATTTCTCGCGCCTACTACGCTTTCCTTCATCTTATAATCTATCTTAAGCAATAACTCGCCAATAAAGCAAAATACGCCAAGCAAAAACGGCAAGCGCTCAAACTTCATTACCGCAGCGAACGCGGCCGTGTGGTTAATCATGTTTAACATATTGCCTAAACCATAAGCCAGTATCAACCCAATAAAGGTTAGGACTATCGGCTTATAGTCACCCATGCCTTTACCGGCGTTCATAAGGTTATACATCTTGTAAAAGAAGATAATAACGACTATTACGAACTGAGTATAAAATACGACCTCTATAAAATCCATGTTAAGCAACCTCGCTATTATTTGATTGTCTACCTTGCGATAGGATAGTTAAAGCCAATATCGCGAAGTGGATAAAGAAAACTATAAGGCTGTTTTGCCATCCCCACCCAACACCATAGAATACCATAAACAGAACACCGGTAAAGATCATACCAAGTATAAGCCCTAGCTTTACGTCTTTCGCATAGCCTATAATCGTCATAAGGATAACTACAAATAATATAATATTCTCTATCCTCATGCCTAAATTATTAGCTATTTCGATTAAAAAGGGGAACATCTTTACACCACCGTGTTACCGCTTCGTACGCTTAAGAGTACTTGGATTAATCCAACGACGTACAAAACGGAAAATATCGCTACTATAAATAACTCTATTTGCGCGAATAGGAAGCCGTCGGCGTTTATTATTGCCATCATTCCATTTATGATTAGGCCGAACATTTGAGGTACGGCCGTAAGACTATTAACTAAGAAATCTATAAGGATATTGCCGGAATAGAACACAAGCGCCCCCAATTCTATAAAGGGTACGTTTCTTTGATTAGTTAAGGCCGCTTCCGCTTGGTTGCTGACTGCGGTTATACTATCTTCTTGGCCGCTAATAAGTTCGTTAGCTGTCACATAATTAAGCGCGTCCGCCGGCAACACATGGGAGAATAGGGTTATACCTACCCCATAGAAAGCCGACATAACCAACATGATTTTAAACAATGCTAACATATCAGCCATTTTTTACACCAGTTGTACTTTTTTAGTTACGAAAGGAACAATAACCAAATACAGCCCGATAACCGCCGCTATCGCTTGGAAAAATAAAACGTACCATGTAGGTACAGCGAAAGCTAATAAAGCTACCGTTGCAAAAGACATAAGACCGCCTAACCACCCAAAGGTAGTATTTATGCCGGCGATTGTCAAACCGGCAATAAGTACAAAGATCGCTATAACTATGGCGAACTCTGCCCTTAAGGTCTTACTGAACGCTTGGCCGTTGAAGTATCGCGTTAAGGTTGTTTCGTATCCTTCGGTATCTGTCTTATCGACCTTGATAGTAAAGAAGGTACTACTATTGCCGTAGGCGCTATAATTGAATACGAAGCCAAATAAGTTAGGATCTGTGAAGCTTGCGTTACTATATACTACTGCGCCGTTATCTAATTCCCTAATCGTTACGTTAATGTCTTCGATATTCTTTTTAGGGTTTTGATAATAAATATAGATAGTGCCATTACCTAACTTATTAAACGTTAGGCTCTCGCCTTGCGTATTGACGGTAAACGGCTGCGTGCTGAACTCTATACTATCCAAATTTACATAACTGGCTAGGCTACCATCTATTGAAGCTAGATAAGTAGCCGCGCCATTCTTGAAATTATACAACGAATAGCCGCGCGCTATGGTAAAAGCTTTAAGCAAGTATCCCGACTGATAGGCGAAATGTGTATAATCCGCAGCGACGTAACAGCTTGCGTAATCTGATTTTAGCAATACTGGCGACTGAGTGGCAGATAATATAAGCTGTTCGTAATGCGTTGTGCCTTCTAGATTTGCGCATAGTCTTAAGCTTGTGCCATTGACTAAGCTAAGATCTACGTATCTAGTTACTATCGTGTTATCTGTATATGTCAATTCAAGCCTTAGCTTTTCCGCGCCAAGCACGGTAATATTAAGCTGATTTGTGCCGTTAGCTTTGAAATCAAAATAACTGCTATTATCGTCTCTGTATAATCTTACCTTAGATAAATTGGAGACATCAAACGGTACGTTACTTATTTCATCAATCAATACAATAAGCGTACTATAAACCGTTGTTGTGGTATTGGTTTTTGTGCTGCTGAAACTATCGGTACAAGTACCAATTAAGGTATTTAGGCCGGACTCAAAAGACGCGGTATTATTGCTTTGCGTTGTGTTCTGTGTCTTATTGCCTATAAAAATAATATCGTGGTTGAACGTCATATTATAGCTTATGATCTGCGATATATCGGTACACGATATATTTAACGTTGCGGTAGCGGCCAAGAAACCACCACTAAGAGTTATACTAAGCTGTGTAATAACTGGCGCGTACAAATCGCTTATAAAATTCGTTTTTGTTGTTTGTGTTGTATCATATAGCGCGTAACTAAATGAGATATTATAGTTACCTTCTACGCTATGCGTATATACTCCGTTATATGTTTTTACCGTCGCGTCGCACGTTGGAGTAAAGTTAAACGCGGCTGCGCCGTTTACATAACCTATTATAGTATTGCTTTGGTTGCAAGTATAGAGGATTGAATAATTTAAGTGTCGTACGTAATTGCTTCCGTTTACGTTGAAGTAATTAGAATAGGTCGCATTTATCGCGGGCGCTTGGGTTAATGTAAATGTAGCGCTTACGTTATTCTGTAAGCCGCCGCTATCGTTTACATACAATTCTATGGTATGCTGTCCAAATGTCGATACGTTAATCGTGACGTTTGCGCAGCTTGGTAATGTTATCTTTGTTCCACTATCTAGCTTATAGCTGCAAGTATCCCTAAATACGTCGTAAGCGGCGTATGTCAAATTTACGCCGTAAGGCAAGCTAGTTATATAGGTTGTCGTGTTCGTCGGCGTGCTTAATGTAACGTCGGGTATGCGACCATTGACATAATAAGGTATATGTCCTACGCTTACAGTGGTGTAGCTGCAAGTATCAGCCGTAAACCATCCTACTATATCGCACTCGTAATAAACTGCGCTGCTCCTATCACAAGTATAAATTACGGTATCTGAAAAATTGCCATTTGCGTCTATATGGGTATTAGAGTGTTTAAGCGCACTTTGCGCACAATCCCACTCAGTCCTATAAAATTTAGCATTGGCGTATATGTCGGGTGCTATATCAATATGACACCAATACCTTAGCGTATTTACATAAGAATCGTTCGCGGTACTTGCTGGGTCTATGTGTGTTGTTATGGTGCTATTAATTGAAAAGTCCGCGCTCTCTCCAACGCTTGAAGCGCTGTAATTATCATACGCGTAAACATCTATCCTATATGTGCCGTCGGTCATATTAAACCCGCACTCACTATAAGATAAGGTGGCGTTGCTTACGTTGAATAGTTGGCGTTTAATGCTGCCATTACTAGCATATACCAGATAGCCCACATATCTAGCGATCTGTCCTAAATTGCTTTGGGCTGCCGTCCATGTGATAGAAACTAAGCCCCCATACGTACCATTGACCGGCGTAAGCACTTCTACCGACGTAGGTGGTAAGGGTACGTTTTCTAAGGTATCGTACCTTATTGCGCTAGTTATTACCGTGCCGTTTACCTTAGTGTATTGTAAATAATCTTGATAGACGGTATTGTTATTGTATTGGTGGGTGTGCATATCGAATATACCATTTATCGGCGTTACCGTACCGCCGCCATTGGTGCTAGTCAAGAAAGCGTTAGTTATATTTGCGTTCGGATAATAATAATACTGCCACCCATTAGTACCGGATGGTGACGTAAAAACAAAATAACCTACGCCATTACTTCCAACATTACATAACTTATTACCGGTAGCATTGAAGGTTATTAAGTTATGTTTGCTACTATTGCTATGTGTGTGATTATACCCGACGGTGGCCGCTATGCTTCCGCATATTCCGCAATTAGTGTTACCTATTGGGTCTCCGCCTATTAGTGGATTAAATGAATTATTGCAATACCTCACCGTCATAGTGGGCGCACCCGAAGCCGTCGCATTAGCCATAAATTCTAGTATACTATTGCCTACATTCGTAGATAGATTAGCTATTCTCATATACAGCCGCACATTATTACCGTTAAGCGTGCCGCTCGCGTGCGTTGTATTCAGCATTAAGAAGGGGTCTAAATTATAGCTTGCCGGTAAAACTTCGTTTTCGCTTGTTGTTACGGTTACGTTTGTAGTTGTGTTTGTTGTTCTAGTTGAATTAATCCAACCGCTATAAGCTACGCCATTAATGAAGTAGGATATATCGCTAGTGGTCGTATTGGTCTTGTGTTTAAGGATAAAGCTACCCGGTACTACGTCGCTATCAGCATAACGATAATAGGATAACATGGGATTATTCCATAGATTACCTACATTTATGTTAGCCGGGTCGGAGAATATCAAGATAACGCCGAAGATCTTACGGCTAGTATTCGTATAGTCGCTATAAGTACTACCTACTTGCGCCCTTACTTTACACGTCCAATTATCGCCCACCGTCGTATATTCCGCCGTAATGGTACTTATTTGGGTATAAGTCGCGTTGCTTACGTTGTAGCTGCCAGTATTATAACTAGTTGTACCGTTAAGCCATTCAAAATTAGCTATTATTGTCGTATTGCTTCCGGTAGCATTGACGAAGCATTGTAAGTTATCATTGTCGTAAGCTTGATTTACAAAAACAGTATTTAAGGTCACTACGTCGGGGATAGTGTAATCTTCTTTAGTTCCTAATGTCGTAGCCGCAGCCGTCATTTTTTTAGTATAGGTATTGTTTAGTTCTACTTCGTCGCTTTGGTTAGCGTAGCCATACCAAGCTTTACCGGCGGCCGAACCTAATACCGTATAGTTAGCTGTACCCGCGCCACCGTCCGCGCTGACTGAGAATATAAAATTATATTCGCTGCTTCCGCTTCGGCTTTCAACATACCACTTATCAGCGTTAGTAAATCCGTCTAATGCGGTCTTGTTGTAGATTAAGAAGATACCCATATTTTGCGTAGGGTCATTAGCCGGGTTTGCTGTTATACCTAAGATACCTTTGTAAAAAGCTATGTTTGTCGTGCTTGCGTCTATAAAAAGGCCGTTGCTAGCGTTATAATATCTTCTTACCGGCAGCGCTGTCCTTGTTGTAACTGGTGTAAGTTGATATGTGCCAAGATTACATAATGAAGTAGATACTAACGGAGAGAACTTAAACAAAGGATTTGCGTAATAAAATTCCATATCTTCGGTGTAGGCTGTTCCGCTAGTACATCTTATCTTGCTGTATATCGTACCATTCTCGATTAATGTACATGACGACCCGGAAGCCAAGCCCGCGCCGGTATAATAGTTACCCGCACATTTAGCGACCTTAAACCCAAAGCTGCCGCTTTGATTTACGCCGACTGTATTGCTGCTTATGTTCTGTAAGCCACCTTGTAAGAATTGGTATTTAGTTAGGTACTTATCTCCGATCTGTACCGTAAAAGCACTAGTTCCTATGTAATTGGTATTAAAGCCGGTTGTGTATGTCGGTTTTGCGACTACTGAGTTATTACAATAGATATAAGCGATACGCCCGGAATAGCTAGCCGTTATGTTAGCTACGTAAACTAAGGTTTGATTATCGCTTAAGACTTGGCTAGGCTGTTCTATGTCGTTATTATCCACTACTCTAAGGTCGCGCTTATCCGCATTGGCGCAGATCACGCCGCTTACATTTAGCTTAATAGGCTCGTTAATCCTCGCTAGCCCGGTCGTATCCGTTACGTTTAGGTCGTAGCGATTTAAGTAAGTAGCGTTCCACCATGTAGCGGTAGCGACTAAAGAACATAGCGAAACCATAAAAACTATAAGAAATAACAACAACCATTTTTTAGCTAGATTTCTATTTGACATATAAGCTAAATACCGCATACTGGCTTATATATAGGTTTTGGTTAGTCGCCCTATATTCTTAACCATGCATGGCGGTTAAGATCTTCGCGGCCGTTTCGTTTTCTTGTATCATACGGCCGGCCAAGAAAAAGGCGTAATCGCGTTCGCGTAAATCTGTAAAGGTATTGTCGATATAATTTATAAAATCGTTTATATTACTCATTTTTTTACTAGCGTCTATTAGTTTGTGGGTTATGTCCATAAACTTTTTTTCGCTAATATAAAATAATTCGTGTGTCGGTCGTCTCTCAAATACATCTTTTTGTTTAGCTGCCATCTTTATTAACCTCGTTATTTTTCTTTCTGTTCTCTAAACTTTTATCTATCGCTCGCGTCAATAACTTAACACCACTTACCAACGCGATTATAAAACCTATCGCAAATATGCCAAAAGAAAAAACTTTAAACAATTCTATCGCTAACGTCATTTTATCTTTACTTCTTTGAGTTCAAACGCGCGCATAGTTAAGCCCATTTTATCCGACCATATTTTAAGCGGTATTAATTGTGTTTCACTATCGGCCACGCTAAACGTATCTATTGCGTTATGTCGTTCCCGCCTTGTAGTCATTATTAAAAAAGGCATTATATCACCCCATTAGGTCAAGCTTACCGGCGGCTTCTAGCTGTTTAAGCTTATAGTCGGCGATAGCCTTACCTATCTCCTCTTTAAGTTCCGGGTGTGCTGTCTCTATCTGAACAAGAACCGAGCTAAACAGCTTGTAGCGGTCTTCAAAGTCGCGCGCCGTAGTCTCTGCCATAACGGCCTTATCTCGCCATGTCTCAGTTTCCAAGCCCATAGCGATATAATCGCCTAGCGGGGTGCTATCGTTCAGCTTTTGAAGCAGCGCCGCGCTTATCGTTATGGTCTTATGTACTCTAAGCGTGCCTAGATCTAGCGTTCTATTAATCTTCTTTCGTCTTGCGCCTACCATCTAATTACCCCCTGTTTCGTTTTGCTTCGGAATATCTTTTATATATGATATTCCCGACGCTGTTAGCATTTCTTTAGCGGCTTCTAATTCTTTTTGGGTTGCGGTTAATTTTTCGTTTAACTCAAAGATAGTCTTACCCGCCGTATAAAGCCGCTCGTTCTTTCTCATTATTTCGTCATTAGCCATCTGTAAAAGGTTTTGTATCTCCGCTATGCGCGCTCTAAGTTGGGGTATGTCTAAGCCAGCTTCAAAAACATAAGATTGATTCATTCCACTATCTTGCCAGCGAGTATATACCGTAGGGTCTACCTCAAAGCCTAACCTAATCTTTCCCTCTCTAATCTTTGCGTTTACCATTGTCTTACCTCATTACTTGCGCGAAATAGTCCGGCTGTCCTTGAACTTGTGTCGTAGGGTTTCTATCTGTATAGGCAGCGTCTACGAATAGGCCGCGCGATTTCGCGCACGCTGTACATATATCCCAGTTGGCCGCCGGCTTGATAACCTTAACCTTAGCGTAAGGTGCGCCGTCTATGTCTCGCCCGCAAAAATCACATCTTGTTACTTCTTTTGTTACCATCTTTGTTTACCTCACTTTTCTAATTTCTTTATTGCATAATACTAAAATAAGAAATTCACCGGCGGCGGCCACGTAACTATGTAAACATATCATAAGAATAGCGAACGCGCCAGCGCCTATAATAATAGCCATATATCCTACAATACTTAGTTTTGTCATTTTAGTTATGGCCTTCTTTATCTTTTGTATAGGAGATAATAGAAAGTTTGCCGGCATCCCATTTAATAAGTACTTGGCCGTTTCCGAAGTCCGGCTTAAGGGCGGTTATCGCTTCGTCGTCCGTGTCCTTAATTGCTTGCTTGCCTTTATCTTGGTATAGTTCATAGATGGGCATTTTACTTACCCCCCAAACCTAGCCGACCTTACTAAGGCGGCTACTTCTTTGTAATTTACTCCACCATATCGATATGTTCCGCATTGGCATTTACCATAATGCAAACCATTATCACTATCGTAGATTGTCTCGAACTTATGTTCGTGTTCAGTTTCGGGTATCTTTTGCTTTAAAAATTTTTTAATTAAATGTCTTAGATCTTTCGCACATTGGGGGCATAACTCTACGGTGCGCTGCCCTACCCAAAAACAAGCCAAAAATGTAAATTGTTCCGTTGTGCCAATACAATTTATCGATTTGCATTTATCACATTGGCGCTTTTCCATTTTAAAGCACCTTCACGGCTGTAAAGATAAACAGCATAACCATAAACACGGCTAGGCCGCAAAGCAGCATAAGCGCGCCGAAGTAGATAACCTTACCTACTTTGATAGTTAGCTTATCTATTTCGTCTAGGGGCTGCGCCGGCATCGGCGCGGGGTTGGGTTGGGTTTCATTTTTCATTTTGTTACCTCGGTTTTCGTTTTTTGTCTTTACTATTATTGGATGAAAACGCCAATTTTCACCCGATTACAATTAAGTAATACGTATTTATATATAAATCTTTCTATTCTAGTTTTTACTGTCTGTTTGTCTAGGTCAAAAATCCCGACCATACCCCATATTTATAATCTAAAAAGTCCTAGTGGAAAACTAGAAAAGAAGACACCCCCCATAAGCAGTTTTTTTAGTCTGTTTGTCTAGCAAACATACATATATATATATTATATATTATATAATAGAATATATAATATATATAAAGAAAATAAAAAACTTAATTTGATTTATAAAGACTTTTTAGGCTTTGATTTATAAAGACTACGGGGTTATGTAAAGCCATAATACTATAATACTTTGATAAATCTTAAAGGAATACCGCGCCCAAGTGGGGGCGAGGACGCGGCGCGCATGCATGCGCTCGCATGCGTCCGCATGCGTCCGCAAACGGCTAGCGCTGCTAAGATCTTAAGAAAGAGTAGCCGGCCACGCTTGGCGACATGGCCGGCCATTGGCTAAAACTCCGAAGGTCGCAAAACCCCATACCCATAGAGGATTTAGATAAAGCCGCTTCCGCCATACTCAACCAATCGGCGAGTATAAAGGAATACGACCAAACAAGCTAACACCAATACAAACACCCACCCATACTTAAAGATTGCGGCGTTTACTTCTATGTTGGTTTGTTGATTATCTAGCGCGTCGCCTATTGTGCTGTACACTTCGGCGCGTACTGCGCTATCGTTAATATTGGCTATGCTGTCGTTAGCTTCCAATAAGATACGCTCGCCGGCTGCGTAAAACTCTACGTTGATTTGCGCCCCCAACGGCGCAAGCACGGCAGCAATAAGGACTATTAAGATAGCTGTGATAAAGAAGACTAGCATAAGCGAGATTTGCCCACGCTTGGCTTTCTTTCTGCGGCTGTGTAAATGTGCGTATCTGTCGGCCATGTTGTTACCTCAGCAAGCGACCTAAAAGGCTGTTTGCTTTTCTTGTTGCTTTCCTATTGGTAGCATTAGCCTTTTTTTCGGCTTTGCTTGCCTTTGATCGTGACCGCGTAGACGGCTTTAATAGTTGTGTCTCTGTTCCCCCAAGCTGCGCCCTAAAAAAGCTAGTGGCGGCGCTAAGTTCGTCTACGTAGCGCCTTCCGCTACGCCCGCCCTTACCTTTACCACCACTACCGCCAAAGCTAGGAATACCCGGCAGCATCAAAGGCGCGGGTAATCTATAAAGCGGTGTCAATGTCGGCGTACCGGTTAATACGTCGGTAAAAGTATTTGTATTTGTATTTGTGTTTGTATTGGTATCCGTTGGGATATTTACCGGTACGTTTGTGTTTAAGCTAGTCATAATATCGGTGTTTATATTCGACGGTACATTATTATTAATGTCCGTATAGATATTTGTAAAAGCGTTAGTAGCTGTTTGGGTGGTTGCTTTCTGCGTCTTGGTGCTAGTTTGTGTGTTAGTTTGTGAGTTCGTCTTAACCAATGTATTTGTTAAGGTGTTTGTGGGTATTTTTATTTTTATGTTCTTAGCCCTATTTGCGCCGTACTCTGATACTTGCGCTATCTTATCGCCGGCGTACTCATATGGGTCTATGATATAGCCGCCCATTTCTACAAGCTGCCCCGCTCTTTTCTGTGATAACTGGCCGCCAGTAAGTTTAACTGTACCCTTAGCGTATGGCGCAGCCGCTACGACTGTACCAATAAGACCGGCTGAGACAAAACCACCCGCGCCCATAAGGGCTATGTCCTTTAACCGCTTATCTACCGCCCGTGTATCCTGTTGGAAAGTTTGACGGCCATATTCGGCGGCTGCGCCCTCTGTGAACCCTTCTAATGCGATAGGTAGGAATACCTTACCCGCGACAAATCGCGCGCGCTTATTGTCTTCTACGGCCGCAAGCGAAGCCGAAGTTAAGCCGTAGCGCTCTACTGATCTGCCGCCCCTTACTTCGGATATTGCCGATACTGATAGGTCGCCTATGAACTGGCCGGCGTTTCTAAATCCTGTTTCTCTAGATACTGCGCGACGTGCTAAGGTCGGGCTGTATCCCCTTGATATTAGAAATTCTACGCCCGCGTTAGTGCCGGCGTTCTTACTCGCTATATCGGCGAACATTGGATTAATATTATATACGAATGATTGTACTACTCCTTTTTGTTCGGCTGATTGTGACCCGGCGGCGTAGACTTGATTTAAAGCCTTATTCATATCGGCGCTTGATATTTGCCTAAGTTCGGCCGGTTTGGTGACTTCGCTTACTACGATAGTGCCACCTTTAACAGCTTCGTAAGTGCCTATCTTAGTGGCAGCGCCTACGGCTGTGCGGCCCACTAAGGTACGTGATAAAGTAGCGTCGGCAGCTTCTATTATTGTGCCGGTCTTACTTGTGCTTATGGCTGTCAATGCTTTATTAACTGCGCCTTCGGTATTTGTCACCTTAAGAAGTTGGCCGGCTGATCTAGCAGCCCTAAGATTAGCTAGGTTTGCTAGTTCGTCGAAGACTTGCGGCGATAGTAGGCTAGTAGCGAAAACAGCTTTACCGGCTACGCTTTCCGGCTCTAAAGTATTAAGGACATTGGTAACGGTGAGCCTTCTACTTTCGGCTTTTTCTGTATCTCTCTTAAGAAGTTCGTTATACTGCGCTTCGCTTATCTCTACTTGCCTAGTTAATGGTCGGCCACCCCTTGATACTTGCGTAAGCTGTGTACCTTCTTTTTTAACTATTCTAGTTGGTATAGATATTTGGCCGGGTTGCAGATTATTACCAAATTGAAACGGAAGGCCGGTATTAATCTCCTTAGTCTCTATATTAGTGCTTGTGACTTTTTTATTCCTAAGTACTGGTACTCTTTGAAAATATCTATTAACTGAACCTTGCGCCGCTTCGGGTTGCGTGGTATAAATAGTTTCGCCGCTTGGAGTTTTGTAAGCTGAAATGTCGGTTTTATCCTGTTGGACTTTTTCAATTAAAGCCTTAGACGCTTGCATACTTTTAGCTTCTTTGCCTTCGCCGACGGTAATAACTCCGGTCTCTACTGGTGTGCCGGGTTTCTCATAAGTGCCTAATGCGTTACCGCCTTTTTCCATTGTCTCTAGAACTTTGGTTTTTTCCGTCGGTGACATAGCGTCAAATTGTTGTTGTGTTAATGGTTTGTAAACGTAACCCTCAGAACTAGGCCGGAAGTTAGGGTTATTAGTGTCGTAAGATCTTCCATTGTCAGCTACATACGTATAAGTTGTTTTGCTGCCGGTCGGATTTGTAACAAGCTTACCCATAACGATATAACCGGATTAAACCTTATATATAGCTTTTGGTTAGTCGCCGAATAAATAAAACGGATTAGGCCGGATAAAATACCGCGTCAAAACCGACCGCACCGCGCCCTCACATTACCCGGTACTCCACCCCCGGCTTTTCCTCTCCGGCTTTTCTATGTAATAGGCGAGGTCTTAGATAAGTTAGCGGCAACCTATTACATATTTGAGGCCGGCGGCGTTGGGCTTTCTATTCGTTCGGGTAGAATGTCTAGAAGTTCTTTTCCGTCGGCTTTCTCAATCGGTAATTTATTTAGGTCGTCAATATCAGTTATAGGCGGCAGCATTGGTTTTTTATTTGCCAATCTCTTACGCGTATCCAATACTAAGCTATCTGTCGCGGTCTTATGTCTAAACACCGACCGCATGATAAAGAATAATTTTTTATTGGCGAGTGCGGTACTTTTACTAAACTCATCCGTTATGTTTTTGTATTCGTCGCTAGTCTTATAATTCTCTACGTCCAATTTATACGCATCTTCAATAATCTTAGACGCGGTAGCCAATACTTCTATATGCTCTATCAATATGCGATACTGTGCGAAGCCGTCCTTAATATTATCTTTAATTAATGCGTCTTGCGCTTTGAGTAGTGCGGTATGTATGTAGAAGTCGGGATTAAGCTTAATGTCTTCTATGCCAATCTCTCCGACGTTGAAAGTGTCTTTATCTAGCTGTGTATCGCCAAACTCGTTTAGTTCGTCGGTATATTCGTCTTTATTCATTGTTGCCACCTTCGTTAGTAACTTCGATAGTTGTATTATCTCTGTGGCCTAAGTTATCCGGCGGCTCTATCGCGTCGTCGTCATGGCCGGCCACTTCGTCGGGATTACCTAGCACGTCTAAAGATTTTAGTTTGTCATTAAGTAATCTTTCAAATTGCCTAAATTCGTCTTCGCTTATGTCGTGCATTTCTTTTACTTCTTTCTTAAGCTTCCACTTACCACCACGCGACCGCTTACCAATAGCACCAAGTCGCGTAAGATCTTCCGTATAATATTGAAGCATAGCTATAATTTTAGTATTCTCTAAGCCGGCTTCGTCTCTCATTTCATTAATGAGCCTTGTAAGCTTTGACCTAATGATATTGGCTTTACTATCTCTGTCCTGTTTCTCGAATAGATCTATTAATTCTTTGCGTGGTAATTTAATCTTAATGAAGGCCGGCCTAAATAATCTATAAGAACCGTCGGGATAGATTAGATAGCCGTTAAGCTTTCTTTTCATAATCTTAGGGCGCTCTAAGTCTCTATCGTCCTTATACATTACTTCCCATTCGACGCGGGCGAAACTCTCGCCTATGTATCTTTTGACTTTTAGATAATGATTAAGGGTATAACGCATATCGGTAGTAATATCCCTAATGAACTGCGATACTATGATAGTGCATAATCTTTTAACGCTTCTACTCATGGCGTTCACGTCGGCGACTGACGTACTTAGGAAGCTTGCCCAATTCTTAGCCTTAACGACTTCCCTAGCTTCGTGCATGGTTACGGTGTTTACTCTCTTAAGTCGTTTCTCAAATAGAAGGTTATCTATCTTATGCGGGTATTGTAGTGGCGTGTAAATATTCACGTCCTCAAAAAATTCTTTTAGGTCTACTCCTTGCATATCTAGGATTTCGTCCATAAGCGATATAGCGGTAAGAGATTTACCACTACCGGAGTCGCCGGAGATAAAAAGAACTTGTGGCTTTTTATGCTTAATTGGTTTCACGACTACGGAGTATAGAATTTTTCTAAAAATAGTATTGCCGTCGTCGGTAGCGGGGTCAAACTTAATAGCGAAATCATGCTTATATATGTTAGACCTCATTGTATACTTAATAGTCGAAGTATTTTTAAATATTTCGCTCATTGATTATATGGGTCGTTTTACTACTGAATGGCGGTATATATGGATAAAATAAGCCTAAAGAGAACACCCTAAAATAAAACGTTCCGAAAAGGTTAATTTTCGGAAGATTTATTTACTACCTCTGCTATTCTAGCTGTCTATCGGTGTCTCTAAAACATATATGGGGGTAATACACAATGGCAAAGATAAAAAACAAACATTACCGTAAGTTTTTGGATGAAGGAGAGATAGATTTAGTAACTCCGGCTGACTTTGACGCGGCAATAGAAGCGGCAAGCACCGGAATTTATGGCAAACACCGCGACATTTCTCGCGCTCTTTTGGTGACACTATATTATACTGGCTGCCGACCGGCCGAAGCCTTGAAGGTTTGCGGCAAAGATATAGACACTAGCGACCATACCTTTTTAAAAGTCAAACTTAAGACTTTGAAAATGGGGCGGCCGCGTACGGTGTATATTCCCCGCAAGCTTCCGTATGTCGCAGATCTAGAAGCGCTAGCCTTACGCACTTATCCGGATATGCTTTTATTCTATCCCTTTATATCAAAGTCCGTAAAGCTATACAAAACTAGAAACGGAGAGGTTAAGACCTTCACGGAAACAAGCACGCGGCTAAGATATTATTTTAGAAAATGGTTTGCTCATTTACCGGGTGGTGCGGTATCGCCTTACTTCTTAAGACATAACCGGTTTAGTAGCCTAGCTTTGGAAGGCGCAGCGCCGCAAGATATACAGCTACTAAAAGGGGCTAAAGATCTAAGTAGCGTATCGCCCTACTTACACATGAGTACAAAGAAGGCGCGCGATATAGGCAGAAAAATAAGGTAAGTTTGCCACTCGGATACCACCCCATGAGTAAGAAATAGGCCGGCCGTTTCAGCTTATAAAGCTGAAACCTTGAAGGACTTTATAAGCCGAAACGTACCGAACCTATAAGACGTGGGTACAGGATCGGTCACGCAAATAACCGCCGCGCTACGTTACGCGATACCCACGTAATCGTTTACTTTCTATTTGGGTATAACTCTTTCTTAAGATCTCTTAGCCATAACTTGCCTTGTATGGCCGGGCGGTTTATCTCATTTTCTAGTTTAATAAATTCGTCGTACATTGTTGGGTACTTAGTCATTAATGCGCGGTAGACTTCTAGCGGGTGAACCGGACACCATTTACAGCCGCTAACGCCGGCTTCTTTGTAGCCGCCATGTATCTTAATACCCATCATGTTTAGATATTCCGTTACGTTTTCGTCCGTCCATTCGACAATAGGATAAACGCAGATATGGGGCGCGGCTTCGCCATCCTTTCTAAAGAAAGGTGTACCATCCAAAGAATATTTTTTAAAATGTTTTTGGTCGCCGTACTTCCATAGCCGGGTTTTGCTTTCAAACATTCTTACGCCATTCACTTTATATAATATGTCGCGGCCGTATATCTTTCTAAAGTATGCCTTAATGACGCGCTGCTTTATCCAAATAGAACACCAACGTTTACCGGCTGTCGGAAAATAACCATAATGCCGTATATAATCTACTAAGGTTTGACAATTCGATAGTTTACTATTTGGCCTATGCGGTACTAGATCAACGCCGACCGTAGGAATATGCAGCTTAATACCTAAGTCTTTACACGTTTGAATTACGTACGGCTTAGTAAGCGGTAAGTCTATGCCGCCGTCGCAGTAGCACGCTTCTACTTTTCTAGTGACTGATTTACATAAAGATAAACATACTAGGCTATCTTTGCCACCGGAGAAATTAATAATAAGCGGGTGCGTGGATTTCTCTACGGCCTTTTTAATTACCGCCCTAGATCTTCTTATCTTTTCGCTTAATGGCAAGTCTCTAACCAAATCAGAATATCTTATTTTATTTTCCATCTTATCACCTTTTAAAATATTCATAGTAGGGTAGCAATTTTCTTAATAATAAAAAGCTACCAACAATATATAAACCAAAGATAACCTTAGCTAATATTTCTTTAGTCGTGAAAAATCCCCATACAAACGTAGCAGTTAAGAGTATGTAGGCCGTAAGTACACATAAGTAAAAAGCATTGAACGGTTTAAGTCGTGTCATTTTAAATTTCTTTTCTAAATTTAATATAACTCCCATTATGCCAAATACCGATTAATTCGGGTATTTTATTACAATCTAAACAGTTTAGATTACTATCTAATCCTCTTGAATGTTTAATACAAATAAGTAGTATCATTTTAAAGTCACGTCCACGTATTTATCAAAATCCGTAGTAGTATCGTCTATCTGTCCGTCTATCTCAATCTCAAAGAGTAGGATTTTATTTTTGTACACGCTTATAGTTGCCATCTTTGAATACCTCTTTATAAGTCATTTATATAAAGTGCGTATAAGATATATTATACGCACTTTTGTTTTATTTATATACTAAGGTCGCTTCGATTTGGTTTTAGCGCTTGCCCTTATTCCTACTTGTTTAGCGAAAATCCCAATTATCAAGACCAAAGCACTTAAGACAGACATTTTAATATCATGTTCAAAATTAAGAAAATAAAACATAGAGAGTACACAGCCGAAATAAAAAATTAAGTCTATGATTGTTTCTTTTAATAGCTTAAATCTTGCCATCACTTCACCGCCGGCTTAAATCTATCGAAGCCGTCCTTACAATCGTTATAAGCTTTACATGTATCGCAGTAGCGACGTAAGCCGTGCTTATTCTCGTAGCGCTTACCGCAGCCCCTACATACCCTAAATTGACGATAACCCACCTTAAACTTTTGTCGCTGTGCCAACCTTCGAACCCCCCTCATAGAATAATATAAACTTTGTTTGGTTTCTATTTAATGGTAAGTAACAACCATTTAACTTAATAAAATATTGGGATTGACATCTATATACATAATAAGTGCCTTCCTCGTTACTGATAACACCCACTTTATAAAATGGGCGGCTTACTATCTTTTGTAACTCTTTCGATATGTTTATCGCCCCGAACATAATATATTAATAGCCCAATTAATACATAAGGTAATATGCAATAGTTTATAATTTCTTGTATTGCGAGAAATGGCCTTAACTCGTAAAATGTGCTTGTTTCGCAATCTGCGGCGGCTGCCAAGCCTAACGGTAAAAGTTCCATGTGTATATTATCACAGCCGTACACAGCATAAAGCGCTAAGTGGCCGCCCTCATGCCATCCAACATAAAAAATTACCATTATTAAAACGTGCGCTAACGCTTCTAATCCTATCTTAAGGTTTTCGTTCATATTGCAATCTTAACGAATATCAGCACAAGAACCCACGCCGCCAAGATATTAGGATAAAAAGGTAATGGGTCTTTATATTTGACTAGCGCCCTAACGCAGATAGTTAGTAAGGTAACTATAAGCAGCGCCGCGAAAAAGCATACTAAGGCTATTGGGTTTAAGATCATAAGCCCCATAGTAACCCATGACAGGGTATTAACGTCGGCAGAACCTACCCACCCTTTTTTATACGCAAAACCATAGATGACGGTTACAATAACCGTTACCGCTATGATACCAATAAGTACCCAAAAGTTACGCGTATATGCGCCAAGCAGCGCAAAGGTTAAGCCTTGTAAGAAATAATTACGCCTATCGTCTACCGTCATATTATTTTTTATGTCTTGGTAGGTCAATAGGATAAGCGCAAGTGTGCCGCTTATTATCCAAAACGTCGCTAGGGTCATTTTGTCGCGATAATTTCGTTTACAGGCGGCATTAGTTTATAACTTATCGTACCGTCGCTATAATAAACCGCCGTTACGTTGTTTATCCCGTAACATTCAAAGCCCTTAAACAATGTGCCGCCGCTTCGTTCACAAATCACAGCACCGCCTACGTAAAAGCTTGCCGTGATAGCTAGCGCCATAAACAAACATACAAGAACCAAAATTAATAGTTTGTTGCCTATGGCCTTATTAACCTTATCCTCAATCTTGTTTAATCCTTCGTTGTCTGCCATTTTGTTTTACTCTCCATTACTTAGACATTTCATACATAAAGTTTGACCGTGCATTGTTTTTATAAATTTAACGCCGCAGCACTCACAAGTACAGTCTAATAATTCTTTAAATTCTGTATGAACGTGCCTTTTATTTTTGCTTCTACGTGCCATTTTTTCCCTTCAAGATAAAAACGCGCTCTTTCTACGTTACGCGTATATAGTTGCCTATCGGTCGCTATCTCTACTTCTTTTATGCTCTTAAGCAGCGAAGTTAATATAACACCGTAATAGTTAGGCAATATATCAATATCGGTATATCCTTGTTTCTCCGGGTCGTCCGGCAATTCTAGGTTTTTGCGTTTAAGCTTGCCCTTACACGCGTTAAATACTAACGCCAATAGCCGGCTAAATATATCGAATTTGAAAACTAAGACGTACTCGCTTACGTCGTCGTCTTCATATTCGTACTTGATTTTTTTATCTAGATCGCTTTTTGACATATTAGTTTATCGGTGTTTGTATGCCGCCGCCGGTAACGGCATCCTTAACGGTATTAGTTACGCCGCCTTGCATTACTTCCATAATCTTAGGCAAGAATAGCGCGGCCATGATAACTAGGCCAATGCCTATTATAATCCATATCCACTTACTACCAAGTCCGCCAGTTTGCGGTTTAAGCGTCTCTACGACATAACGGCCGAAGTCGCGCATTAAGTTAGTTAGTTCTTCCATTATCCTATTAAGATATAAAACGGTATGCTCTGCAAATGCCGCTTTTTCTTCCGCGCTAAAGAAATCTTTAGTTAATACGGTTTGAAGTTGGCTATTATAGATAATCACCGGGAAATGTCCAAGAACGAAACGCGCCTTATGGTATTCTTCTTCGTTTAATTTGATAGTAAGGCCGCCGGTCTCATTATCCGGTACGGCGTTCCCCATCCTGTCCGGGGCTGCCATTTGGTAAACGGCTTCACGGTCAAAAATATCTTTAACCTTACCATTCGAAGCTTTACCGACTAAGAAGCTTTTAACGACGTTTACGATATGAAGCTTAATAATGCCGGTGCTTGTAATATCCATGAGTAGAAGGCCTTTACCCTCTAACAGATCTGTAAAGGCGTGTTTAAGTAAAACATTACCCATAAGCGTGCATAGTATAGCTAGGATAAGGAAAATACCAATACCCCACCATAGACTTAGAAAAGTTACACCCATGAAAAAGCCGGCGGTACATAGCCAAGCGGGTAACATAAGCGCGACATTCTTTTTTATAGTATAGGGATTTAATAAACTCATTTCTTACCACCACCTTTAAACATACCAAATAGCCCGCTATTTTCCGGTTGAGATTGATTATTAGACGCTTGCGGGTAAACCAATTCGTATTTATTCTTAAGCAATTCAAAAAAGCCAGTAGCACCGACGCTTAAAGAAGTTCTACCAATGTTTAGGTATAGATCTATCAAGAATTTAGCGTTATGCTCTATTAGTCGCTGATTATTGTCTAATGTTTTTTTTGCGCGGCCGGAAAGTACCATTATGCCGTCTAGTTCTTTTTGCTCTAGCATATCGGTATAATCGTACATAATTTCCGCTATTTTGACAAACTCGCGTATCCAAACAAAGAATTTTAGGATAACATACCTATCCCAAGCAGAATAGTTTAATAATTTCGCTTCGCTACCCGATATAAGGTAAAGAAGTTCTAGCAATTGCTCGCGTTTAAGCCGGCTTTGCTTAATCAGTGCGCGCACGTCTTCAATATCTTTACGTGCTAGTACTTTATCTATGCTTGTTTTTTCACTCTCCTTAGAGAAAAGCGAAGATGCTAAACTATGCTCAAATTGTTCGTTAGCTGGCATTATTGATTTAACAATATAGCCAGTATTTAAATGTTTTCAATCATTAAAAAGATTTATATAAAGGTATTGTTCTTATCGAATATATGCCTAAAAAAATACCTAATCCTAAATTTAGCAAGCTTTCAGAAAAGGCGGCCGTGAAACTTAACAAGGCGCGTAACATTCTACAATCTGAAAAACCCACTTTAACTTATACGGATAGCGACGTTATAGAGACGGCGCTAGATTATCTTTTAGAAATAAAGGAGTGTAACAAAAATGTCACAAAACGATAAGCCCTATATACAGCCACCGGTATTTAATCCACAAGCGCCCGCCGCACCAATGCCTAATTATCAGTATCCCCAGTATGAACAACAAGCGCCCCCAATCCCACCACAAGCGCCGCAGCAAACTAGGGCAGCACCCGCCGGGTATTTGCCTAAGAGTATGGCAGCGCTAGAAGTCGCAAAGAAAGAAACCACTTTTAAGTTTTCACTCATTGGTAGCATAGTCGCCGTGTTGGTTGCCCCGGCTGTATATATCTTCAATTCGGCCGCCGGTATTGGTGTATCACTTGTATTTATAGGTGGCTTTATGTTCTTGCTCTTTAAGGTCAATACCCATATAAAATATTTGACCGTTACATATAACCTAGATCCGCGAGATATTAAGCCGGGGTTGTAAAATGGCGAACGTAACAGAACTTAGCGAACAAAAGCAAACAGCCGCTAGCTACGTATTGCAATTTTTCAACCAAATAACGTTAGTTACGCACCATTACGCCGTTTATCTAAATCTATTGGCTGAGTTAGAAGCCAAGTACGGCGCACGCATGGACACTAAAGATATGGCCGAAGAAGAACGTTTAGCAATAGTTGAACAGCTACAAAATTTTAGGTATCACTCACATATAGCGTTTATCCAATTCCGTACTATTGTATTGAGCGCGGGTAAAGATTTCGATACCACGAAGGTAAACGAAAGCTATAAGCTAGTACGTGATACCTTTGTTATCACTCGCGACCAAGCCGGCAATTTTCTAGAAGCGCTAAACGAATTTTTGGCAAGTACAATTATGAAAGAGTTACTTAAGACTAGCCAAGATATAGTTAGTAGCGTCTACCAAA
>ERZ869925.660-NODE-660-length-22058-cov-6.832386_pt1 | contig 22058 bp, 34 predicted proteins | sample MGYA00579311_ERZ869925 | MGnify/ENA primary metagenome ERZ869925 (study PRJEB32216, sample SAMN09231817) | wastewater metagenome | place: USA: Maryland | collected 2016-07-30 | study: EMG produced TPA metagenomics assembly of the PRJNA472060 data set (Reclaimed...
GTCATTTAGCTCTATGCATGCATGGCAAGTGATTCTGTCTAGATGTAGTGGTTATCGTGTAAACTGAGTTTGTGCATATTTGTGAGGTTTGCGGAAAGGCTTTTGATCGCGCTGGTATTCGTGGCCCGTTGCCTAGGTTTTGTTCTGCGTCTTGTCGGCGTGGTGGGCGTAAGACTGAGTTGACGCGCAAGTGTGATATTTGTGGTGTGGCGTATGAGGTGTCTGGGCGGGGTAATCCTCCACGTATTTGTTCAGCTGAGTGCAAGGCTGAGAAGGAACGGCGAAGGCAGCGAGGGTATCGAAAAGATATTGAACGTTCGTGTGAGATTTGCGGGTCTTTATTTTTGACGCGTAATCCGAAGTCGGTTGCGTGTTCGCCTGCGTGTCAACGTGAGCGTGTGCGTATTTATCAGCAGCGGAAGTATTTAGAGTCTCGGGTTGATTTGCCTGAGACTAAGGTTTGGGTTTGTAAGTGGTGTGATGGTGAGATTGTTGTTCCGTATTCTTTGACTGGGAATAGGGTTTATCACGATGATTGCAGAGTTCGTGCTAGGCGGCATCGTAATAGGGTGAAGTCTGTTCGTCGCCAGAACGCTAGGGTGGAGCCTAATCGGATTGATGTTTTTGATATTGCTGAGCGTGATGGTTTTGTTTGTCACATTTGTTTGGATGTTGTTGATATGTCGTTGCCTCGGACTTCGCGTTTTGGTGCGACGTTGGATCATGTGTTTCCGTTATCGTTGGGCGGTTTGGATGTTGAGGAGAATGTGAAGCTTGCTCATTGGATTTGCAATATAAAAAAGTCGAATAAGTTAGAGGTTGATGATGCCTAATCCTGGGAAGCCTGCTGAGGAGAAGCGGCGTATTGGTTCGAGGAATTATAAGCCTGCTGATTCTGTGATTGAGTTGGAGAGGGTTGCTGGGGTGCCTGATCCTATGCGGCGGTTGGATTCTGCTGGTTTGGATTTGTGGTGTCGTGTTTGGGGTATGGGTGAGGCGTGGATTTCTCCGCGTACTGATGTTGAGTTGTTGCAGATTACGTGTGAGCAGTTGGATGAGCGTGAGTCTTTGCGGGCTTATGTGTTGGACAATATTGAGGCTTGGCATGAGCGTGCTGCTTTGCGTGAGTTGGAGAAGTCGATTCGTTCTAATTTGTCGCTGCTTGGGTTTACTCCGACGGATCGTATGAAGCTTGGTGTTGCTGAGGTTAAGCGGATGAGTGTGGTTGAGGAATTGATGTCTAGGATTGATAATGCCTAATCCGTGGCCTCCTATGTGGCTTACACCGATACCTGATGATTTATTGCATAGCGTTCGAGGTGAGACTGCTATTGAGTTTGTTGAACGTTTGGGAATTATTACTAAGGATTCTGTTGCTGGTCGGGCTGGTCAGCCTTTGCATTTGCGTGATTGGCAGAAAAACCTGATTCGATATCTTTATGCTGATGATGGTCGTGGTGGTTTTCGTAATCGCGTGAGTCTAGTTGGCATGCCAAGGAAACAGGGGAAGTCCGCAATGGCTTCGAGCTTGGCGGTTTTTGACACGTATTTTGGTGGTAACGGTGCCGAAGTTTATTCCGTTGCTGCTGAGAAGGAACAGGCACGGATTGTTTTTGCTGATGCTAAGCGGATGATTGAGGCTAATCCTGATTTGAATGCTATGGCGAAGTTATATCGTGATGCGATTGAGATTCCGTCAACTAATAGTGTTTATCGTGTCTTGTCTGCTGAGAGTTTTAGCAAGGAAGGTTTGTCTGCGACTGCTGTTTGGATGGATGAGTTGCATGCCCAGAAGAATCGTGAACTTTTTGATGTGATGCAACTTAGTATGGGCGCTCGCGGTAATAAGGCGCATTTGGTCGCTATTACGACGGCTGGCGTGAAGTCGGATTCTACTGGCAAAGATTCAATAGCTTACACGTTGTATCAGTATGGTCAGAAAATATCTACTAGCGAGGTTGATGATCCGGCTTTTTTTATGGCTTGGTGGGAAGCTCCGAAGGATAGTGATTACCGTTTGCCTGAGACTTGGGAGATTGCTTCGCCTGGGTTTGATGACATTTGTGCGCGTGAGGATTATGAGTCTGCGGTGCGGCGTACTCCTGAGCCTGAGTTTCGCACGAAGCGGTTGAATCAGTGGGTGTCGTCTGCTGAGGCTTGGCTGCCTGCTGGTTCTTGGGCGGCACGTGAGGATGTCGTGGACATTGACAAGCATCAAATAATCTTGGCGGTGGATGGGTCGTTTAGTGGAGACTCTACGGTGATTGTTGGGTGTACGGTGCCGAAGGCTGATGAGTTGCCGCACGTTTTTCTGGTGAAGGCTTGGGAGAAAGATTTAGAGTTTGATGGTGACGATTGGCGCGTAGACATTGCGGATGTTGAGGCTACGGTGTTGGAGTTTTGTGCCAGCCATGACGTGCGTGAGGTTGTGTTTGACCCGTTCCGGTGGGCTCGCACGATGCAGTCGCTTGATGATCACGGACTACCCGTGGTGGAGTTTCCTCAATCACCTAGCCGCATGATCCGCGCGTGCGCGAAACTGTTTGACGCGGTAACTGGTGACGGCCTGACACATGACGGAAACCCTACGCTGGCGAGGCATTTCGATAACGCTATTGTCAAGATGACACCGGCAGGCCCGCACGTAAAAAAGGATTCACGCAATTCGCCACGTAAGATTGACGCGGCGGTTTCGGCTATTATGGCGCATGACCGTGCAACTCACGGTATTATAGAAGATGTAGTACCTCAATTCTTTTTCTAAGGCAGGTTCATGTCTACGGCGTTGCAGCTTATCGGTTCCGGCCTCATCGTTGCCGGTGTCGCCTTAATTTCTATCCCAGCGGCGTTGATTGTTGCTGGAGTGTTCGGGATTCTTATCGGTTTGGCGGTGCGTAAATAATGTTCGAACGTATATTCGAATCTAGGGCTGTAAGCTATCAAACGGTTTTCGCTACTGGTGGCGAGGTTGAGTTCGGTAATCTGTCGTCAACTAACGTGACCTCGGATAACGTGTTCCAGGTGAATGCCGTCTTTTCGGCCGTGTCGCTGATTGCCGATACTATTAGCACCCTGCCCATTGATGTGTTTATTCGGCGTGACGGTGCACGGTTCCCGTTCCGGCCTGCACCGGCTTGGGTGTATAAGCCTGACGTTGATCTACCTAAAGAGGCGTTCTACAATTCGTTGATCGTTTCGCTGATGCTGGATGGCAATGCGTTCGTGCGCATTTTTTCTAACGGTTCGGGCGAGATTGTGAACATGGTTGTGTTGAATCCGACCACGGTGGAGATTAAGCGCAACGGGCTTGGCCGTCTCATGTTTAAGGTCAAGGGTGAGTCGCAGCCGTTATCGTCTGAGGAGATTCTGTTTATCCCTGACGTGGTGAAGCCTGGTGAGGTGCGCGGCGTTTCACGGATTGAGGCGTTGAAGGAAAACTTTGGTCTCGCGTTGGCGATGGAGAAGTTTGCTGCGACGTTTTTCGGTTCGGGTACGAATCTTGGCGGCGTTATTGAGGTTCCTGGGAATATTACTCAGGAACAGTCTGAGCAGTTGCGTAACGGTTTTGATAAGGCGCATAGTGGCTGGCGGCGTGGCCATAAGACTGGCGTGCTGAGCGGTGGCGCTACGTGGAAGCAGACTCAGATTGATCCTGAGAAGTCTACGATTGTCGATTCACGGAATCAGGCGGTGCTGGATATTTGCCGCGCGTTCAATGTGCCTCCGCATCTGTTGGCTATCACTGAAGGTTCATCGTCGTATGCTTCGGTTGAGCAGACGAACCTTGCTTGGGTGACTCACGGATTGCGGCCTATCATTCAGAAGATTGAGGGCGCTATGTCGCCGCTCATGCAGCGCACTCCTGGTGGCGAAAATGCATTCATTAAGTTTAATCTTGACGGTTTGCTGCGGGCGGATATTACTTCGCGTACTGCGGCTTACGCGAACGGGTTGCAGTCTGGATATTTGACTATCAATGATGTGCGCCGGTTGGAGGATTTGCGGCCTGTTGATGATCCGGCGGCTGAGCAGGTTCGTGTCCCGTTGGCTAACGTGAATATTGAGGCTGCCGATTTGACGGCGCAGGCTGAACGTATCAAGATGGCTCAGTCACTTATCGGTGTCGGGTTCAAACCCGAGGATGTTTTGGCGGCAATGGGGTTGCCTGCGATCGAACATACTGGTGTCGCTCCGGCATCGTTGCAGCAGGTGTCGTTGATTGATCCGGCTAATCCGCAATCTGTTTATGAGGTGAACTAATGCAGGCACCTGGCCTTCTCGATTTGAACATGTATCAGGGCGCGTCTTGGGATTACACGTTGACGTGGCAGACTGGCGGCACTGCCGTGAACTTGACGAACTATGGCGCGCGGATGCAGGTTCGTGAAACGCACGCTTCGAGCACTGCCGTATTATCGTTGACTGCTGGCACTGGTATCACGTTGGGTGGCACTGCGGGAACTATCGTGCTGGAGGCTACCGCTACGCAGACGGCGGGCATTTCGGCGCAACCTCCAGGGCCGCAACAGTACGTGTATGACCTTGAACTTATTTCGCCAGCTAATATTGTTACGCGGCTAGTTGAGGGGCGTGTGCTGGTTTATCCTGAGGTTACTCGATGACTGATATCACGGTTAGCGTTTCTACGGCGGTAGTTGTCGCCACGTCTGCGACATCGGCGACGGTGACAGCTGTTGGTGCGGCTACGGCTACGGTGTTTACTGAGCGGGCAACTATCACTTCAGCGTTGCAGCAGGTGGACACTATTGGGAATCCGTCGTGGATTCAAATGAATACTACAGCGACTGTGACGGGTGCTCCAGGTCGGTTAGCGTGGAACAATACTGATGGCACGTTAGACATTTACATGAAGGGCGGCGCGGTCACTCAACAAGTCGGCATGGAACAGTATGTGCGCGTCAAGTCATCTACTAACTCGGGACTTCTTGACGGTAAAGTTGTTGCCTTTAATTCATCTAACGGTATCAATAAGCTGGTTACGTATCCTACGGCTGCGAATGGTGATTCGTTTGAGACACTAGGCATTATGACTGAGACGGTGACGGGCGGCAATAGTGGCCTGTGTACGACGTTTGGCCTAGTGCGCGGTTTGAACACTAATCATCTTGTGGAGGGTGAGCCTGTCTGGTTGTCTGCTACTGAGGCTGGCGGTATGACTGCCGTGAAACCTGCTGCTCCGAACCGTAAAGTGTTGATTGGTTATTGTGTGCGCAAGCAGCAGTCTAATGGAAGTGTTTTTGTGAAAGTGTCTGCTGGTTCTGAGCTTGGAGGCACTGACTCGAACGTGAGAATCACTGACCCGCAGGATGGTGACGTGCTTCGGTATAATGGAACCACCGGCGTATGGGAGAATGGACAACCTTAATCATGCCTTATTTTATTTCCGACAAACACCCTGACTGCGGCGCTTGGGCGACCGTGAAAGAAGACGGTGAGCTTTTGGCATGCCATCCAACCAAGCAGTCTGCTATTGATCAGATGGTTGCGGTTTCTATTGCTGAGGATATGGAACCTGGCGGCGAATATCAGGGAGAGTTTCGTGCCGCTGTTGGTGAGCTTGAGGTTGGCGATTATGTGCGCTGGATTGCAGACGATGACGTGCTGCATGGAGAGGTGCAGTCGGTTGACGGATCCACTGTTGAAGTTCAGGTTTATGATGATGAAGATGGTTTATGGTTCCCGACTGAGGTGGTTGCTGTTGTAGATATTGCTGTACTGGAAAAGATTGATCCACTGCAAGCCGTTGAGCCTATGGGTGAGGATGACGGGGAACGTTCAAAGCGTGAACGTGAGACGCGTACTTCGAATGGCACGATTGAGGTTCGTGAAGAAGGCGACGGCATGGTGTTTGAGGGTTACGCTGCCGTGTTCGATTCGCCTTCACAACCGTTGCCGTTTGTGGAGAAGATTGAGCGTGGCGCGTTTAGCCGGTCACTGAGGTCACGTAACGACATCAAACTGTTGTGGAATCACGACACTTCATCAGTACTGGGTTCGACTCGGGCTAAGACGTTGACGTTGACTGAGGATGATCGTGGGCTACGGGTGCGCGGTATCTTGCCGAATACGACTGCGGGGCGTGATGCTGCTGAACTGTTGCGGCGTGGCGATGTTGACGCAATGAGTTTCGGGTTCACGGTTATCAAAGATGCGTGGTCATCGGATGGTTCAGAACGTACTCTGAAGTCTGTTCGCCTGCATGAGGTTTCCATTGTTGCGTTTCCTGCCTACACGGGCACGGCTGGCACGACATCGGTACGGAACTTGGAGAAGGTTGCTGAGCGGGCACAGGTTGATGCTGACGCGCTTTCGGTAGCGTTGGAGAAGGTTGAGGCTGGCGAGGATATTACGCAAGCTGAACGTGACCTGTTGTCGAGTGTGCTGGATAAGCTTGGGCCGGAAGATGAGATACCGCAGGGCGACCTGACGATGCTTGCACTGAAGAAGAAGAAGCTGCAACTCATTGAGGGCTTGTGATGGTGTCTCGGGATGAGGTTGAACGGCTGTTGAAGAAGGCGTGCAACTGTAATGATTGCGTGTGCGGTTCGGAATCTATCGACGACATTACTGACGCACTCAACGCGGAGTAACCTGTTTTAGTCATTTTGACCTATACTAGTAGTAGGTTTGGTTTGTCGAGTCAGCTCCGACCGGATCTAGGTTGAGCGTCATTCGCCACCGTCTCATTGTTCATTCAATCCTTTTGGAGTTATTTCATGTCTGAGTTCATTAAGTCTCAGCAGGAAACTAAGGCTAATCTGGTTGCACAGGTTCGCAGCGTCATTGACACTGCTGAAGCTGAGGCACGTGGCCTTCTTGCTGAAGAAGTAGAAAAGATTGAGCGCATCGAGGCTGACATTCGTCGGGTAGATGATGCACTCACTATTGCACAGCGTAACGAGGAGCGTAAGGCTGAGGCTGCTACGGCTGCCGCTGGTTTCGTTCCTGCCGCTGAGGAGCGTGGCGCAAGCGACGTATTCCGTTCAATGGCTCGCGGCGAGGTTCGCGGTCACGAGTTCGGTTTCGAATCACGGGCCACCCTGGTGCCGTCGGTAAATACCGTTCCTGTGAGCTTCCTCTCCCGAGTTTTCCTGCAAGCTCGTCTCGTCGGCCCTTTGCTCGAAACATCGGAAGTTATCACCCGCCAGTCAGGTGAAGACCTCCGTATCCCTGTCCTGACCGCATACTCAGCATCAACCGCTGTTTCTGCTGGTTCCGCTATTGCCGAATCCGAGCCAACCTTCAGCTCGATTCTGCTTCAGCCTTCAAAGCAGGCGTTCATTATCCCAGTCGCAAACGAGCTCATCTCAGACGCTGGCTTCGATATTGAGGCTGTTCTGGCTGAGCAGGCTGGTAACGCTATCGGGTTCGGTGTAAACGCAGCTATGACGACCAAGCTTGTCAATGCTGCCGGTTCCGGCGTTGTCGGTGGCACCACCACCATCACCGCTGACCAGCTCATCGACCTGACCTTCTCGGTTGATGGCGCAGCGCGTCGTCTTCCAGGTGTAGGCTACATGGTCAGCACGGGAACACTTGCCGCAATGCGCAAGCTGAAAGATGGCGACAACAGCTACCTGTACCAGGTAAACGTTGGCGCACCTGACACCTTCGCTGGATTCCCAATCTACGAGAATCCTGCTATTGCCAACATTGGCACTGGCGCGAAGTCAGTACTGTTCGGTCACCTGCCATCCTTCAAGATTGCAACGACCGGCCTCCAGGTTGCTGTTAGCGCGGATGCATACTTTAGCTCGGATACTACCGGCTATCGCTTTAGTTACAGGGTTGATGGCGGCTTGACTCATGCAAGCCACATTAAATATCTTGTGAACGCTTAATCGCAATTGCATGTGGGGAGTCACCTTCGGGTGGCTCCCCTTTTCCATTCCTGAATAGTTTTTGCGCCCTTACTCGAATTGCACTTTGAGCATGCTGGCAGAATGTTACCGATGCTATGAGTTCCACCTCGAGCAATAGGTATGACATGATCAATGCTAATTTTCTCGTTTGATTTACAATATGCGCACGGCGAGGAGTACAGTTTTTTCAATTCTTTTTTAGTAACGGAATAGGCTAAGTTTCCGCGTAGCTTTGTGCGGCGGCGTTGTGTGCGCTCCAGTCTTTTTTCTGGATTACGCTCAGCCCAAGCCTTGTTCTTGGCAATCACCTTATCAGCGTTATCTTTTTGCCACTGCAAAGATTTTTTAAGAATGTAATCCCTGTTGAGTAAGTAGTATTTACGTTTGTTTGTTTTGATTTTTTCAATGTTTATTGCATGATATTTTGAGGCGCAAGATTTGCATTTGTATTGATAGCCTCGCGCAGTATTACTAGCCTTAGCAAAGTTTTGTTTTGGCAGGTTGCGCAGACACTTATTGCAACTAATATAATCGTTCATACTGGACTCACTTCCGGTCATGCCCCAGGATGTTTGCGCATCGCTGGGGTTTCTCTTATTCTACCGTATAGGCTAGTTGCATGGATGAGAGACTTGGCACGGTTGTGCGGGCGTATCGTGAATGGTTTGGTGATACGGCGCGGGTAATTGTGGATGCTGGTACGCGTGATGGTGATGATGCGGCGTGGCTTAGGGATGAGTTGAATGCTGAGCTGGTGATTGCGGTGGATGCGAATCCTGTCGCTGCGGAGCGTACAGCGGCGAAGTATCCTGACTTCGTGGTGGTTGAGATGGCGTTGGCTGACTTTGACGGGCGGCATAGTTTCGCTCAGATTGTGTCTGACCGTAAAGACTTTGAGGGATCATCTTCGTTGACGGCGTATGGCTCATTTGGTGAGACAAACATGATTGAGGTGAACGTGTCGCGGTTCGATACGATGATGGGTTGGCTGGGGTATGACATGCCGTTGGATGTCGTGAAGGTTGACCTGGAAGGCTACACGTTCGAGTTTTTGCAGGGGATGGGTGAGTGGCTGGACAGGGTTGGCGTGTTTCATTTGGAGACTGAGAAGTTTCTGCGGCATGAGGGGCATCGTGATACTAGCGAGGTTGAGGCGTTCATGTTTACGTGTGGGTTCGTGTTGGTTGAGCGGTCGTATGAGTGGGGGCCGCATATTGAGGATCAGGTGTGGCTTAATCCGAGGTTTCTAGTAGGCTAACGGTATGGCTGTTGAAAAGTTGCGGGGCGCTATTTCTATTGCGTCGAATAGTATTGGGTCGGCTACGGGTTATGGCGTGCAGGGGATGTATCTTGCTGAGCGTCTGTTGAAGCATGGTTTTCATGTTGCGAACTTGTCGAATTATGGTTTGGAGGGTGCGAAGTCTACGATTCGTACTTCGCAGGGCGACGTGGCGCATTACCCTAAAGGTTTTAAACCGTATTCTGATGATGTGTTACCTGTGTGGCATGAGGAGTTCAGGTCGCAGTGGCCGAACTTGAAGCACGCGGTGATTACCCTTTACGACGTGTGGGTCTACAATGACATGAAGTTTGACGGGGACATTTTCGCTTGGACTCCGTTGGATCATGTGACGTTGCCTCCGAATGTGTTGAAGTTTCTGTTGCGGCGTAACGTTACCCCTATTACGATGAGTCCGCACGGGCAACGCCAGCTCGAGGCTGCCGGTATCGAATCAACGTATATTCCGCACGGGGTGGATACTAAGGTGATGAAGCCTACGTTTGAGGTGTTTGGTCAGCCAACTCGGGAATATCTTGGTGTTAAGGATGACCAGTTCCTGGTTGGCATGTTCGCAGCGAATAAGGCTAACGGCTTGATTCATCGTAAGGCACTTGCGGAAAACTTGCTGGCGTTTGCAATGTTTCGTGAGACGCATCCTGACGCGGTGCTCTATCTGCACATGGAGCCGTCGAACGCGTATGGCGGTTTCTTACTGCCACGACTGTTGAAGTCTGTCGGGTTGGATGAGACGTGCGTTATCTTGCCTGACTCCAACACGTTGCGTGTGGGCTATCCGCAGGAAGTACTAGCAGCGTTTATGACGGCGTGTGATGTTGTACTGTCGGTGAGTTATGGGGAAGGGTTTGGGGTTCCGCAGGTGGAGGCTCAGGCGTGCGGTACGCGCGTGATTGCTTCATCTTGGGCGGCTTCCGCTGATCTTGCGTCGGATGATTCGTACCTGGTGGAGGGGCAAGTGTTTTGGGATGAGCCGCAGGCTGCGTTCTATCAGATACCTATTCTTGGTTCTATCGTTGCGGCGTTGAATGAGGCGTATGAGGATGAGCGTTGCGTTTCGGATACGTCTGTGAAGTTTGCGAAACAGTTTGATATTGACGCAGTGTGGCGCTGGTACTGGTTGCCGTTCCTGCGTGACCGTTTCGCTTGATACGCGGTACAATAGTTTTAGGTGTGTCGAAGGGTTCTACATGGCAGTGACAAACGGGTACGCTTCTCTATCAGATGTGAAGGCGGCGTTACGGATCAGTGACGCTATCGATGATTCCCTTCTGGAGTTATCGATTGAGTCCGCGTCGAGGGAGATTGACGGCTACACGCAACGGTCGTTCTATAACGCTGGCACTGCGGTGCGATACTATTACCCGCAGGATTCGTTCACGGTGTTGACGGATGATCTGGTGTCTGTGTCTGAGCTTGCGACCGCTGACGATAATGCTATCTTCGATACGGTGTGGACTGCGAGTGATTACCAGTTGGAGCCGTTGAATGGTATTCGTGGCGGCATTATTGAACCGTATTCGCAGATTCGTGCGGTTGGGGATTTCTTGTTTCCGTGGTGGTTGCGGGAGCCGTTTGGTGAGGCTACGGTTCGGGTGACGGGTGTTTGGGGTTGGGCTACGGTTCCGACTCAGATTCGGCAGGCCACTATCTTGTTGGCGTCACGCCACTATAAGCGTTACGATTCGCCTTTGGGGGTTGCTGGTTTCGGCGACCTGGGAGCCATTAGAGTCGGTCGCACGGATCCCGATGTCGAGGCGCTAATTCATCCGTTTCGTAGGATGCGCTACTAATGTCCATTGCTGAGTTTCGTGCAGGTATCGGAGCGAACCTAGCGACTATTCGCGGGCTGCGTGTCGCGGTCGAGATTCCAGATAATCCGTCGCCACCTATCGCCATTGTTGCGTTGCAGCAGGTTTCGTATGATGGTGCGTTTGCTGGCGGTCTAACCGAGTATCAGTTTGCGGTGAGTGTGATTGTTGGCCGTGCTGCTGAACGTGAGGCACAGCGCCGCCTAGACGCTTATATCGGTACTGGTGTTGGTGGCGTGAAGAAGGCTATCGAGTCTGACCGTACGTTGGGCGGTTCAGCGTATGACGTGCGAGTATCGGAGATGACTCAGGTCGGGTCTGTTTCTCTCGGCGATGCAACCTATTTGGCTTGTGATTTCATTGTTACGGTTTACGCTGAGTAATACGGTACAATTAGGGTAACGGTTCGAACCTGTAATTTTAGGAGTTTATTGTGGCAAAGTTCGTCGCAACTGATGTGCGCACTACCATCAACGGTCAAGACTTCAGTGATCACATTGCAGCGGTTACGCTGGATGTTACTGCTGATGAGGTTGAGACTACTGCTTTCGGCACTGGCTGGCGTTCACGCGTTGGGGGTCTCAAGGATGGCAGTATCACTATCGATTTTCACCAGGATTTTGCTACTAGCGGCTCGGGTGCGGTTGATCAAACTATCTGGACTAACTTTGGGTCACTTGCCACGGTTGTTGTGACACCAACTTCGGGCACGGTTTCCCCAAGCAATCCAAGCTACACGGGTGTGTATCTTGTCTCGCAGTCGCAGCCTTTCGCTTCCACTGTTGGCGACCTCGCCACGATGAGCGTAACCTGGCCGCTCGCCAGCGGTTCAGGAATTGTCCGCGGCACTGCCTAACCTGTGTGATAGGGTGGGGGCATGAATCCTATAGCGTTTGAAGTCACTTTAGCGTCTGGCGAGAAGGTTACAGCTAAGTCTGTGGCACCTGATTTTGTCGCGTTTGAGACAAAGTTTGACCGTTCGATTTCTTCACTGTCGAAGGATATTCGAATCACGGACATGTTGTTTCTTGCGTGGCATGCGTTGAAGCGTACTGGTGTTACTCCGCTGGAGTTTGAGGCTTGGGCTGAGACGGTCGAGAATCTTACGGTGGCCGAGGGAAAAGCCTAAAGGGGCTGGGCGATAGCTCAGCTCATTGGCTTATCGCAACGTTGGCGTGTGAGACTGGTATTTCTCCACGCGAGTTGATGGCGCTTGATGAGCGGATGTTGTGGACTATGCAACGGTATCTGATTGCTAAGGCTACGGCGCAGAATCGAGGCCATTAGCGGTACAATGGTTTAGAGGAGTCGCCTAATGATTACTGCTGAACTTAATGCGGATGATGTTTCACGCACCTTCAGAGTGTTGCGTAAGCTTGATCCAGAATCTGTCAAAGAGTTGCGCAAAGAATTGCGTAGCGAGTTAAATCCGATGGCTAAGGCTATCGCTTCTAAGTATCCTGCTAATCCTCCATTGTCTGGTTTCTTACAGACGTATGGGCGTTGGGGTTGGGGTAAGGTTACGGGCACTGTGAAGGTTACGCCTGGTAAGTCTCGAAAGGGTGCTGGCCGTAATCGTGTGGTTTCGTTGTCGATGAATTATCAGTCTGCTACACCGTTTGTTATTGAGATGATTGGTCGCCGCAATAAGGGTATTTCTCCACAGGGTCAGGCTTTATACGATCAGGTGCAGAATCTGTTTCCATCGTGGCCTAATGGTGGTCGTATTTATTATCGTGAGTTCCAAGATAAGTGGCGTATAGCGTATAACGCTTCCGAAGATATTATTAATCGTTGGTCGGATAAAGTTTCTAGGGAGTTGAACAGTGGCAATTAGTCTCCCGATTGTTTCTAAGTATGACGATAAAGGTTCTAATGCTGCTGAAAACGCCTTAAAGGGAATTGCGGCTGCTGGCGCGGTTGCTTTTGCTGCTGCTGTTGCTGGTGCTGCGGCATTCACTGTGGAGGCCTTGAAGGCTGCTGCTGAGGCTGAGGCTGTGACGCGTGGTTTGGAGAATGCGGCTAAAAACGCTGGCGTATTTGGTGATTCCGCCCAAGCTATTGGTAAGGCAACGAAAGCGCTTGATGATCATTCACGCACTCTAGGTGAGATGATCGGTATTGATGATGAGATTATCAATCAGATTAAGACTGGTTGGTTAGCTGTTCCTGACTTGGCCGCTTTAGGCACTGATGGCATTAATAAGCTTGCTGAGGTTACGGCTGATATTGCTGCTGGTACTGGCAAAGATGTGCAGACTATTGGTTTAGCTTTTCAGCGCATTGCTGGCGACACTGAGACGGCGTTTTCAAAGCTTACTCGTGCTGGGATTGTTTTCACGGATGAGCAGAAGCGCACGTTTGACTCGATTCTTGCTACGTCGGGTGAGATGGCTGCGCAGGCTTATCTTGTTGAGGAGTTGGGTACTAAGTATGAGGGTGCGGCTGAGGCTGCGGCTAATCCATTTGACCGTTTGAAAGTTATTTTTGATAATCTGTCTGAGACTATTGGTTTGGCGCTTCTTCCAGCGTTCGAATCTGTTGTGCCTTATATTCAAGAGTTTGTTTCTAACCTCACGGAGGATCCAGCGTTTCAACAGTTCTTAGCCGATATGGGAACTAATTTTCAGAACATGTTGGTGCATCTTCCGAGTGTAGTAACTGAGTTGGGTAATTTTGGTCGTGACGTTTTGCCTGCTATTAGCGCATTTTTCCCTGCGTTGAATGAGGCGCTTGCTTTACTTGGTGAAGTGTTTTTCGGCATTGAGAATAGTAATCCTGCTTCAAGTACTAATGATTTTGCTAATGCAATGAAGAATCTTGCCGGTGCTTTTAGTACTGTTCAGGGTGTTCTAAAGGGTGTTCGTGATGCTTGGGATCGGTTGCCTAGTATTTTTAAAATGAATCTTGGTGAGTCTTTGAATCCTATGGAGTGGCTGCGTAGGCTTGGTGCTATCAAGCCTTTGACTACTCAGAATTATGCTCCTGCTCCTGGTGGCCGCTATCCTGGTACGGCTAAGGGTGGTGTTACTGCGATGAGTGGTTTGCAATGGGTTGGCGAGAAGGGGCCGGAGCTTGTGTCGCTTCCGCAGGGTGCTACGGTTACTCCGATTCCTCAGCATATGCGTTCGGATAATCTGGTTGGTTCTATGCGTGGTGGCGGCGGCCAGGTGGTGTATAACATTCAGGTGTCTGGCGGTATGGGTGTTGATGGTGCGCAACTCGGAGAGCAGATTGTGACGGCTATCCGTAAATATGAGCGTACTTCTGGTGCCGTCTTTGCGAGGGCGTAATGGTTAATACTACGGTTGAGGTTGCGTTTGAGCTGACGGTTGGTGATACGCCCTATTTTCGGTTGAATGATCCGGTGAAGGGGCGGCTGAATAACGTATCCTATCGTCTCGCTGGCCCGATTTTTATTGACGTAACTGATCAGGTTGCGGCGGTTTCTATTTCGCGTGGTAAGAATCGTGAGCTGGAACGGTATTCGGCTGGTAATGCTCAGGTGACGTTGCATAACGAGAATCGTTGGTTTGATCCGTTGAATACTGCGTCGCCATATGTGGGGAATATTATTCCGCGTCGCGCTATCCGGATTTCGTCTGCGGGTGTGACTCAGTTCACGGGTGTGATTGAGGACTGGAACCTTGACTATGATGTGTCGGGGAAGTCTAACGCTGTGGTGCAGGCAGCTGACGCGTTTACGCTTCTCGCTCAGCAGTCGTTGACGGCTGGTACGGGTGTGGTGGAGTCGACGGGTGACCGTGTGAATACGGTGTTGTCTATGCCGTCGGTTGGGTGGCCGTTGACTCAGCGTCGTATTGATGAGGGTTCGGCTGAGGTTGGCGCGGATGTATTTGATCCGGCTGATACGGCGTTGTCTTATTTGCAGTTGGTGGAGGCTTCTGAGCAGGGCCAACTGTTTATGGATAAAGATGGGTATGTGAAGTTTGTGCGTGGCACTGTTTCTCCGACGGCTTCCGCTTCGAAGGCTACGTTTGCTGATGATGGTACGGGTATTGCGTACACGTCTGCCGCGATTTCGTACGGCACTGAGCTGCTATATAACCAGGTTACGGTTTCGGCTCCTACGTCTACTCAGACTTGGGAGAATCTTGATTCGCAGTTGAAGTATGGGATTACTACGACGGATGTTGAGACGGTGTTGGGGAATAGTGCCGCTGTGTTGTCGCTTGCACAGTTTTGGGTTGCTAAATATGGTGAGCCTGAGTATAGGTTTGAGGCGCTTGAGGTTTCGTTGGATGGCTTGTCTGGTGCTGATGTTGATACGGTGTTGAATGTTGAGCTTGGCGATTTGGTGGAAATTAAGTTTACACCGAATGGTATTGGTTCTCCGATTGAACGGTTTGGGCAGATTACTAAGATTGATCATTCGATTGGTGCTGACCGGCATACGGTGACGTTTGGGTTTGGGTCGTTGCAGTTTTCGTTTCTGGTGTTGGATGATCTTGGGTTCGGTATTCTTGATGAATATGTTTTGGCCTTCTAGCTACAATAGAACGGGAAAGGTTTATTATGTCGGGTCGTAAAGTGTGGGCTGCTGATGATGTTTTGACGGCGGCTGATGTGAATGATTATTTGATGGATCAGGCGGTGATGGTGTTTGCGTCTGCGGCTGCACGGTCGGGCGCTATCCTGTCACCTACTGAGGGGATGCTCACTTATCGGAGTGACGCGAACGTGTTGGAGTTTTATACGGGTTCGGCTTGGGCTCAGATTGGTGCCGGTAATTTGAACGGGATAACGATTTTCAATAGTGCGGGGACACCTACGGCGAATGCTGCGGGCGACCTGTGGTTCTATTAGGAGCCTAAATGCCTACAATGTTTGGCAACACTGTCACTATTGGCAGTCAGTCTAATAACTATTTTTTCATTAACTGGTCGGGTTCGGATGATCCGGCGAATAACCGCACCCTAATCAGCTGGGGTGCATATTTTCATTTCACGTTGGCGGATGCTCAGCTTGATAATGGTAGCGCTGACTTGAATGGTGGCCGTTGGGCTGTTGGTGGCCGCGTCTATAACTTCTCCAGCAACTTCACTACCCGTGACCTACTGCTTGCTTCGGGTTCGTTTTACGTTGACCATAACGCTGCGGGTGAGGCTACCCTGAGTGTCTCGGGCGGTATTACGGTTGTTGGTACTCGGTCGCAGGGTTCAGCTTCGTATGCGTTGACTAACTATTCTCGGCCTCCGTTGGCTCCAGCGTCGGCGACGGTGACGGTTACGGGCAGGAATGCTACGGTGACTTCCGGTTTGGCGGATGTGACGAACCGGCCTGCGGTTATTCGTTATGAGGTGGAGCGCACAAATAATGATGGTGTTACGTGGTCGGGCACCGTGAACACTATGGATGGGTCGCGGCAGTACACGTATACGGGGCTTGATGGCGGTAAGTCGTACACGTTCCGTACCCGTGCGGTGAACGCTGACGGTAACGGCGCGTGGACTGTTTCGGCGTTGACACCTATTCCGGCTGGCGGTAAACGGTGGACGGGCACGGCTTGGGTTCCAACTGAGACTGCGAAACGGTGGACAGGATCGGCTTGGGTTGATGTGTTGACGGCGAAGCGGTGGAATGGTTCCGCTTGGGTTGACCTGTCGTAACGCTATACTGGATAGGTTAGGAGTTTTATTATGGCGGGTGCAGGGCGTAGGACTTTTCAGCCTGGCGAGGTATTAACTGCGAGCAATGTTAACAGCTACCTGATGGATCAGAGCGTAATGCGGTTTGCTTCTTCGGCGGCGCGTGGTTCGGCTGTTGGTACGGCTGTGATTGCGGAGGGTATGGTGTCGTATCTTGATGATGCGAACGCTATGGAGTTTTATGATGGCACGGCGTGGACTCGGTTTGCGGCTGGTACTGGTTTGCCTATTGCTAATGGCGGTACTGGTGGAACGGCTTTAGCTGCTGCACAAGATAACCTCGGTATTGGAATGATCAGAATGATTCCAGCTACCGTGAACTTCTCTGGCGGAACAGCTACCGCGAATACTTCCGGCGAGATTGCTTTCACGTCAGTTACTAGTCTCAGCTTGAATAACGTTTTCACAAGCTCATACAAGAAATACTTGATTCTTTACGAATTCACTTGCTCCACGACAATAACTTTCACTATGCGTATGCGGGCAAATGGCAGCGATAACACTGCTACCCAGTATGGCGTTGGTCGGTTTTACAGAATCAATACGACTACTGGTGCACAGAACCTTCTCGAATCGTCTCTCACTGCAACTCCTGACGTGTATGGAAAGTATCAGGGGTCGCTTACGCTCATGAATCCTGCTACTGCTGTGCAGACTCACGGTTTTGGGAATACTACCGGATCAACTAGCGTGTCAGCGAACACCAATAACGCGCAACAGATTTACCAGTTCGCTCACTTAGTGGCGACAGCATATGATGGTTTTTCTATTTTGCCTAGTAGCGGAAACATTACTGGAACCGTGCAAGTTTTTGCATATAACGAATAGGGTTTTTGAGATGACTGAGTTTATTGAAGTGCCGTTAACTGCTGAACAGATTGCTGAGCGTGAGGCTTGGGAAGCGGCATCGTATGAGCGACATGTTGCTCGCGTTAAGACTGCACGTTTTCATGCTTATCAGGTTGAGGCTGATCCGCTGTTTTTTGGTTGGCAGCGTGGCGAGAATACGGAACAAGATTGGCTGGATGCGGTTCAGTCAGTTAAAGACGCTAATCCTTATCCTGAGCCTGAGGCATAATAGTGGCGACGGTTTACTGGCCGTTTCCGGTTTCGAGAGTAAGTGAGTGGCCGGGGCAGCGGCCCGGTTCCTACCATGTGGGTACAGATTTTGCTGTCCCGCAGGGCACACCTTTGCGGGCTACTGTTGACGGAACTATTGTGCGGCACAATAATGACGGCCTTGGGGCTTACGTTCTGGACATTATTGCCGATGATGGTTTGTTAGTGCGTAACGGTCACCTTTCGCGGATGGATGTAAATACTGGGCAGCGGGTGACTGCCGGTCAAGTTATCGGGTTGACTGGTGGCAGACCTGGTACGCCTGGCGCTGGCATGTCTAGCGGCCCTCACCTGCATTGGGAATTGCGCTGGGATCGTGCATGGTCTGGTGGCCGGTGGGTTGACCCGCGCAAGATGATACCGCAGCCGCTAAACTTTAATGAGAAGCCTACGCCTGTTATTGAGGATGATGATGAAATGTTGACGTTATGGCGGAACTCGGTTTCGGGTATGGTTATTGCTGGTTCGATGCATACTGGGTATAGCTGGCATCTCCCTGATCCTGGATATATTCAGTTGATGTGGGAGCGTGGCATGGTACGCAATCAGACTCCTATTAATATGGCTCCGAATGAGTGGGATTTTTTGCAGTCTCTTCTTGCTGAGGCGCGTGCTAATGTTCGGGGCGCTGGTGGTTCTGCTACCGTTGATGTAGCGGCTATTGCGCGTGCCGTGAATGATGACGTGTCGAGGAGAATGCAAGGATGAGCGAGTTTAGGCCTAATCCGGCTGATTGGCCGATGGTTGATGATGAAGTTGTGACGGTTGTTGATGAGCAGTCGCAGCATCTTGGCGCGATTATTCCTACTGCTAGGGGTCGCAGGTGGGCGTATGCGGGTTATGCGCTTGTTTCGCTTGTTGTGACGAATACGTTGATCGGGTTTAGTGCTGCACAGTTGGATGCTCCGATGTGGCTGGTTGTTGCGTCTGCGATTGTGGCGAACCTTGCGGCACCGTTCTCGGCTTTGGCGATTGCGAACGCTAAGAGGTAGTTATGTCGACGGATGTTTCTGAGATTCTTGTGGCGGTGAAAAGCATCGAGTTAGGGGTGCAGCGGGTGGAAGATAAGATTGACGCGCTGGAAAAGAAGACTGATGCTTCATTGTTGCGGATTGATCGGGATATTCAGTCGACTGAGGCTTGGCTGGTGAAGCATGAGAAGCTAATTGCTGAGCATGAGACTGCTATTAAGGTGATTGAGAATCGTATCGGGCCGCGCATGTCTACTATTGGTTGGATTGCTGGCGTTGCGTCTATGGTGGCGCTTGGGCTGGCGGTTCTTGACCGTATCTATGGTGTATGATTTGAGGTAACACTTTTCTTGCTTTCAGTGTTTCCCCTGCCAGGTGATCCCCCTCCTACCTGGTGGGGGTTTTCTTTTGTCGGTGGTATCGTGTACGTTACTGATTGGAGGTTACAAGTGAATGAATGGAAGCTGATTTTAGGCGTCGTGGTTTGCGTGGTGGTGTTGTCTGCGCTGACTACGATTTGGGGTTTGTTGATTGTGTTGGGCTGGAGGTGGGTTGCTGGTGTCTGAGATTCCGGTGTTTTGGCGTGAGGATTTTGAGTCGTTACCGAAGGAGCATCTTGTTGAGATGGCGTTTCAGATGCAGGCGTACATTTTGACGTTGAATGAGCAGATTGAGGTTATGGATTCGATTATTGTTGAGTTGAAGGCTGCTAACGAGATTTTGAGGGGGATGTTTTGATTGCTGCGGAGAGGTTTCTTGCACGGTCTAGTGATCGTGACCATTGGTTGTTTATGCGGGATTTGGGGGTGACGGCGACGCAGGTTGCTCGGGCGGCTACACCGTCGGGGTTTGCTGAGGTGATTGCGTTGATTGAGGAGCCGCGGCCTGTTGAGGTGAATGATTACATGCGGTGGGGGGTTGAGCGTGAGCCGCATATTGCTGCGGTGGTGAAGGAGCGTTTTGGGATTATGCCGAATGATTGGCTGATTGCGAAGGATGCTGACACTTCACGGTGGATGATGGCCACGCCCGATGGTATATCTATGGATCATAAGTGGATTGGTGAGTATAAGACATCCGGCAAGCCGCTCGATAAGATTCCGATTCATTACATGCGGCAGGTGCAGTGGCAGTTACATGTGACAGGTGCGGAGCGTTGCCTGTTCGCGTATGAGGAGCGGTTAGATGGGCCGGAAGGGTTTGTGCCTGGACTGGATGTGACGTGTCAATGGGTTGACCGTAACGAGAAGATGATTCGGGAACTGGTGCAGGTTGCGGAACAGTTGCAGCAGCATCGGGTGTATTCGGATTGGGCTGAGATGGAGGGGCTGGGGAATGTCTGACGTGTTTAGTAGTTTTGAGATTGATGTTGAGGTGTATACGCAGCTGATTGTGTTGTCTGAGTTGACGGGGCGTACGGTTGAGGAGATTGTTGGGGATGCGGTGCAACATTATTTGAATGTTTATATAAGAGAAAATATGGAGGGTGAAGATGGCTAATTTCAATCTTGCTGATTATGAAACGGTTGAGGAGCGGCTGCGTCGTTTCTATGACATGTATCCGGATGGGCGTGTTATCACATCTGATTACACTTCGTCTGAGGAGCGTTCGTCTGGCATGTGGAAGGTGCGCACCGAGATATTCTTGAACGCTGGCGATCAGGCGCTTGGGTTAGTGAAGTCCACTGGGTTGGCTAGTGAGATTGATGGTCAGGGGATGACGCAGAAGACGAGCGCGTTGGAGACGTGTGAGACTTCAAGCATTGGGCGGGCGCTGGCGAACATGAATCTTAGCGGTAATAAGCGTGCGTCTCGGGAGGAGATGGAGAAGGTTGCTCGGGGTGTGAAGCCTAAGAAGGTGTCGGTGCCGGATGGGTTTGTTGAGCGGGTCGGGAATGCCGAACAACTGGCTGAGTTGAAGGCGTTGTGGGCTGAGGCGGTTGCTGGCGGTTTTCAGGATGCGGTGAAGGATGCGGTGACGCAGCGAAAGGGTGAATTGTCGTGAGTGATTTGAGTTTGCGCCAGTATTTTGAGAAGCGCATGGATTTTGTGCGCGTCATGGAATTAAAATCTGATGACGGTGGCGTTGATTACGTTATTCGCATTGATGGAACATATTTCGGTGATGAGGCTACCGATGGGATGTTTGATTATCATGCAAAGTATTTTCGAGATGTGTTGAAAGCTGAGGGGCTAAATGTTGACGCCTGATTCGATTCGGGAAAAGATTGTGCAGGTGCAGGTTGAGTTGCGTCGCGCACCGGATATTATTGAGGGCTTGGAGGCTGAGGCGGAGCGTGCTGAGTTGGCTGCTTCGGCTATGGTGGATCAACGGTTTCTTGGCGCGGTTGGAAATGTTGAAGAGCGGAAGGCGATGGCGCGACTTGATGCTGCGGATGTTCGTGATGTGGCGGTGGTGTCTCGGGCGGCATATAATCGTGGCCGGTTGAAGGTGCGTTTGTTGGAGGCTGAGTTGATGTCGTTGCAGGCGTTACTCAAGTCGGTTCAGGCTGAGCTGTGAAGATTGGTGCGCTGTCGTTTTTTTAATATCTGAATATCCGGATGTTGGGCGTGTATCTGAAAATAACGATGAGGGTGAGTAAATGAGTTATGTGATTAAGGGTGATTTTTTGCGGCAGGCGTTGTTGAAGTCGGTGCAGGCTGAGTTGTAAAGTTTTTTACGAATAGACTTGCACTGTAGTTAGTTGTCATGTATTGTTATTACTACAACAACAGAAAGGCAACACAATGACCATCTACAAAGTTTACAAAAGCTACAAAGCCGCTGAACGTTTTATTGAGAATTACATGACTCACAGCAGCACGGTTCGCATTGATCAGGTTGGGGACATGTTTTACGTTATTAGCGGCCACAGCGGATACCAGGCATGAAGATAGGGGCTTTGTTCGCTGGCTACGGCGGCCTTGATATGGCCGTGTCTGAGGTGACTGGTGCTGAGCTTGCCTGGGTGTGTGAGTGGGATGATGCACCGGCGAAGATTCTTGCCCATCATTATCCTGATGCGCCTAATTTTCGTGACGTGTCGAAGGTTGATTGGGAGTCTGTTCCTGCGGTGGATATTTTGACGGGCGGTTTTCCGTGCCAAGATGTGTCGTTGGCTGGTGCGCGTCGCGGTTTGAAGGATGGTACTCGGTCGGGGTTGTGGTCGGAGTTTGCGAAAGCTATTGAGGTTTTGAAGCCTAGATTGGTGGTTATTGAGAATGTTAGGGGATTACTTAGTGCGGGAGCCGGTAGCGATGTGGAACCGTGCGCGTGGTGTTTGGGAGACGATGCAGGTGAGTCTCAT
>ERZ869925.661-NODE-661-length-21979-cov-4.238460_pt1 | contig 21979 bp, 39 predicted proteins | sample MGYA00579311_ERZ869925 | MGnify/ENA primary metagenome ERZ869925 (study PRJEB32216, sample SAMN09231817) | wastewater metagenome | place: USA: Maryland | collected 2016-07-30 | study: EMG produced TPA metagenomics assembly of the PRJNA472060 data set (Reclaimed...
TCAGCAGGTTTGTCTTAACCGGAGCGGATGCCATAAACCGCAACACCCTATGGCGCGGAATCCGCCCAAGCTTGCGCCAGATACAAAGCCTCAGATACTCACCAATGCGCCCATAGCTGCGATAGGTGCGGTATGAATATGTGCGGCCGCCATCATCCGAATAATCGAATCCTATTTGGGGGTCTTCTCCATCACCATCAGTAAGACCGACGCCGGACTCCATTGTCAGCTCCATCTGCCCCTGAAAGAGCGGAATCTCGTCAGAGAAAAATGGGCGAGATGTCTTTATGCGTACTCGCGTTTCACCATAGTCTGTATAGGTATCGGCATCAAAGTATCCGATCTTGCCTGATGACTGATCGCCAACAAGAATCTTGCCAAAGGCAGACACAATGGCATTTACTCGCCAACGGTTATCAAATGCCCCGGTCTGTCTTTCATGCCATACCATCTTTCCAGATAGCGCCGAAGCGGTAGCATCAAAAACAAAAGTCCTTGACGGTATGCGCTCAGACTCAAACGTAAATCCTGCAAAAAAGCTTCCTTGCCATGAGTAAGTCCATCCGAAAGCAGTCGCAATCTCTTCCCTTGTGAACTGCTGAATCTGATAATCAATAGCCGCCGTGCTTACCTTAACCACGTTACTTGATCCTGCGGCCTTCCAGATTGCCGCCGTCTCATTATTGCCGCCGCCAACAAACATAAACGTATTGTCGAACGTCACCAAAGAGAACTTGGCATAGCAGCCCTTTTGGCTATTTGCCCCCTCTATCCTCTGGAATGGAAAGCCTGTCCCGCCTGTGTTTTGGTATTGCTCGGTAGTCCGAGTGCCCAACACAAACAGCTCATTATGATCCACCCATGCGGCAACAATATCATCAGGGTCAATCTCAGCTGTCCCGTACTTCACGGGATCAAAACCAAGCGGGTCGTTTATCTCAGAGCAAAAGAAAACGCGGCCATTTGATGCCGTAAAGATGAAATAGCCGTCTTTGAATACAACAGTATCAGACTCGATATAAGACGTTGACGTTATCTGCTGAAGTGTGTCTGTTTCAGAATCATATACCCAAGCAGTAGCGCCCGGATTAACTATTACCAGCTTCGTTCCGTTATTTGCCATAGAGACGCGCGAATTCGCATTGACGTCTCCAATTTGAGTATATGCGCCAGAAGAGCTAATGGAGTAAAGATGCGTTCCATTTACAAAATATGGAACACCGCCCATTTCCTGAGCGCCATAGCATGCGCTGCCGGGGGTCTGTGTGATCTTTACAATGCCGGGCGGATCAAAAAGGGCCGTATTTGAGAGGCCAGTAAGTTCTGGAATTACAGGAATCCAATTCACGCATCTTTGTGCATTTAGCGGCAGGCTTGAGCTTTGATAGAAGCCGTCCGCAATCTCAACTGTAACCTTCTGCATATGGCCGCACGTTTATGCTCGTCATCTCTTGATCGAAACCAAGCAGATTGTCCAAGAATAAGGCCGCCTTTGAGCCTACCGTCTGTACTTTTTCCATCGGGACATCATACGTGTCGCAGAGTCTCGCAGCAAGATTATACTGCACAGTCTCTAACCACTCAACAGGGATGTCGAGGTCGTTTGTGTCGTTGTCTATGTCGTTAATTGGGTCTTCATACGTAAACCTCAGCAACTGCGTTGCTTGGCTGGCCGTCTGCCACACGTAGAGCTTGCCATTGGTAAGCTGGGGAGAGTAATAAGCATTAACAACTGTGCCCTGCGACAGCTTGTTTACCTGATTAAAGTATTGATCACGTGACCACGCAGGTACAGTAATGTCGTTGTCTTGCTCGAATATCTTACGGCGATACGAAAGGATGCGCAGAGGACGATTAAGCAGGGCTGTATAGGTGTAAACTGAGTTCCCGCTATCACAGTCATCAGTAACCGCGTCGGTGATTGTTATCTGCGTCAGACTGTCAACAGATACGATGGTAGTCCAAAACCGCTCACCAGACTGTCCATTACCCAATGCTATGCCAACATTATCGCCAGCCTGCATGCCGATAGTATCGGTCATTGGTATAACAGTAACGCCAGACAAGATTGCAGCGGAAGTCGTTGAACCCACAAAGTCATCAACCGCGCAGCAGTGGTCGCCGGCTGGGCCGATTGTGTATTCGGGCTGGCCAACGTTAAGAAAAAGCACCGCCTCTTCTTCTTTCCACAGGTGCATGCCCTGCGCCTGCCAAGACTTCAGCATCAGGTTGAGCGTGTTAAGGCCGTCCTGTAATTCAGCCGCCTGCAATGGCTGCTCCATCTTCTTGACGCCAATCAACCCAAAGGCAGCCTCAATAAGCTGCTTTGCGTTCATGTTGAAATTGACTGAACCAGACAATGCCATTACAAATCACCCGGAGACGGTGGCGCCGAAAAGTTATAAGGCTGCTCTAACCTAACATCAGGAACATTGCGAATCTCAGACCTTCCAGCCAAATGCAGCTGCGTGTTATATTCTCCCTGCTCTGATATGTCCATAAGCAGACCTTTTTCAGGATCGAAACCGTAAACGGCGCGATCTGACTTGAACTTGAACCCTGAAATATCACTGACAAAGTTATGGCAGCCTTTCTTCAGGTAGTTCTTGCCATTCACGCGACCGCTTTTTCTCATACGGTTACGCCTGAATATACGTCAAAGTCACGTCGCCGGATGTCCAGCTATTTACATGTAGACGAACGCCACGGCAAGGAAAAGCAATATTGCTCTCAGCACTCGCAGTGATAGCAGTCAGGCCGTAAGTATCAAACCATGTCAAAGTGGCCGACTTGTCGTTGATGTCGTCAAACGTATGCTCTACGTCGCTGCTGGATGTTCCGCCAACAACCAACCCCATGCCGACCTTAAACTGACGCTCACGCCAGTTACAGGTAATGGTGCGACTGATCGCGCCGCCAGCACTAGACACACCGACAGAGCATGTTATCTCCGCATTTGACGAAACAGAAAGCACCTTATTGAAATACAGCGAAGTCGTGACTGTATTTGTATTGGGGCCTGCAATCGTCTCAGAGATAGGGCAGCCGTCTTGGTCAATGCCGGTTATCGTCACATCAATAGCGGATTGATCGTCTGCAGCTGTCAGTGAGATAAGCTGAGCATTTGCCAGAATTGCAACGCCGTCAGTTACCAGCGCACCATCAAGGGTGAAATCACCGTCGGCAGTCTGGCTTACAGCAACATTGTCAACATCATTGACTACGCTGGTTATCGTTACTACCTGTGGGCGCATGGCGCTCTCCCTTATCGCTCTTTGGACGCGAAAATATAGTCAATGGTCATTGTGCGTGCTGCTGCGCTGCCGTTCTGAATGCCATAGGTAATGGTCAGGTCTTCATCGTCTGGCAGGTTGGTAACCGCAGAAGTTGCGACTTGAACACCATCCATAAACACAGCAATGCCGTCAACGCCATTATAGCAAAAGGACAGCTGGCAGAATGTGTCATCAGCAAGCGCGCCAACAGTAGTCGTGGTCGCCGTTCCATTCTTCACTACCTTCATGACGATAGTTGTCGCGTCATCAGACTTCAGGAAGAACACACCATCACTAACAGAAAGTGGCGTAGTGTCCGTAATAGACAGCCCGATAACAACATCACTCTGAGTTGCGTTGCTTGCCTTGAATCGGCAATCAAACCACAGCTTTTTATCCGTCTCGAATCGAAACGACTCGCCAACCTTCTGGCTAAAAGACGCGTCGTTGTCTGATGCCGCGTTAGTGATCAGCAACAGGCCGCCATCGCCATCAGTCAAAGCCTGAGTGGCTGTGCCTGTTTCGGTGACAGTCCAGTCAGCAGCCGTGTAGGTGTCAAAGTCATCAAAGAACGTGTGACACTTGGTAACGTCCGGCAAGATATACTCGCCCATAGGCTGATTTTTTGCTGCGGTTGTAAGGCCGTTCGGAAATCTAGTTGGCATTGCTTTTCTCCTATCTCTCTTTTGATAAAAAGACGTAATCAATTAGCATTGATGAAGCCGCGTCTACGTTGTTATAAACAACACTTCCAGCACACAAGGTTTCTGTTGGAAACAAAGTTGTTGAAACTGTTGTCTGGTATTCTCCGTTTACATACACATAGAAACCGCTAACACCATCAAAATAGAATGATAGGCTTGTGTATTCTGTTAAATCCGGGATAGATAGTGTCGCACCACCAATAACTGAATTGTTATTCTGTACGACAAATCCAACGGCTGAATCTATAAAGACGAAATAAACACCAGAAACAATTGTTAGCGATGATCCGCTATTAACTGCCCCGCAATAGCACGAGCAGTCTGTGGTGTCTGTTTTTATTCTGCACTCAAACCATGACTTCTTTCCGATCTCTAACGAAAATGCCTCTTTTTTTTGATTAAAAACAATTCCGTCAAAAGCGGCGGCAGAGTTTTGCAGTGTAATAATTCCGCCATCTCCATTACTAATGGAAATTGTTCCAGTGCCAATTGTTGTTGAATCCCAATCGCCGGAGCTGTATGCGTCAAAATCATCAAAGAACGTATGGCACGAAGATGGAGACGGCAAAACAAACGACCCATACGGGGACGTTTTATCGGCATTAACGCAGCCGTTTACAAATCTAGTAGTAGATCCTGCCATTTGTATTCCCCAACAGTGCAACGCACCAGCCCGAAGGCCATCAGAGAGTCAGGGGGCCATTAAGCCCCCATCGTCTTAAACACCAGCAGAAGCGTACATGCCGCGCGGGTTAGACCAACCACACGCATAACGCTCATCGGCTTTGAAGCGAGAGTCTGACGTACCGAAGTCATTGTCCTGCTCAAATCGAACAGCTTGGCGCTCTTGAAAGATCATGCCTTGCGGGCAGTCAGTCTTGATGAACCAAGCGGTGCTAGAGGTAAGGTAGTTGTTGACGGCATAACCATCAGGCAGCATACCTTTTGACTTCAGTGCGTTCACAGCATTGTTGGCGGTGTCGTTTTGCAACACAGACGCCAGAATACGCTCGGCCTCGAAGCACAAAGCAGGCGGAACAATCAGGCGCTTGCCCATCAGCTGAATGCGCAGACCACGAGCATCGGTAGCCTCGTTGATCTGAATCAGCAGCTGCTCGATAGCTGTCTCACTCAATGCGCTAGCAACGGCCAGCTCGTTTGAGTAAGTGGTCGCATCGTTAGGGCCACGGATGTGAGCGGTAGAAAACAGTTCAACGCCATCACCACCAACCATCGTGTAGGAGCTGTTAAAGCCACGGTTCAGCACGTTAGCCGCAACATTCTCTTTGGTTTGACGCATAGAGAATGCCAATGCCTTCGCCTTCTTGCTGAACACATCGTACAGCTCATCTTCCAGAGCCTCACGAGTAACAATAAAGCCCTTGGCGTAGGTCAGGTTTTGATACTTCGGCACATAGCCTTGAGATTGGCTATCGTACTGAATGCCAGCGCCTTCATTTTTGACGGGGGCCAGACCAAAACCATCAAACTGCACATCAAGCTCAAACGCCTTTTTTGACTGAACAACGTCAAAGGCCATTTTGTATTGCTCTTCGTGCTCTTTGTACGTGTTGTCAAAGACCGCACGGACGCCTTCTTGCAGTAATCGGGGAAGATTACCAGTTGTGATTACGCCACTCATATTACACCCCTACCACGCCAGTGATTGTTGACTCATTGATGCGGCAGTAAACCTTCGCACCAGACCCAGTTGCGCCATCTACCAAGCCCACAATACGAATCTGGGCAGTGGCTGAACCGTAAGAAGAACCATTGATCGCCATGTTTGAAACAGCAAAGCTGCCAGAAACAGTGCAAGCCGTGGCCACAATGTCAGCGTTAGCGCCAACGTCGTTTACGGTAATGCCGGACGAATCGACCAGAGCGGTCAGCAGCAAATCCTCAGTTGCCGGGGCAACATACACATAGCCAGCCGTACTTGCAGGCAGGTAGGTGATTTCGAGGTTTTGCGGGTTGTACTTGAAGCCGACAATGACGCCAGAGATCAAGCCGCCAGCTGATGCCGCATCAACACCAGCAATGCCGGTTGCGGAATCTGCGACGCCAGTCTCAACAACGAGATCGCCGACAGTGAGGTTTGACGCATGGGAAGATGCAACATAGTAGGTCTGCACGCGACCGTTATAGCTGGCATCACCGATGCTTGTTACGGGACGAAAGCCGCCAGTAGACATAGGTAAACTCCAAATCAATTTAGTTAAATGGCCACAGGAAACCCTGCAACCCCTCAGCTAAATCAATCCGAAGTCTTCTTACTTGGCCGATTTAGGGGCAGATAATGCGCTCATTGCCTGCCGCTTAAAACTTTTTATGCCTATTTGCTATAGGCTTTGCGTACTTATATTACAAGAGCATGGCGATGTCAACACTAAACGCGAGTGAAAGTGATTGACATATCCGTAACGATGTAATTCTGCGCTGTCGCCGACTGTATAAAGGCCTCAAAATAATCCCCATCACTTATAGATTGTATGGTCATTGAGGTGGCCTGCCTTGTTTCCGTATTGTTGACAGACAAAACTGAATGGGTCTGGGCGTCAATAATTCCATTTATACCAATGGCCAAAGTTACATCTGCCGCAGATGTTGCAGATTTAATATTTGCTGTGCAAATAACAAGATAACATGCAGCCTCTCCGGAATAAAGAATCCTGTTATCGGCTGGCGTAGAGAACCCGGCAATGCTTGACAGATAAGCTACATCAGTAGTTCCGAGTATTTTAGTGAAAGACACCCCTGAAATCACGGTTGGCGTGGAGTTGCCTATCATGGTCACATTTATACCGGGATTTAATGGCCCGGATGCAGGAATGCCCCCGCCATCGCCTGTCTCAGTAACAGCGCTGCCCTTATATGTGATGGTGCCGGCTTCAGCCATATTTGTAACCCGCAATCATGTAAATTTGATGCGATGTTATGGCCATCCTTGGCCTTGTGTCAATTAGTAAATGTCTCGTTCTCTGCGGAGAGCTGAGCCTACCCCAGACCGGCCATCGTTAGGCGAATACTCTCCATGCCCGATCTTGGCGGAATCCGCCTCAAGGTCAGCAATCATGCGCTGCTGAGCTTCCATATCCTCATTGAAGTACTTTTCCTCAATGCGCATAAGGTAGTGTACATTTCCCTTGCCGGCGTTAGCGGTTACTTTCTGGCCATTAGGATCAAGAACGAACTCATACCAAGCCGCTCGCAACTGATCAAGCTGACCATCGCGGTCTACGCCCCAGTAATAACGGTAGCCTTTCTCGATTAGGTAGGCCGGCACATTGAGCTTGCCGCCTGACTGGAAAGGAACGCGAGGGCTTCTGCCGCGCTCAGGGCTTGGCGATTGCTCAGTCGATTCATGCAAATGCTCGGCACGCGGCTTGCGGCCACGACGTGAAGGCTCTTCTTGCAGGTCTGGAGTGTTGTCTAGTTCGCTCATTATTTCTTCCTCGCATCGGATACGGCTTTCAAAAAGGCGTCTTTGGTCTTGAACATGGTTTCACCAAAGTTCTTCCAGTCACGCAAATCGGACTCGCTAAGGTCGCCCCAGTGAAGCTTGCCATTGCTTTTACCTGTTGACCGCTGGCCTCCGGTCTCGGTGCGTGGCGGAACATCGCGGCGAGGGTTGGTTGGTGTATGCAGCTTTGCCAGCCGCTCATCAACATAAGCCAGAGCCTCAGACTCAGAGATATTCGGCTTGCGCGCCTTGATGCTCACATACAGCGCATTTGCATCGACAGTGCGAGGGTCTTCTTGGTTCATTATCCAAGGGTTGCGCTCTTCCCAAGCCGCCACAACAGGATCTTTTGACACTTTGGATTGCGACTGCTCGAACTGATCAATGCGCTGCTGAATAGCATCGAACGCCTCTTCATCTCCGCCACGCACCGCGAGTTTCTGCTGCGCCTTCAGCTCTGAAATAGCAGCCTGTTTCTGCATTTCGTGGTACTGATTGACCTCACGCAGACGGCTATCAAAGTCAGCCTTCATGGTGTTCATGGTCTTTTGCAGCTTGCCATAACGAACATACTCGCGGGCGCTTACCCATTTATCAGGGTCTCCATCGAACTCTTCCTTCGGCTTCCATCCTTCAGCTAATGCCTCCTCCTCAATTGGAGAAAGCTGCCTATCTTCTTTCTCTGGCGCCTGCTCGGCTACCTGTTCCTGCTCTAGTTCACTCATGGTTGCGCATCCTCATAGACGGCTAAAATGTCATTGTCTGAAATCAAGCGATAGTTCTTGTATCTGTCGTCCTTCTCGGCTAGACGCGGAACCTTGCCATCGTACCGATTGAACTCTACAAGGTCGCCAACCTTGCAGCCCCATTGCTCAGGCTCTAATGCCTTGCCATCAAGCTTGAAGTCTTTGTAGCAGTAAGGCCCAAAAGCCAGAATGCGGCCAATGTCACGACCCCCAAACTCGCGCTTGGTGTCTTTTGTTGGGCGGACAATTGTGCTGTTCTCGAAGGTTTCATCAACAGGCTCGACTTCAATCAAGACCGTGGTGCCGCATGGCGTGATCATGCCGCCCCCTTGTCTTCTTCTTCGAGCATGTCAATAACATCGTGCAGGCTTTTCAGGCCCTCAAGAAAGCCTTTTGCGTGGCAATTACGCAAGGCAGTCTCTTCAATGCTTTCGATTCTCAGATATGGCACTTCATCCTTGCAGGCCGAGTGCGCATCCTCCAGCGCTTTAAGAACTCTGATTGTTGCCGGGTGGTGTTTCCATTCCTGTATTGCTGACATTATATACCCCCTGTGGGTTTAGTTGGCTTGCTATCTCGGCTGCTGCCGTATAGCTGTCTATGCGGTTCTTGACCTGCTCGCTCTCGGCTTTTTCGAGATTAAGCAAGGTTTCAGACCGCGTTCTCTGCACCTCCGCATCCATTTTGTCCAGCTCTTGCGCTGTTTTATGGATGAGAGCCTGAGAGTCTACCTGAGCTTTAACGGCCTTGGCTTCAAGCTCTGCCGCCTGCGCTTTGATCATTGCATTGCCTGCTGCAATCTGCTCAGTCTGTAGTTGCGCCTGCATGTTCTGCTGATCTGCAAGCTGTGCAATTCCAGCCATCAGCTCTGGGTTGCGTTTCAGCAGCGCATCAAGCTCTTCTTGTGGCGAAAGCTGCGGGAATATCTTTTGAACATCAGGAGAGCCAAGCGCCTTAAAGTACGCCTCTACTATCGGGCGAGGGTTGCCACCAACTGCCACAACCTGCTCAAGGCTTGCCATCTCACTAGACGCCTGCTGAATCCTCTGCATCTTGCTAGATACTTCAGGGCTTGCGCTAGGGACAATATCAAGCTGGTTAATATCGAAGTCCGCCGCGAAGTTGGCCTGCTTATCATCAACAACCTGCGCATAGGTTACCGGGTCGGTGTACTTGCCATTGAGGATAAACAGCTTCTCGAACTCTTTGGACATAGAGCGGTAGATGCGCGACATAACAGCTCCACTTGCTAGCTGCTGCTCTTCCACCATCGCAAGCGTGGTAGATGCCGGGGCATTCTGTCCAAGCACGCCAGCCAAGTCAGCACTGGCTGAAATCTTCTCGGCATCCGATACCATCATCTGCATAAGGTTTAGCAGCGTAGGCGATGGTTCTTTAGATGGGTGCAGCATAATGCCTGACTGCAAATCTTGGGCTGTCAAGCCTGTTTGCTTGAACTCGCCGGGGATAAACCGAATATCGCCCTGCTTAACCCTGAAGCCTTTAGCAATCCAGCCGCCCGGCATATTGGCAATGCTGCCGGCGTCAATAAGCTGGTTTGTGGTGGCGTTAATACCAGACACAATCGCGCTCAGGATGTGAGAGTAGCCAACAAACAACAGACCGCCCTGAGGATCCGGCAGGAAGCCATACATGGTTATATCGTCGTCAGCCTTGATCCTGATAACGCGCAAGTCATACTCGCTGGTATCGCCCATAGCAACGGCCTGAATGACCATATCCAGTGTCCCATCACCAACACCTTCAAGGCGCATGGTTACATCAGCAGGATCAAATCGTGGCGTGATGCGTACAACCTTGCCTGAAGACTGCTGGATGACTACTGTATACGGCTCTTCATAGCCGTCCTTGTCCAAATCCAGATACGTCTGCTGCTCGATAAACGATGTGATCTTGTCGCCTTCATAGTCGCCATCGCTGTCCTGATCTTGGCCACCAGAATAGCTCAAGTCTACGTCAATCCACACACCTGAGCGCATTTTCTCGGTTACTACATTCTTGGGGAACTCCAGCACCTCGGAGAATCGGCGCAGCTTATCCATAGACGTTACGTTGTTATTCACCGCAAACGATGGATACGCGACCAAATCGCTAACCATGCGGCCCAAGCCGGAATCAAAGTAAGTCTTCTTGAATACCGTTCCATGATAAGGCAGGCAGTACAGCAGCTTTTCCTGTTCATCGCGCCATTCTGGCATATCGACGTTAAGTTGCCAGTTCTGGAATGTGGAAACACGCTTTGCCCGCGCTTGCTTAGCATCATCAGGATCATCACCAACCACGTTCACCATGCAAAGGTTGGGATGCCTAAGCAGCTCGGTTGATGCTCTGTCTGAAAATGTCAGGCAGGCATTCATCAACACAGGGCTTTTAAAGTTGGCAGCACCGGGCCAAGGTGTAGAGCGGCTAGAGCGTTCCTGCTTGGCAAGATCCAGCCCCATCTCTACCTGATCAATCCAGTCTTGCATGGAGTCAAGATCAGACTCATATCCTTCCTTCACCTTTCTGCCAATCATGTTGAGATCAACAGGGTCGATCATATCGGCTATATTGTGAATTGGAATAATGGCGCCGTTTCTTATTTCAAAGAAATCAGCAATAGACAGCTCTTTTGCCTCATGCTCTGGCGTTTCGAGTGATTCGTCGTCAGTCTCGCCCATGTTGCCTTGGTATTCTGTTGGGTCGCCCATGTCAGTATCCCATCACTCTGTCTGTCGTTGCAGGCCTGTATTCGTAATGCTCATCAGCTTCGTCGGTCTCGGCGTGGCGCTTCATCATCAGCGCATAGCGGGTTGCTGATAACAAATCGTCATTAAGCTTGACTATCTTACCATCCTTCCGGTGATAAAGCCTAAACTCCTCGAACCAGTCTGACAAGTGATTGAACACCTTTAACCTTCCAGACTTCATCCTGTCCAGCATCTCCATCAGCCCCGGCTCTACGTTACTTGTGCCATCCTCAAATGTAGCGCGATAGGGCAGCATGTTCACCCCCTCATCTTTGAACTGCTGGGCAAGCTGGATGCCTGCCGTCTTGTCGTGCTGCAATCCATCATGAGGCCAAGCCACTGGAATCCATGACTGCCGGCGATTGATGGCGCTTGTAAACCCAGATAGAGGGCTGTCATCCGAATTGGCGTAGGACTTCCGAAAGCAGTCGTATATGTAGAAGACATCCGAATCCCTATCCCATGCACAGCAAGCAAGGGCCATAGGGTGGTCATATCCAAAATCTATACCCTTGATGCGTGGCCAGTAGTAGGGGATCTCGAACGGCTTGCAGCTTATCTCATCCTCGCTAATCGGGAATATCCTGCCACTGCCGAGAACGGGTATGCCTTTCGATCTGGCCTCACGCTCATGCGCTGGATATGAGTCGATAATCTGGTTGCGCTCTTCATCTGTGTAGTGGTCAACATCCCATATCGTCATCATCACAAGCTTTTGGTGCTTGCTTGGCTGCTCGTAGAACTTGCGCACCACCTCGGTTATACCCTTGAGCGGGGTAAACGTCAGCATAACCCGCTGGCCTTTCTGGCCTCGGTTAGTACGGGTCAAGCCCTCAGAGTAAATATCAGCAGGCGGCTCTTCGTCAAACCATATAAAGTCAAGCGTCTCAGCTTGCCACTTCTCTCGCCCAGTCTCATAGGACTTGAAGAACACAAGCGAAGTACCGCCTGACTTGTGCTCTATCTTGGCATAGTCGCAACCATCCTTTATGCCTAAAGCCTTCACAATCTCAATGATGCGAGACTTTGGAATGGCCCCTGTTCCCAAACCGTCAGGGTCTTGTATCCGCCCAAGCAACAGCTTTTGCGTCGAGTCTCGAATGGTGAGAGACGTTACCCCGCCAACCCATATAGTCACAGGCTTGTCGAACCTAAGGCCTTGCCACCAATCCGGGTACAGCCCCGTAAGGTGATAGGCAACCTCATTGCTTCCGGCGTATGTCTTGCCAAGCTGGTTCCCAGCCCCCAAGCATCGCTCTGAGAACTCAGCACCTAAGTTGTGAAACTCAATCTGCTTCTTGTATGGCGCATAAAAGAAAAGCTTGTTAGTGCTCTGCAGTCTTTCGTACTGCCGCACAGCCTTGGCTATCGCTATAGGGTCATCACTCATTGCAACGTAGCCGGAGCCTTAACGTCAATGCCGCGAGAAGCAAGAAACTCCCTTGCAGCTTCCAGCTCTTCCAGCTCGTCTGTCTTCTTGGTCACCTCAAGGCGATCAATGTACAAACCGCCGGCCTTCCCTCGCGCAATCTCAGCCTGTATGGCGGGGCCAAACTTGAGGTCATCCCTAGCTGCATCCCTAAGGCTTTTAAGCTCTGCAAGGTGCTCTGCGAGCGTTATAGCGGCCTTCTCTGCTACCTTGTCCCTTAGCTCTTCTATCCTTGCTTTGACCTTGCTGTCAGCAGCGACCACTGAGGCCCTTTCCCATATGGTCTTGTCTGTCATGTTTGAGGCGTTGTAAGATCTGCGATAAGCCTCTGCCTGAGTCATGTTGTCTTCAGGCTTTGATAGGGCTATGAGTTGCGCAAATGCTTCTTGCTTTGGTGTTAGGGCCATTATCTGAGCGCCTCTTCTATTGCCTCGCTTTCGTCTATATGGGCGATGCTGGCTGTTAAGCAGGAAAATACCTCTACCTCATAGCCATAGCTATCAACCGCATAGAATCTGGTGTAGCCGTCAACATGTTGTTCGTACCACTCAGCCAGAAATGCTTTTGCCGTCACTGGTGATTTTGGCTCTTTTAGCGTGACAATGTATTTATTCATTATCTGAGCCGTCATTAAAGCTGTAGAATACGCGGCCAGTTACATGGCATACCTCACACAAATCATATTCGTATAATCCTGAAAAGGTAAATATGTAGTATGTCGGTTCTTTCATAAAGCCTCCTGCGGGCTGAATTATCGCCTAGCGCGGCTAGTAAGTCCGGCTAGGTCTATCGGTTAAGCTGATTAGGCTGGCAAGAATTAGTATCCGGGCTTGCCTTTGCCTTTAACTGTTTCGCCATCGACTTGAGTCTGAGCGCCTTTAACGCCCTTGCCTTGCTTGAGGCGGATGGCGTCTGATTGTGTTGCTGGGGCTGATTTTGGTGTCTTGCCTTGTGATTTCATGGGTGTAGCTCCTGTTGATGCTGTCATTTTATGTGATTCATTGTTATGCGGCAACCTCTTCCCGCCTTACATGGCAGGCAAGTAAGCTCCCCGATACTGTTGCTCCGCCAAGGTTGATTGCTAGGGTTTCTCCTTCACGCAATATGGCAACCGGGCTGCTGGTCTTGTCGTAACCAATAAAAGGCGATGGGTCGCCTGATCTCTGGCCTGATGCGTCTGGAATGTATACCCGGTCTTCTTGGATGCTGCCGACCATATAGCCCCCAAAGGCATATTTTGCACACGTCTGCGCAATGCTGCATTATACACAAAAGCAGCCATAACATCAAATAGCACTATGGACATATTATTGATTACTGCAATCAATACTGAACTTAATCACGCCATCAGATACAAGCCTGATGTTGGTGATTATTGGCAGGCTCCATCCGAAACATTCAGGCTTGGCACTGGTGATTGTGAGGACTACGCGATTGCCAAGTATTACCGGTTGCTTCAGATTGGGCTGTCGCCTGATGATATGGCTATCGTTTACACCTTAGACCACGGCGGGCATATGGTATTGCGTGTTGGTGGCGTTGTGCTGGATAACCTTACCGATTCGGTCTACAGCGCAAGGCTTGTGTCTGTGGTGTATGAGTTTTCCGGCCAGCTTGTTACGTTTAGAGGCGTTTCCTATCCCGCTGCTGGTAGGTTGCCTCAGTGGGTGGCGATACTGTCAGAGTTCCCTATCCCGAATACGCCTGACCATGATCGTGATGTTGCCTTAAGGCCTCGGACTATCAGATACCGTGGCCGCCATTATTGGTAATGGTCTTCATCATCATAGTCTCGGCATTTGGCGATCAGCATAAGGTAAGAAACAAGGAACCCAAGCGTGCCAAGAAACAGAAAAACAATAACTAGCCTAACTATTGTATCGTGATCTAACCACATGTTTTTCTCCACTTTCTTATTCAACTACTAATTATTTTAAAATTAGTAGTTGAATAAGTGCCACAGCTGGTGCGCACGACCCAGAACCGGCAACCCGTTAATGCGTCTGGGGCTTTTGCAATTATACAGCTTATCGGTCATGGTGCATAATATTCCTGCGATGATTGTAAGTTGTTGATTTACATGGCATCGCAAAAACAAATGCACCGTGACGCCTAATCAGTGTTAGCCACCAGTTTTACCAGCAGCAGCCCCAGATTCTTTTTGGAACATCCACGGCCTGACTTCCATTGTTTCGATATGCTTGTCTCCTGTGTACGGCTCAATAACTGTGGACGTATCGGTGATAGTCGCACCCTCGAAAAACAGAACCTTTGCCCCGCGTGAAAACTGTATGCTGTGTATATCGTTATGCTTCATCGAGTAGCACTCGCCAGCCGAATAAGTGAAGTCACGATATGACCAGTTGCCTCTGTCATTCACTTTCTTCTCGTATGCTCCAATGCGCCCGCAGCATTTAATATGCGACGACACAAAAATATCGCCGTCAGGGTGCGTCATGTAGTGGTTGCGCGTCCAAATGCGGTTCGTAACCTTTCCTGCTAGCACCCAGCACTGGAAGTCGAAACGATGGCTATGCGGAGTAATTTGCTCTTGATGGTCGCGTTCATTGCAGAACAGTCGCACCGTTCCGCTCTCGCTAGGCTGTCCTATCAGGTAGCTTGTCAGGCCGGGAATCACATAGTTGCGCACTGGCGAGTGCGACATCGCAAGCAGGGATTCTATGTTGAAATTTTCCGCATTCACTTTAATTTCCTCATCGTAGAAACTGTTGGCTAACACGTCGCTGAAGCGGATTGCTTCGCAACGCGCTTAGCTCTGGGTTAGCGGGCAATCTCTCTGCTGATTTCCAATACACCGATGCGCCGCAGTCGTAGCATTGCCAGCGCGGGAACCCCTGCACCTCTGCCAGCTCATAAGACGCCCCGCAGCACCGGCACGAAATACTGCTTCCTGTCCCTGTCCAGCACCCGCATGGCACGCCGTTGGTGTGCTTTTTGTGGGCCTTTGGTGTAGCAGGCCCGCTAACAAGTCGCTGAAGGCCGCTCCCGTTGGTCGCTGGACTCACTTTATTCACTTCGTTCATTTCGCTCTCCCCTTAGCTCTGCGTTAGCCGACACTATCGGCAGCCTTCTTTGCAAGATCATGTGCTGCGCAAATTCCAGACCACACGAAAGCGTAAAAAACACTTGCGGTTATTATTGAAGGAAACCACATCCAGCTATCAAGTGCCACAGACAGCCACCAGCAAATAGGCCAAGACGCAATTGTTGCAAAAATAGTAAGAGAAACTTTAAACACCAAAAACCATGTTTCTCTGCTCACAGGTTTGTCGGCTAACAGGTCGCTGGAGTCGGACAAACCAACCTCCGCTTGTGCTGCTGTAGTGCTTTCTGGTTCTTGTGCCATGCTCAAATCCTCGTTTGTTTGCCGCTCAGCTAGGCGTTAGGTGCCGAGCGTTTCGTAAAGCACCCTGTTTGCCCGCTCAATTACGGGTGTAACCTTGCCATCGTATCCGCGAGTCTTGAAATAATGCAGGTGGTCAACACAGTTTTGCAACTGTCCGCGCAGCCGCTCTATTACTTTATCTTTATCGCAAATCTCGCAGCTTCGTTTTAACTGCCCGTGCCCACATTCGGCACCTAACAATTCGCTCATGGTCGTTCCTCACTGTGTTCGTCACTGGACTCACTTCGCTACGCTCGTTCGCCCCATAGCTCAAGCGTTATGCGTCAATTTGATTCAGTGCCATCGCCAAAAAGCAGATTATTAAGCCTTTCTCTGAGCGCGGCGTCAAACGGCATGCCGTGTGCCAGTAATTGCTTAGCGCTCTCAATCCTGTCCACATTTGCCATTGTCGCCCACGCAATACCACTACGAAAAATGTCGGCGCTTTGGCTTGGAATTCCAATAGATCCGCCCATGCCGTAAACAATCAATCCCATTTCCTCAATCATGGTCAGAGGCTTTTTGTGCATACTCATTATCGTTTCTCCGTAGTTAGTAGCCGCATAACAAATCGCTCTAGGCCGTGGCTTCGCCACTGGACAGCCGCTGTCGCGTCTGCCCCTAAGCTCAGCTGTTATGCACCTTTGACTGAGCTACAGCATCTGCAAGAGCATTGCCAGCATCAGTTCCGATTAAATCACAACACTCTGACAATGCCTTTTCAGCAGCAGCCAAAAGACTTGGCGCAGCAGCCATCAATCTAGCCTGATCTTCTTCAAACCCGCCATCGCAACTGCCAAGCTCTCTGCCGGTTTCATCGCAAATAATCCACCATCCGTTTGCGCTAATAGGTTGTTCCGCTTTCCACATAATCATTCCTCCGTAGTATGTAGGTGCATAACAATGCGCTGCACGCCGCGCTTCGCGCTGGACAGCCTTCGGCTGCCAGTGAGCTTAGGTGTTAGGTGCATTCGACGTACTTCGCACAAGTTCGCAGCAAATCGCCATAGTCACCAGACATGGCCTCGCTACGGAACTCATTTATTGTTTCCGGCTGTACACCGGCCTTTTTCATTGCAGCCGTAACGCGGCACATGATGGAAAAAGCGTTTCCGTCTTCCCCAACAAGTTTCACCATCACCCCTTCGCATATTGGTTTCATTACCTTCTCCCGTTAAAAATGCGTGTTGCACATAACATCGCGTTGCAGCGGATGCCGCTCCGCGTCACGCGCTGAACTTGGCGTTAGCAGTCACCATCTGCCGTCTTCGCGCTTTCCAGCGTGTTCAAATAGTATTTCTCCCGTATCACACCAGTGGTTCCAGTTTTTCCGTAAATCATCACTGCAATACTCTGTCATGTTAGTTCCGCCAGTTCGCTTGTGAACGCTCATAATACTTTCAGCGTATACAGAAAAGTGGTCATATCGGCTTTCCCAGCAACCGCAAGCCGTAGACCGTCCGTTATCGTAAGTCCACACTTTTGGCCTCAGCCCACAACAAGGGCAGTTTTTCCACTCGCCATCTGGTGCAACGTAATCATCAATGCAGTAATACCAGCTATGCGCAGTGTAGCCATTGGTTACTGCTAACAAATCGTTCAAATTCGCTCCGGCTTCGCCTACGCCGGACATGCTTTCGCTTCGCTCAATCATGCCGTTTAACTCCTGCGTTCTACACCACTCAGCGATTTCGGTGCAGCTTTCTTGCTTTGCGTGCGGCTTTTGCTCTGGCTCTGCTTTTCGCAACGTTCAGCCCAGTTGTTCCAGTACCGCTACCGCCACGGTAACTGTTACCAGTATCCCACGGTTCTGGGTTAATTCTGATGTCATATTCCGGCGCATAGTTGTTGCTAAGAATCATTGCAGCCGCTGCCAGAGTGCCAATGTGCATTTTTCTCATAAAAACCTCAGTTCGTGTTGCATAACAACTCATTCGATCACAGTCGCTGCGCTACTTGGACAGCGCCTAACGGCGCTGCCGCTCAATTCAGTACGTTATGCCCCTTCAGGCCGCTTCAAGCATTTCACATTACCAAGAAAACCATTTGCATCCTCAAGCCGCCTTCTGGCGTTGGTAACCTTGTCTGCGGCTTCTTTCAGAAGGTAATCTCTGGCCGCGTCCCAGCTATCGTGAAATTGCTCGTGCTGTGAGTGCTTATCGCATCGAGAGGCTTTTGATCCAGACCGCACATACCAAACGTATTTCTCAGTTTCTTTAATGCACTCAATGCGTTCAATTTCATTCCTACGCCCTGTCTTCCACTTCACAATGGGCATAACAACGCCGTCAAGCGGACAAGCCGCGTCTTCGCTCGTTTTCTGTTCTATGTTCATGTTTGTTTGCTCCGGTTGGTTTGTATTTGCTTGCCGCGTACAGCGTGAGGTTATGTTATAATTATCGCACCACGAACAAATCTATCAATTGTGGGTTATACCTATACATCCTGTCTATCGTGTTTATGGCGTTATCCCGTGAAGCCCACCGTGACAGCGGATTACCCGCCTCTGATACCACTCGCCACTTAAGTACAAGCCTGTCGCCTTCCCAGTGTGTAGCACGGTTTTGCAGGTGTAGCTTCATTGCTTTGCCTTTGATATGGCGTTTTCAAGTGTTTCCGTTGCCTCAAAAATTCCTCTTCCAGCCGGTAGCGATAAAGCGGAAAGCGCCATTTCAGCCGAGTAAAGCAAATCGTCGCGCTGCCTTATGAGGTCTTTAATGTGCTCATCTCTAACGCATATTCCGCATAGGTCTGTAACCATGCTGTGTTCACATGGCCTTGGGTTTGATTGTGTATTCATTGCACTACCTCCAATTCTGATTTATGCACTAGCTGTGCGCTGTCATCACCTGTTGCTATACAAAAATAATCATCCTGCATTTCAAGCAAAATAACGCATTCGATTCCAGACCATACAACCTTGTCGCCTTTTTCCATTAAAAATCACTAGCCTCCCTTCCTCTAGGCATATTGTTTGGCACATACCCGCTGGCTGCATTTTCAAACCTGCTGATATCACCGCGAAACATCATCATGCAATCGCCTGTTTTTGAGTGCCTGTGCTTTGCAACCACTACCTTTTTCATTCCGTCGTCTTCAGTTTTGCAAAGGAACACAACCACGTCGGCATCTTGCTCAATCTCTCCAGAGTCACGCAAGTCCGAAAGCCTAGGCTCCCTGTCTGTCTTTTCTATCTCGCGGTTAAGCTGCGCCAAAACGATCACAGGAACATCTAGTTCCTTGGCCATCTCCTTGCACTGCCTGCTAATCTCACCGATCTCAGCAGACCGCGTTGAGCCTTTACGGTGCGTTGTGTTGATAAGCGTTATGTAGTCGATAACAATAACCCCTATCCTGTTCATGCGCTTTTGGAACCTTGCTATTGCTCTGATCTGGGCTATGTTAAGGCCGGGCCTGTCACAAACAAATAGTGGTAAACCCTTAATCCTTTGCGCACCAGCTGTTAGCCCGGCGTTGTAGTCGCCAATCATTCCAGAGTCTATTGCCGACAATGGCACCCTTCCAAGGCTTGCAAGTATTCTGCGCGCCAATTCCTGCGTGGGCATTTCAAGGCTGAATACCAGTGCAGGCACACCATGCATTGCAATGTTTTCAACTGCGTTAATGGCAATCGTTGTCTTGCCTGTGCCCGGCCTTCCAGCAACCACAATCATGTGGCCACCCTTTGCTCCTCTCAGCAGATTGTCAAAGTCCTTGTATCCAGTGCAAAGCCCTTTGAATTTGCCGCCTGAATCCATGCGCTCCTGAATGTCAGCGATAAGTGCAGGCATAGCATCAGACAGTCTTACAACGTCAGGCTGGTTGGTCTTGTCGGCAATGTTTGATAAGGCGTTTTGAGTGTTGGCAATCAATCCCAAAGCATCCTTTCCGGCCTCTATTTCCTGCACTGCTGCAATCAATGCAGACTTGTATGCAGAGAGTATTGCCCTGTCCCTGACGACGCTAGCAAATACCCTGTAATTGGATTTCCCGGTTGAGTTGCGCAGTATGTCAGCCGCAGCCGCAATCGTTGAGTCGCCATCGGATAGCCTTTCTCGGATGTTTGACAAGCTTACAACGTCAGCAGCCATGCCTTTAGCGTGACAGGCCATTATCAGGTACATCAGGTCGCGGCATGTCGTTGTCTGGAAGTCTTCAGGGTTTACCAGTGAGCAAACCTCGTCAATCAATGAGTTGTCTTCCAGCAGCGCGCCTATCAAGTACTGCTCTGCCTCTGCGCTGTGTAAAGTCATTTGTAACCACCCTCAATTACTTTTACAAAATTGCAGTGTCTTGTCAGCATGTCTATGTTTGCTTGGAAGTCCTTAGTCCTTCCCATAAGGAAATCTGATTTTCTTACCTGATTAAAAAATGCCTCCCAAAAATCTAGTCCGGCGTATGCCTTCTTGGTATTCGCACAAGTACGTATTGCCGACCTTCGCTTGTCGGTCATGTTGATTACTCGCGGCAGCTCAGGAAGTATCTTGTGGTACAGGTCTATGATTCCTTGGTAGTCAATATTTTGCCTACTTGGAACATGCGAGTCATCGCCAGATGACGATAGTGTTTTATTATTTGTTATGGGTGTTGGGTTATGGGTGTTGGGTAGTATCTCAATCGTATCGTTTTTTTGTACGTTCGTATCGTTTTCGCATACGTTCGTATCTTTACAGTATCCTTCTCGTATGTTTCCTTTGATTTTATCCCAACGCTTCTCAACTGAAACTCTAGCCTTTGCGCTCTTTGCATATATCTTTTGGAGCACCTTGTCGCACCCTGCCTGCACATATCCGTGATCTGTCAATGTGAAATAATCGTCAATGATATTGCTGACAGCCTCCACCTCGTCTGCCGACCTTGCTCCGATCATCCTGCACAGCTTTGCCTTGTCTGATGGCAATGGCGTTTCCTGTGTGTAGTAACAGTCGATCAACATCCTGTACACGCCATGCTCTAAAAGCGACAGGTTTGCCGTGTCTTTCTTGTAGTCACCAATGTGGAAAGGGTAGTGATGCATTACACGCCATACCTTGCAGCGATCAGGCGCATTGCTTTCTGATATTGTTCTGGGGATGCTTTTGGATTTTGCGCAATCCACTTGCGCTTTGCGGCCTCATAGCCGTGGTAGTCTGGTTTTCTTGATGGCATAAAAAAGCCCTTCTGATGATAGTCCCGGTTTCACACGGGCCGTCACGGAAGTTTCACCCTCCGAGACTATCAGCAAAAGAGCCTTGCCCATGACGTTTTAAAGGCGGTGTGAATCGCCTACTGGTATTTTACTTGCTTGCTATCCATTGTCAACACTTGCCTATCCAATACTTGCTGGCTTTCTGATAGTAGTCCTGCCGGTATATCATTTCACAGCAACGGCTGTCTGCCTTCATGCGCCTGTTTGCACCCCTTATCCGTGCCGATATAGCCGCCTCTCCATGCATCACTCCATATCTGGCATATATCCGCTGCTGGATTTGCGGCAAAGTGATTGGCCCTTTGGAAGCCCTCAGAACCCGTAGCATTTGCGTTTCACAGCCCATAAATACCTCCTTTGTGGTAGCTGAAGTGTACATAGATTGCTGGGCTGTAAGTATGTGGAAAGTACCTATGGAACTAACCAAATGAATCCGTAGACTTAGCAATGCCCGGTCTGGTGCGACATTCACCAGTGGAAAACCGGGCACTAATTCAAAGGGCTTGCTAATGTTTAAAGAGATCACGATGCAACTTATGCACGAATACCGCGACGCAACAATGTGCGCAGCGGCAACTGGCGATAATGAGGCGGCGCTGATGTTCAAGATATTGGACGAGGTTGTGCATAATAGGCCTGTTTCTCACGACGAGCGGATTGCGGTTATTGATTACGTAGGAAAGAAGTTTGCAAATGGTAACGCCGAGTATGAAGGCGAAACGATAGGTATTTAGTTATGACAGAACGAGCAAAACGAGCCGCAGAAGAGCTTAAGCGACGCGGATGGCAGATTGGAGCAATAGACGACAGTGAGTTAGACAGGGAATGCCATCAGTGAGGATACCAGATGCGCTACGACTCTAGATTTTGCCAGAACTGTGGCACACGCGTGGTTGCTGGAGTGGCCGAAGGATCGCTGGCAGACATTGAAGCTGCGATTGCTGCGGCGGTTGATGGTGCTGCATAACGCCTGAGCTATGGGGCGAACGAAACGCGTAGCGTGTAGTGAGTCCAGTGA
>ERZ869925.662-NODE-662-length-21965-cov-4.687403_pt1 | contig 21965 bp, 35 predicted proteins | sample MGYA00579311_ERZ869925 | MGnify/ENA primary metagenome ERZ869925 (study PRJEB32216, sample SAMN09231817) | wastewater metagenome | place: USA: Maryland | collected 2016-07-30 | study: EMG produced TPA metagenomics assembly of the PRJNA472060 data set (Reclaimed...
GTCGACGGCCCCGCCAGGCGTCACGGCGACGCCGGAGGCCGTCACGACGCCGGCGCCGGCGACGCTCGCCGAGGCCGTTACGCCGGCCTGGCCCGCCGCCGAGACAACGCCCGAGCCGACGACACTCGCGGACGCGACGACACCCGCGCCGCCGGCCGCCGTAACGACTCCCGACCCGACCACCGCAGCCGACGCTTGCGCGACGACGATCGGCGCGGCAGAGACCACCCCGGCGCCGACGACGGACGCGACGCCCTGCGCGACCGCGATCGCCGCGGCGGTGACGACGCCCGAACCAGCGACGCTCGCGGCGGCGGAGACGCCGACGACGCCCGCCGCCGTGACGACGCCCGATCCGACGACCGAAGCGGCGCCCTGCGCGACGACCGTCGGCGTAGCGGTGACGACGCCCGCGCCGACAACCGCGGCGGCGGCCTGGACGACCACCGTCGGCGCTGCCGAGACGACGCCGGCGCCGACGACCGCGGCGGCGCCCTGCGCGACCGCGAACCCTGCGGCGGTGACGACGCCGGATCCGACGACGCTCGCGGAGCCGTCGACGGGGCCGCCGCCCGCGCTGATCTCGACGCCCGCCGCCGTGACGACGCCGCTACCCGAGACGGTCGCCGCGGCGTCCTCGTTGAGCGCCGCCGCGAGCGGCAGGACGAGGACGGCCGCCGCGAACGCCGAGGAGATGCTGCTCGTCGCGCGGCTCGACGCGCCGTCACCGATCGAGTAGTCGACGTTCCAGACCGCCGCGACCTGCCGATTCGACGACGTCGCGCCGCTCGACCCGCCCTGCGAGACGACGCCGATCGGCGTCGTCGCGCTCCAGACCGTGTCAGCCGTGCCGGACTGGGCGCCGAAGAACCCGACGACGAGGCCGCGCGGCGACCCCGCCGGGTCGAGGTTCCCCGTCGGGCCGACGCTCGGCGTCGTCGTCGCCGCGCCACTCGCGAGCGCCGACGCGTCCGGCGCGTCCGACGAGACGCCCGCAATGTGGATGACCGTCGCCGCGAACCGGTTCTGAGAGAACGGCATCGAGACGGTGAACGAGTCGCCAGCCTCGATCGCCGCTGTCAGCGTCGACGTGTAGACCCACAACTGCGCGGCGTTGCTCGTCTGCTGCGCGCGGAGCGTCCAGGTGTTCCCCGCCGTGTCCGCGAAACTCGACACGACCGAGACGTTGCTGTTGATGTAGATCGCCGCCGCGACGACGGCGCCGACCGGCGCCGCGCGCGTCGACGAGAACACCCACGTCGACTGGGACGCCTGAGCGCCCGCGTCGGCGAGGACAGTGAACGCCGGGGTGGCGTACCGCGTCGGCTGCCCGAGCAGCCAGTCCGTGACGATCGCAGACTCGGCCTCGGCGATGAACTCCTTCCGCAGCGGCTCGCCGCCGTAGACGGTGCCTCGCCACGTCGCGAAGTAGCGACTCGCGGCGCTACCCACGACCGCCTACCCCTGCGAGTACGCGAGGGAGCCGAACACCTGCGTCGTCGTCGTCGCCGTCGGCATCCACACCAGCCACGGAACGGTGTTGTCCCAGAGCTGAGGCACGCCGAGCGCGATCGCGTCCTCCAGCACCGGGATGTTCGCGAGCGGCACGGGGATCTCCGCGAGGATGCGGTACGCCACGAGGTGCACGACGCCCGCGACGAGGCTCGTCCCGAGCGTCACCGACTGGATGCTCCGGACGCCGGTGTCGCCCGCCGCGAGGCTGAACGGAACGAACGTCCCGACGGCCGCCGTGGCGGGGAAGTTCGGCAGGTTCGCGTTCGCGACCGCGCCCGCGTTGCCGCCGTCGTCGGTGTAGGACAGCGACATGTTCGTCACCGCGGCGCCGTTCGTCGTCGCCGTGGACACTTCGAGCGCGACGAGGACGTCAGCGCCGGCCGTCGTGCCGTCCCTGTCCCGCGCCGGCCACGCGACGCTGTTGACGGTCTGCGCGGTCGTCGTCGTGACGACGATGCCGCTGTTGTGCCAGAGCCGGTCGCAGACCATCAGCGACCCGGCGATGCCGGCGTTCGCGAACAGCCGCGTGAGGTAGGAGAGCGCTCCGCCGGTCGGGTTCGTGAACGGCATCTGCCCGGCGTACGTCGTGAGCGCTGCGCCGGCGAGGCCCGGCGTCGGCGCGACGCCCGCGCCGGGCCTGCCGGCGGCGTAGAGGAGGCTGTGGAAGACGCCCGCCGCCTCCATCGTGCCGGTCGCCTTCTGGAACGACTCGCGAGGGCGTGCGCCCGCGACGAGGCCGTCTCCGGTCGTGATCGCCACGACGCCACCCCCCTACCGGGTCAAGACTCGGTGAACGTGATCCCGGTCGTCGCCGGGAGACGGTAGAAGTTCCCGACCGCGACGAGCACCGAACCGGCGTCCGCCCACCAGAGCATGTTCCCGCCGGACGACGCGTCGAGGCACGCGATCGCGACGACCGTGTACGACGACCCCGTCACGGTCGGGAAGTCGACGTTCGCGTTCAGCGCCGTCGCGCCCGCCGCGGGGGCGGCCCACTTGCCGGCGCTCGACTGGCGCGCGTACCCCGACCCGGACACCTCCGTACCGCCGCCCGCGTCCGTCGGAGCGACCGTGAACAGCGCGATGTACGGCGTGATCGGGAGGGTGATCGCGAGCGCCTGCCCCGTCATCATCTTCAGGACTTCGATCTCGCCGACGTCCGTCTTCGACCCTGCCACTGTGACCCCCTCGTCGAGTATCGATCAGGACGCGGCGCGCCCCTCCCAGTGGCGGAGGGGCGCGCCGCGCTACCGCTACGTCGAGGTCGTCGAGTAGCCGCAGTACGCCGCCGGGACCGTGTTGTCCCAGAAGTACCCGCCCTGCCCCGGCAGGGTCGTGAGGCCCGTCGGGAAGTCGACGTACGGGTTGACCCACGCCGCCGGGTTCTTCCGGGTGTAGCCGCTGAACTTCGGCATCGAGAAGTCGTTTTCGAGCGTCCAGTCCGAGATCTGCCAGTAGGACATCGGGAAGACCCAGCGGACGTACCGCGGGTTGCTGTTCTGCGCGTCGCCGATCCACATGTCCTGCCACGCCTCGACCGCGACCGGCGCGTTCAGGGTGGACGAGCAGGACAACTGGTCGGCCCACGAGTTGCCGATGTTCTCCGCGGCGCCGTTCGTGAGGAGCGCCGCGCCGGTCAGGATCTCGACGAGCGCCGGCTCCCATGCGGTCTGAGTGAGCTCCAGCGTGAACCGCTTGAGCTTGTCGCGGCCCTTGTACGTCGCGGCGATGCAGTCGCACCCGCCGATCAGGGTCTTATCCTCGCCCTCCTCGATCTCCGGCGTGATGCTCAGCACCATAGGCCGGTCGGAGACGACGTGGTTGTTCGGAGCCGACGCGATCGCGCCGGTCGGCTCGACGAGCCGCGTGAGACGGATGCGGCAGATGTGGATGGGAGTCGGGCAGAGGTTCGGCACAGGAGGCTGCTCCTACGAGAGGCTGACGCGGACGGCTGCACGGAGGGACGAATCCCACGTCACGGCGTAGAGCCGCTGCGCGCTGATGATTCGAGTGTTATTGCTGCGGTTGACGCTCTCGGCGTCGTCCGCTCCGATGACGGTCGGGGTGAGCTCGCGGCGAGCCTGCATCAGGCCCGTCGCGATCGCGTACGCCTCCAGGCCGCTCACGGCCGTCATCCCCGCCGGGGCGGTTCCGGCGTAGCCGTAGCCCGGCACCACGATCGTGCCGAGCATCGTCTCCAGCCGGCCTGGCCGGGAGACGAGGGCATGGGACTGCGACCACTGCGAGACGACGCGCGGCGTGGCGTGGATCCTCCCGCGCCGCCCGCTCGTCGCGATCGCCTGTTCGAGCAGCGCGAGCGCGACGCCTGGCGCCGTCGCGGCCGACGCGTTCAGCGGCGTCGCACCCGCGTCGACGAGGGCGTGGCCGACGCTGTTGCCGCCGCTCCAGACCTGGTTCTCGACCTGGGCCGCCTCGACGCTCGTGAACGTCGTCAGGAGCCGGTCGCGCTCCTCGGCGAACGTCGCTCCGCGCGTCGTGCACTCATGCTGGAGGTAGACCATGACGGCGCCGAACTGGTCGACGTCCGCGAACGGGCTCGAAGTCAGGACGCCGGGCGACGTCGAGCAGGGATCGTACGTCCGGGCGGGGCCCTTGCCGTACGGCCTGATCTGGAGGCCGTTGCCCCACTCCGGGCCTGGCTCGTCGATCACTTCGATTGACGAGAGCAGCGTGATGAGCGGAGGGGACGGCGCGGGGCCGTCCACCGCGTATGGCGGGCCGTAGATTCCCATGCCGTCCCCTCTCTACTCAGCGAAGCCCGGGCTAGACGACCGGGCAGGTCGGCGTGGTCGTCCCGAAGACCGACCCGTTGCCGCAGACCGAGCTCGTGACCTTGAGCGACTCGACGCCGAGGAAGGCGACGTTCTCGAAGCCCTCCGCGAAGATCTGGAAGTCGTTGGTGGCGTTGAGGACGCTGTCGCGGACGAGGCCGAGGTCGAGCGTGCCGCCGTCGAGGTAGACGAACGACCCCTCCGGGAACATGTACCAGATCAGGCTCGTCGGGAACCCGAGCAGGGCGCCGGCCGACTGCGTCCCGAAGACCTGGGAGCCGGTCGTCTCGCCGTCGACGAACGTCGTCACGGCGATGTTCTTCTCCCGCAGGAGCGCGATCACGTCGCCGCTGTTGTGCTCCAGGCGGTCGAACTGGGCGCGCGCGAGGTCGACGTCGAGGAGGTCGACGGCCCACTCGGGCAGGAAGACGCGGATGGTGCGGTTCCGCCCCATCCGGTTCCGGCTCCGCATGCCCGCGGCGGCGGTGATGATCTGCCCCGCGAGCGTCGACGTCGCGCCGGCGACCTGCGACGCCGTGACGGCGGTGGAGGCGGCGGCGATGCCGTCGAGGAGCTTCGTCTCCGCGAGACGCGCGAAGGCGGCCTCGGTGAGGCTGACGAAGTTGTCGACCTGCTCCGGGAACGTCCGCGCGCCGAGGTTGCCGAACTTCAGGCAGCGGTAGACGATCGCGACGTCGACCTCCAGCTGGGCCGGGCACGGGATGGTCTGGCAGGTCTTCGTCGCGGTCGTGCCGCCCGTCGCGTCCTGCGCCGCCGTGAGGTAGCCGACGCCGGTCGTGACGGCCGAGAGGTTCGGCGGCGTCATGAAGCGGATGCCGCCGCGCTCGGCGTTGAACGACGGGAGGGCGTCGCGGACGGGCCGCATCGCCTGAGCGAGGATGTCGAGGTCGTAGTACGGCGTGACGGGGGCGCAGAGGCCGCCGGACGCGACGAGGGCGTCCTCGCCGATGACCGCCTCGACCTGCTCCCAGTTGCGCTTCGGGTCGTCGCCGAGGATGCGCTCCGACGGGTACGCTGCGCGGATCGACGCGACGACGACGTCCTCGGAGACGCCTTCGGGGATGGCGCTGAACGAGCGGCGCTTCCGGGCGAGGGCGTCGACGACGCCGCGCCGGTCGACGCGCGCGCCGAGCGCGTGCCCGGCGCCCTCCGCGACGATCGCGATGTGGCCGCGCGGCGTCTCGCCGGCGGTCGGCTCGGCTGCGGCGGGGCGGGCCGGGAGGGCGAAGCGGGCGCTGCGGCGCTCCGCCTCGGGTGCTGCGGCGGCGGCGAGCGCCGGCTCCGCGGCCGTCTCGTCCGCGACGACCTCGGACTCGGCGACGGCGTCGTCGGAGGCGTCGTCGGCGGCGGGCTCGTCGGCGGTGCCGGCGGCGCGTGCGGCGAGCTCGGCGATGCGAGCGGCGGCGGCCTCGACCTCGGCTGCGCGCTCCGCGACGATGCTGCGGGCGGCCTCGATCTGCTCGACGGCGGCCTCGGTCGCGGCGAGGACGTCGGCGGCGGTCGCGTCGCCCGTGTCGATCGTGCCGGCGGCGACGCCGGCGACGGCGGCCTGCGCCTCGTCGATCAGGGCGGCGAGCTCGTCGTCGGAGAGGGTCGAGAGGTCGTCCGGGAAGACGGGGTAGATGTCCACGGCGGGGCTCCGATTCCAGGGTTGGAGAGACGGTTCGTCTTGCGTGTCTCGTCGGCCTGGAAGAACCTCTGCGTGTCCTTCGCGCCCCTCGTCGCCCGCTTTGGGGCGTCTCGGTGCCTTCGTGGGGCGGGACGATAGCAGGGCGCGGCGGCGAGTCGCAAACCCCCAATCCGTCTACCCCCCGACTCGAGGGGCGCGGAGCGACACGCGCCGCCTCGATCCTCGACCTCTCTGCGCGCCTCGACTGGGCGACGCAGTAGCGCGTTCGGTCGGCACCGCTCATCGCCGACCCGACCAGCATCGGGCCTCCCCCGGCCGGCCGCGGCCGCGGGAGGCCCGATCTGCTGCCCGAGGAGGAGCGGCTAGAAGCCTACCCTACGCAGACGAGGCCGACCCGAACGGGTCGGCCTCGTCGCGGTCGGTAGCCAGGGTGCAGGCGACAGTCTAGACCGCGCGAGTACGGTTCGGCGACTCGAACGGGACGGACACCCCTTCGGTCGCGGGCGTGCAGTTCGTCGCCCAGATTCGGAGCGTGCAGAACGCCGGATGGGCGTCGACCGAAGACGCGACGCTCGTCGAATAGAGCTCGACGGTCAGGCTCGCCATGATGGCGCCGGCCGCGACCGCGCCGACCCAGTCGTAAGGCACCTCGACGAGGACGCCGTACCTCGACGCGACGGGGACGGCGGCTCCGATCCCGCGGACGAAACCGACGATGCCGGCCGCCGCCTCGCGTCCGTTCTTCGCGCCGGGAACCGCCGGATGCGCATGGAACGGCCACGCGTCGTGGTCGTTCAGATTGAAAGGCACGGGTGCCTCCTCTCGATCGAGGCTCGCCGGAGCGGGCCTGCCTTCGAGACGAACCGCCGGAGCGGCTAGCCTCGCCTACGCCTAGAAGTCTACGCCCCACGGCACGGCGCGCCAGGAGTAGTCGCCGATCCAGCACGTCGCCCACCGCTGCCGCCCATCCCGATGCCCGAGGAACGTCGACGGCGCGTCCTCGTCGTGCTGAACGAGGTTCGGCACCGTCGCCCACGCCACGACGCTCGACTGCCGCGCCCAGTCGCCGAGGACGCCGTCGTCCGCCTGCGGTCGCGCCGCGTCCGGGAGCGCCGTACCCGCGAGCGCCGCCGCGACGAGCTCGCGCGGCCAGATCGTCGCGACCGTCGGGAGGAACGCCTCGCCGAGGACGGGCGCCCAGCCGGCGCCGCGCGCCGCCGCGTCCCGGATCCTGTGGCTCGTCTGCACCGCGAGGTCGTTCACGAACAGGCAGACGAGGTCGTCGGGTCGCCACCTCGCGGCGTGATGCGCCGCGTCGAGGAGCCGCGCGCACGGCAGCGCGTCGTCCTGTAGGACGAGATGGTGCGTCGCTCGCGGCGTCGCGGCGGCGCGTTCGAGCGCGACGCGGTACGTCCGCCACGGGTTCGGCGGGCCGCCGGGGGCGGGGTCGAAGACGAGGCGCGTCGCGCGGACGCGCTTCGCGGCCGAGTCGGAGAGGAGTTCGAGGAGGCGGGCCGGAAGGTCGGGCCTCGACGGGTGATGCGTGATCCACGTCGCGAGCTCGACGCTCGACGCGGAGGCGGGGGAGGGGAGAAGCACGCCGACGAGTGTAGCGCCCCCTATACCGCGCGAGGAGGCGTCCACACCCGCCGGCTCGGGGGTGTGGACGCCTCGACGCGTCAATTCGGCCGGTTCGGCGATTCGGCTCGTGGGACGCGGACGCTGCGGTGGCGCGGGATCCGGTAGCCGCCGCCGGCGACGCGGAGCGCCGTCCCGACGTAGAGGCGCTGCCCGCAGCGGGGGCAGTACGTCGTCCGGTCGGCCCGCATAGGGGTCCGGGTGATTCGGCCGCTGGCGGCGCACGCGTTCATCGTCGCCTCCTCTTCCGATCGCAGGCTGACGTGTAGACATGCTACATACCCGCGCGGCCGCGTATGGACAGATTGCTAGGCCGCGTAAACGGCGTTTAACGCACTATCCGTTGCGGCGTAACGAATCTAACGCGTTAGCCGCTCCGGGTCTCGGATCGGCGTCGAGAGGGTCCTCGCGCGCGCGCGCGTAGAGGCTAACGCGCCTAACACTTCCGAGCCGTCGTACGGCTGATCGACCCCGCGCGTCGAGCGGCGGAGCTCGACGGCGAACGCGACGACGCCGAACCCGATGGCGGCGAAGTAGACGACGTCGCTCCGAAGGACGCCGGTCACGTACGCGGCGACGACGGCGACGATGACGACGCTCGCGATGCGCGTCATCAGAACGGCGGGGAGAGGTCGGAGACGAGGCCCGCGCGTTGCGCAGCGCGCGCCGCGGCGGTGAGCGCCGCTTCTGCTGCGTCGAGCGCGACGCGAGCGCGGTCGAGGTAGCGGTCACGGATCCCGGGCGTTTCGCCGTCCCAGTCGTTTGGGCCGTAGCCGTCGAGTTCGTAGAGGGCGCGCGCAGCCGCCTCGATCGGGCCGGTCACGATGCCTCCGCTTCGTCGAGGAGGGCGGCGCGGCGCGCCGTCACGTCGGCGACGGCGCGCGCGTTGACGGCGTCGACCTCGTCGATCGCGGCGCCGAGGTCGCGGTAGATCGCGCGGAGGAGGCTTCGCGCCGAGTCGTCGGCGTTGTACCACATCGACGCGGCGATCAGGCTCGCGGCTTCGCGGATCGCGAAGTTCCGCTCGCCGTGCCGGACGGGGTCCGGCGCGGCGTGGGCGTTCGCGATGATCTCGACGCTCCTCGCGACGGCGTCGCTCGTCATCGCGTCGCCTCCGCTTCGGCGAGCCACCGCTCCATCGTCGCGAGGGGGATCGAGCCGGCGAGGCGCATCGCGGAGGCGGGGACGCCGAGCTCGGTCGCGCGGAGCGCGACGTCGCGGACGTCGTCCTCGGCGGCGGCCCAGGCGAAGTAGCGGCGCGGGACGGCGCCCGTTCCGGGCGCGGCCGCGACGAGGGCGGCGCGCGCGGCGCGGGCGCGGCGGCGGGCGGCGCGGACGGCGACGGCGGAGCGGAGGAGGGTGATGGCGTTCACGGGGGGTCGGCTCCTAGCGGGGGTTGTCGAGGAGGACGAGGCGCCAGGTGCGGCGGAGGTCGGCGCTGCTCGTCGCGGCGCGGGAGGCGCCGAGGACGAGGCGGCGCGCCTCGTCCTCGGCGCCCGTCGAGAGGAGGATCGAGGCGCCGCGGCCGAGGTCGGCGACGCGGAGCGTCTCGGCGGTCGTCGGGTAGGCGAGCGTCTCGGCGAGCGCCGCGCGGATCGAGTCGGAGAGGGTGCGGGTCATCGTCGGGGCTCCCGGTCAGTCGACGTAGTCGAGGGCGGCGGTGTCGAGCTCGGCGAGGAGGGCGAGGGCCTCGTCGCGAGTGATCTCGTCGCGGTCGGCGGCGTCGATCGTCTCGGCGGTCTCGGTGACGATGCGGCTGGCGGTGCGGTCGCTGCTCATGGACGTATCTTCCCGCAAACCACCACCGTTGTCAAGGGGGGGATACATTTTTAGTAGACCCCTTGACAGGCGGTTTGGGGGTAGGTAACGTTAGGGCATGAGCCAGCCGATCAGCCGCTACGTCAACACCCCGAACCACGGCATCGAGTGGGACGCCGGGCGCCTCCTCGCCGACATCATCCGCGCCGCGACGTACCAGTACGGCCCCGACGCCGAGCCGCACATCCCCTCGATGCTGCTCGACACGACCGCCGACACGCTTCGCCTGATGGTCAAGGACAGCCTCATCGAGCGCCTCGACGTGACCTTCATCGCCGCCGCCGCGAAGATGCTCGCCGACGCCGCGAAGATGGCCGGCGACGACCTCGACGAGGCCGCATACGACCCCCCGACGCACTAGCCCCGGAGACGCCGAACCCCGCCCCTCGGGGCGGGGTTCGGACGCTGCGCCCCAGTCCCGTAGGGCGCGCGAAGCGTACCTCGCGTCGCCTACCCGACGCGAGCCGCGAGGCGATCGAGGACGCCGCTCCGCCGAAGCAGGTCGACCGGCACCTCGACCGTCTCCCGCGACGCGCGGAACGACGCGACAAGCGACGCGACGCCGCCCGCCGCGACGAGCGCGCGCGGCACCGGGAAGCCGGGGACGTTCACCGCGAGCGCGCCGACGAGTTCGAGCGACCCGTTCACGGTGCGCCAGTCGCCGCTGATCGCCGACGCGCGGAGGCGCCGCACCGTCTCCGCCGGGACGTCCGGGCGGACCGCGCCGGCGATCCAGATGCCGTACTCGTCCTCGCCCGCCGCGACGTCCGCGACCGCCGTGCACGTGTCGTCGTAGTGGCGCGTCGCGTCGACCCTCGCGAGCTTCACGTCGGCGTGCGGCCCGTCGAGCGTCACCTTCCCGACCGCGACGCGCCCCCCCTCCGCCGTCGCGACCTCGCCGAGCCGGAAGTACGCGTAGCCGCTCTTCGACCGCGGCGCCGTTCGACAGCCCGGGAGCGCGATGTGGCACGTCCCCCACGTCGCGAGGTGCCCGAAGACGCGGCCGTCGTCCGTCACCGTCAGCGGCGTCGCCTCCCCGAGGCGCGGATCGTCGAACCACGCCGCCGGCGGCAGGAGCGGAGCCAGGCCCGCTGCGCTCGCCGACAGCGACGCCGGCGACGCGACGCCGCCCCACCCGACGACGCCGCTCTCAGCGTCCTGCACCGTCGTCCACGACACGCTGAGCCCGGCGAAGTCGGCGAACGACTGCGCCGCCGCGTGAAGGGCGTCCGCGAGGCGCGACGCCTCGTCACACCCCGAGCAGCCGTACTCGGCCGCTCCGCCGTCGACGCGGACGAGAAGCGACGCCGCATGCTCCCCCTCCGCGGGCGTCGCGCCGACGACGCGGAGCCGCGCCTCGGCGAACGCCGGGAACGGCGTCAGGGTCGCGCCGAGGAGTTCGCCGCGCGTCACGACGAAGACGCCCTCCGGGCCGAGGAGCAGGTCGAGCATGTCCTCGTCGTCGTCCGCCTCGGCGTCGTCGTCCGTCTCGACGGGCTCGATCACGTACTCGTGCACCGCCATGTCGATCGAGACGCCGCGGAGCACCTCGGACTCGACGAGCGCCGCGACTTCGAGGCCGAACTCGCCGGCGAAGACGCCGCGCGCCGTGATCGTCGTCCCGTCCCGCTCGATCGAGTCGATCCGTCCCGCGACGCGCGCGCCGTCGTGCCCGGGCTGCGTCTCGACCTGCGCCATCAGCGTCAGCGGCAGCGTCCGCCACTCGAGCGCGCCCGGCGCGATCCGCCGCGCGTCGCTCGTCTCGACGCCCTCGAACGCGAGCTCGCCTTCCCACGCGACCTCGCCGCCCTCGCCCGCCGCGACGAGCGACGTGAACCTGATCCGGAGCTTCATCGCGACCCTCTCTCCCCTACTCGACCCAGCCGATGGTACATCGACAGTTGACTACCTCGGCCGCCGGCCCGAACGGGTCGTGCGGCGAATCGAGCCGCGCCCCGCCGACGAGGAACGGCTCTCCGACCCTCACGACCTGGCCGTTCGCGGCGCGGTGCGTCGCCCGCGTACGCGAGTCGTTCGCGGCGATCCACAGCTTCGACGCGAACAGCGCCGACTCGCCCGCCCGCACCGCGGCGTAGTTCCCGGAGCGGACGACGGCGAGGCTCGCGAGGTTCGAGACGGCGTTGATCTCCGTCCGCGCGATCAGCGCCGCCCGCGCGCGCGACAACCCCTCCGCCGCTCGGAGCGCGGCGGCGGCGTCGCGTACCGACGCGCCGTCGAGGAACGCCGCTTCGAGCACCGCCATGATCCTTGCGCGCTCCGCCTCCGTGACGTACGCGATCCGCGTCCCGAGGTTCGCGACGGCGGCGGCCGCCATCGGCGAGACGATCGTCCAGGAGACGTCGAGCGCGACGCCGTAGCGGCGCGCCTCCGCGAGGAGCGCCGCCGCCTCCGCGTCGCCCAGCCTGAGCGCGGCGTCGGCGGCGTCCTGCTCCGTAGCGGCGTCGCTCGCGCGGATCGGGTCGGCCGCGCCGACGAGGACGCTCGACGCTTCGACGCGGCTCCTCGCCGCCGCCCACATGCCGCGGAGCGCGGCGGCGATCGCGCGCTCCGTCCGCGCGTAGCCGGGCCGCTCCTCGGAGGCTCGGCGGAACGCGGCGCGGCGCTCCGCTACGGACGGAGCAGCGTCCCGCCGACCTGGCACAGCCCCACCACCTCGGGAGGCAACTCGGCGGGCCGCTCGACGAGGAGGGTGTCCGCCGCGAACCGCTCCGCCGCCGCGACGAGAAGCCTCGCCGTCGTCGTCTCGACGCCCCACGCCGCGAGGCGCGCCTCGACCATCCGCCCCGCCCCCGCGACGAGCGCGTCCGGGTCGCCGAACGCGTCGACGCTCCACATCGCGGACTGGGCGAGGAGGCGCGGGACGTCCGCCGGCGCGGCGCCGGCGACGCACGCCGGCGGCGACGCGCGCCACGTCTTCGCGGCGCGCGAGAGGACGCGCTGCCCCGCGACGAGCCTGGCGCGGTCGACGACGAGGTCGGCCGCCGCTTCGAGCTTCGCCGCGAGACCACTCGCCGCCGGTGGGGCGGCGTCGACGTCGCCCGGCTCGTCCGGATCCGCCTCCGCGTCGTCGTCCGGCATCTCGGGGTCGGCCGGGTCGTCGTCGCCGTCCTCCGCGTCCGGCGCCTCCTCGACCTCTTCGACCTCGCCCGTCGCGAGGAGCGTCGCGTCGCCCGTATCGAGCGCGATCCGCCGGACGAGCTCGTCATCGCTCGGCGCGTCGACCTCGTCGAACCCGCCGGCGCGGCGAAGCGCCTCCGCGCTGATCGCGTACCGGTCGAACGCCTCTCGCGCGTCCGCCGTCTGATCGGTCGGGAGCACCGCCGCGGACGCGTCGTACCAGACGACGTACTCGTCGAAGTCGGCGACGCCCGCCGCCCGAGCGGCCGGGCGAAGGTAGAGGCTCGTGAACTCCTCGCACATCTGTCGGCAGACCGGCTCGACGTGCGTCTGCCACTCCTTCTCCGAGATCAGCCACGAACCCCAGTGGTTGACGTCCGCCGTCCCGAGGAGCACCTCCGGCGGGAGGTCGAGGCCCGTCGCGATCCGGCGAAGCGCCTCGTCGCGTAGGTCCTTCTCTTCGTACGCCGACTGGGGCCGAAGGTCGATGTGGCGGAAGTGCTCGATCATGTCGCTCGGGACGCGCACCGTGATCGGGACGGTCGCGCTCGCCGCGCCAGGCTCGGTGATCGGCGCCATCATCGCGTCGACGAGCAGGCGCATGAACGGGTCGGCGTCCGGGTCGTCGTCCGGGTCGACGACGGCCGGAGCGAGCGACGCCTCGTCGGGGTAGAGCAGGAGGCCGGCGCCGGCGGCGCGGCTCGTCGCGCGACTCCGCACCGCGAGGCTGAGGAGACGGAACTCGTCGGCGTCGTCGAGGACGGCGCGCATCGGCGCGTCCGCGAGGCCGCTCTTCCGCGGGTGCGGATTCCAGAGGCGGTAGACGACCGCCTCGTCGCCGCCGAGCGAGGAGGGCGGGTCGGCGCTGACGTCTCGATACTCGACCTTCCGGAGTCCGTTATCGCGAACGACCTTCCCGTCCTTCACCGCGACCTCGGCGACGCTGACGACCTCCCACACCTCGCGCTGCGCCGCCTCGTCGAACGTGACGAGGAGGTAGCACTCGCCGCAGAGGAACCGGAGCTTCCCGTACTGCGACTGGAGGAGGCTCCGGCCGCCGTCGCCGGGGCCGGCGATCCGGTCGAGGAGCGCCGCGACGACCGGCGGAGCGTCGGAGAGGTCGCCTGTCGCGGCGTCGCGTCGCTTCACGACGAGTTCGACCTTCGAGAGCGGCTTCGCGTAGAACTGCGCGGCGTACCAGATCGGGCCGCAGTCGTCGTACCGATCCATCGCGCGAACCTGCCACGTCGGGCGATAAGCGCGGCTCTGCGAGCCGTCGCGACTCGCCGAGGAGGAGACGACGGCGGCGCTCGCCGCGACGGGGCTACGGCGCCGGCCGGGCCTCCAGGTCGGCACCTACGCCTCCACGCCCGCCGCGGCGGGCTCGGGCGCGGCGGCCGCCGGGTCGGGCTGCGGCGCCTGGTCGGGGCCGCCCCAGTAGTACGCCGACGCGTCGACCGGGACGAGGGCGCCGCGCGCCGCGGCCGCTGCCTGCGCCTCCGGGGTCGCCGGTGTCCATCGCGATCCGCCGCAGTTGCATCCCACCGCGCCGCCCCCCTATGCGTCGAGGTTCTTCGCGACGACCCCGACGACCGCGCTGATCGCGAGTGGGGTCATCACGATCAGCGTAGCATCGGGCCAGAGCTTGAACGCGGCGTACGCGGCGGCGCTGATCCAGAACCCGACGCACCACGCGCAGTGCACGAACCCCGCGGCCGACCACCGCCACGGCGCGACGCTCGGCCTCGTCTGCTTCCCCGCGTCGTCGATGTGGAGGAGGCGGCGCCGGGCGGGGGCGGTGATCGTGTCCCATCCGACGAGGCGGGTGAGGCGGAACGATCCGAGCGCGACGAGGACGAACGCGAGAGGGGTCACTCCTCGCAGGGTACACCGGGAACGCGAGAGGGCGCCGCCCCGCGCTTCGGGACGGCGCCCTCTCGTTCGGGCAAAACCAGCGGCACGGCGGCCGCTGGTGGGTTGGTCACGGAGCGTACCGCGTCTAATAGAGGTCGTCGAGGAACCGCTTCGGCTCGTCGCCCTCGAGGAGCCACGCGACTCCGAAGACGAACGCGACGACGCCGACGACGGCGCCGGCCGCGAAGACCGCGACGCACCTCACCGCGCCTCCTCCAGCGCGAACGCGATCACGGTCGCGGCGTCCTGCCGCTCCTCGGCCGTCGTCGGCACGTCGACGCTGCCGAGGACGTTGCGGAGCGCCGCCGCCTCGTGGTCGTCGAGGTCGAACGTGTTGCCGATCGTCTCGACGATGTACGCGACGCGCTCGTCGTGCGTCATCCCCTCGACGCGGCTCACGGCTCGACCTCGCGGAGCCTCGCGGCGAGCGCGACGACGGCGGCGACCATCGAGTCGCCGCCTGTGATCGCGTGGTCGGTCATCGAGCAGTAGCCGGAGCGGAGGCCGACGTCGGGCTCTCCCGCGTCCCACTCGACGTTGAAGCCCGCCTCGGGGCGGTGCTTCTGGATCGTCTCGACGGCGTCGAGCAGCGCGAGCGCCGTCGAGACGCGTGCGAGCGTGGCGTCGGTCGGGATTCCGAGCGCGGTCAGCGCCGTGTCGACGATCTCGCGGTGAACCCGCTTCGTCGGCTCGCTCTCGTCGTCCCACTTCCTCCCGCGAGCGTACGGCGGAGTCCCGTACCGGTAGACAGCAGCCGCTGCTGCTTCGCGCGCGAGAACGTCGCTCATCGCGGCGCTCCGCAGAGCGGCGTCGAGTACGCGAGCCACCGCGGCGGGAGGCAGACCGGGAGGTCGCGCCGCCACACCACCCGGACGGGGTAGACGCCCTGTTCCGGGTCGAGGCCCATCCGGCGGATCGCCGGCTTCGACGCGTCGACGCTCCGCCCCGCGACGAACGGTCCCGAGTCGACGCGGACGAACACGAAGCGGCGCCCGTCCGAGAGCTCGATGCTGACGCGCGCGCCACACGGGATGCCGAGGCGGGGATGGGTCGCGACGACGCGCGCCCCCTTCGGCATCGCGGCGCGGCCACAGGCGACGGGGAGGCCCACGTCGTCGTACCACGACATGAGCGTCGCGACGCGTGCGGCGTCGGGCGGCGGCGCGTCGGCGCCGCGCGCCGACTGGGCGACGGCGAGGACGATCAGCGTCGCCGCGGCGAGGGCGGCGCCGATCTTCGCGCGGCGCCGCTCGCGATCGTACCGATCCACGCTACCTCCCCTTCCCGTTCGTGCTCGGCGGCGGGCCGGGCGGGAGGTTCGCCGCACGGAGGATCGTCGGCGCGCCGTCGACCTTCCGGACGAGGCTGTCCCAGTCGGCGCGCGGCACGACGACGACGAGCATCGACCCCGGCACGGGCGCCCCGCCGGGGCCGACGCCGACGATGTCGTGGAAGTGGAGCTCGACGTACCCGTCGGGGGTCGTCGCTCCGCCGTAGCCGAGCGACTGCTCCCGGCTGTCGAGCGTGTACCTCAGCACACCGCTCCTCCCTTCTCCCCGTTCGGGGGGATCGTGACGATGAAGCGGAGGCCGGCGCGCTCCATCGCGGCGACGGCCTCGTCTGCGACGGCGAGCCAGTAGTCCTGGTCGGCGTCGCGGCAGACGGCGAAGTCGACGGCGGCGAGCTGGTCGGCGAGGACGATCGCGAGGTGGCGCTGCGCGATCGCGCGCGCCAGGCTCACGACGCCGCCGCCTCGATCGCCTCGGCGACCTTTAGGATCGCCTCGGCCCGCGCGACGCTGCTCGCGTTGAACCACTCGACCTTCCCAGCGTCGTCGACGCGCTCGGCGTGGGCCTTGTGCTGGAGCACCTGGACGCCCTCAACGCGGAGACCGACGTCGATCGCGTCCGTCCAGACGCTCCACCCGTCGAGGACGAGGCGGCGGTACGCCGCGAGGGCCTCGTCGGCCTCGTCGCCGCGATCCGTCGCGACGAGGTACGCCGTCAGCCACGCCTCGACGACGCACTCCGCCGACCCCGACCGGTGCTGAACGCCGGGAGCGGAGACGCCCGTTACGACGACCACCTCCGGGCAGTGGTCGCCGACGGCGTAGTCGTCGGCGTAGACCACCCACGCGGCGCCGTCCTCTTCGCGATCGAGGAGACGACCGACGCGGAACCCGATCACGACGCGCGCTCCGCCGCGATCGCCGCCGCGGCCGCCTCCGCCGACTTGGCGAGGCGTCGGTACGCCGCGCCGGCCATCGCCGCCGCGCGCGCCTCCTCCGCCGACGAGACGCCCTTCGGCGTCGCGGTCTCCGACGCGCCGCCCGGGTACGCCATCATCGCGACGACCCACGCCAGACCGGAGCGGAGCGTCACCTGGTGCGTCGTGACGTGGACGCGCGGGCGGAGCTCCGACTCGCGGCGCCGCGCCTCCATCTGCTTCACGAACGCGGGCGACGCCGGCTTCGACGTCGTCCCGTGCGACGCGACGTTGATGCTCATCTCTCGACACTCTCCCTCTTCTAGTGGTAGAGCTCGCGCGCCGAGTCGGCGGCGAAGCTGTGCTGAGCGGTACCGCGCCGCGCGACGCGCCGCGCGACGTACGGCGCGTCGGTCACGCGGATGGTCGGGGCGTCGGCGCCGCTCGGCTCGCGGCCGAAGTAGTACGCCTCGACCCAGGCGAGGCGCGTCGCGTCGACGACGGGCTCGACGACGCCCTCGAAGTACCCGGCGACGCTGACGCTGACGATTTCGCCGTAGACGTCGACGAGCCACGCCGCGGAGTCGCCGCGCTCGACGAGGACGGCGTCGCCGCGGCGGAGCGCCGCGATCGCGCGATCGATACTGACGGTCGTCACGACGACGCCTCCGCGCACGGCGAGACCGCGGGGTTCGCGTCGAGATCGGCGAGGATGCGCCCGAGGTCGCGGCGGAGCGCCCAGAGGGCGTTCGCGGACTTCGCCTCGTCGTACGCCGCCCCGAGGCGCCCGAGGACGCCCGACCCGAGCGGCGCGCCGTCGCCCTCCGCGATCTTGATCGTCTCCGCCGCGACGCGAGCCGCGTCGAACGCGCGGAGCCGAGCGACCTTCTCCTCGGCGGCGGCGCGGCGGATCGCCTTCTCGATCGCGCCGCGCGACGACTCCGAGATCGGGTAGCCGACGTCGCGCATCGTGACGATGACGCTTCCGAGGTAGAGGTCCTCGTCGTTACTGATGATCGGTGCGATGCTCATACCAAAACCTTACCGCCCCCCTAACCTAGTGTCAAGGGGGCGCTACAGTCGAGTTTATCGGGAGTCCGCCGCGAAGAGGTCGACGGCCGCGAGGACGCCACGCGTCGGCGTATCGCCATCCACGACGACGCCACGCGCGAGCGAGCTCCGCCACGTCTCGTTATCGACGCTCGGCGACACCTCGACGCTAACCGCCGTCGAGTCCTCGTCCTCAGCGCGGACGAGGCGTGCGCGCAGGACGACGTCGCGCCCCTCGCGCGACCACGCGAGGACAGCGCGACCCGCTTCGAGGTCGCCGAGCGTCTCCGCGCGCGGATTGACCCCGAGCACCGCGACGATGTACGCGGTCAGCGTCTCGTCGCGGACGAGGTCGAGGATCACGTCGCGGACGAGGCGGTCGCGAAGCGGCTTCACGACTCGTCCTCGCGCGGCGAGCGCCGAACCGCGACGGCCGCGGCGAGCTTCGCGAACTCGACGCGAACCTCCTCCGCGACGTCGTCCGGGATCGGGACGGCGCTCAACGCGATGCCGGAGAAGTACGAACGCGGCTCGTCGCGCGAGTACCGACACGCCGCCGCGGCGCGCCACTTGTGGCGCCGCGACGCGCGATCCTCCGTCGCGTAGTAGTCGACGACGAACCGCCACGCGTGCGAGTGGAACCGGAACCGCCAGACGGTACGCGTCTCGTCGGTCTCGTCGCGGACGACCTCGATCATGCTCGGTGCGATGCTCATACCCCAAATGTATCGACCCCTATACGCCGTGTCAAGGGGGCGCTACCAAAGTCGTGTCGGGTCGCTCGGCGACGCCACCATCAGCCGCGCCCACGCCGCCGGATCGTCCAACACGACCCCCGGCCACGCCGCCGCATCCACGCCGACCCACTCCGCATCGCGCCACCCACCCCGCCCGAACAGATCGAGGCCATCCGCGAGACGCGCCTCGACGACACCAGGCCCGACGAACTCGTCCCGCTCCAACTCGGGATGCGCCGCCTCCCGCACCTTGTACCGAATCGCGTCCGCCCCGCCCAAGTAGGAGAGGTGCCACCCGAACGCGCTCATCAAGTCGCCCGGGAACTCGCCACGCGCCGCCTGCTGCGACCACTGCGCCGACGGGTCGAGCACCGCACACGCCGACCGCCGAACCCCCTCCAATCCGCCGGCGCGGTCGACGCGGTCGGCGCGGAAGACGCGCAAAATCACGGGCACCGCGACGCGCCACCGCCAATTCAACGCCCCGACGTGAAGCGGGATCGCCGGCTGGACGAGCGCCGACACGTCGCCGCGGACGTACCACTCCAGCAGGCGCCGGCTCGGGACCTCGTCGACGTCCGAGAGCGCGACGACGTCCGTCGCTTCGAGCCACCCCGGCAGCGCCTCGCCGAGCATGAACCGCTGGTAGTTCTCGCTACGCCACCGCTCCCGATCCCCGAACCCCTGATACACGTCCTGGAACGACGCCGGCGGCTCCTCGACGAGCTCGACGACGACGACGTCGCCGAGACTCGTCGAGACCTCGACGCGACGCCACCCGTTCCCATCCCACGTCACACTCGGCGCGACCTTCTCCCCGGCCGGCAACGCGTCGAAGACGGCTTCGAGACACCCGAACGGCTTCGGCGACCCCGCGTACGTCCACGCCGCCTCGCAGAAGACATGCGCGTCGACGACGCCGACAAGCTCGCGCAACCTGATCGCGACGACGTCCGCCTCGTTGAAGTACGGCGCCGCCGCGACGACCCTATCCGGCCTACCCATTCCGACTCCTCCCCCTCGGGATCCTGAACCCATGCGTAGCCTCGTGACACGGCCGGCAGATCGCGACGACCACGAACCACGGATCGAGCCCGATCAGCCAGTACGTCCGATGATGCACATCGAGTGGAGCCGCTACGCCGCAGCGGCGCCGCGAACAGCGCCCACCCGCCCGCCGGATCGCACGCACACGAGCCCGGCGCCACGACTCCGAGTCCATGTACGCGGCGTAGACGCCCCACCACGCGGCGCCGCGGCCGCGCCGCCCGCCCAGCGGGCGGAGGGCGCGGCCAGCGACCCACGCCGCGCCGAACGCCGCCCACCACGCGACGCGGACGGCGCCGCGCCCGGCGGCGCGCGCGATGACGCGGAGCGTCATCGTCGCGCCGCCCAGCGCGCGCACCGCTCCGGCCACTCGCGCCAGGCGGCGGCGCGGCGGCGGCGCCAGGCGGCGCGGCGCTCGCCGGGGCGGCGCGGCATCCACGGCCCGACGCGGCCGGCCGCTCCGACGCCGCAGGCGTCGAGGCGGCCGGCGCGGGGAGGCCGAGCGGCGCGTCGTCGACGCTGATGACGTCGACGTCGATCACGACGTCGTCGTCTCCATCGCGTGTGCGCGCGTCCGCGCGTACGTCCGCGCGACGCGCGCGCGCCTCGCCCCCCTCCGGGGGGTGCTCGGCGCGCGAAGCGGCGCTCCGGTCGGGCGCTTCGGCCGCGAGCGTCCGCGGGTCGACGAGGTACGTCCTGCCGAACGTGACGCCGTGGGTGACGACGACGAACCGGCCGGCCGTCCGGCGCCGCCCCTCCGGCGACGACTCCGGCTTCGGGAGGTCGTCGACGGCGTACATCGCGGCGTCGTCGCCGATGGCGCTCGCCGCCATCTGCCGCGTGCCGCACTTGAACGCCATGCGGTTCTCCGCGAGCGCCGACAGGGCGCTCGGGACGGCGTCGCCGGTCGGCTTCTGCGACGCGAGGATCACGCTGACGTTCACGGCGAGGCCGCGCATCATCACGTCGCGGAGGACGTCGAGGAACCGCTTCGCTTCCTTCCCCTGCGCCGCGTACGCGCCGACCTCGTCGACGACGACGAGGACGGGCGGGTAGGCGGCGTAGTCGCCGGCGGCGTTCTCGCGACGCTCCTCTTCGAGGCGCGCGAAGCGCGCGGCGACCATCCGCTGAACGCGGACGATGCCGTCGAGGCCGATGCCGTTGCCGTCGTGGAAGTACGCGGCGTGGCGGCGCCACGCGCCGAGCTCGGCGCCGCCCTTCCCGTCCCAGAGGTAGAGGGCGGCGTCGGGGTTCGCGGCGAAGTCGGCGATCTGGCCGTGGAGGCTCGCGCTCTTCCCGCTCCGGCTCGCGCCGGCGAGGATGCCGTGCGCGGCGCCGTAGTCGAACGTGACTTCGCGGCCGTCTTCGTCGACGCCGAGGTACGCGATGGGGCGCCACGCGCCGGCGCGGCGTGGCGGGCGCGGGATCGGGGTGGAGAGGGTGTCGAAGCGGCGGACGCGGATCACGGCCTGCCGGGCGGTGTCGCCGACGCTGACGACGCATCCGACGGCGTCGAGGGCGCTCGCGATCGCGTCGCGGTCGAGCGTCGACGCGTGGACGCCGCGGGGGAGGAGGACGACGAGGACTTCGCCGCTCGGCGTCGCGTTCGCCGCGACGACGCGACCGAGGGGCTTGCCGGCTTCGGCGCGTTCGGCGAGCTTCTTCGACGCGACGGGCGCGGCGAGGCGCCACGCGGAGGCTGCGCGCGTCGCGACGCCGACCTGTCGCTGCGCGGCGGGGCCGTCCATGCGGCGCGCCTGCGCGGTCGCGGCGGCGGCGCGGCGCGTCGCGACGGCGGTGCGGGTCGCGAGGAGCGTCGAGTCGCGAGCGGCGGCGTACGTGTCGCTCGTCGACGCCCACCGCTGGGCGCGGTGGCGGAGGTAGGCGGCGTAGACGATCGTCGCGGCGACGAGGGGGAGCGTCCAGGAGCGGAGGGCGGCGCCGTGCGCCATCCAGGCGACGCCGACGACGAGGCCCGTAAACGCCACTGTCGTCCACGGCGCGCGCTTAGGGGGGCGGACGGTCGCCTTCACCGCCGCCGCCCAGGAGACGCGCACGGAGTGGCCGCGGCGGCGGCGCTGGCGACGCTCGCGTACCCGTCGACGTCTCGCCGCCCCGCGGCGAGGCGTCGGACGCGCGAGACGACGGTGCGGCACTCCTTCGAGCAGCAGACGGCGTCGCTGCGCTGCCGCGGGCTGATCGGGCCGCCACAGCCGAGGCAACGCCGCTCCGGCTTCGGCGCGGTCACCACTCCGCTCCGGGGTTCGCGAGGGCGCCGGCGAACGTGACAGCGATCGCGGCGACGCGGAGCGGCCACACGTCGGGGAGGCCGCCCTCGGCGGCGACGCTGACGAGCGCGGCTAGGCCGCCGAGAAACGCGACGAGGCCGGCGCGGCGGACGCTACGCATCGGGCGTCTCCTCGGCGGCGCCGAGCGCAGCGCGGGCGATCTGCCGCCAGT
>ERZ869925.663-NODE-663-length-21946-cov-5.872413_pt1 | contig 21946 bp, 31 predicted proteins | sample MGYA00579311_ERZ869925 | MGnify/ENA primary metagenome ERZ869925 (study PRJEB32216, sample SAMN09231817) | wastewater metagenome | place: USA: Maryland | collected 2016-07-30 | study: EMG produced TPA metagenomics assembly of the PRJNA472060 data set (Reclaimed...
AATAATTTATCTTGTTCTACTTGCAAATAATGTATGTTAATTGTAAGTTTTCGTAAATGGTCTTCATACTTACAGTCACCTATTTTTAACGTACTTCTTATATTACTTAGATAGTCAATCTTATTTTGCAAATCGTCAAAATATTCAATTCTCATTTTGTTGATTCTTTTATACTACTAAAAGTCTTTCAACTTTATTTTCAGTGTTCATAAAAACTCTGTATGCATCATCAAATTTTTTTCTTTTTTCTTTGAAGTAAATAGATAAATCAATACTACTTGTTTGGTTTCTATAAACTCTGAAATAACTATCAACTGTTGACCTGTCTTTGCTTAAAACAATTCCAATTTGTGCTATATTTAATCCGTAATCGCTTAATCTATTTACCATGCAAGCCATAAAGAAAATATTTTTAGATGCAATTTTGATACCATTTTTAAAACCTAATATTGCACAAACAGAATTTACTTCACTTTGGTAACGTTCCAAATCTGATTGTGAAACTTTTCCAAGTTCCTTTTTTCTATTTAAGCAATGAATAATCATTTTATCAATCTGTGAAATGCTAAGTTCATTTACTATGCTTAAATAAAGCGGATTCATGTCTGATTTAGGTTCGTCTCTCATATTAATTACAGCTTTGAAAGTTTGCAAGTAATAATATCAAAATTCCACCGATAATTAAACCACCTAATAGCTTTAAGTCAATCGGTTTTTTGTATTTTGGCTCACCTTTAAACTCAAGTCTTTTGCTCATTTCGTCGTAACCGCTATCGCAGTTAATGCACTCGCCTTTTTGGTTGTATCTGTTCTTTTTCATTGGTTTGATTTTATTTGGTTTACAATATCATTCCACAGTTCTATTTTCTCGATAGTAGGCAATAGCATAGGAACGCATTCTTTTGCTATTGTGAAATCCTTAATAGGACAAACGCTTAAATAGTGGTAATTCATAATTTGATTAAATTTTAATTGTTATAAAAATAGGTGCGGTGGCATGTAACAAAATAAACACATAGAACCCTATCGCCACCGCACAACACGTTTCACAACGTATTATAAAAACCCTCATTGTTTTTGTACGTCACTTTCTTGTAACTCGTTATCAATATCTGTTTTCTTTTTAAGGTAATCAACTAATATTTCATTTTTTACTCTATTTCGCACTTCAACTGTTTTAGAAGTAGGAAATTGCATTGTAACGTTTTTCAATGGCTCACCGTACTTTAATTTATTTTTTTTAGAACCTTTTTTTGCACCGTTGTACTTACGTTTGTCTTCTTTTTCTTGCATGTTATTTATTTGATTGAATAATTCTTGAACGTAATGCAACAATAGCACCTTTATAACCTCTTTCTTTACTATGTATTAAGTCGTAAGTAGGTGCATTTGTAAAGTGCATACTAATTTCTTTTCCATAGTGTGTAGTTGATACTTTCCATTGTCCGTAACCAGTATTTGAAAAGTTTAATTGATTGTTTGTGTTTTTCATTTTGTGAGAATTTTAAGTTGTTAATTATTGTAGTACAAAGATATACTACTTATTTCAATTGCGCAAGTGTTTTTGATTATTTATTTAATTTATTTTCATTATTTGATGTAAATCAACTATTTTAATACTTTTACTTAATTTATTTCGTTTTTTCATTGAAAATTACTATATTTGAGTATGAATTTTAGATATGCCTAAACATAAGTACATAAAAATACCTGAAAGGTTATATGAAAAGTAAAAAAGTTAAAATATCTGATATAAAGGCGAATCCAAATAATCCACGTTTGATTAAGGATGACAAGTTTGCTAAATTAGTGCAATCGGTTACTGAATTTCCTGAAATGTTAGAGATAAGACCTATTGTAGTAAATAGTGATATGGTTGTATTAGGTGGTAATATGCGCTTAAAGGCGTGTAAAGAGGCTAAAATTAAAGAATTAACGGTTATTGTAGCCGATAACCTTAATGAAGAACAACAGCGTGAATTTCTAATTAAAGACAATGTTTCAGGCGGTGAATGGGATTGGAATATATTAGCCAATGAGTGGGATGCGGAACAGTTAACAGAATGGGGCTTGGATATTCCTGATTTTGCACAAGAAGTATTAGAAGCCGAAGAAGATGATTTCAGCGGAACACCACCCAAAGAACCAATTACAGTATTAGGTGATTTATACGAGATTGGAGAGCATCGGTTGCTTTGTGGGGATAGTACTTGTTCCGACCAGGTCGCAAAGTTGATGAATGGAGATAAAGCTGATATGGTTTTTACTGACCCTCCTTATGGAGTTTCTTATGAAGGTGGTCATAATAAGAAAAAACGTAAAGGAATAGAAAATGACAATCTTCAAGGTCAAGACTTAACTGACTTGTTTTATGAATCACTAATGAACGCAGATTTATTCTCTAAAGATTATTCAGCTTTTTATATTTGGTATTCTACAAATAAATCAGTTGAAACTTTTGCATCTTTTAGTAGATTAAATTTATCAGTAAGAGCAGTCATTGCGTGGTATAAAGTCAAAAGTGGTTTAGGTTCTTTTATGAGCCAATACATTCCAAATTTTGAGCCTTGCATATATGCTTTTAAAAGTGGAAAAAGTCCACAATGGTTTGGTGCATCAGATGAGAAATCAGTATGGGAGTTAAAAAAGGATTCAAGAAATGAATACCACCCAACTCAAAAGCCAATTGAGCTTCCATCAAGGGCAATAGAAAATAGCAGTAAATTAAAAGATATTATTTACGATTGATTTCTCGGTTCAGGCTCAACAATGGTAGCTTCACACCAACTTAACCGCAAATGTTTTGGCATGGAATTAGACCCAAAATACTGCGATGTAATAGTAGCACGAATGATAAAGTTAGACTCCACTTTGGAAATAAAAAGAAACGGTATGAAGTTAAGTCAATCTGAATTAGATAAGTTTACACAAAATACATCTGAATAATGGCATACGATAAAAAAAAAATAATTGAACAAGCAAAGGAAATTATAGATAAAAATAAGTTGTTTTTTGTTGAAGATATAGTAAGTTTATTGCCAGTTGCAAAGCCTACATTTTATGATTTCTTTCCACCTGATTCTAACGAATTGAACACTATAAAGGAAATGTTAGATAAAAACCGTGTAGAAATTAAATCATCTATGCGTTCTAAATGGTATAAATCAGATGCACCTGCATTGCAGATAGCGTTAATGAAGATTATAAGCACAGATGAAGAGGCGCACCGTTTAAATGGGAGTAGACAAGAAATTGAATCAAAAGTAACACAGACAACAAAAATAGATTTATCGAATTACACAGATGAAGAACTTAGAATGCTTACTGAATTGCAACGTAAAGGCGGAATTAGCGAGGCGTAATCTTCTCGATTTTGTGCAATATATGAAGCCAAATTATGAAGCTAACTGGCATCATATTTTGTTGTGCCAGTATTTAGAAAAATTTGTAAATGGCGAAATCAACAGATTGATGGTTTTTATGCCTCCACAACATGGGAAATCAGAGCTTGTTAGTCGAAATCTGCCAGCATACATTTTAGGTAAAAATCCAAAAGCTAAGATAGTATTAGCGTCTTATTCTGCATATTTAAGTAGTTCTTTTAATAGGGAGTGCCAACGAACAATTGACAGTAACGCTTATAAAGAAGTTTTTCCTGAAACATATTTAAACACATCAAATGTAGTAACTGTTGCAGGTAATTGGTTAAGAAATAGTGAAATTTTTGAAACAGTAGGATATGGTGGTTTTTTAAAGTCAGTAGGTGTTGGCGGTTCTTTAACAGGAACTCCAGCAGACTTTGCAATTATTGACGACCCTGTAAAAGACAGTATAGAAGCTATGTCGCCTACATATCAATACAGGAATTGGAATTGGTATAACGATGTATTATACACACGTATTCACAATAACTCACGTATATTAATAACACAAACACGTTGGGATGTAAACGATTTATCTGGTAAGCTATTAAAACAAATGGAAAATGAAGCATCTGAACGTTGGGTAGTGCTATCGTTACCAGCAGTAAAAGTTGATAATAATACACATGAAGACCCTCGTTTATTAGGTGAGCCGTTATGGGGGCAAAGGCATAGTTTAGACAAATTAAATCAGGTGCGAATGCAATCTATACGCACATTTGAAAGTTTGTACCAACAGAATCCACAGCCTACGCAGTCTGGTGGTGAATTTTATAAAGGATTTAGAGTTGAAAACAACACAGGAATATATCACTACGATAGCAATTTAGCATTACACATTACATTTGACTACAATGTTAATCCGTACATGACATGTTGTGTTTGGCAGATAAATGGTAAAAAAGCATATCAGATTGACGAAATAACACTAAGTTCACCACGCAATACAACAAAAGCGGTGTGTAATGAATTTAAACGTAAATATCCAAATCATTTGACAGGATTGTTTATATATGGTGACCCAAGTGGCGCAAAAGAAGATACAAGAAGCGAAAAAGGATTTAATGATTTTGTGATTATAAGAAATGAATTGATGGCTTACCGTCCCACTTTAAGGGTAGATAAAAAAGCACCTCCTGTGGTAATGCGTGGTAACTTTATAAACACAGTATTTGAGGGCGGATATTCAGGCTTAGAGTTATTTATTTCAAGTAATTGCAAAAAAACAATAGAAGACTATTTATATCTAAAAGAGGATAGTGATGGAACTAAATTGAAAGAGAAAGTAAAAGACGTTGCAACAGGCGTAAGTTGTGAAAAATACGGGCATTGTAGTGATGCAAATGATTATTTTATTTGCACAGCATTTGCGAGTGAATTTGCAAAATACCAACGTGGAGGATTTGATATGAATATTTCATTAGGCAAAAATATATCTAAACACAATTACTAAAGTGTGCTATAAATCTTTTGTCAAAACAAATAAAATGTAATTTTACTAATAAAACAGCGCAATGTATTTAATCAAAAATGACTATATAAGTAAAATACAAGTTGTTAACTTAAATCAAGTTATTCAGAATAGTGATGAAATACTCGCTAAATGTGAGCTAATTGCACAGGAAGAAGCCATTGCTCATTTAGTGCAAAAGTATGACGTTGAAAAAGAATTTACAGATACATCTGAATGGTCTATTGCACTACCATATTACGTTGGCAATAGAGTATATTTAGACGCTGATACTTACGTTACAACTAATAGTTATGTACTAAATGCGCTTACTTTATATAATGGTTCTGTATATCGTTGTACAGCAGCAACAACAGGAACTTTTGATGCAAGTAAATGGACGATATTAGGTGATAGGTATGAGATGTATTATGTTAAGCCACCTAATCCATTATTCAATCTTTACAATTATTATCGAGTAGGTGATGTTGTTTATTATAAAGACAGGAACTATACTTGCAAGGTAGAAACAACGATTGTAGGACATAACGGAAGCCTACAATATCAATCTTATGAGAACCTACCATTGCAGAATATATTTCCTGATGATGTGGTAAATGGTGCGAAATATTGGACACCAGCAGGTAGTGCTTACTCGGTTACAGCAGGTACTGCTTTATCTGATACAACAAAATGGATAAAAGGTGACAATAGGAATCAATTCATGCTATCGACAATGATTAGTATGGTTCTATTTTATGCACATCAAGCAATTGCACCGAGAAATATACCACAAAGAATAATAGATGCTTATACTAAATCAATCACAGATTTAACTAATGCTTCACGTGGCGACATAACGCTTCGATTACCTTTATTGCAACCAAAATCAGGTAGCAGAATTAGATATGGCGGTGTTGTTAAATCAATAAATAGTTACTAATGGCAGGAATTATAAATAAAATATCAATTACAGCTAAAAATATGTTTGACCAATTAGGCATTCAATCAAAAAAGAATGTCAAAAATTTAAGTTCACATATTTCACCTGTGCAATTTCAACGATTAAGACAAGATGTATTATCGTGGCGTGATTGTATTCGTGAAGCTGAGAATGCATGGTATCCGCACCGTGTTAAAATGCAACAACTATATAACGATACGGTGCTAAATGCACATGTTTCAGCGTGTATGGAGCGAAGAAAGGACTTAACGTTATTAAGAGATTTTGAAGTATATAATCAAGACGGTACTGAAAATGAAGATATAGAAAAATTATTTGAGCAAAGTTGGTTTACTGATATAGTTAGTTATTGCTTAGATGCACAATTCTATGGATACTCATTAGTCGCTTTAGGTGATATTGTAAATAATCAATTCAAAGACATAACAACGGTAAGACGTTGGAATGTGTCACCTGACCGTTTAAATGTTTCATCTTTAACTTATGGAGTTACAGGTTATTCATTCATTGAGCCACCGTATGCTGACTGGCATATTTACGCATCAACACCAAGTGAAACAGGTGTAGGTTCGTGTGGCTTTGGATTGCTTTATAAGGTCGGTATTTATGAGATATTCCTGCGTAACTTATTAGGTTATAATGGCGACTTTGTAGAGATGTTTGCACAGCCTTACCGAATAGGTAAGACAATGAAAACAGAAGAATCTGAACGTGCAGAACTTGCACAGGCATTGCAAGATATGGGTTCGAGCGGTTGGGCAATAGTTGACCCGAGTGATACTATTGAGTTCTTAGAATCTGCATTAGGTGGTACAGGTTTTCAAGGTTACGACAATTTAGAAAAAAGATGTCAGCAGTATATTAGTAAAGTTATTTTAGGACACGCAGATGCGTTAGATAGCACGTCAGGAAAACTCGGCGCAACGCAAGGCGAAGACAATCCTATTTATCAAGCGATTCAAGACAAGCAGACACGTGACGGCAAATATATTGAGAATATTGTTAACGGTCAATTGATACCTAAATTAAGAAATTTAGGGTTTTCAATTCCCGACGGTGTGGTATTCAAGTATTCTAACAACGCTGAAACTGAAGAAAAAAAGGATAAGGCAGTTAAGTTCGCCAAACAACTAAGTGCAGTTGCGGTTGACTTAAAAAATGCAGGAATCGGTATTGATGAACAATATTTTACTGAAGAAACAGGAATACCTGTTTATGTAAATATGCAGACAATGCCGAGCGTTCCAATGAATAAATTAAGAGAAAAAACAAAAGCAAAATTAGATAAGTTGTATGCTGTTAAGTGAGCAAGAAATGGATGAACTGATTGCAGGTATTTATAAAGGTTTAATAACTGAAATGAATTTACCTGAAAATCTATATTTTGCTATTGCTGACAGGTTGAAAGAGGGTGTTTATAAAGGTTTTGGAATTGATTTTAATGAGTTAAAAGATAAGGCAGTTAGTGGTTTTAAATTCGATGTAAAAGATTTGGAATTATTGACAGAGTTGAGAGAAAATGTGTATATGTTTTCGGCTGCCAAAACATTTAACGAAGTCTTAGATTTTCGTGGTGTAATGGTAAATGGTGACGGTGAAATAAAACAATTTAAAGATTTCAAACAAGACATGTTGGCACTCGATGAGCAATATAACAAGAATTGGCTACGAACTGAATACGATACTGCTTACGGACAAGCGCAAAATGCAGTGGCATGGAATCAGTTTGAGAAAAATAAAGACGTATTGCCTAATTTAAAATATAGTGCAATTATAGATGCTAATACAAGCGAAATATGCGCACCTTTAGATGGGATATGTTTACCTGTCGATAATCCATTTTGGGATAAATTCATGCCTTTAAATCACTTTAATTGTCGTTGTTTGGTTACGCAAGAGGATGCAGATGTAACACTAACAAGTAGTGAAGATGTAAAAGAACTAACTAAAGGTTCTTTGAATGAAATGGACGATGTATTTAAAATGAATAGTGGTAAAAATGGTGTTGTATTTTCCGAAAAACATCCGTATTTTGAAGTCGAAAATAAGTATAAAGAATACGCATCTAATAACTTTAATTTACCTATACCAAATGAGGACTAAAACAGGCTATAAAAAAACAGGTGTAATGATAGTTGATATGGTATGTGCTTGTATCAATCATTATGAGAAGACAGTAACTCCAGTTGATAGAATTACGTTGCATCCTATTCGTTTTAAAGAGTTTTGTGATTATGTAAATAAGGTAATGCCTGAATACGAGATTGACGGTGCGATAGACTTTGATAATGTGCGAATAACGTGTGGTATTGACTTAATGAATGAATCTATGTATTATTACTTTAAAAAACCAATAACAACGGCATAATGGCAAATGATTTTAATTTCGATAGAGTATTACAGAACTTTAACAGGCTAAAAAAAACGATGCCTGTTAAAGTTGCTAATGCTACTAAGAATTATTTTGTAAAGTCATTTACAGACCAGTCATTTGACGGTCAAGCATGGCAGGAAGTACAGCGTCGTATTAGTGGAACGAATGCAAATAAGTATGCGAAACCAGCGAGTAAAACACGTTCTATTTTAATTCAAAGTGGTAAGTTAAGACGTGCAGTAAGTACATCTTTACGATTAGCTACTTTTGACAAAATAGAGTTCTTAATTGACGGTGGTAGCGTACCGTATGCAAAGGTTCATAACGACGGTGAACGTGCAGGTCGTGGTGCAGGTTTTCAAATGCCTAAGCGTAGATTCATAGGAGATACTAAGGATTTAAGAAAAAAACAATTTGAAATAATTGTAAAAGAAATTGATACTATTTGGCAATGAAGCAGACAGCAATCGACATATTAACTAAGTTGAAAGAAATTACCACACTACAATACGTTGTAATGTGGAATAATCAATTTAACCAAATAGAAAACGGTGACGTTGAATCGTTTCCTTTTCCATGTGCAATGCTTGAACTTCAACCACAGCAATACAATCAATTGGGTGGAGGTTATCAGCAAACAGATGTTGATTTCCGTATCCACGTTGGACATGTTCAATTTGATAGCTTAGATGGGAACATGGAACAGAATTTATCTGTGTTTGATTTGCGAAATGAAGTAGTACAAAAGTTATCGTTATACAAGCCATCAATGAGTGGTGAACTGTTTAAAGTAAGTGAGGAACAGGATTATGAGCACACCTCAATATATCACTATGTAATTACATTTCGTGCATGTGTAATTGACAAGACAGCGAGCACATTGATTGAACCTACATTAATTGACCCTATTGATTTGAGCTTAGAAGTATTTTTTGTATATCCACAATTTGACTTTGGGTTTAATGATGATTTTGCAAATGATTACTTAGAACCTGATATTGATAAAAGAGAAATTATAATATAATGGCTAGAACTATTGACCAAATACAAAATAGTATAATTGTAGAAAAAGAAGCTACTCCTGAATTGTCTGTTTTAACGTCCGATTCACGACGTAGCGAGTGGAGGTTGTGGACACGTGTTATTGCGACAGTACAAGTTTATTCGGAGCAGTTATTTGACGTTTTTAAAACACAGATAGAAGTGTTATTGGCAAAGGGCGCACCGAGTACTCCGTTATGGATTCAAGACCAAGTGTTTAGGTTTCAGTATGACGCTACAAATCCGCAAGTGTTAGTAATGGATAATTACGCACCGACATACACCACTATTGATGAAGATTTACGAATAGTTACACGTTGTTCCGTTAAGACAGATTTCAGTAATACGGTCAACGTAAAAGTGGCTAAAAGTGAAACTCCTGAACCTTTAGGTTCAAGTGAAAAATCAGCGTTACAGGATTATGTTACTATGATAGGAACTGCTGGAATTACCTACTTAGTAATTAGTTCCGATTCTGATAAATTATATGTTGAGGCAGACGTTTATTATCGTGGACAATATTCTGCTATAATTTCAGATAGTGTACAAACTGCAATTACTAATTTTTTATCAGACATTCCATTTGACGGTAAATTATTAGTTTCTGATTTGGAAATAGCAATAAAAAATGTTGCTGGGGTTAAAGATGTTGTACTTAAAAATGTGTATGCACGAAAAGATACAACACTTTTTGCAAGTGCGACTAAATTAATTGAAAATAATTGTGTAATTTTGAGAGGTTGGGACACGATTGCAGGATATATTGTACCTGAAACAACAAGCGGACAAACATTAAATGATTCATTAACCTTTATTAGTCAATAATGGGACTTTTTGATATAAATCACTATAACCAATTGGCAAATAATTTGCCTGTAAATAAACGTACTTTAAAACGTTTTTGGTGGTTAGTTGTTTTACTTAAACCTGCGATTTGGTTGTATTATACATTTTTTAAAGTATTTAAAGAGGGTGTAGAGCCTCCAATTTGGGTAAGTGGCACTTATACTCGTGATAGTGTTGTAAGGTATGCCTATAAGACATATATTAGCCTAATTGACGGAAATACAGACGTACCAACTACGAGTAATTGGTTGGAGTTGCAAGACAATCACTTAGGAGTGGATGCACGTGTATTGTTTAAAGCAAATAAATTAGTTTTAGAATATGCTTTAAATAAGTATTTCGATGGTACTTGGTGCGAATGTAAACCAATAGAAGCAGGTTATATTTATATCACTACAAACGAGATAGAAACAGGTTTTTTTCGTGTTGGATTTGCAAGTGATAAATCAAGTAGTGTTGGCTTTGCAAGGTCAAGTGAGCCGATAGGTAGCGCACCAAGTGCGATAGGTGTACAGTATGCATTTACGGTGCATGTACAGGAAGATTTATGGACGGATTTAGCTGCTACTGATGATGAAAGAGAAAATACGATTAGAAATTTTATTGACCGTTACAATGTAGCAGGTCTTTTTTATAATTTTGTAACTTATAGCGGAACACCGTGTTAAAATAATAATATGAGAAAAATAGACGAAACTAAAATAACATCTGATAAATCGATGTTTTTCAAACAAGGGACTTGGACACACTTACAAAAGGCATACCAAGAACCGATAACAGAATCAATAAAAGCAATGATTGGTAGCGGATACGATGCTACTAAAATGTATGTGTTGAATGGATGTGTTAATAGTGGTAGTGGTAGTTCATTTGTAATTAGCGCAGGTTCTGTTTTCTATGGAGGTGAAGTGTATTTAGTAGATGCTACAACATTTACTACAAGTGGCGGTAATGTTGCAGTAGGCACTATTACAACAACTAATAATACTACAGATTATAGTGCTGACCCTTGCGAGTTCTCGGACGGAAGTTTAGAAAATGTACATAATATTCGTAAGGTAGTAATTGCAGGTGGTGCGACTGGAAGTGGAACGAAAAATTATAGTGCATTCGATTTTTATCCTTTTGCTTTTAATTTTAAAGATATTAGTTCAAATATAACAGCTGGTACAAATATAACAATAGCGTTAATTGATGCAAGGCAATATTTTGATGGAAGTATAGCTATTTGGGCTATAATTACGACAACATCAAATATTGCTGCAGATAGTAATTTAATTTCAGGTATTCCAAATGCAGCACCAAACAGTTTTTCTTGCCATGCATATGATGGTTCAACAAAATTTAATATAAATTTATACGCAGTTCTTTCACATATACAAAATCCGTTTGGTGTAATAAATTCAGGTACACAGATAGCATTTTATTTAACTTACAGACAGGTATAACATGAAAACAAAACTAACTATTATCTTATTATTCATTTGTGCAATCGCAAACGCACAAACATATCCATCTATTAATATTTGGGGTGTTGACAAAGATACAATTGAACAAGGCGACACGTTAACTCTTTTTTTTAAGTACGACCTACCAACACAAACGCCATATACAACAGCTAAATTAACTATTTTTCCTAATTTCGGTAATGGTAATTCTGATTTAATTTGGCAGGATAGTTTACAAAATTTATCGCTATATACTAAAGATAGCAACGGTGTTTATTCGGTCAAGTTATTGATTAAAGATACTTATCAGTCGGGCGTTGCACGTATATACGCAAGTAATCCAGTAACGCAATACGCTGAAGTTTTTATAAAACAAAAACTATCAACTTCTATAAGACAAAATAAAAAAGATGTTGAAATTGTAGAAACATTTTATATAAATTTATACGGTCAAATAATAAAACCTATCAACTCAACACTTATAATAAAAGTTGACAAGTATTCAGACGGCACTATTTATTCTAAACAAATAGTAATGAATTAATATGGCAAAACAAAAATATTGCACATCACCAAATGAAAGACGAGTAGTCGCTTATTTGCGACCGAAATATCATGCTTTATTTTTGGGTTACATTAAATTTAATGAAATGAGAAAATGTGAAGCATCGAAAACTATTATTGAACAATTCTTATCTAATCTATCTGATTCAGATAAAAAAAAATACTCCGAAATAGCAACTAATTTTTAGTGTGCTATAATTCAATCAATTTATTTTATTAATTCTATAATTGTATCGTGATATACACAGTCGATATAGATAGCGATGAGCCGATAATGTTAATCAATAAACATATCGGGTTCGATTCTATTGATGGGCAAGGTATAGACGGAAGTTCTTTTCAATCGGAATTATTGTACTTAGATACACTCGGAAAAAAAAGAATACAAGTTTGGATAAATAGTCCAGGCGGTTCTGTTATTGACGGTTACTCTATTTATAATGCAATTCTAAAAACAAATACACCAGTTGATACTTATTGCGTAGGTATTGCAGCATCAATAGCAGGTGTAATCTTTCAATCAGGACGTAAACGTATAATGTGCGATTATGGTATATTAATGTATCATAATCCATTTGGTGGAACGGATAAATCTTTAGATGCTATCAGAATGTCTTTGATTAAAATGATTAGTACACGTTCAGGGATTGACGAAAAAGATGTTGAGTCATTGATGAATGCAGAAACATTTATAGATGCAAGTACAGCGGTCGAAATGGGTTTTGCAGATGGTATAGAATCAAGCAAAAAAGCAAATACAAAATATGCACCTAAAAGCGATGTATTTGCATTTCACAGAGAATGTAATTTAATTCTAAATTCTATTGATAAATTAAAAAAAGAAGATATGTTGAAGATTAAAAACAGATTGAATTTAGCAGATACAGCATCAGAAGATGATGTATTGAAAGCTATTGAAACAATCGAAAATAAAGCGAAAACGCTTGAAGCGCAAAACAAAACCAATGAAGATAGATTGGTTGAATTAAAATGCGAAATTGAAGACAAGGTTAAGCAATACGATGCTTTAAAAGCTGAATTAGAAGCTGAAAAAGAAGCTAAAAATAAAGCTGAATTAGAGGCTAAAAATGAAAAAGCTACAACATTAGTCAATGAGTTTGTAAAAGTAGGTAAAATCGAAAATAAAACAGAAGTAATTGAGAAATGGGTAACAAAAGCAGTTGAGGATTTTGACGGCGTTAAAGACCTATTAGGCTCAATCGTATTGAATAAAAAAGCACCTGAAAAAGAAGATAAAAAAGTAGCACCTTATACAATAGCAGGTGCAATGGCTCAAATTAATAACAAAAATTAAAAATTAATAAAAAATGGCAGACGGATTTGTAATATCAGACACCACCTATGCAGGTGAGGTAGCCTCTCAGTTTATCACAAAGTCGATAACACAGGCGGACACTATTAACGGCGGACACGTTTACGTTAAAGACGGAATTAAGAAAAAATTTACTATTCCACGTTGGGATGCAGATTATGAAGATTTCATTCAAGACAGAGCAGCAGTTCCTGTATCAAAAGGAAGTGCGACAATCGATGCAGTTACATTAGAGCCAGCAGATTACATGATTTACATGGAGTTTAATCCACGTGACTTTGAAGACCACTGGTACGCAACACAATTACCTGATGCGTTAATTGATGCAAGACTGCCAGTAACAGCAGAGTCGGTAACGGTGCAAGGTGTATTGAAACGCCACGCTAAATATTTCAACAAGCAAATATGGAATGGCGACACAGACGGAACAGGTATTTACAAGTACTTTGATGGTTTTGTAAAAAAAGCAAAAGCGCAATCAACAGCAGCAGGTACTAACGTTGCAGGTACTACATTAAGCGCAGGTAATATCCAAGCGCAAATGTTGTTAGCTTACAACAAAATTCCTGCAGAGTTGCGTTATGACCCTGCAATGAAATTCTTTGTATCATACGCAACTTATGATTTATATGCTCAGTCTCAAATTGCACAAACATATAAAGGAATTGATACTACACAAGAAGGACGTGATGTATTTAAAGGTCGTAAGGTTGTTAAAATTGCAGACTTCCCAGACGATACAATCATAGTTGCAAAAGGTACAGCATCTATGGAGTCAAATCTTTGGGTAGGTATGAACTCAGTAGCTGACGAAGGATTACAATTAGCAAGATTACAAGCTAATTCTGAATTATACTTTATCAAGATGTTGATGAAAGCAGACGTTCAAATAGGTTTTGGTTCAGAGGTTGTTTATTATGGTGCTTAATTATTAAAAGAAAAAAAATAAAAGAAATGAAAAAATTAATATTTATATTATTCTCGGTATGCATTTTTAATGCAGTTGCACAGTCAACGTCGCCACGATTCGGTACGACTAAAAATAAAGATAACACATTTAGAACACTTACTAATAAATTGGTAAGTGTTACAGATGTAGCTGGTGCAGATTCAGTTACGCTTTCTCCATTAGGTTATAATAACTTAATTAATGTAAGTGCATTAGATAGTTTAACTTTCAAATCGCCAACAGTAACGAATTGTTATTTAGGCGATGAACTTACAATGGTTATAGTTGGTACAAGTGGCGATAAAATAAAATTTACAGGGACGAATTGGGTAAGTGCAGGAACTGCTACTTTATCAAGTGGATTAAATGCAGTGATTAGATTTGTATTCAACGGTACTAAATGGGTTGAAGCGTCAAGAGTAGTACAGTAATTGTTAATTCTTTTAATATAAAATATAATGGCATTAAACGATGTTACATTTGTAAAAGGTCAAGGAGGATTAGGTCGTCCGTTGGCTGGTGAAGACCACTATTCTGCTATCTTATTTTATAGTGGAACATTACCGAGTGGGTTTTCAAGTTCTGATAGAATTAAAAAAGTATTTTCAATTGAAGATGCAGAAGATTTAGGTATAGTTAATACGCATTCAGACGAAACATCTGCTGTTGCTAAATTTGCAATAGGCGGAACTCCTGCAATCGGAGATACATTAAAGGTTACATACACAGATTCAAACGGAGTTGTAATAGATGTATTGCCTACTTATTCCTTAGTAAGTGGTGAAGAAACGACAACAACAACTGCTGCTGCTGCTTATGCTGCTAAAATAAATGCAGGCACATATTCACACGGATTCACAGCTACAAGCGCAACTGCTAACGTGTTAGTTACAACTAAAACAGGTGAGGGTGTATTTCCAAATTCAGGTACTCCATACGCAGGAACAGTAACAGGTGCAAATACGGTAACGGTTACACAGCCAACAGGTTCTGCGTCAACTGTCTTAGGTGTTGCATCACAGTTAGCACCTATGCATTATCACATTAGCGAGTTTTTTAGAATACAGCCAAAAGGTGTACTTTGGGTTGGTGTTTATGCAGTGCCTAGTACATATACATTTAGTGAGATTACAACGATGCAACAATTCGCATTAGGTGCAATTAGACAAATGGGTATTTATTCTCAAGCATCATATTCAAGTTCACGTTTAACAACTATTCAGACTGTCTTAGAAAGTTTAGATAGCGACCACATGCCTATATCAAGCGTGTTGTTAGCTAATGATTTCAAATCAGTAACAGATTTATCAACGCTTACTAATCTTCAGACGTTAACAGCTTATAAAGTAAGTTCTATTATCGGACAAGATGGCGCTGGTGTTGGATTTTCTCTATACAAAACAACAGGTAAATCAATTACTTGTTTAGGTGCAACATTAGGTGCGGTTGCGTTGGCTACGGTATCGCAAGACATAGCTTGGAAAGGTAAATTTAATTTATCTAACGGTGTAGAATTAGATACTGTTGCATTCGCAAATGGAGATACTTTTGTTTCAAAAAGCACATCTGAATTAAATTATTTAAACGATTTACGATATATTTTCATACTAAAAAATGTTGGTTCAAGTGGGACGTTCTTTAATGATTCACATACATCAATTAGTGTAAGTAATGATTATGCATACATCGAAAATAATAGAACGATTGACAAGGCAATTAGAGGGGCTTATGCTTCATTATTACCTGAAGTGGCTTCACCTATTCAACTTAATTCAAACGGTACAATATCTGACGTTACAATCTCACATTTAGAAAGCGTAGCAAAACCGAATTTAGACCAGATGGTGAGAGATGGTGATTTATCTGCGTATTCAGTAACTATCAGTCCAACACAAGACGTATTAAGTACAAGTAAAATAATTATTGCAATCGGATTACTACCAAAAGGTGTGGCAAGAATGATTCAGGTAAATATCGGATTTGTAACAACAATTTAAAATATATATAATGGCAACACCTTTAATAAATGGTATAAATTATAGCTGGGCTGGAATAAAATTAGTTTTATTCGGCGTACCAGTTGTTGGTATCACTAAAATTTCATATAGCGCAAAACAGAAAAAAGATAACAACTATGGTGCAGGTACAGAACCTGTGTCACGTGGTTATGGAAATGTCGAATATGAGGCATCTATTGAAATATATATGGATGAATGGAAAAGAATTATAGCAGCATCACCAAATAGAAATCCATTAGCAATTGCGCCTTTTGATGTTCAAGTATTATATGGCTCAAATGCAATTGCTCCTGACCAAATAGACATTTTAAAATCATGTGAGTTTTTAGAAAATCCTTTAGATGCAAGTCAAGGTGATACTAAATTAATGGTAACTATTCCTTTAATAATTGCAGGAATTGAAAGATAATTTATGGAAAAAGAAGATTACGAAAAAACAGCTTTAGAGTTAGAAACTAAGTACAATGTAAAGGTAATACCTGTTGTGTTTTCAAATGGCAAAGAAGATGTTGTATGTTACTTGCAAGAAATAAGTAGAACAGCTAAATTAAGAATTTTAGATAGTGCAATGACAGGAGGATTTACAGCGTGTGAATCATTAGTTGACCATTGTTTACTGAAAGAAGCTGACTACCAAAAAGTATTAAGTAATGATGATTATTATATAGGCGTTGTTATGGAAATTAATAACATGGTAAAAGCCGCTGTTAATCAGTTTAAAAAAAAATAGCTGAACAGATTATAATAGAAAGTTCAGGTGACGAGATAGGGTTAACGGAGTGGTCTGCGTTAATCCTTTTTTATTTTAAAGAAGATACCGATTTGATGGACGATGATAAATTTGCAAAAAGAATATGTCAATTGTCGTATGCATTAAAAAGAACAGGACAATTAAAAGAAACACATGGCTAATCAAGATGTACAATATACGTTAACACTAAGAGATCTTTTTTCTTCTAAGATAAAAGAAGCTGATAGTGCTGCAAAAGGATTGAGTCTAACAATGAAAGATTTAGCAGGTTTTGCAATGGGTGCATTTGCTGCAATCGGTGTTAGTAATTTTCTAAGGACAAGTGTTGAAGCATTTAATGAAAGTGATAAAGCCGCTGCGCAACTAAATGCAACATTAAAAAGCACAGGATTTGCAGCAGGATTAACGAAAGATGCATTAGACAAACAAGCTGAAAGTCTAATGAATATGTCAACATTTGACGACGATGCAATTACAGGTGCACAGTCTTTATTGCTTACTTTTACAAATATAAAAGGCGAAGTCTTTAATCAGACTATTCCAGCAATAGCGGACTTAGCTACTAAAATGGGTACTGATTTAAAAGGTGCTACAATGCAAGTTGGTAAAGCGTTACAAGACCCAACACAAGGTATGGCTGCTTTGCGCAGGGTTGGTGTTTCTTTTTCTGAAAGTCAACAAAAAGTAATAAAAGATTTACAGCAAACAGGAGATTTAGCTGGCGCACAAAAATTGATTTTAGCAGAACTAAATAAAGAGTTTGGAGGTTCTGCGAGTGCAGCAGCTGCAACATATTCAGGTCAAATGCAAATTTTACAACATCAATTTCAAAATGTAAAAGAGGATATAGGATTGATGGTTGTTCAATTATTAATTAAATTAAAACCAGCAATGGAAGCTGGTATTGAGTTGTTCAAAAATGGCGTTACTTTGATTCGTGAACATAGCACCGAGTTAAAGGCATTTGGTGTAGCAATTGGAGTTGTTGCGATTGCGTGGGGTGTTTATCAAATACCATTAATAGCTACAACTATTGCAACTACATTAATGACTGCAGCGCAATGGGCGTTAAATATAGCTTTAAATGCAAATCCAATAGGTATAGTTGTTGGTGCGTTAGCAGTATTAGCAGGTGGACTTTATTACGCATGGCAAAAATCAGAAACATTCAGAGGTTCTGTTTTAGGCGTTTGGGAAGTTTTAAAATCTTTGTTTAAATTTGTTATGGAAGTTGGTACAAGTATCGGTAAGATATTAGCAGCTGCATTATTTCCAAGTGCTGAAAATATAAAAGCAGGAATGTCTGCATTTACAGAGATAAAAGATGCATGGAAAAACTTAGATGTTTCAGGTTCATATCAAAAAGGATTTGAGATAGGTAAAAATATAAAAAAAGGTGTTTCAGATGGCACAAAACAAGCAGATACTGGAGTTACAGCAGTTGCACCTAAATCTAGTGTAGGTTTACCGACAAGTACAGTTAAAACGCCAAAAGCGTCAAGCGTTACAGGTCAAAAATCGTATAACATAAATATCAAAATAGATAGCTTAGTAAAAGAGTTTACTGTAAGTACGACAACAGTAGGCGAGGGTGCGCAGAAAATAAAAGATATAGTTACTCAAGTGATGTTGAGTGCTGTTAATGATTCACAATTAATTGCAGAACGATGACAGAAGATTTAAGACGAGAGTTTAATTTACAAAATGTTACAATTATTAGTGCATTACCACCTTATCCTATTGAAAATGGGAAGTACATAAAAACAAACGCACAATTTTCACCAAAAGAATATATAGACAATCCTGTTTCTTATAGTTCATTGGGTACTCCTGTATTCTCTAATTTACAATTTTTAGCAGATGAATATACAGACGTTTACGGAAAGGTAACATCATTTAAAGATATTACATTTAATGCTGTTATAATGACAGTAAATCAGCAGAAAAATATCGTTACAACACAGATACAAGGACGTGATGGAACGGTAAAAGAAGAGATAGGAATGGGTGACTATACTATAACTATTAACGGAATTATTACAGGTAAAAACGGTCATTATCCAATTGATGAAGTTCGAGAATTTAAGAAAATGTTGAACGCAAATAAAGCGTTGAAAGTAGTATCTACATACTTGCAAAATTTAGACGTTACAAATGTTGTTATAAAAGATTATGAATTTGCTCAAGAGATGGGTGGTTATTCTTATCAGAGATTTTCAATAAATGCGCTTTCAGATTCGTTACAAGAAATATTTTTATTAAATGCTTAACGTTATTACTAACATAGAAATACAGCAAAATGACAAGATAGTAAAAGGTCGTAAGTCATTATTATATTTTGATTTTGTAACAGAATTTGAAGCTGAAGATTCTTGGGAAAATCTAACTAATAAATGTTCAATTACATTACCGTATTCTATATTTTATGAAGATGCGAATGGACGGAAAAAAACGATTAATAATATAGGTGGATTTACCGATAATCCTACGTTTTTAAAAGGCGATAAAGTAACTTTAAGAAGTGGTTATTCTTATTATCAAAACGACATACGATACGAAAATATTTCTTTAATTTTTGAAGGATATATAACTAATGTAACAAGTAAAAAACCATTTACAATTGAGTGCGAGGATTCAATGTATTTATTAAAACAAATTCCAGCACGTGGCGGAAATAATAACTTGTTTAGTGGTAAAAAATACACGGTTGAAAAAATGTTGTCTGAAATGTTAACAGGCATTGACGTTACTGTTAATCAGAAAACACAAACAAACATTGGTGACTATACAATAGAATCCAATATGACTGTTGCGCAAGTGTTAGAAGACCTTAGAAAAAACGCACATTTAGAAAGTTTTTTTGTAGGAAAAGAATTAAGAGTAGGATTTTTAGTGTATGACGAAGAATTAGCATTACAACGTGAATCAATTCAAAAGAAAGTGTTTATTTTCCAACACAATATAATTGAAGAAGAATTGATTTACAAACGTCGTGAGGATATTGTATTGAGTGCGGTTGCATGTTCTATTAATGAAATAAAAACAGGTAAAAAAACTAAAAGTGGTCAAGATAAAACAAAATCGGAACGATTAGAAATTTTAGTTTACAATAAAAATGGCGAGTTAGTAGGATTAAAAAAAGAAAAAGGTAAACAATTTCCTGAAAATAAAGAGGGTGAACGTAGAACGTTTTATTTTAAAGACGTTACAAGCGCAGACACTTTGATAGAACGTGCAAAAAACAAATTAAAAGACTATTTTTACACAGGATTTACAGGTAGTTTTACCACTTTTGGAATGCCATTTGTAAAACAAGGTGACAACGTGTATTTAATAGATAAAACACTACCTGAAAGAAGCGGTTATTATAAGGTAAAATCAGTAAGATATACAGGCGGTGTGAACGGATTGCGTCAAGAAATAAATTTAGATTATAAAATACCAAAATCTCAAAGTGAGATTGATGACATAATTAAAAAATTCAATGACTGGAGATAGAAAAATAAGCGAGGCGGTGCAAACGTTATCAGGTTTTAACAATTTAGATAACGTCAAATTAGTAAAATGCGAAGTTGTTTCTGTTGATGAAAATAATAGAACATGCAACGTCACATCAACTGGTAGTGTAGTAGAATTTGACATCAACGATGTTACTTTAATGGCATCTATTGACGATGGATTGCTTGTTATTCCTAAAATTGAAAGTGATGTAATTGTGTGCTATAATAATAAGAATGTAAAGTATATTTGTCAATTTAGCGAGATAGAAAAATTTCTTATAATTATTGGTGATACGACAGTTGAAATAGTAGATGGCTCTATAAAATTTAATGATGGCTCTTTTGATGGATTAGTTAAAATTTCTGATTTGACAAGTAAGTTAAATGACATGGTTAGAATGGTTAATATCGAGTTAGCAAAAATACAAATAGGTATTGCATCAGGTGGTGGTTCTTATTCACCTACTAATTTAAGTAACTTTAATAAATCTGATTATGAGAATACGAAAATAACACATGGCACGTAGAGATTACATAGAAAATAATAATAATGATTTACTTATAGTAAATGGTGATTTTTATGTAGGTGATTCTGATGAACAGCATATTAAAGATACTATCGTTGCTTTTGGAGGATGGTGGAAGCAGAATATTTACGACGGTGTAGGAATAGATAGTTTCGTAAAGTCAACAGGACAAGAACAGGTAGTGACAAGAGAAATAAAAATACAATTAGAAAACGATGGTTACACCGTTAACAATCCGATTGTAAATATAAATAATGAAAAATTGACAATAATACCAAATGCAGAATTACAATAGTGTAAACGGTCAATCAATTTTAGATGTTTGTTTGTCAGTATATGGCACTTTAGATTATTTATATAAATTAATAACAGATAATAATATTAGTGGAGTTGATTATGTGCCAACAACAGGACAGTTATTTATTTTTGATAATTCATTAACAGTAAATAGTAATGCATTTCAAACAAGAAATGTTGCAAGATTTTCAACATTATACCAGTCAGATTCAATTAATGATTTTGGTATTGATTTTAATTTATAAATAAAGAAAATGAAAAAAATATTATTAATTATAGGTGTGTTTATTATTTGCAATGCAAAAAGTCAAGATACTTGTACAAATGATGCAAGAAATTATGTAAATACAAATATAATAAGAAATGGAGTGCGATTAATAACTGCACCTATGATGAATGTAGCATTAAATAAAATAATTAATGCAATTGAATGTATAGATAGTAGTAGTAGTGTAGGTGGTG
>ERZ869925.664-NODE-664-length-21930-cov-49.510080_pt1 | contig 21930 bp, 40 predicted proteins | sample MGYA00579311_ERZ869925 | MGnify/ENA primary metagenome ERZ869925 (study PRJEB32216, sample SAMN09231817) | wastewater metagenome | place: USA: Maryland | collected 2016-07-30 | study: EMG produced TPA metagenomics assembly of the PRJNA472060 data set (Reclaimed...
ATGAGCAAACAAGCAAGGAGACCATAATGAACCCCGAAACCCTAGAACGCATCCTGGAGATTGCCGAGATAACCGATAACATCCGCGCCGCTGTATCTTCTAAACAATGTCCCACGTGTGGCGAGGTTTACGAAGATGCTAAAACTTGCCCTTGTCCTCCTCGTGGTGGAAAGCGCAGGACTAGAAAGAAGAAGGCTGAGAAAGGTTGTAATTCTGAGGCCGCGCGAATCAGCATACTTGCGCGCGGCTATGTTGTCGAATCCTTCCGCCGTCCCAGGTAATTGCCTCTTGACATTGTGCGTACAAGGTGATAATATTAAGTCAAGGAGATATTAGACATGAAAACAGTAGCAGGTTTGAAACTCACGGTAACACTCCCCGATGGCGAGAAAGCCACACGCATCACCCGCAACGATTATACCCATGTTTGCGCCTTCCTCATCACTGATTTGAAAACAAACACGGTAGCAGATGGCTGGGGTGCTCAGTGGTCAAAAACTTTGAAGGGCGCACAATCGGCCGCCCGCAAATGGGCAACATGCCCAGCCGCAAAGCAAGGGCTTATCAAGGTCGAAACAAAAATAATTCAGGTGTGGCAATGAAGATAAGAGCATGGAAGGGCGGGCGTAGTGAAAGAGTCTACGCCCGCATGACAAAAGAAGCAAAGGAAAAATTACTTGCCCGCGTGAAAGCCGAAGGATATACGTCTCTTGGTGATTGGCTTGAAGCGCAAGTGGAAAAGGAAAAGCATGCAAATAAAAGTAACTTGCGAAAAGCATAATGTATCTATGGAGGTTGTGCGCGAGTGGACATCTCGTGGCGACATTGAAGTAACCGTTGAACCATGCTCCGAGTGTATCGAAGAAGCCGCCCAGCAAGGCGTGAAGTCGGACGAATGCCCCGAGTGCAACGGCACAGGTGATACCCCTGCTGGCGATAGTACGTCAACTGATTGTCCTGCCTGCGGTGGATCGGGTAAATGCTAAAACATAGCCGCTGTATCTTCGGGGGAGTTGACCGAGGAACTTGACAGCGTGCTAGATGTTGTGATACACTAGCCGCATAAACATTAGTTCTACGGCTTCACCCAATCAAAGGAAGGTTCACAAATGGAAATCAAAATAATCAAAGAAGATTTGCCAGAAGATTACGTCAAGGCAACTGTTTTTCTAGATGGTAAAGAGCATACATTTGCATCCATCGGAGGCGCATCAACAAATGAAGGTGCTTATAACAGTTTCGTGTCTTTGGTAGCCCATACGGTTGCAGGGTTTTTACAGTTTGCACGCCCTAAAGCCGTAGAACAAAGCGTGCAGCCGACTCCTGAAAGCGGGCGCGTTTTGCCTGTCGAGTCAACTAATAGCGAAGGTTCTGCGCCCGCGATCAGCGGCTAACGCAAACCGTTCGGCGGCACGTGGCGCAAAGGAGAAACCTTGAAAACTGGCGTTTATTTCACAAGAGATATTGGGTCGCATCCCCATCGAGATTTGGAAGTAAAACTTTTCGATGATGGAGAAGTGGAGTTCTATACCCACGATTGCCATATCAACATGAGCAAAGAAAGTGTGGCGGAGTTCATGGCATGGCTAGGAGCCGCCGAACAAAGCGTGCACTGGACTTTGCCTATGTGCTCGGTCTGCGGTGAATCCGTTGCCCGCAAAAGTGGCATGTGTGAAGATTGCGAAATGCTGGCTCGGCAAAGCCAGTAACGCAAACCGTTAGGTGGCTTCCTTATGAATGACACACTCCCGCAAATAATCGAGCATGGCGCAAAAGTTTGTAAAGAATTTGGTTATTCATTTCTTGAAATTTACAAAACAAGAAATGAAAGGTTTGTAACCGATGGATGGGATAGATACATAATTAGTTATTGCCATGTTTCGGCTAAGGAATATCAGTTTGTTGGTTATGTCCGCGCCGATGGAACTTCGGAGATAAGATTTCCATGAATGGTTGTCCGTTTCTAGTTGAAGATTGTACGATGGATGGAACAGATTATGATTGTGAGCATCCCACCTATGGCGCAAAATATGGTTGCGATCATTGCCCAATGTTTGGGCGCAATGGTGGTAAACGTCAATATAGGCTCGTGAATCCCCGCGTAACGCCACCTAACACCGCTTGCACCCGACAGGGGGCAGCCGTCGCGCCTTCAAGTAATAATCTAGGCTTTGCCCCCTGCGGGTAAAGCAAACCGTTAGCCTGCTATTCCGCGACCCGTCGAGCCACCCCAGCGGTGAAAGCGCTAAACGGTCTTAAAGTCGCCGCGTAGGTGGTAAGCGCGAGAAAGGTTACGATGGAAAAGATAGTTGGTCAATTTGAAAAATGCGATGAGTGCGAGGCATTGATAGATGTTTACATCGAATTTCATTCACGGCGCGGCGACATGGTAAAGGTTTGCATGGATTGTATGTGTGAAGCTATAACGAAAGTAACCGCAGGCGAGATATGCAGAACAACCAACCATTTGTACATTGATGGAAAGTGCGCCCATTGCGGGCAGGAAAAATAAATGTCAGAAATAGACAAGCATCATTTAGTATTTGATCGCCCGCATTTTTACAAGTGCGAATGTGGCTTTGTTCAAATGATATATATATCAGAGTTCAAGGTCGAAGAAAAAACATTCGAGTATCCCAAGAATGTAGAATATATGTCCTGTGGTCACGCTACCTGCGCCAAGCGTGCGGATGGCAGTTGTATTATTTGCCTAAATCGCAGGCTAACACAGCGTGTACCTGACGCTGGGGATTCTGCGCAATAAATTAGGCTTTATCTACGCTGTGGGCTTTTTCTGGTTGGACGGCTTCGCCGTCCCCGCCCCAGCGCAGGTAACGCAAACCGTTAGACTACCAGAAAAAATCCATGTGTAAAAAATGTAACATAAAATCCACCTATCGCCGCTCCCCCCGCCCTCACGGACGCCCTCCGCGTGTGTTTGTTATGTGTACCAATTGTGGCGCAGAGGTACAAGCCACGATCAAGGCGGGGGAGGTGCACGAGATACCTACACGGCGCAAAGTGCCTGCTGAATACGCCCTCACTGAGTTTGTGATATTTCGATTGACTAAAGCCGAGAAAAGCCGCTGGAAGAAGAGCGGGCTGGCGGCTCGGGATGTGTTCCTTGCGGGACTAGGGGCGGGAACTGACAGATAGTATTTTGAAAGGGATAGAATGAAAACTATTTTGGATGTTTGTTGCGGCAGTAGAATGTTTTGGTTTGACAAAGAAAATGAAAACACTGTATTTATGGATAGACGCGTAGAAAGTCATAAACTGAACGACAAAACAAAAAAAGGCGGTGTTCGTGATTTGGTTATATCTCCAGACGTACAAGCAGACTTTACCGCCCTTCCGTATCCGTCAAACTATTTTTATTTAGTTGTTTTTGACCCTCCACACTTTGAGAAAAACGGAGAAAAATCTTGGCTAAATTTGAAATACGGAACATTGAAAGGCGATTGGAAAACAATGTTAAGAGGTGGCTTTTCTGAATGTTTTAGAGTATTGCGCCCGTTTGGAACTCTTATTTTTAAGTGGTGCGAGACCGAAATACCATTATCTGAAATATTGAAATTGACAGACGTTAATCCCATAGTTGGACACAAAAGCGGAAAGGCTAGTAATACACACTGGGTAACGTTTATGAAAGGAATAGAATCATGAAAGTATTAGTAGCGTGTGAGGAAAGCCAAGAAGTTACCGCCGCATTTATCGCTCTTGGATATGATGCAATGAGTTGCGATTTATTACCAGGAGCGAAAGGATTGCCGCATTATCAAGGCGATATGTTTGACCTTGATTTCAGTCAGTTTGATTTGGTCATAGCTCACCCGCCTTGTACGTGGATTGCAAACTCTGGCAACAAACATTACGCAGGAACACAGAAACGACAAGAGGCCGCTGATTTTATCTGGCGCGTGTGGAATATTCCCGTAAAAAAATTAGGTCTCGAAAATCCGATAGGGCAGATCAATACATATTTACCAGACATGCCAAAGCCTCAGTATATCCAGCCGTATCAATTCGGACACATGGAGCAAAAAGCCACAGGGTTATGGTTGCGTGGATTGCCTGAATTGAAACCGACTAATAACGTCTATGACGAAATGATGAAACTACCAAAGAAGGAACGGGAGAGAATCCACTACATGACACCAGGACCTGACAGGCAGAAGATGAGAAGCCGCACCTACCTAGGTATCGCGCAAGCCATGGCGGAACAATGGGGCGGGGCTTGACAATTAGTTTTTTTTACCGTAAAATAAACATATGTTCTTTCATAAATTATCACTAGACGTATTAGTCAAAGAAATTGCAGAGCGCGAAGTCATCCCCGTTATAGGTTTGAGTATTGACCAGATAGCGGATGAGATTGAGAAGCGTACAGGGAAACGCCCGTCAAAGTCTGTTGTGTGGTCATCCCTGCAACGGTTGGGCGCGGTATCACATGGTCGGAAGTTTCTATACAGACACAACGAAGGGAAAGAATCATGAGCGCATTAGATGAACTAAAAAAGAAAGACGGCTATACAGCTCTTGAATGGGCAGTTGTGGAATTGTCCAATCAAGACAGTGCGCTTGGTCTTAATTGTAAAAATTGGTATGAGGAAGCCGCCGACGAACTCGCCGAGAAAAACGCCGAACTTCTCGCCCTCCGTGAGCGGGTGGCGAAGCTGGAATTAGCCATTATTAACGCGCTGAATCCTGGTGAACCTAAAGCCCTTGAAATCCTCGAAGCCGCCCTGAAAAGCCAATGACGACCGCCCCCGCTCCATTGGTAGAAAACTACCACAACGTGAAAACAGTCCCACAGGTTTTTGAATTAGTTGGTGAGGATATTTGCGCCCGATGGGAAAAGCTAGGCACGATGGATTCAAAAGTACATTGGGCTTATGGCGGAGAGGCTGATCAACTCATAGCCGAGGGAATCCCGTCAATGCTGGTGTATAAGGCCATTGCAATCAAAGCGGGAAAATCTAGCCAGACAATCCGCAAGGCTTATTACACCTTCAAAGCGTTTACGGTTGAACAGCGCGCAGAGTTTGAGATAGCCCCCTATTCGATATTCCAACACGCCCGAACATGCGCCGCCCCGATAGAAGTACTGCAATACTACAAAGACAATCGCACCAGTTTAGATGAGCTAGAGATAGTTTATCCCCCTGCCCCTGAGAATGTGGAGCTAGACAAAGAATTCAAGGCCAAAGGATACCCCCGCATGTTCTACGGTGTGTATCGTGAATTGTGGGGATGTGACCCTTTTTTGCGGGCGCGGGCTGATGAGCTAATCAAAGAGCTTGACGAAATTATAAAGCAGGTGAATAAATGAACTTCGACGACATAAAAAACCGATTCGATGAAATCAAAAACGGACAGACTTATACCCTCAGTCACGGCGTAAAAGGTGCGATAGTTGGTGTCCTAGATAAGGCGTGCGGCTCGAATGAAAACCGTTACCAGTTTGCAATCGCTCTTGGTTGCTCCCCTCACTCAAAGGACTGGACTCAAGGCGAGTGGTGGGCGATGAGTAAGATTGTCAAGGTTGATAAGCCTTTCGGAAAGTGGCAAGCGACTAATGAAAAATTCGACCAGATTATTGGCGCGGTAATGGCAAAGATAAGCAACAACGAAAATCAAATCTCTATGGTTGAGGTGACAGAATGAACGACGCCGACGTAAAAAGAAAACTACAGCAAGCCCGCCGTATAAATACCGCCGCTGGTTGGCGAGCGGCGGCAAAGGAATTTCGGAAACATGGATACCATGCCCTCGCAAAAGACTGTGACGACAAAGCAATTGAATGCACCCTTCGAGACCTTGAAAAGAAAAATTGAAATACTGGATGTGCTGAATGAAATCTATGCCGAAGCCGACGAAAGCAACACGCCCGAAGAAGGCGAAGAAAAGCCAGAAGATAAAGACGCTTGATTTAGATTTGTGGTTTTCGATTTGCGTACGTGAGCGGTCGGACTGGACTTGTCAACATTGCGGAAAGCGATACCCCCCTACAATCAGCGAATGGACAGGCAACCCAGGAAACCCCGCCTTGCATTGCTCTCACTTTGTAGGCCGTGCGAATTACTCGGTACGAGTTGACCCGCTGAACGCTGAGGCACATTGTTATGGTTGTCATTCCTTTTTCGAGCAGAACCCGCATGAGCATACCGAATGGATAAAAGGCAGGCTTGGAAGCCTTTACGGTGTATTGATTGAAAAGGCAAATAACACAATGATCGGCAAGCAGGTACGCCACGAAAAACAGGAAGCCGCCGAACACTACCGCAAACAATACGAGATTATGAAAGAGCAACGGGAACGCGGCAAAGTTGGACGAATTGATTTTATAGGATATATCTAACATGACCTACATCCCCCGCCCCGCTGGAATAGTTTTTGAAGCCATGGGAATCGTAAATGACACAGACAGCACGCGCCGCGCTGAGTTACGGTACAAAGTGGACTTGGTTGGATATACCGCCTGCTGGGATGAGTATTTGCGGACTCGCGTATGGGATGGCAAGATCGGAATGTGGCGAGGGCCGTATCTTTTGAATGATGGCGATTTAGAACCATGGAAAGGATAATCACATGATGCAGGTAGCAAGTTTTCAGCACAGAGGCGTACCATATGAGGTACGCGAGCAGGGCGGACAATTCCAGTTTTACGTGGAGTATCAGAGCGACCTACTCCACAAAACAACGTCAGAATGGTACGACGATGAGCGGGAAATGCACAAGGCCGCCCGCTGGTTGATTGACTGCTATATCTAAGAAAGAGGATAACAATGGAAACAATTGACGAACTCGAACAGCTTGTGACAGAAGAAGCCCCCGAGCCTCCCATTGATCGCCGCCCTATTCGGAACTCTACGGTCGCATACCATGCGGTTGTAATTGTCCTTGATGTGATTTCGGGCTGTATTGTTGGATATATGACGTTTTGGTTTTATGGTGTTATCTGGTTTTTGGCTGGAGCAATTGCATTTTTCCAACATCACAAAAACTGGGAAAACCCAGGCAACAATGATTATCAACTGAGCAACTCTACCGTTGGTATGATTGTTTCAGTGGTTGCGGTTGCGGTGATGTCTCTTGTGTCTGGCGCGGTTCTCATCCTGACAGAGCGCAATGTATTTACGATCAACAGCGGATATGTGTCTGCATTCGTGGAATTGGTAACCGTCTCTCTTTTTGTGTGGAACGGATTCCAGTTTGCGATGTACAAATTCAAGGATGACTCATTTGTCATCAATCGCCAGATCGCCCGTGCTAAGGCCATTGCCAACAAGAAGATTGAGTTTGCTAAGGCCGCTGGTAGTGTGGTGAGTGCCAACAAGAAATTCCTCGATGAGCGTAACTCACAGCGCAATAAGCACGGCGCGGCCCCCGTAGACGCGGCCTTGAATCGGCTTGAGGGTAAGGCTCCTAAAATGGTTGCCTTTGCGTCAGAGGTAGAGGCCCCAAAAGACTCAGCGGGGAACGACCAGAAGCCCCCGCACCCCTCGAATTAGCCACTAGGAAGGCCGTAGAGCCACTAGGCGCGACTGAAACGACTGCCACTAGCCTAGACCCAGATTTAGACCTATTAGAGAGCCTTTTCGCTAGTGGCAGTAAAACCAAACTCAAGAAACGCTGGATTGAGTTTGACTGCCAAAACGGAGTACATCATGGCAAAGAAGCCACTTACGAGAACGGGAACAGGAAGCGCGTCAAGCATTTTGGACGGTTCGACAAAACCGCCCTGCAAGGACAGTATGCCACTAGGCGCGTCCAAGAGTTTATCAAGCGGCACAACTGCCACTACCCAGACCGATTCGCAAAAGACCTTGACGAATGCAAGGTTGGAGGAATTGCGGTCGAGAATTGGCCTAGTGGCAGGGGCGTTAGCGGACTGGCAGACAGCGGGCGGCCTAGTGGCAATAAAGAATATGACAGGGACGCTGGCTAGTGGCAGGACTGTAAAGGCTTGTCGGGTGGTGTTGGCGGTGGACGGATACCAATTATCTGTCAAGATGACACCTGACGGCCTAGATTTTGACCTAGTGGCAGAGTGATCAGAGACGCCTTTTTAGTCCTCTGCCTAGTGGCGGGCTGGTACATCCTCCGCCGAGAAAAGCTCACACGGTATCAGATCGCCTACCGTAACGGGTATCTACAAAGCGACCACTGGCAAGAGGTACGGCGGAAGAAGCTAAGGCAGGCAGGTTACAAGTGCGAGGCTTGCGGGCAGAAAGTAAAACTTGACATCCATCACAAAACTTACGAGCGATTAGGCAAGGAAAGGCTAAGCGATTTGCAAGCCCTGTGTAGAAGCTGTCATGTGAAAGCAGAAAAGAGGAAACGATGAGAACAGTAATTTTTGTATCAAGCGTATATATCGGGGATGCGTTAAGGTCAAAAGAGTTGGTAATGAGTAGTCGGTTGGCTGTCTTTTATGCGGCTCTGTTGCTTGCGTTTATCCTCGCGGATGTTGTTGAGTTTGTACAGGGCGTGAAATGAACGGCCTAAAGCGCGGCATCCGTAGCGCGTGCCTGTACTTTTTCAGCAAATGATGAAAGAGGTATAAAAATGAAAACAGATTCAACATCTCCAGAATTCCAAAAATACGTCAGATCAATCGGTTACGGAAACAATGACCCCAGATGTGACCCTACAAGCCCCAGTTTTGACGGGGACTTCGATAACGAAGCCGCGCAGGTTGCACTTAATGACGGTTGCTACATGGATGCGTCTGGTAATTTTGTAACTCAGGATGAGGCTATCAGAATCAATCGAGAAAATAGCGGCGGTTTATTACGCGGGATTGGTAGCGGGTTTACGCTTTACTTTTTGGTGGGGTTGCTTATTCTGATACTTATGCAATGCTCCTGTATGAGCGCGACTCTCCCTATCGAGCCTGCCCCCGCTGTATTGGTGGAAGTGGCTAAAGGTGTAAATACTCCCGCCGTTATTTACACTTCAACACCCGAATTGATACGGAAAGTTTGTTTGACTGCTGATACTGTCAACCTGCGGACTGGCGCGGGGACGGGTTTTGAACTGGTGACGGTGTTATCGGCTGGTGACACGTTGACGCTGACGGGTGAGCTAGTAATAGCCCCTGACATGGGGCTGTGGTGGCCTGTGGATACTGAGACAGGGAGCGGGTATATAAACGCCCGCTATGTGTGCGAAAGGTAAAAAATATGAGTCAACCAAGTATTATTTCTAAAATCCGTGTATGGTTTGGTGGTAGAGCGTTTAGAATATTCTTGTGGTCAATCAGGATGACACAAGATGAATATTTGAATACTATTGTGTCTGAAAGTATAGATTATAGGTATTCTGTATATATGCATTGCTGGGAGTGTCATATGTGGGGGACTCCAATACCAGAAAACACTGATACTTGTGGAAATTGTGGCGGGCATGATGTTACGATTTACTACCCGTCAATTCAGGGGGGTCGTACCATTCTGACGTTGTGCGGATATATCAATGTGAGGTATGTATGCTAAAAAAAAGATGTCCTAATTGCGGTTCAAAAGATCGTCGTGCTGGTGAGTATACGCGTGCATGGAATGATTTGTGTAATCAGGCGGCGGGTGAAATTGGTGATTATTGCATGGATTGCCAGTTCATCGAATTTAGAACGCCAGATTTTGAGGTGTGGCTAAAGAAACAACCGCGCTGGATTGTCCGTAGACATGGTGATAAATGGCGCGAGGTTGAAAAAAGATACAGCCTCCCTTTCGGGGTATAATGCCCCTGTCGTCAAATCTAATTAGATAGGAGTGTAAAAAATGAAACCGTTTTATCAGAGTAAGACCTTTTGGTTCAATGTGCTGTTCCTGATCTCCGCCGTGGCCGCTTATTTTGGCTTCGGTGACTTTAGCCCCTCGGGTGATACCGTGGAGCTGGCCTCCGTAGTGGTGGCTGTAATCAATATCGCCTTGCGCTTTGTCACTGACAAATCACTGACGGTATAATTCCCTACATCAGCGACCTTGCAAGGCGTCCCAAAGGGGCGTCACGTCAAGCGACTGGAAAAGCGCGGGGGCAGGATGCCTAGCCCCCGCCGAATTTATAGAGGCCACAATGGCAAGTGAAACCCTTACAGCAATCCAATCGATAAAGCTGGAAGTACAAGAGATAAGAACCATGTTGAACACTTACATGGATAAAGTGGATAAGCACGACAAGATACTAATTAGCGGGGAAGGTGACAGACTCCCGTTAGCGGAGATCGTGCGGAATTTATCGAAAGTCATTGGTGATTACATTGCACAAAAAGATAAAGAGGAACAGATAAAACAGGATGAATGGCGCAAGATAAAGATTTCCCTTATCCTTGCGGGTATTCCCCTATTTTTGACGTTCGTTGGACAGGCGATAATCTTTTACTTTAGAGTTTTACCGATTATCGAAAACATCCCCACAAAATGATATACAACAAAAGAATAGAGGCGTTATGCTACTCTGTGAAAGCTGTCTAAGGCGTCACTGGAAAGCAAAGATTGACAAGCGTACTGGATTGCAGATAAAGCACAGAAACGGTAATCTTGTCTATGTATGTATTTACTGCGGGCACGTGCAAGAGGAAGATAACGAATTCATCGAGACGCACAAAGACATACAAGCGAACATCCTTTACATTGACACTGAGAATAGCAAAAGCATTTACGGCAATTATGGCGCAAGAGTCCCGTCTAAGTTCCTGCGGACAGATGACCTAATTCAAGCGTGGTATATGTTCGGCTGGTGCGCTTCGTATCATGGCAGTGACGCGGTATTCAGTGCCTTCGTGACAGGTAAAGAATCAATAGCCTGTGACGATAGCAGGATAACTCGTAAGTTGTGGGGGTTGATGAATTCAGCGGAGATCATCGCGGGTCATAATGTGGCTGGCTTTGACCTAAAGAAAATCAATACTGTATTCCTGAAACATGGATTACCCGCCCTAGAGAAGAAACAAACCATTGACACATTGAAGCTGGCGAGGTCGTGCCTGTCGCTGGAGAGTAATAAATTAGATTACGTCAGTCAATGGTTAGGCTTTTCAGGTAAGGATGAAATAACAAACGAGGATTGGTGGGCGGCTCAGGGTGGGCATAATCCGACGCTCAAAAAGATTGAAAGGTACTGCGTAGGGGATGTGGTAAACGGTAAAAACGTCCTGACAAAGTTCCTCCCTTTGGCGCACAAGCCTGCTAAGTTTGGGGCAAGGAAGAAATAGTGTGCTTTATCTGCCGCCGTGTAACCCTAGACAATGACCTATGCCCCGCCTGTAAAAGAGAGGTAGACCGCAACAATGAGACGGTCTACCTTTTGACTCTGCTGGTCGAGTGCATAAAATATCCCCTCCCCGTGTATCTTAGGGAGAGGATAGAAACAGTTTTGAATTCTGACAGGCGGGCAGGGGATGCGAAGTATCGAGGGGTTAGGATGCGGGTTAGGATTTCGAGAAATCGCGGGCGGGCTGAATAGTGGGTTGGTGTACTAGTAAATGTGAGTGACATTCAGCACAATAGCCAATCAATTGACCATTTGAGTCTGACACATCTAAAACAAACACGCCACAATGAGTAAATCCAATGCCGCCACTGTCAAATGGGTCTTGCCAAAATTCGCCAATTACTTCTTCCATTTTTATGCTCCTTTTTGCATATACAGTCTAATTGCGTCCGTTATCAGTTGGGTGATATTCTCGCCCTTCGCCCGCATCTCCTTGAGGGCGGTTATTCCTTGTGCCTGCTACCATTTTATTTTCCCTTCTGTGAGATGTAGAAATTTAGGACTGTAATCATTAGCTTAGGAAACCATCCCCGCTCACGATTGGAGAGGGAAGGGGTTAGGGCTAATGCTCCACGTAGTAACTTTTCAAACTCTACGCTTCTACGGATGGACATGGGTGGTGCTGTTTGTTTTGTCATATGTGCTCCTTTCCCTTATTGTACTACATCATGTAATACAAGTCAATATTTCAAATTCATGTTTATCTATTTATGGTATACTGGCCGAGATGAAACGCTTCACACTGATACTCATTACCCTCTCCATTTGCGTATGGTTGTATCTCAGGCTTAGAGAGTGGCAACGTGACACATTTTACAGATGCACAATGCGCCGCTCTGGGGATCATGTGCCTGTGTGGTATGTATGACCCGCTTCACCCACTGTATAACGTGCGGTGCAAGGATACGGAAGCCAAGAAAGAAGTGTACAAGGTGCAAGAAAACTAAATGACAGAGCCCGAGGAAGAACAAAAGCCAAAGCTAAACAAAGCACAAGAGGTATTCATATCTGAATATCTTGTTTGTTTTAACGCAACAGAGGCTTATTCTCGCGCTTACCCAAAGGCAAAGCGAACGACCGCAGGGGCAAACGGGCATGAATTACTGAAAAAGACTGAAATCCAAGAGGCAATACAGGCACGGCTGGCCGAAGTCCATATGTCCGCTGATGAAGCCCTGAAACTTACAGCCGACATTGCGCGGGGGGATATTACCGAATTTATTACACCCTTTGGAAATGTTGACATTGACCTATTGAAGCAAAGCGGAAAGGGGCGACTAGTCAAAAAGATAAAACAGCGGACGGTTACAAAGATTGGTAAGGGCGAAAAGGACGAAGATACCGAAATACTAGATACTGAATTGGAACTATACCCCGCTGATAATGCGTTGGATAAAATACTAAAGATACACGGCAAATACAGCGACGCCCCGAACATCAATATAAACATGAGTTGGAAAGACTTCGTAGATGATAACCGAGCGACAAGCGATAAACAACCCGCCTGACTTCGCCCGTGTATTCCTTCGGATACTAGACAAGGAAAAGAACCTAGTACCCTTTCAGTGGAATAGAGCGCAGGCACACTTCCACGCAAACAGAACGGGCAGAGACCTAATTTTGAAAGCGCGGCAACTTGGTTTCTCCACATATGTGCAAGGCGAAATGTTTCGCCGAACTGTCACCAGTACACAGACCACAATCACACTGGCGCATGATGCGGAAACTACACAGAAACTAAGGCGCATGGCGGATCGGTTTTATGAACATTGTAAATTCGGAAGTATTCAGCCGCTTAGGAAATACGCTAACGCAACCCTCGCGACTTATCCTGAATTTGACTCTACCGCCACGATTGCGACTGCTGGCAACGTAGAGACGGGGCGTGGTGATACTTATACAGAGATGCACGGCTCAGAGGTCGCATTCTGGAAAGATGCTGAGCGGATTGTAGCTGGTGCGATGCAGGGCGGTAGCCCACAGGTTACACTGGAAAGCACCCCGAACGGCGCACAGGGATTCTTTTATGATAAGTGTATGGAGGCTCTAAGCGGTGATAGTATTTGGAGGCTTCACTTTTACCCCTGGTGGTGGGATGACGATTACCGAATTGATACGGAATCACTAGCCTACACAGACGAAGAAGCCGCGCTAGTAAAGAAGCATGGACTAGATTCCAGTCAAATACAGTGGCGACGCGAGAAGGTAAAAGAGTTAGGACGCCTATTTACTCAGGAATACCCCGAAGATGCGGTTAGTTGTTTTCTGACATCGGGTAATAGTTACTTCGGGGATTTATCGGGAGTGTTTACCGCTCCCGCTGACGCCGAGTATATCGAGGGGCATGAGTACATAGCGGGTTTGGACTTCGGACAGACTGACTTTACTGCCATGCCTGTATTTGATAAGACTACGAAACAACAGGTTGATTTACTACACATCAACAAAACGGAATGGTCAGAACAGCGCAGGCGAATAAAGCAGGTATACGACAAGTGGCATTTACAGAACGTACTGGCGGAAAAGAATAGTATAGGTGCGGTGAACATCGAAGCCCTTAGAGACATTGGAGTTTACGCCACGCCATTTGAAACAACGAACGAAAGCAAATCCGCCATAATGTCGAATATGCACGAATTATTACATCAAGGCTGGAAGCTATTAGATATTCCAGTACAAAAGCACGAATTCAACACCTTTGTATCTTCGCAGTTACCATCGGGCGCGTGGCGATTGGCAGCAGAGGGTGATGGGCATGACGATACGGTGATGGCGTGCGCCATTGGGCTATGGCAGGTAAACAAAAATAGATGGTGGATGAGTGGAGAGTAAAACATGAAAATACTTTTGACCAACGGAACACAGACGGAAGAAATTTACAGAGTCAAGTCAATCAACCCCATGACCGACGAAAGGCCAGGGGTGTGGACTACTGAATCAGTGGACGCCAAAAAGGCCGCGCTGAGTAATCGTCTTGTACCGTCTGTATATGCGGGCATATCGTCACGTATTCAGGCAATGGCGGATTTACCGTTTACCATCTACTCGGTGACGGGTGACAAGGAGCTAGACTCTAGTGATAATTATAAAAACGTGATTGGATTCCTCCCCTATCCGTCCCGTACCTTTGCGTTGACCGAAGCCTCCCTTACTACATCGGGGCGGGCGTACTGGTTCAAAGGTACAGGCTCGCGGACTGGAAAGGTGAAAGAACTAAAATACTGGATACCCTCATCTGTGACACTGGACAGTGACGCCGCAAAAAAGGGCGAAGTCAAATTCAAGCGTCAAGGCGTATCAGATTTATTTATGGGCGAACAGGTTTTACACACATGGCTGATTGATCCTGACGTTGAACTTGGCCCCCCGCTTGTATGGCCTTTAGAGTCTGCTATTGTGGCGGCCGAGGCAAACGGCGCAATCAGTAAATGGGTAGCCGATTACATGCGGCGCGGTGCAATCAAGGCGATGTTGCTTATGGTTGACGGGATGCCTCCAAAAGAGGAAGCCGACAAAATGGAAAACTGGTTCAATAAGTTTATGACTGGCGCAAAGGGTTTGACTTGGCGCGTGTTCAACGCCACAGGTATAAAGCCGACAATAGTGGGCGATGGATTAGACGCCCTGCGCGATTTGAGTATCACAAAGGAACTACGCTATGAAATCCACCAAGCACTAGGCACACGCCATTTACTCGAAGATGAAAACCTAGCCACTGCCAACGCACGCGAGCGACAATTTTATACGATTACCATTGTCCCCGATGCGCGGGCTATTCAGTACTCTTGGAATGAGCAGGTATTGCACCCGATGGGGTATCATCTGGAATTCGAGCCTGAACGCTTGGAGATATTCCAAGAGGACGAAGGGGTGCAGGCGCAAGTATTCCTTGAAATGGTCAAAGGCTTATCTGAGTATATGACGGTTGAAGCGGCCTTTCAGATTGCTAGTGAGAAGCTGGATTATATTTTCTCTGATGAGCAAATGGCGATTATCAAGAAAGGCGTACTAGATAAGCAGGCGAAGAAACCAGACACCACTCCGCCCGTTGAAGTCATCGAACCGACCCCGCCCGAAGTGGTAAAGGCTATTGTCGAACTGGACAGGTGGGAGGCAAAGGTCAAGGCGGCGGGAAAGATGGTCACATGGCACGCGGTCAACATTTCGCCTGAGTTGGTCAAAGAAATCAAATCGGGAAGCGTCACATTTGAGCAGGCGCGGGCGATGATAAACCCTGTTACAATTACTCCAACGATGGAATATAAAAGCGACATCCTGACACTGGCAGAAGCTATCAATAAGGTGGTGAAATAATGACATTTATAGAGTTTGTGATAAAGATTGAATACGCCTTGCAGTTTGAGGAAGTGCGTCAACCTGTTGCGATGTTTGTTATAGTCTCAACTCTTTTGGCAATGGTTGCGTATTCTGCTGTAAAAAAATATGTCCTATGATTAATCTAAGGTTTATCCGTGAGGCCGTAAAACTTGTGCCGCAAGTGAGGCCGCATCTTAGCGACAAGGCGCGGTTTTATATGTACGAGACCGTCGCCTATAAAACTTATGATTACATGCTGAAACAAATCGAGGGACTTGTAAGGGGCGTGTACTCTGGCAGTATCGGCGGCGCGTTTATTGATACAATGGCGAATCTGATTAGTGGTCAATTTACGCAGGCATTCGAGCAGGCGTGGAAAGATGAGGAAGGACGCGGGGAACTCCCCGATTATCTAGCCTCCGCCCTAGAGTCTGCGATATTGAATCAGTATGATTACGTTGACCAATATTACAGGGATATTGTTGACGCAAGGGTAGATAAAACACCCATAGACCCGCTGTTATTCAGGTCCACACTTTGGGCGCAACGGTGGACGGAATCTTATAACGAGGCGGTTAGATTGATTGCGTTAGAGAATGGCGGAAATATGATTTGGACGTTAGGTGCAACGGAGGCACATTGTCCCGAGTGTGAGGCGTTTGATGGAATTGTCGCCCGTGCTAGTGAATGGGATGCTTTAGGCATACGCCCGCAGAACGCGCCCAATTCCGCGATTTCGTGTGGGGGCTGGCAGTGTGATTGTTCACTCACTCCAACAGACAAGCGCAGAACAGCGGGCGCGTATGGCCGTCTGGAAGAAATCGCGCTAGGTAAATAAATGCAGATAAAATTTAGAATCCGTAACGTTGAAGCTGTGCAGTCTTTTCTTCGGGCAATCCCGAGGGGCGCGGTCAAGGTTGCGTTGGAAGCGTTTACAGATTACGTCCTAGGTGATGAGTCTCACGGCTTGCGCCATGCAGAGCCGTATAAGTTTGTAAGCAGGGCAAGTGCTTATAAAATTACGGGTGCAAAATTTAAAAATGGTAAACCTGTGCCAGCTGGGTATTTTAGCGCGAAACAATTTAGATACGTGGCATGGAAAACAAAGGGATTTACTCAGAACATGGGGAGCGCGTCAAACCGAACAGGCGACTCTACTGCCGCGTGGAAAGCAGTACCCCGCAATGATGGATACAGGTTTACAATACAAAACAACACGGCGGGCGGTTACTGGACAAGGCACGACAGAAAACAGGCGCGGCAATTAGGAAAGGTCGGCTGGCGTAAGATTATGACCGTCTTAGCCGATAACTATAAAGGCGGAATCCGTCATGCAGTGGCGGCGGTCAAGGCGTATTTGGATAAGAAAGGATAAAGCATGAAACTAACTTTTGAACAAGTAAAAAACATCCTGCATTATGAAATGTACGTTCGCAATGGTGTAAATTTTTCAGAGCGCGTCCACAATGCAACGGTAGCATTATTTGACGCAGAAGCCGCTGTTGATTTCCATGTTGAAATAGATAAAGACCTTCTGCCCTCACAAGAGATGTTAGACGCGGGCGGCGGGGAAGGGTCAAAGAGATTCGCGGAAATGTACATAAAGGCTTTGCAAAAGAATAAATAATGTGGTAATATCCCGTCAACGGTTGGAGTGCGTTAGTTAACAAGGCAGTACGCCCTACATAGACCACGCTCCGACCATAATATGTAACGAGAGACCCTCACAGGTTTACAAGCTAGTAAACAAAGAGGCGCGGCGTTGAATGAGTACATCCGTACTTGTTTGACGCCGCGCTTTTTGTATTGGAGAAAAAAATATGGCAATTACAGACGCACCCAATTTACGTAAAGCAGACATGCAGAACTGTGTAAGCTGTCAGTTTTTCAAGTGGCTGAATGACAGCGACGGAGTTTGTGAAAAGCACGAATTCCCCACAGAGGCGGAATATGTCTGCGATGACTTTACGGTTATTTCAGCCCCTGAGATTATGCCAGAAATGGAAAGTAAATCGGGCATGGTTTCATTTGGGGATACCGTCAAAGCTGTAAAGATGGACGATGGGAATGTCAAACTGGCGGGTTATCTTGTCCGCTTTGGCGATGCTACCAAAACAGACTTGACGCATGATTATTTCACGGCTCAAACGGACTACGGCGAGATTGAAAAGTCAGATGGATATTTCAATCATCGTATGCCCATCCGTTTTGGTGGTAAACAAATTGTTTATGGCGACCAACTCCCTGACGTGAAACTTTCCAAAGATGACGTTGGTATTTTTGCCGAGATTATTCTAGGGGCGCGGAACGAATACGAAAAGATGATTGCCGAGATGGGATTCGCAGGCAAGCTAGGTTGGTCAAGCGGAACAGCCCCCCACCTTGTAGATCGTAAGCAGGTAGGGAATGCGTGGGAAATCACCCGCTGGCCGCTTGGACTTGACGCCTCATTGACACCCACCCCCGCCGAACCGCGAAACATGGTAATTCCGCTCAAATCTCTGAGCGTTACACAGGTAACAGAAGCGCAAGCCGAGCAGGATAAGCCCGAACGCGCCGTAGTGCCTGACACACAAACAAACATTATAGGAGTAATTAAAATGGAAATCGAAGAAACCAAACTCCAAGAGATGTTGGCACAGGCCGCCGAAGCAGGCGCAACAAAAGCGATTGCCGCGACTGAACCTGTCAAGACCTCTGGAAACGTGCAAGTAGTGACCGATGAAGGCGACCGCGAATTCAAGACCCTTGCGGAACACGCCCGCGCCGTGAAGGAATTTACAACTTCCTACGGTCGCAAAGTTGACCCGCGCCTTTCTCGTTTGATTGGTGCTACCAAAGCCGTACAGGGTGCAAGCGAAGGCAACCCCGCTGACGGTGGCATTCTCTTAGAGCCGACCCTCGCTGGGCAGGTTATGCAACCCGTTCACGAAGTTGGTCCGTTCTATGCTGGCGCGTCAAAGATTCCCGCTGGCGAGAATAGCAACTCTGGTTATGTGTTGGCTGTAAATGAGACTTCCCGCGTGACTGGTTCGCGCTGGGGTGGTCTGCGTGGTTATCGCTTGGCTGAGGGTGACGCTCTCACCAAGAGCAAGCCCAATTTCCGTAAAGTGCAATGGGAGCTCAAAAAGTACGGCGTGTTGGTTTACGGTACTGATGAACTCTTGAAGGATGCCCGCCAATTCTCCGCCATTGTTGAACAGGGAAGCCGCGAAGAACTCGCCTTCATGATGAATGACGACATCTTCCGAGGCTTGGGCGTATCAGGCGCGCAGGGCATTATGAACTCCAGCGCATTGATTACCGTTACCCGTGACACTGGTTCGGCTATCAAGGGCGCGGACATTTCCGCCATGTGGCAACGCCTCTATCTCCGCAGTAAGGCTAATGCGGCTTGGTATATCAACCCCGACTGTGCCGCTCAGCTTGACTCACTGTTTGCTGTTGGCTCGACCGCTGTATTGTTCCCCTATGCTGGTTATACCGCCGATGGTGTTCGCACCCTCTACGGCAAGCCCATCATCGAGACCGAATTCAACGCAAGCTTGAACACCACTGGCGATATTCTCTTGGCTGATTTGAGCCAGTATGTCGTTTTTGAAAAGGGCGGCATTGAATCCGCTTCAAGCATTCACGTCGAATTTCTGACCGATCAGGAAGTGTTCCGCTACATCGCCCGCATGGACGGCTCAGCGAATGTCGCTTCTGCCCTGACCCCCGCTAACGGCTCTAGCACCACCAGCCCGTTCGTTGTGCTTGGCTCCGCTACTTAATAGGAGATTATAAAAAATGAAAGATGCACGCTTTGCATTCGGGGAAAATATTGTTCCCCTGAAAGCCCCTGTTGACAGCGCGGGTACTGCGTATGCAACCCCGTTTGTTGACCTCAAAAACGCGCTTCATGCTACCTTCTTTTGGTATGCTGGCGTTGTAACTGCTACTTCCGCCGATCAGAATATTGTCATCACGATGGAAGCCGCAACTGCCGCCGCCTCTGGCTCGGAAGTTGCAATCGCTTTCAAGTATCGCTTGTCTGGTGCTACTGGCGCGAACACCTGGGGCGCGATTACCGCCGCAACCAGTACGGGCGTATCGCTTGATACGACTTCATCCGATGGCATGATGCTGTTGGTTGATATTGACCCCGCCGCGCTGGATTCCGCACTTGCTGATGCTCGCTTTGTCCGTATGGTTGTCGGCATTGATGCGGGTGGTACTGTGACTCTTAATGCGGCTTGGGCTGAACTTGACCCACGCTTCCCGCAGACGACTCACTTGTCCGCTACTTAGTTTTATAGTGGGGAGGGTGTAAAAGCCCTCCCCCTAGAAAGTGCATAAAATGGACTTACCCGAAATAACAAAAACAGAAGTAATTCGCGTTGAAGATGGTGATGTGCTTGGAGTTTTCATAAAAGGACATAGTACACAAGAATCACTTGAAAGGCTTAAGCAGGAATTGCGTAATAAGTTTTTGCCTAAAAAAATAGAAGTTGCAATAATAAACGCGGATGTTGTAGACCTGAAAGTGTTACGGGCTGAATGAAAAAACTTGCTATTGTCGGAAGTGGAAAGAATACAAGAGACCTCGCCCCGTTCGATGACCAATCATTTGATATTTGGGTATTCAACGAAGCGGCAAACAGTGAATGGTGCAAACGCTGGACAGCCTGCTTTCAGATGCACGAGCCAGAGATATACAAGGGCCATAACACCAAAGACCCGACCCATTGGCAATGGTTGCAAAAGGAACACGGCAAACCGATTTACATGCAGGACGTTGACCCAGCCGTACCGAATTCGGTACGCTTTCCACTAGAGGAAGCGCAAGAACTGGCAGGGGTTCGGATGTTCCCCACAACGTTCGCTTATATGGCGGCTCTTGCGATAATGCAGGGATACGAGCTAATCAAAATATACGGCGTGGAACTTTCCGCCAGTGAGTACGAGTATCAGGCAAACGGTTATCTTTTCTGGTTCGGTTTTCTGCGCGGAAGATTAGGTAACAATGTAGACTCAGCCGTTTTGTACCTTGATAAAAACATATTTGACGTTCCGCTTTATGGGTATGAAGGGGCGTTTGCTTTCGGAGAAAAATACTTTAGTGACAGAGTGAACATTTTAGATAGTGAATGGGCGTCCTCCGAAAGAAGCCTTACCAACATAAAAAAGGCCGTAGAGAGAGCAATCGAAAAGAACGACCACGAGAAAGCGCAATCTTTAGTTTTACAGTACCAGACCGCCGCCCTTACTTGCGGAGAATACGCAGGAGCATTGGCAGAGGCCGAAAGATACCAAACGTTTGGAAACCGCTACGCGGACAGGGGGGGCTTCGAGTTTGCCGCCGCAACAGCGCAAAGAAACGGCGAAGAAAAGAAGCCTTTGTCATGGCACTACGGCGGCATGATTGAATACGTCTGGAACATCTGGAAGCAATCTAATTCCAAACAGGCCGCGAATCAAATGATGGGCTTCATCGAAAAGATGGGGCAGGCGGCTTACGACACAGGTGCGGCTCTTGGTATGTACAAAGAAAACCTGTCTTACCTGATGAAGTATGACGAAATGATACAAGCGAACGGCGGTAAACGATGACCAACAAATACGCAACCCTGACAGATTACAAGGCTTATGCCTCAGCGAGAGGACAGATCGCATCCACAGACACAACGGATGACGGGGTTGTTTCCAACCTCTTGACTCAGGCCTCCCGTTATCTGGACAGGGAAACAAAACGCCAGTATTACCCGTCAATTGAGACTCGTTTGTATGATATTCCCTTTGACCGCGATTTATTGTTAGATGGTGATTTACTCGCAGTCACCACGTTTACCAATGGCGACGCCTTAGAAATTGCCAGTGCAAATTATCTGTTGAAAGGCAACCGACCCCCCTATTGGTGTATCTCATTACGAGATATTTCTACTGTGAGTTGGACAACCAGCTCAGACGGAAGCGCGGAACAGGTACTTAGCCTATTGGGGACGTGGGGATACCATGATCAATATTCTCAGCGGGCTTGGCTTGCTATTGGGACGTTGGGCGCGGCAATTACAGATACAACAACTTTAGCGTTTACTATGTCCGCAGGTCATAGCGTGGTCGTGGGTAACATACTAAAGATTGACTCGGAACTTTATAACATTTCCACAGTCTCAACGAATACCATCACGCCAGTAAAGCGCGGTGATAACGGAAGCACAGCCGCCACGCATCTAAACGGTGCAACGGTCTACGCATGGCAACCGATGGACGAAATAAAGCAGATCACCCTAGAGATTGCACACTCTGCCTATATGCGGAGATTTGGAAAGAACACGGGCGAATCTGCAACCGTTA
>ERZ869925.665-NODE-665-length-21925-cov-4.244399_pt1 | contig 21925 bp, 54 predicted proteins | sample MGYA00579311_ERZ869925 | MGnify/ENA primary metagenome ERZ869925 (study PRJEB32216, sample SAMN09231817) | wastewater metagenome | place: USA: Maryland | collected 2016-07-30 | study: EMG produced TPA metagenomics assembly of the PRJNA472060 data set (Reclaimed...
ACGTAGGGGACTGGAACGTAGGGGACTGGAACGCAGGGAACAGGAACGTAGGGGACTGGAACGCAGGGAACAGGAACGCAGGGAACAGGAACGCAGGGGACAGGAACGCAGGGGACTGGAACGCAGGGAACGGGAACCTTCGATATCTTAATACAATATCTCAAGAATTTTATATCTTCAATAAACCTTCTAAAGTTAAACCCGAAGATATAAAATTTCCGAATTACTTTTATTTTAACCTTTGTAAGTTCATCTTTGAAAGTGATATGACTAAAGAAGAAAAACTTTCAAATCCTAATTATAGTATTATTGGTGGGTATCTTAAAAAGTATGACTATAAAGAAGCTTGGAGAATATCTTTTGATAATACTACTAGAGAGGATAAAGAGTTAACTTTAAAGATTCCTAACTTTAATAATAAAGTATTTTTAGAAATCTCTGGTATAGATCTTAAAAAAGAACTTGCTAAGAAATAACTTGACTAGATAGCTTTAATTAGCTATCTTTTCTTATAACTTTAAAAGGAAGATTATGAGCGAAGAATATTATACAATAGTACCAAAGGATCGAGTTGTTAAAAGAAATCCTTTCGGAATTAAAACTCCAAAGTTAACTTCAGAAGAATTCTTAGAAGATGAAAGATTCACTTCTAAGAAGAAACTCTATAATAGAGTTAAGAAACAAGCTAAGAAAATAGCTGATAGACTCTATTTAAGTTCTACTAAATCTATGATAGAACTAATAGAAGAAACTTCTTTAGATGGTATTAATGTAGTTAAAGTAGGTGATAAAGTTAATACTCACTTAGGTTCTGGTATAGTTAAAAAGATTCTTAAGAATAAAAATTCTATACAATACGGAATTCTACTTCAGAACTCTTTATCTAGAATCTATAAAAGCAATTCATTAGTATATCTTTCAGGAAAATATTTAAAAGTCTAAAATAAGGAAAATTAAAAATGAGTCAACAGTTCACTTTACAAGAATTACAAGATAGAAGTTTATTATATGACTTCGCAGGTGTAAAAGATCCTGAGAAAGTTCTTTGGGAATTGAAAGATGGTGAAGGTTTTACTACTGGAGTCTTCTATCCAGTATCTACAAAACATATTAAGAAAACTTCTAAAAGTGTCTTTAAAGATACTTTAGGAGAATCAACTACTAAAGTGACTGAACCTGTAGTAACAACTGAAGACTCTGTAAGAATCTCTAGAAAAGAATATGGAGAACTTAAAAGTTTTAAAGATAAAGCTTTATTTAAAGATGCTTTAAATCTAACTAAAGATAATTTAGAAGTATGCTTAGAAGAACTTAGAGGAACTATTCGAAATACTGATTCTAATATAGATATTCTAGATTCTATTATAGAATGTTTAGAAGAAGCTTTTGTAATAGTTAAGAAGTATGTATGAAAGATTATAAACAGATCTTTAGTACAATGGTTAATCTAGTAGATTCTGACGGTGGTGATGGATCTGGAGTTATCGTCTCATTATATCATGACTACAAAGAAGTATCAAAAGCTTTTGAAGTGTTCTATGATGATCATCTAAAAAGTTTAGGTATTACTGGAAGAACTTTAAATCCTATCGAAGAGTCAGATTATGTTCTCTGGACAGATAGATCTAATGAGAATATACTAATAACTAATAATAAAAAGTATGCCGATCAAGCTTTAAAGAATAATTTTGGAGATTATATAATAGTTTGTTGACAAAGATCTCTAATAGTACTATCTTTATATAAACAACAAAGGAGTCTTACATGAACGCTAAAGAAGAAAAAGCTTTAAAAGAACTTGTAGATGTTGCTAAAGATCTTAACAGTTCTTATAGAAACTTTACAACTGTAATAGAAAATAAAGTATCATCTATAGAAGCTAAAGTAGAAGCTAAACATCTTCCATTAGTTTTAGAAGATGAAATAATTAAAGCTTCAAGAATTTCTATTATATCAGCTATTGAATCTAGTCTTAAAGGATATCAAAGTCCTTTAGGTAAACTTGTTGAGAAGGTTATTGGAAAGAACTCTCAAGTCTTAGAAGATATCATTCAAGGTTGTTTTACTCAAGTAATTAACACAGAGGACTTTAAAGAAGGTGTTAGACAAGCTTTCACTCATAAGGTAGCAAAAAGCTTAGTAGGGTCTTGTGATGGACTCTTTGATAAAGCTACTAATGATCTTAAACAGAATCCACAATTCAAAGCTAAGTTAGTTGTGACAGTTGCTAATATAGTTGAAGAATTTAGACTAGGGAAGTTCTAAGATGTCTTGGGATGTGAATTTAGATAATTGTAAATATATTAGAGAACCTATCTTAGAATTTGTTTTATGTGAATCTACTTATAGAAGATATAAGGATGATACATGGGAACGACATAGAAGTATGAGCGATCCTACCGAGGTTACTAGCGAAACTGATAAAGAACTATTTGTAACTTTAGAAAGAATTTACAAAGAGTGGAAGAGTATTCAACAATGATTAACTACAAACAAGGAGATCTCTTTAAAGGATCTTCAGAAGAATCGTATAAATTACATTCGGTGAACTGTAAAGGTGTATGGGGATCTGGTATAGCAAAGACTTTCAAAGAACTCTATCCAAAAGCTTTTGAAGAATATAAAAAGGATTGTAAAGATCTAGACCAAGCCCTTCTAGGTTCTTGTATGATCTATGATAGTAATGTTGTAGCTCTCTTCACTTCTTATAGCTATTGTAATGCAGTAGATCCCATTGAAGAGATTGTGGAACATACTGAAGAAGCCTTCTATGAGTTACTAGCTAAGTTATATATAAGAGGTAATGAAGAAACTATAATAGATCTTCCAAGAATTAATAGTGGACTATTTAGAGTTCCTTGGGAAGAAACTGAAAAAGTTCTTTTAAAAGTATTGACACAGTTTAAAGAAAAATATAAATTTACTCCTGTAGTAAATGTTTGGACTTTATAAATTTTCATTTTCCTCCCTTGTTCACTCTAGCTATGGTAGTTTACTACCATAGCTTTTTAAAACTCTCAAGGAGAACTAAAAGATGACTAATAAGAATTACTATTGGATACTGTTCAGAAGTGGTGAAGTAGAAAGAACTTGGGATAGATTTTCAAGTGAAGATATCAAACAATATGGTTGTGGTGTAACACACTATCAAGTATCTACTGGAGATACTTTAAAGACTCCTGATGAATCTAAATGGATAGCTAAAAAGGAACCTGTAGTTAGCTTAGATGATTTAAGAAAAGAAGTAGAAGATGCTTACTTACAATATCGTAATAAACCTACGATATAATCTTTAAAAGAAACTATTGATGAACTTCAGAAAGAAGTAAAGACTTTAAAAGATGATCTATCTGATAGAATAATTAAAATAGAAAGGTATATACAACATCAAAAGGATTTAAAAGATGACGAATAGTCTTAAAAGATATCTCCTTTTTGTAGGAGATAAATATTATCCTTCTGGTGGAATGAAAGACTTTAAAGGAGACTTTGATAGTTTAAATGAAGCTCAAAGAATTTTTAGATCTAAAAAAGAAGAGTATTGTTATAGGAGTGGCTATAGTTGGTATCATATCTTAGATCAAGAAACTAGAAAAATTTGTTCAGGAAGTGATTCAAAAGGAACTTCAATATGAGTGGATCTATTTTAAATGTTTATAAATTACAATTCTTAATAGAAGATATTGAAGAGAACTTTGATAGCTTTGATATGTCAGAAGCTAATAAAGAACAATCTAAATTTATTAATAAAGAAGTTAAGAAACTTATTAAGAGTCTTAAAAAGAATCTAGAAACTACTAAGGCTTTAAATTATTTACTTAGTGGTGACTCTAGTGTGGAATCTTTTATAGAAGATTTGAAATATCCTACTAGACAAAAGAGTATTATTTAGTTATATTATTAGAAGATATTAAAGGAGAATATTATGTTTGGATTATTTAAAAAGAAAACCGAAACACCTAAAGTAAAAGTTTTAAGATTTGTTAAAGAAGCTTATCTTAATAGTGAACTTAATATAGATGTTTCATACCATACAGAATTAGTTACTAAAGATTTCTATGAAAATATTCATTCTGATAGAATAGAATATATTGACAAATCTTATTTTAAAGGTATTGAAAATGAATCTAAAGCTTTAGAGTTCTTTAACAAAGTTGTTGAACTAAAAGGCAATACCAGAACTACCGAAGTAATTAAAGAAGTGGTATTATAATGTGGCCTTTTAAAAAGAAACCTAAAACCAAAACTAGAACTATAACATTTACAAAGAGGACTTCTTTAGAACTTAATGAAGATGCTGAAACTTATGTTAGTACATTATTTAATGTTTTTATAGATAATTATTCAGGCCATACATTTGTTGATGAGGATAAAGCTTTAAAGTATTATGAAGCTTTAGTACAATTTAAAGGTTTTACTGGAGTTAAAGTTGAGACTTTAAAACAAACTACTATGGATGTAGAATACTAATGTGGCCTTTTAGTTCTAATATTAAATATAGACTTATTAAAAGATCCTTCTTAGATTTCCATTTAGAGTTCATTCCTGATAATATAACCTATCATGTAGAATATAAAAAAGGTTTGTTTAGTAAATGGAAAGTTCTACCCAACTATTACTTCAAAGGTTCTTTAGAAGAATCTAAAGCAAAAAGATTCTTTGGAAAAGTCTTAGAACTTAACGGTGCTATAGACTTCTCTAAAGCGATATATCTAGAAACCATCCTTCAAGAGGAAGCTGTAGAATGAGTTATTCAAGTACTATTAAAGTCCGTAAAGATTATCTAGATGGTGACTATGTTACAGTATCCACTGAAAGAGATTCCATAGAATTAACTATAGGAAGATTTGATAAGTATAAAGAAACACTCTTCAGTGGAACTTCTATAGTATTGCCTAAAGAAGAAGCCTTAGAGTTATCAGAACTTCTTAAAAGATATGCTGAAAGACTTTAAAAAATATTGACAAGTTATTCTATAAAAGCTATCTTTAAATACATCCTAAAATGGATATATTATTCACTTACCAGTGAATTAGATTAAATATTAAAACCCTATATAAAGGAATTTACAAATGAAAAAAGGAATCATTATTACATCAATCGTTTTAGGATCTTTAGTAGTTCTACTAAGTATCTTTGGATTAACTATGTGGAGTTATGTAGGAGGATTCTATGATACTGCTAACAAAACTCGTATAGCATCCTATTCAAAAGAAAAAGAAGCTAAACAAGTCTATGATAAAGTCTGGAAGACAATTACTCAAAAAGCTCAGATCAATGAAAAGTATTCAGAAGACTTCAAAGCAATCTTCACCAGTATCAATGATAAGAGATATGGTAATAAGAATCCCGCTATGATGTGGATTACTGAACAGAATCCTACATTAGATCCTAATATCTATAGAGAACTTTCACAGTCTATTGAAGCTAATCGAAATGAATATCTAGCTACTGTGAAAGAACAAATCTCAATAGCTCAAGAGCATAATACACAGGTATCTTCTTCAGGATCTTTTATCCCTTGTATGATTATTAAAGCTATTGGACATCCTAATAAAGTATGTGATACTTTAAATGTCTTACAAGTAACTTCAAATAGAACTGAAGAATCCTTTAAGACTGGTGTAGATAACAATACAGAACTGTTTCCTAAGAAATAACTTTAAAGATAATACAGAAGGAACTATAATATGCAATGGTTAATAATGTTTATTCCTGTTATAGCAATTATAATAGGCTATCTAAAGTTCAATAAGGAATTAGTCTGGTGGGAATACTTATTAATGTTTATAGTTCCTTTTATCTTAGTAGGTTCTATGACATATATCATTCATCATACTTTACCAGAATCTACTTCAGCTAATAACTATTACTCTGAAAGTGTTTCTTATGAAGAACCTTGGGACGAATGGATTCATAAGACTTGTTCATATACTACTTGTAGTGGTGGTAAAGTTAAGACTTGTAGAACTCACTACTATGATTGTTCCTATAGAAAGTATCATGAACCAGAATGGTATATGACTCTTAATAGTGGATCTAATCAAAGTATCTCTCAAAGTCTTTTCAATACCAAGTGTAGTACTTGGAAGAATAAAAGCTTTGTAGATATGAATAGACATTACTATACTATTGATGGAGATAAGTATGTGTGTAACTGGAATAAAGATACTAATGAAGTAATTACTTATAGTGAACCTTATAGCTATGATAATAAACTATTACTATCAAAGAACATCTTAGGCTTTAGAAAGCTTGACTCATTAGAAACTTTGAAGGTTTATAACAATCCTTCAGATGCCTTCTCAGAAACTACAGAGTTTCCTTTTATAGTGGGATCTAATGATAAAGAAGCTTATAAGTATCTCTCAGGTAAGAATGGTATCTTAGGATCTAAATATCAACTTACAATGCTTCTAATGGTTCATCATAATAAACCTACTTCAATATGTGAGCTTGAAGAAACTTTCCTAATGAAGGGTAAGAAGAACGAACTTATCCTTTGTATAAATGAGAAAGATTCTAATATAGTTTCTTCTAAGGTTATCTCATGGACTCCTAATGAACTTCTAAAGATTAAGATTAGGGATTCTATTAACTATTCTGGTAAGTATAATACTTTAGAAGCTGTAAAGATTATGAGTCACTTTACTGAGAAGATGTGGATTAGAAAGAACTTCCATGACTTTGATTATATTGAAGTAGAAAATCCCTTGACAGGATTCCATTATGTTATTATATTTATCATCATAGCATTTGTTACTGGAGGACTATCATGGTACTTCATTAGCAACGAACAGAAAAACTATGAAGAACCTACCAACAAATACTACAGGAGATATTAAGATGAAAAAGACCATTAAGACATACAAGAACTTTGAAGATTTTCAAGAGGACGATATAATAAATGTTTATTATAATTCTGGTAAATTAACGGATGCTTATAAAGAACAACCATTTAGAATCTTTCATAAGGATACTATTAAAAAAGATTTTAACAATAACTTAATAGAAGTTGTTAAGCAAGCTAAACCTAAATGTCTTACATGGGAATATACAAAGAATCTTACAGTAGAAGGTCTCAATAACTTAAAAGTTTATCATAGCGGTATAGAAGATTCTATAGTATTTGCTAATGATAGAGGTTTTAAATTAAAATCTTTTTATGATAAGAATGACACTTCATCATTAACCTATTGGTTTACAGATTGTGATGGTTTACATAATGGTATGGGAGCTACACTAAATCCTCCTCCTAAAGAACTTATAGAAGTTGTTCCTCCTTGGGTTGTAGAAGAACCTAAGAAAAAATCTTTAAAGGTTCGCTTTAAAGACTATTCTAGTAGATGCCATTGGTCTAATGAGAATCTATTTGAGATTATATATGAACCTTACGAATTTTATCATCGTATCTATGAATATAGACTTTACCATCCAAAGGCTACTCAAAGATCTTGTGGTAATAGATTTGATTTATTTAAAGAAGAAGAACTTCATAGGTTATTTGATATAGTCACTGAAGATTCTTCTAAGTGGTTCGTGAAGTCTATTAAAGGTATTGTAGAAGTCGAATCATCAAGTATTATTACTTTAGAAGAACTGTGAAAGTTATATCCAAACTGCTACTATAAATCTTCAGAAGGAGATTGGGTAGAGTAGTTTTTAAAAGTCACACTTTCATTTAAACTCCTAAAATATCTAAAGAGAACTACTCCAATAGTTCTCTTTTTTATTTATTGACATCTCTAAAAAATCTTGTTATCTTTATAGAAGAACTTAACAAAGGAGTCTCAAATGGTAATAGAAACTTTCGAAATCGAAGAAGTAATCTCTCAAGAAACTAATCGAGAACATATTGATCTTATGAAAGAACTTGGATTAGAAACTCAGTTAGCTCTTACAAATGGATCTGAAAGACCTTTCCCTTTCAGAGAAATGAAAAGAGATGAGCAATATATCTATGGAATCTTATGCTCTCAAGTCTATACAATAGAGAACTATAAAAGATCTACTATCCCTTATAGAGTTCTTTCGATCTATAAGTTAGCTTTAGATTATAACTTTACTAAGTTTGAAGTATGGGATACTGAAGAACAAGCTGTTAAAGATCCTGTCTTAGTAGCTTACAAAGGCGATACCAAATATATCTTAGCAAGATGGGGAGAACACTTAGATAGCTTAGAAGTTCTTGGTAAAGAAGCTTTAAAGGTTGCTAATCAAAAGATTAAATCTAATGTAAAGAAAGTCATGAATACTTGTAAGTCTATTCTAGATCAAGGTATAACAGATCTTAGTCAGATCCCTATTAGCTACTATGGAAGACCTTCTTTAGAAATTAACTATTTAAACGATCTTGATAGATTAATCTAATATCTTTCTAGTTCTTAAGGAGTAGTACTTCTCTACTCCTTCTTTTAAATCTACATAGTGTAGAATCAATCCATTAGAACTACTAAGCTTTCCTAGAATCTCTATAGAATCTTCATGTATGATACTATGAAAGCCTTCTGTAGCTTCTCTACAATAGATTCTTCGATGGTGAGAAGGACATAGAGTAATTAAATTAGAAGCTTTGTTAGATCCTCCTAAAGCCTTCGGAAGAATGTGATGTTCGTCAATGAGAGCTTTAGAAGATGCTTCATAAGAACAATTTGGAAAATAACAATAATACTTGACAGTCATATCTTTATATATTATCTTTTTAAAAAGAATTAAGAAAGGAACTCTCAAATGAATTATTCAGAAGATCCTTATAAAGATCTTGCTAAAGAAGCTATACAAGCTTTAGAGGATACTATAAAATCTAAAGATGAATGTATAGCTAAGTTAGAAACTATAGTAGCATTACTTAAACAGGAACTTAATAAGTTTGGATATAACTTATGACCAAAGAAAAACTTTATACTAAACAAGAACTATTAGCAGAATACTTTCAAGATCTTTGTAAGCTTATTGATAAAGGTATCAATGTAACTATAGAAAGTCAAGTAAAGAGAATTGATGACTTCGAAGTTAGATTCGTGTGGGAAGCTGAAGTTGATAATATAGAAATAGTTAAAGAACATTATAAAGAAGTTCCTGAATGTAAATGGGAAGGTTATAAATCTTCTCATGCCTGTATAAGGAACTTTATAAAGAGTTTCGAAAAAATACTTGAATAACCTTTAAAAGAATACTATCTTTAGAAGAAACAAAGGAACTTACAAATGGATACTGAAGAATTAAAACAATTTCTTAGAATCTCAAAAGAAATAAATGATGAACAACCTATTATCATGAATGTACCATATGGACTTGGTAAACCTAAAGAATCTATAGAAGAACTTAAAGATGATTACATAAAGATGCTTGAAGAAGCTAATAAAGATCTAAAAGAGAATCGACAAGTTCTTTTAAAAGAAATAGAAGAACTAAAGAACTTAAATAGTTTCTTGAAAGAAACTCAATTAGAAGCTGTAAAGAAACATACAGAAGAAATGATCTTGACGGAATCTTTAAAAGAAGAAATTGAAGGACTTAAAAGACCTTAAAAGACCTTAAAAGACTTCATAAGATTGCTTTTGAGAAAGCTAAAGAGTATAAAGCTATTGTAGATTCTACTGTAGTTACTATGGATGTTCCTAAGAATAGATCTTATGAAGATATTCGTAAAGGTATTATAGGTCAAACCTTTGAAGGTTTTGGTTTATGATTAAGTTTACCAAGACTCCTTATAGAACCAAAGTATCTTACATAGCTTTTGAGTTCTTGGTTTCTATCAATGATACTTCTTTAGGAACTATAAGAGAATATCTACCAAGACTTTCTTGGCCTGATGAGAAAGGTTATAGGTTTCCTATAGATGCTTCTTATGAAGCTGATATAGTCTTTAATCCTATTAAGAACTTTAAAACTTTTGAAGAAGCTAAAGATTTTGTCTTGACAGAGCTTCAAAAGTATTCTAAGTTACTTACAGAAGATAATGTAAAGGACTATGAAGTACTATGAAGGAAGATATCGAAAAGGTTGAGCTGTTTATTAAGGATTTCTATAAATTAGATTCTTTAAAGCCTATAAAAGAATTCACTAAGCGAGACTTTCTTATAGTTTCAATCTATATAAAAGATCTTTGTGAAGACTTCTTAGATACTTATAAAGATCTATTGGATTGGTCTTATGTACAAGAGAATATAAAACTTACTCCGGGATTTATAATATCACATGATAAGTATTTAATATTAGATAAGCTATTTATTTTCTATCAAAGAATTTATAATGAACCTATTCCAGATATTTTAAAAGAACATTATAAAGATCTTCTAGAGGATATTAGGATATCTAACTTAATAAGCTGGTACTTTATAAGATATACTTTAGATCCTATTAGAAAAGTTTATACTCCTACATTAGTTCCTAAAGAAACTTTAACTGATAAAGAACTTATAAAGGCTTTAAAATTAATACCAAACTATAAACTTGCGGATAGAGATGATTTTGGTAGAGTTATCTCTGGAGTTGTGTTATGAAACTACCATTAAAGGATTATGAAGTAATATGAAAGAACTATTAATAAAATAATATGAATGACTTTACAATAGTCTTAACAGTTTCTATATTATGTTTAACAGCAACTTTAGTACAACTTCTTTGGAGAATCAAATGAAAAACTTATGGAACAACTTTAAACAGAAACTTTTAAACTACTTAGATAAACTTGAACAAGCTTACAAAGCTGAAGAAGAAGCTCGGAAGTGTTCATGTAAAGATCATACTCATGAAGAGTGATCTTACTGAACTAGAAGAAGATTATCCTACAAAGATAATTGTATGTAATATTGATAGACACACTTTAGAACCTAAGAAGACATTTGATTCTATTAAGATGACTTTAAAAGGTTCTAGAATAATCTTAGATACTTTAATAGATAATGATTACTGTATGGGAGAATCTTCTATAGCTCTTTCTAAACGTAAAGCTAAAGAACTTGTAACAAAACTTAATAACCTTTTAAAGTATATTTAATAGTATGGGAAACTTTGATACCTTTAGAAAAGGACATATAGAAGTTCAGTCTTATCACTTTGGTAAGAACTTAAGAGTATTTAATATTAATGATAGAGTTAATAAAGAATCTTCTAATATCATAGTAGAACTTCCTATATTTCCTCCTAATAAACAAAACTTTAAAACTATAAAGGATACAGTCTTTATAGTTATTAAGAATGGTATCTTCATAGATATGTGTAAAGAACTTAATCAAGCTAAAGCTAAACTTAAAAATCTATCTTATAGATTCTTTAAGGATTGTTGAATGACTAGGATAAACTTAATAGATCCTTCTAAGCTTACAGATCAACACTTGAAAGCTGAGATCAGAGAACTTAATAGAATAGGTTCTCTAGTAGCTAAATATCAAGTTAAGCCTTCATTCTCCAAAGGAAAGTATTCTAAAGAATATCTTTCCGCTAAGTTACCTTCTAAGTTCTCTTTGGGAACTGGTCACGTGAAGTTCTTTTATAACAAAGGATTGTATCTTCATAAGAGATTTACAGCTCTTAGAGAAGAACTTAATCATAGAGGCTTCTATAACTTCTATAAGTTTGACTTTAGAAATACTTGGTGTGAAGAACTCTATCAAGATTGGAAACCTACCGAAGAAGATTGCGAGATCTTAAAAGAAAGAATCTTATATATGATTATGAAGAAACCTTCTTGGTATAATTTCTATAATAAAACTATTGACTGGAACTTTTTAGATTACTATATTAAAGATAAAGAACAAAGGATAATCGATGTTAACAAATCCCACTAATAGATTTACATTAGCTATTGTTATACTCTCTAATATCTTATCTATATTCTTTTATAGTATATTTCTATTAAAAATGTATCTATTAAAGAATGATAAGAGTTTTATAGAAAACATAAAAGATAACTACTATGGATTGTCTGAGTATATTGTTGGATATATTACAGCTCCTACATTACTGGGTTGTCTTATTATGAGCACATTAGCTGTTAATACAGTTGGTATAATTGTATTATTAATAAACACTATTTTACAATTTATATAAAAGGAACTTTAAAATGATCATCAACAACTCTCCAATAATTCTAGACAGCTTATCAAAGCCAGAAGTTCAATATGTTCTTTCAAGCACTGAGAAATGTAATTTAGCTTACTTCATAGTAACTAACTCTATTGTTTTAATATACTTTCTAGTTCTTTTATTTCTTAAATACTTCTTTAAAAATATCTATAATAAATATCGTGATATAGAAGTGGAACCTTTAAATTATTGTATCTATACTATCATAGTTACATATGATGTATTGTTCCTATTATATCACTTAACTCATTATATCTATAGGTTGTTGAATTAAATGCCTGAACAAGTAGCTTATTGTATTAAAGAGAAAACTACTAAAGAACTTTTATTATACACTATGAAAGGTTCTAGGAAGATTTGTACGGAAGATTTCTTTGAAGGAACTACAGAATCCTTCAAAGAAAAATTTGAATGCGTTAAAGTATCTATAAAGTTTTAGTAGACTCGATAGAATAAGTTATGTTTATAAGCAGGAGCAACTCTCTCAATGTCTTTATAATAATAACTTCCATCATACTTTTGAGAAGCTTCATATACTTTATCCCAAAGTAAACTTCCAAAGTAGTATAAGTTATTAATACTATCAGTAGGACTTGGAGATCCTGTTGCAGGTAACTGTAGATCCTTTCCATAGATATCTACAAACTTATGAACAGTATAGTAGAAGTACTTTGGACGTTCTTTTGGAGATAAACTATTAACAGCATCTGTTACAAGTTTAGATACTTGATTATGTTCTACCTTATTAAAGCCAGCTACTTGATAGTCTCCTTGTAAGTTATGTGTTACAAGAACTGTAGGATTATATCTTTTAATCCATGATTTAATAGAATCTACTCCATAACTATAAGGATGATTACTTAAATAGCTATTCATAGGAAAGAAGTAGTTAGTCATTCCAAGTATTGCTTTAGCTTCTTTCATCCTTCCAAGTCTAAATAAGCCCATCTTATCAGGACAATAATAAGCTGTAGAATCCTTTGCAGTGGTATCACAAGGACATCCTCTGGAAAGAATAGTAATATTTCCTAAGTAATCTTTGGTATAAGCACAAGGTTCATATCTCCCATCGGTTAAAGTTAATACTGCCATAGTACTTCTAGTAGCTAACAAGTTCTCTTGTTGTATCTTAGAAGATATTAAACCTGTTAAACCTACTTCATCGTCTGGATGTGCTAGTATAGCCAATACTCTTAAAGTATCTGAAAAGGTTAATAGACTATCTAAAGTATTCCAAGAATAACTAGAGAAGGTTAAAAGTGAGACTAACATTAGTGATTTGAATATACTCTTCATTAAGAACTCCTATATAAAGATTTTTAAAATATTTATTGACATAGATATCTTAAAGTTTTATATTCTTAGAAAGAACTCTAAAAGGATATAAAAAAATGTCTAACAAGTTAATTGTATATTGGGAAGTCACTTCACCTGAAGGAAAAGAAATTATTGATTGGTCTGATATCAATACTACAGAAGAAGCTTTCTTAGAATTATCTCAAGTAGAACAAGAAGATCTAATACAAAACTATTTAGATACCTTAGATAGGAATGCTATTATTCTTAATAGATTTCATTTAAAAGGTTCTAAACAGTGAAAGTTAAAGAGGTTATTAAACCAATTCCTTATGTAGATGTACTCTTTGAAGATATTGATCAGAGAACTTTTAAAGACTTAAACTACTTTAAAAGATATGATGATGGCTCTTGGAGTTATTACTATTGGGAAGAATTTCATTGTAATAAGAAACAAACAAAGCTTTTAGAAGAAGCTTATCAAGAATACTTACATAAAGGATAAGTCTTATATAAGATTTTCCGCTACTTGAAAGGAAATATATGAACGGATTTGAAAAGATCTATACGAAAGGTATCTACATTAGATCTACTGAAGGTAGATGGTATGTTAATTATTTTATGGAAGAAGATGAATTAGATAAAGAAACTTCAGAAGAACTTGAAAGAGATCTACAAAGAGATCTTACAATTGGTAATATAGATTAATAACAGATCGATTAGAAGATATAGAAAGGAAACTTAAATGATGAATGACCTAAGTTGGTTAGGAATATCTAAAGAAGCTTTATTTAAAGCTACAAAACAACCTATAAGAGGCTTTAAAAGAATCTCAACAAACTCTACTGAGAACTTTCAGATGCCTAGAAGAGCTACTAAAGGTTCTGCTGGATATGATTTCTTTAATAACTCTGGAAGAGATCTCTACATAGAACCTAAGAGTTCTTTAATAATTTCCACAGATATATCTTCTTATATGCTTGAAGATGAAGTTTTAAAGATATATCCGAGATCTTCTTTAGGCTTTAAGTATAATGTTAGGATAAAAAATTCCATTCCGATAATAGATGCAGATTACTGTTTCCCTAATGAGATTAAGATAGCTCTCTATAATGATTCTTTAGAAGTTGTTGTTATCAAAGCTGGACAAGCTTTCTGCCAAGGAATCTTTCAAAAGTACTTATTAGCAGATGGAGATGAAGCTTCTGAAGAGAGAACTGGTGGTATTGGAAGTACTGACAAATGAACTTTAAGGTCTTATATAAATCTTTTCTAGTTACTATATTAATCTTAATAATTCTATCTATATCATTTACTTTTATGGAGTTTCTAATTGATTTACTTCCTAAGATTTTGGTATTACCTATTTTAGGTATAGGGTTCTTTGGAGGAATCTGGTACTTGGTTTATAAAAGTTTAGAGGAATAAGAATGAAATCTGAAGAACGTAAAGAAGTATTGTTCAAAGAATCTACTATAGGAGTTAAACTTTCTGAAAGAGGATTTAACGATTCTCATATTCTTTTTAGCCTCTTGATAGAAGATGATGATTCTTGGCATGAAACTACTTTCAACGTATCTTCAAGTTTTATAGATGAAACTATTAAGGTTCTTAAAAAAGCTAAAAAGTATATGGAAAAACAAACTAAAGATGTAAACTTTGGTTATAAATTTTAAAATAAAAATATCTAAAAAGCCTTTGCAAGATCTTTAGAATAAACTATATTTTATAAACCGATCACAAACAAACTAAAAAAGGAGACAATCATGTCACTACCAAAATATATCACAAAAGAATTAGTAACATTAACTACTAAAATTGCTTCTGAAGCAATTGCTTCAATCGTTAAACCACCTAAACCTAAAAAAGAACTATCAAAGAAAGCTAAAGAAGTATCTGATATTATTGAAGGTTCAGATTTTGGATGCCAAACTGATGCCGTTTGTAAACTCATGAGTGTTCTGTTAGGAGAACCTATTAAAGTATCCAAAAAAGGAAAAAAATCTTTTGAATATGAAACATACTTACCTCCACATACTGCTGTAGTATTGTTATATAATAACAATGGTCATACTTACACATTGAATACTGTCCACTTAATTGCTAGAGGAGATATTCTTTATAAAAAATCTGGGGATACAGGTAATCATGCTCCTTTAGAAAACTTGGAAGCTTGGAGATTAGCTACTCCAGAAGAAATTGATAGCTTCTTTGCTTAGTATCTTTGGAGGGAATGTATTACATTCCCTCCAAACAATAACCTTAAAAGGAATTTAAAATGGTATCAGAACAATCCATAAAAAACTTAAAAGATCTTATTCACTTAGAAGATGAAACTACTAAAGAAGTGATAGACTTTATGGTACGAGCTTCTTTAGAAAAACTAAAACTCTTAGAAAAACTTCCAAAGGTTTCTAATCAAGATACTTTGATAGTAAATATCTGTGGAGTTACAGCTTCAGGAAAAACATTGTTAGCTTGGCTTCTGAAGCACATTTTAATGCTTGAAGAAGGTTTTGATGTCTCTATAGTTCCTGATATAGAATTTTCTTCAGTAGAAGCTTTAGAAGAACGTTGTCAGAGAATTGGATTAGATACTATAGTAAAACTTTTAAAGTCTAAAAAGATTCTTGTTAACCAAATGCAACTTCAGAGAAGTAGTTTAAAATGAGTGGCTTAGTACTTTTATTAATAACCTTTTCAGTAATTGCTTGTGTATTTTTATTAGGAATATTTATAGATGCACTTTCAGAATATCAAGTATATGGTAAGGATATACGGAAGAACAAGTATCATAGAAAACTTGTATATTCTATGAACTTCTTTAAAAGAATACTTTGTAATCATAGTTGGAAATATTCTTTGACAGGTAAGACTTGTACTAAATGTTCTAAGGAGATTCTATGAGAAGCTTTACTATATTTTTAATATCTTTAAAGTATTCTTTGATTCAGATTTTAATGTGGATATTAGCTATTTCATTAATAATAGGAGTTCCTACAATTTTATTAGCAGGTTTTATCTATGGTATTAAAAATTATCCTATAGTAACTGTTATACTATCTATAATATTCATCATTATAATTACAGCAATGTACAATTATAATGATGCTGAAGAAGAACTGAAAAAGAAAGAGGAAGCTTTTAAAGATGACTGAAGATGAATTATTGACACATCTAGACCATTGTTCTCGAACTGGATGTAAGTATGGAGATCTAGACTGTCCAGTAGTTTCAGAAGAATCTATAATAGAACTAAGTCAGCCTAGCTATACATTCTGGCCTACTGAAGAACCTACCAAAGTTAAACTTGAGAAAGCTCTACTAAAGCTTCCTATTAAAGATGGTTTAGTAGAACTCTATGATGTATTGAAAGTTGTTAAACAATTATTTGAAAAGGAATCTAATGAAGAACTTTGATGTAATCTTATTATCTTCTAAGAAATCTTTAAATCAGATTAGTAATTTATTATTACATTTATTTTTTTACTTATCTATTGTAGGGTTCTTATTAGGAATTATGGTATTAGTACATTATGTAATAATTTATTATCCTATGTTATTTTTAATAGTAGCACCAATCTTAATCTTTATATCTTTTATAGCTTATAACTATGAAGAATCATTAAAAGAACTTAAAAAGGAATCTAATGAGAACTTTTAAAAGAATCTTATTAACTATATGGGAACTTCTTAAGCTGTTTATAGTCTTTGTAATATTGTTTACTATTGCAGGTTATATAGCTTATATAGCTACATTTCATAAAGAAGTAACTAACATAGTATTTGGTATTATAGTAGCTTTAATGTGTATTGGAGGATTTGGTACAGTGATATGGTATATCTATGACGATACCAAGGATAAAGTATGAAAACTTTAAAACTACTTCTAATGATGCTTTGGATAACTTTTAAGTATTTATCTATAGGATGTGCTATCTTAGCTGGTGGATTAGGAATAATCTTCTTAGGAATTTATTACTTTGAAAATGCTTTCGTATTACTATTTGAAATAATCTTTTATATACTATTGACTATACTTGGAATTATACTTATATTTGGTATATATGAACAAGCTAAAGAAGCCTTAGAAAGGAACTCTAAATGAAAGTCTCAGATTTAAAAGTTGGTGAAAAGTATACTTCAAATGCTTTAAAGAGTGGTGTTAAAGAATATATCACTATAAAAAGTTATAGTGTTTTTAAAGATAAAGTAGTAGTATCTTTCGATTACTATAAAATATCAGATAATAGCTTCGTAAATACTAGAACATCTACATATGATTTAGATGATATACTTGAAAATTTTTATCCTTATAAAGAACCTGTAAAGTTTCCTTACGAATTTGATAAAAAATATACTTGCAGTTCCAGAGAATATGTTATCATCCATAAAGTAGTTAATAATATGGTACACTATACTTATAAGGTTCCTTCCGATGAAGATTCTATTACTTCAAGTTGTTCTGTTGAATCATTCTTGAGAGGTTATAATGATCTAAAACCTTATGAAGAAATTGTTACAAGAAGAACTTGGGAAACTATTTCAGAGCTTAATAGAAAACATGGGAATTATATCCATGAGTTAGTTTGTACGTATCAAGAAGAACTTTCTAAGAAAGATAAAACTATAGAAGAACTTCAGAAATCTTACAAAGAACTTAATGATAGAAAGAATAGCTACCAACAAGCTGAAGAGAATCTTAGAAAGAACTATAACAGCTTGGTAGAAGAGAATAAACGATTAGAAGCTAATTTATTATACTGGAAGATTAAAGCTACTGGTGGAACAGGTGCTTGGTAATGACTCCTAAAGAAATCTATATTATATTGTTAGTAGCTTTTCTATTAACAATATTCTTAAAAGGAATCTAATATATGAATAAAGACGATAAGTTCTATATAGTATTTTTTAGTATTATATTCATAACTTTAATAGCTGGATGTATGATTAATAGTTATTACCAGAATAAACAAAGATATGACTATCTTATAACTACTAAAGAAAACTGTAAAGACTATATTAAAAATTATATGGAACCCCAAAAATGAACTTAGAAGAACTAGAAAAGTATATCTCTGAAGGTTATATCAACAAAGTAGCTCACAAGACTTTAGATTTATTCCTCTATGATTATACTCCTAAATGTACTTATGATAAGTTCTGGAATGAAACTACTATGGCTTGTAGAGGTCTTGTTCTAAACTCTCAAGGTAAAATCATTTCAAGACCTTTCTCAAAGTTTTTCAACTATGAAGAACTTGAAAGTGTTGGATTGAAGATTCCTACTGGAGAATCCTTTAGAGTCTTAACAAAGTATGATGGAAGCTTTATGCAAGTCTTTACTTATGAAGGAAACTTGATAGTTACTACTAGAGGATCTTTCTATTCTGATCAAGCTATCTGGGCTGAGAAGTGGCTTTGGAATCATATTAAAGAAGATTATGAAGAAACTTCTACTATACCTTTTACTTCTGGTTATACATTTTGCTTTGAGGTAATCTATAAAAGTAATCGTATTGTAGTTGACTATAAAGACTTTGAAGGATTGGTCTTAACAGCTATTATAGATAAAAGAACTGGTGAAGAGTTTTCTTATGATGGATTGAAATTATATTCTGCTATCAACAATTTCACTTTAGCAGAATCCCATCCTTATAATTCTTTACAAGAACTATTTGAAGCTCAAAAGAACTTAACAGCTAATGAAGAAGGTTTTGTAATAACCTATGATAGTGGATTCAAGTTTAAACTTAAAGGAGAAGCCTATTGTAAGATCCATAGAATGCTTTCAAATTTAACTCCTCTAGCCTTCTGGAGAGCTTTAGATTTAGAAACTGGTATGATACCAAGTAATTACTTAGAAGGTCTTCCAGAAGAGTTTAGGAAGCATTCGGACTACTTGAAAGAAACTATTGAAGATCTTTATAATAATAAGTTAAATAAGATTGTAGGAATCATGGATAGAATCTATCAAATGAACTTTGAAGGAACTAGAGAGCGTTATGAGTTTCTAAAGAAGAACTATCCTGAAGATTATTCTCTAGTACTTGATCTACTTAATGGTAAACTTAATAGAGTTCAAGAATGGATCTATAGAGATATTCGTCCTACTGGAAATAAATTTAAAGATGTTGAACTTAATGAAGATCTTAAAAAGATCGTGGAGAACTTTGGATGAGCTATATAGATTCTTATGGTAATTTTAATATGGATAAGTTTGTTACTGATGAACTTATTTTAATGTATTATTCATTAATGCTTCCAAGTCATAAACCTATACATAGATCTGATGATAGACTTTGTAACGATTGTAATAAAGATCTACTATTAGACTATAAAGATTACTATTCAGTTACAGATGAACTATGGGACAAATATGGTGTTGGTAAAAAAGAACTTTGTATGGATTGTTTTGAAACTAGAATAGGAAGGAAACTTACTTATAAAGATATTAAAGTATGTGTCTTAACAGTATGTTCTAATTACTATACTAGAGCTATTCTAGATAAGCACTATAACCTATTAAATGATTCTCTAAAGCTTAAAAAGTTTTTAATAGATAATTATTATAACAGTTAAGGAAAACTTTGGATGAGTAAACTTAAGAATTATATTATTCAAAGACTTGGTATAGATTTTAATGATATATCTTTATTGAATCTATTTTATTTAACTAGTCTAATTTACGTAATTACTCTACCAATATTTGCTTTAATAATCTATATTTGTATACTGTTAATGAATATTATAAGGAATTTATTATGAAAAAGATCATTGCTTGTAAAGGTTTGTCAGGTTCTTCAAAAACAACTTGGGCTAAAGCTTTACAAGATTCTAAACCATTTACCTATAAAAGAATCAACAAAGATGACTTAAGATCTATGTTAGATAACTCTCATTGGTCAAAGAACTTTGAGAAGTTTATTATCAAAGCTAGAGATCTTCTTATTAAGTTAGCTTTAGAAGAAGGATATTCAGTAATTTCGGATGACACCAATCTTTCTAGTAATCATATAGAACGCTTTAAAGAGATAGCTAAAGACTATAAAAATACTATTGTAGAAGTCAATGATAGCTTCTTACAAGTTCCTTTGGAAGAATGTATTAAAAGAGATCTTAAAAGACTTAATAGTGTTGGTGAAGCTGTCATTAGAAAACAATACAATGATTACTTTAAAAAGACCAAAGAAGTCTTTAAAGTTCCTTATGACAAGAATCTTCCAGATTGTATTTTAGTAGATATAGACGGAACTCTAGCACATATGAAAGATAGATCTCCTTTTGACTGGAAGAGAGTTGGTGAAGATTCTGTCGATGAAGCTGTCAAGGGAATTGTGACAGTTTATGCTGATAGAAATTTAGAATATGATGAAGCCGAAGTAATCTTATGTTCTGGTAGAGATTCTATCTGTAGACCTGAGACAGAAGCTTGGTTAGCTTCTAATGGAATTCCTTACAATAAACTTCTAATGAGACCTCAAGGAGATACTAGAAAGGATACTATAGTCAAAGAAGAACTCTATAAAGAACATATAGAAGGTAAGTATAATGTACTCTTTGTATTAGATGATAGGTTTTCTGTTGTTTCTAAATGGAGACAGTTGGGTTTAAAGTGCTTACAAGTTCAAGAAGGAAACTTTTAAAATGACTAGAACAGAACTTATTAATAGAGCTAAAACTATTAGATATGATTTAGAATTCGAAGAACAACATCTTAAAAAGAAAAAAGATCTATTAGAATCTATGGAAAGACTATTATGGAATCCTACAGTAACTGATCAAGAGATTCTTAAAAGTATTTCTGATAACTTCGAGAATATATTTAAAAGGTAATTTTATAATGACTGATAAAGAAAATCTAGAAAGAGCTTACTATAAACTTAATCAAGAATACTTAGATATAGCTACTGATCTTACTTCAGTTACTCTATATCCAGAAGCTTCTGAAAAAGAAACTTTAGAAGAAGCTACTAAGAGATTTGAAAATACTATTAAAGTTCTAAAGAGAGAAGCTAAGAAATTTGGAGTATCTGTAGATGCCTATGTAAATGGTTTATTGAGAATTCAATTTCCAAGTATTCCTAAAAAGAAATCTAGAAAGATGAAATCTCTAAAGAAATAAATATGGCTATTGTAAGAACATTTCATGATGAAGAAGATTGTTGGTATCATAGTGGTTATACAGATTGTATTAGAGGAGACGGTATCTATTATAGTGAACTCGGTAGAACTGAAATAGTTGGTAGAAGATGTGTAGGTTCTAAATGTACTATTAAAGATTATTTTAAGAACCATCCACCAAGAACACCTAGAAAATAGTTATGGGTGTAAGATTACCACCAAGAATTCTAGGAAGAACTAATGAGAAATTCTGCAAACATATCTACTATAAAGATAATGGATATTGTTCTAAAGAATGTGGAATCTATTATAGCAAACTTGGAAGACTTGAAATTACTAAATCAAAATTTAATATAGGCTTTAAATGTGTTGGTGAAAACTGTCCTATTAGAGATCCTGATGAAGAACCTATTAA
>ERZ869925.667-NODE-667-length-21901-cov-10.478028_pt1 | contig 21901 bp, 32 predicted proteins | sample MGYA00579311_ERZ869925 | MGnify/ENA primary metagenome ERZ869925 (study PRJEB32216, sample SAMN09231817) | wastewater metagenome | place: USA: Maryland | collected 2016-07-30 | study: EMG produced TPA metagenomics assembly of the PRJNA472060 data set (Reclaimed...
AGGCCGTCGTCAGTCACCCGTCGATTGAGGCACTTCGTCAGGAATTGGCTGTCCCGCGCCGAAAACGACTCGGGCCTCAACCCACTCCTCACCGCTTGTTTGCTGCTTACTCTCGACGTTGGCATGCTTGGCCTTCTCTGCTACGAGCCTCGCCTTCATGGCGCGGTACTCTTCAAGCGACATCTTCGATTTACGGTCTGGGATACTGCCCCGCATTTTCATGTTAATCACCCCACCCGAGGTAGCGGGTCTTGATGTCGCCTGCCATGTCCTCGACGCCCTGCTGGCGCTCAATCTCGTAAACGTCCTCGCGTATCTCGGAATCCCAGTCCTCAACCTCGGTCTTATTGCGGTTGAGTTCATAGGCGATGGTGCGCTTCACCATCTTGATCAGGATGTTCGGGTGCGCCACCGACCACCATGTCGTGTCGGAATTGCTGGCGAACGCCGTCAGGTACTTGCGGCCCGTGACGCACAGCGTGTAGGCGGCGTCGGCGGGCGGCATGATAAGCAACTGTCGCGCGTTCGTGATGGCCGTTGTGGGCGTGTATCGCGACCAGTTGATCGGGATGCCCTCAGCCTGATCGGCGAACGGCTCGGCGTAGTTGGCACGCATCCACGACTCGTCCCGCTTCTCCAGCGTGGTGCGGGTCGTGCTGCTTTCCAAGTCAAGCCGCTCGATGTGCTGCAAGAACGTGGGGAGGGTGACGAGGTAATCACCCTCCACCACGGATAGATCGGCGCGAAGCTCCTCTGCTGGATGATCGACGAGATTGTCCAGCCGCTCCTGCGCCGCGTTAATCATGCGCAGAAGCGTCGCGGTCGGGGTGTAGTCGGCACCGTTGAAGTTAGTGACTAACTCCGGGCGTCCAAGTTCGTCCGCAACCGCGAACGCTATCTGCACAAGTGTTGCCATCGGTTACAGCTTCGCGAGGCCGAAGTTTTCGATGATGGCGTGCGAGGCGAGACGGTTCCACTGGTACGTCTCCTTCACGCGCCAGCCGCCCTTGATGTACGACTTGTAGGTGTCGCCCGGCTGCTTGAGGCTCGACCACGGGATGCGCATCAGTTCGCCGTCCTTGACAGTGCGGCGCTGGATGCGATCCGGCTCGATCATGTAGACCGTGTACGTCTTGGCCGGGTTCAAGTTGAACAGCGGTTCCTCGACGATCTCGATTTCCTGATCGAGTCCCTTGAGCACGGCGACGTTGAGGCCGTACTTGGTGGTTTCGTAGTCGATCTTGTACATGCCCGCGTTCAGCACGCAGTCGTCAAGGATGCCGCGCACCGTCTGGCTGCACAGCAGCATCTTGCGGGTGCCGGGCTTCGACCACTGGCGGGTGTACATCGACAGGTTCTTGATGAACGGGATAGACCCGCCGAGAACCGAGTCGGTGGACGCCGAATAGGTCGTGTCCGTGCGCCAGTCGATGATGTTGGCGGATTCGTAGGTGTTCAGGAAGTAGCGCAGGCCGCCAGCGAAGTAGCGGTCGCCGATCTTCGTGTACGTGCCTTCGAGAACCGACATCTCGCGGTACTGGTTGAGGCGCTGAAGGGACTCCATCTCCTTGTCCATCTTGAGGTCTTCCTCGGTGCGAGTCTCCTCGTTGAGTTCGTCCTCGGAGATGGAGTGGGCGACTTCCATCGTCTCCACATAGTTCTGGTAGCCCGTCTCGTGCTCGTTCACCGCGTCTTTGAGTTCGCGGACTTCCTGCTCCGAGCGCGACACGATAGTCCAGTACAGGCCGGTTCCGGCGAGGACGCTGGACGTATCCGCTTCGAGCAGGATGAAGTTGAACCACGAGTTGCTGGACGTGCCGACGTGCTTGGCCGTTGTGTAGCCGCGCACCGACTTGCGCACCGAGGTCGAATAGATTTCGATCTGGTCGTACTCGGTGATGTTGTAAATCTTCGTGAAGCCAGTGGAATCCGGCTTGATGAAGTGTTCCTCGCCAGCGGCGGGCGTGCCGGACGTGCCGGTGCCAGACACGACGTTGTTGGTCGTGTAGATGTCGGTGATGGAACCCGTGAGGCCGTTGAACGGCTTTTCCCACCAGTGATGGACGCGGGACTTAATCGGCCCGCCCTTGGGCAGACTGTCCAGCTTCATCATCAGCGGGTAGGTGTCCAAAGGGTTGTAGCGTTGTACCTTTGGATCCCACGATTCCGGGTGGATATTCGCCGTGCGATCCCCGACGCGCAGTACGCCGGGTGTTTGGATTACTGAGGGAGGCATAGTGTGTTCTCCAATGGGCCATCAGGCCCGAGTTGTTTGCTTAGGAAGCCTTGATTTCGTGCGTGAAGCTGTGAAGCGTCGCGCTGTTCGTGCCGCTGTTGGTCGAGAACTGGATGGTAATTGACAGGTCAACGGCGTTGACGGTGTTGAGCGTGAATGCGGGCGCGAGCGTCGGGGTAGCCACACCGGCCACGCCAGCCAAAAGGCCAAGCCCGGTGCCCGTACCCGTCATCGTCATGTTCGGCGTTGAGAAGCTGTTCATGTCGATGTAGCCGTCGAGCACTACGATGTCGTTCGCGGCTGTCGTCGCCCCGCTGATATGCGAGGCCACAACCGTGCCCGTGAGCGATGCAGTTACCGCGCCAATACGCGCCCGAACCGTGAGGGTGTCGGTGGCATTGATTGCGTTGACCTTCACCGCCGCGCGGAACCGAATGACGTTTCCCGCCGTGAGCGCACCCGCCGCGATTGCCTTGGTGCCACCAGTGATGATGACCTCCGAGGCAGACGCCGGAAGATGAGCCGCACCCGCAGCCGTAAGGCACGCGAACGCCTTATCGAGCGCGACAATGGAAGTTCCGCCAGCGTCGGGGATGCTGATCGTTCGCGCTGCGGACTGAGAGAGCAGCACAAGCGAAGTTCCATTGTTTGTGGCTTGATCAGCGCAGCCAATGGATAAATATCCGCTTGCCGCTGTCGCCGGGTAAACATTAACGACGCCCACCGATCCGCTCGCGCCAGCCTGAAGGGTCGTCGATCCCTTGATGGTGGTTGCCGTTAGGTTACGGAATGTAGCGATGTCCTTGTTGGCATCAACGATTACAGCCTTGGATGCCGTGACCGTGCCAGCCGTTCCGGGATCGCCCCCGCCAAGCGCAGTGTTCAGTTCGGTGGCGGAATAATCGCTACCGTTGACCTGAAACCCCTGCTTGAAGTTGGGCTTGGCCGTGGATGACGCGGCTCGGTACATGTTGAACCATGTCTCAAGCCATTTGAATATGAAGTTCATACGTCACCCCCTTTAGGTGTTGGCAACCCAAGTGGCCGCGCCGGACGGCGTGGTCGAGGCCACCGAGCAGGTGTAGGAAGTGGTGTCGTTGAGGTTCCACACCGTCTCGCCCACGTAGCCCGGAGTGGCGTCCATCGATCCGTCGTTGACGACGCGCGTGCCGATCACGTCCCACCCGTACTCGTCGCAGATGAGTCGCACAACGTTGGAGTTGGCGGTCGTCGCTTGGAACACGTGGGTGAAGTTGCGGAACGGCGAATCGCCCGCGTCGCTGATGGTGATGACGCCCGTGCCGAGATCCTCAATGCAGCGGATCGTGTAGATCGCTCCCTTGAAGGCCGCCGACAGCTTCGGAAGCGTGATGGTGTAGTCCGTGCTCGCGGTGTTCGAGCAGGTAGTGTTGAGTTGGTCGGGCAGGATCGTCGCCGTGGTGGTGACGTGTACCGCGCCCTTTCGGTTGCCACCCGCGTGCAGCGTCTGTACGTGCTGCGATACGGGGTCGGTGTTTGTCCAATTGTCTGACATGGATCATTCTCCCATTGCGTGTCTACGCAATTGTTCGATTCGTTCTTGGGCCGTTGGCTCCCGCTTAACGGGCGGGTTGCCATTCACTACGCTCCGCGCCGGTGGCATCTGGGCGGACGGCTGCTGACTGGCACCGACCTCCTTGCGTGCGCCCTGCGCGGCTTGCGACATGATCGTTTTTGCCCGCTTAATGAGCGGGGTAAGGGTGTTCTCAGCGAGCCGGACGAGTTGAACCTCGCTCGCCTTCGGGTGTTTCAGGCGAAGTTCCGGCAAGAGTTTCCCGACAATCTCGTCGGCCTTGGGCATGGACGAGAACTCGGGGTTGCGCTCGTGGAACTTCTGGGACGCCAGCATCACGGGCAAGTACCACGCGATGCCCTGCGCGATGGCCTGATTCTGCTCAAGGCGCAGGTTGTGCTTGATGACATCCATGCGCCGGTTGTCAAGGGCGCGAAGCGTGTCACGGTCGCCCTCGATGTAGGCGCGGTCGTACTCGTCGTCGGTGACGACGTACTCCTTGGGGGCGAGCAAGTCCTCCTCGACCGCCGCCGCCTGCTGCGCGGGCTGCTCGGGCGTCGTGACCTGCGCCTGCTGGAGCAAGTCCGACCCGAACATTTCTTCGTAGAAGGCGTTTTGGGCGCGAAGCTGGGCCAACTCGTCCACCGGCGCTTCTGGCGTCTCCACGGGCGTCTCAGGCGCTTCTGCGGCGGGTTCCGCAGGGGTTTCGACGGGCGGGGTGAGCGATGCGTCCTCGCCACGCGCCTCGGCGTTGCGACGGGCAATCATTTCCGTCAGGCTCTCGTCTGGGCCGGACGGGACTGGCTCGGGAGTGTACGGCTCCTCAATCGCTGTCGTCGGTTCCAGTACTGCTGCTTCGGGCTGCATCAATGTATTCCTCGATTTGGCGCTTCATCGCGCTCGCTTGTTCAACCGTCAGCCCGCCTTTCGGGATAACGGGGATACGTTCGGGTATGGAGAACATCTCGACGGCGGTGTGGTAGCGTCCACGGGCCTCGCACACGTCGTTCATGTTCTTGCCCTGCATGCTTTCCTGAAACGTCTGGCTCATCAGGGCGAGGCACATGGCCTTGAAAACCGCCGTGCAGGGGTTCAGCAGCCACTCGGTCTTGTCTTGCTCGCTGACGCTCACGTCCTCGGGCAGTTTGCCGATGAAGTCGTTGATGGAAAATGGACTCATGCTGCGGCCCCCTGCGGCATCGGAATGCCCATCGGTGCCACGTTTCCCATCTGTGCCTGCTCTTGAAGCATCTGGTCGGGCGCGACGGTGACGTTAATCCAGTCAAAGTCGTCCACACCAAGTTCGCGCATGTACTGCGATAGGAACGGCATCATGGACTGCACGGCCCCCGGCTGTTGGATGAAGCCCGGCATGATGGCCTTGGCGAACTCGGTCATGGCCGCGAAACTCTTGTGGCCCTGCGAGACGTTGCTCATCGCCATGATGTCCATCTCGGGGTCGATGTCCCACTTGTCCACCGCCAGCCCCTCAGCGCCTTCGGGCAGGTGATACCAGTTGCGGATCACTTCCTCGTCACGGCCCATGAGGTCGATGATGATTTCGCCGCTGAGGTACTGGGAAATGTTGCAAATGTCTTGGTACGCCTTGGGGCGGTGGCACTGCTCGTCGAGGATGATGGCGACACGCATGAGACGCGAGAGTGCGCCGCCCTGAATGGCGTCCACGCCGGTCGCGGTCGGATCGGACGGCAGGCCACCGCCACTCAGCACTTCCTCGATACCAGACAGATTGCGCTGGAGGGACGTAATGGCCGACACGTCGTTCCACGTTGAGGCGGTCACGTCTTGGGTGTCGAGTTGCTGGAACCAGTCGGCAATCTTGCCGGTGCCGAATGCGGACTTCTTGATACGCACGATCATCGGGCCGTCCGCGTCGCGAACGTCCTTGTATTCCATCTTGGTGGGATCCATCGCGTACTTGCCGTTATGGGCCACGTCCAAGAAGTCGAGGCGGCGCTTGATGATGTAGTCGGTGGCCGAGGCCGCGCCGAGCGTCGTCATCAAGTGGGACACGGGCGCAATCTGGTGGCCGCGTGCGTTCGGGGCGCTGCACACGATGGGGTACTGGCCGTGGCGGGCGCGAATCTGGTGCGCCTTGATGAGCAGTTTGTCGCCAGCGACGCAGAACATCCATAGTTGCGGCTTCTTGCTGTCGCCCAGCCCCCACTGACTCGGGATGATGCGGCACATCATGTACACGAGGTCGATGTTGGTGGAGTTTTCCATCCCCTTCAACTGATCCTCGCCCGACTGCATGCGCGGGTTGCGGTCGGCCTGCGTGTCGCGGTAGTAGCGGCTGCGCGGGTTGACCTGCGAGAGCGGGATGAGGGCGCGGCAGTTGAACAGGTTTTCCTCGGGATCATCTTCCATGCCGATAAACATGAGGGCGTCACCGCGAGAGGCCCACCCGAAGAACTCGCTCTCTTGGAAGCGGTCGGGCGTGACGGTCGGGTCGCCAAGGACTTGGAACGGGTCAATGTTTACCCATTCCGTGCCTTCCTTGGTCACTTCCGTCTCGTCAGACAGGTGACGAATCACGTCGCCCTTCTGGTACTTGCCGCCCATGCCCTGCAACACCATCGCCATCAACTCATCGGCCTGCGTTACCTCGAAGGACGGGGCCGTGACTTTTGACCACTTACCCCACATCCAGCCACGCCCGTAGTTGAAGGCGTCACCCCAGTGAATGTCGAGGGCGCGGCGGTGCCGGAACTGGTTCGCTACATACTCGACGCACTTGGTCGCAATGAGTGCCTTTGCGGAGCGCTCTGGGCTGCCGCTGCCCTTGAATCGGTGCAGGTACGGGCCAGCGAAGAACTGCCGGTGCATGGCTGTGTTGAACATGCAGTAGTTGGCGTACTGCTGAGACATGACGACGTTAACAGGCTTGCGCGAGTCGCGCCCGAGGCGGCGGCGGTCGAGTTGGCTGGGGTCCATGTAGAGGTCGAGTGACTTGTCAATCTTCTCGTACTCGGCAATCAGCCCCTCGGTGGCGTCGTACCCAATCTGGGCGCAGCGGTTCACCATCTCGACAATGCGGTCGTGGATTTCCGTTCCGGGCTTGAAGTTCGTGCCCGGTGGATACTCGGAGTCCACGTCCTGCATGGCTTGCAGAATGCTCGGCTTAACTTTGTCCCACAGGGTAGGAATCATGCGCACCACGCCTTGCTGGCAAAGTAGTCGCCCGCTTCTTCGTACTCGCTATCGATTCCGTCGTACATGTCTATCTGCTTTTCCTCTTTCGGGTCGAGGAACACTTCGTACCGTTCCATGATCTCGGGAACGTATCCTGCCGTGTCGGTAGCGTCCCAGAACGTGCAGTCGGGGTACTGCAACTGCGCCCGTTCGAGCGGGCCGTTCCGCATGGACTCGTCGTGGTAAACCAAGCCCTGCTTGTAGAGCGGGAATATCGCACCGGCTCGGGCGATCTTGATGGCGTCCGGGCCTGTGCCATACTCCACACCGGGGCTGCGCACGCTCTTGAGCCAGTCGAACTGGACGTGACCGGCGAGGCCAGCGAGCGATGCGGCTTGGTGGAATGCGTTCTTGACGACCATCGCCAACCCCGTTTCTTCTACAAGGATGAGCGTGGTCTTGAGTTCGCGGGCCATCTCGAACGTTGCCTTGTAGTAGTCGTCCGGCGCGAGGCGAGCGACGATGTTCTTGCGGAAGAACACGCCGACGCTCGGGACAACGGCAACGCCCAAGATGGAAGTAAATGCTGAGTTCTTGCCGACAGAGCGAGCAGGGTCAACCACAATGAACTTAAAGGCATCATCAAACCTTTGGTTGCGCGGCGTGCGCTTGAACATGGACTCGTTCCAGACGCGGTTCTCGGACGCGCTTGGCTTGCACATGTACTCGCGGTAGAACTCGTCCATCTTGCCCTGTAACTGAAAGCGGCGGATACGGGCGTCGAGTTCTTTCTGGGCGATGATCTTGTGGCGCACGCGGAATTTGCCGTCGCCGATCTCCTCGGCCAGCGGGAACGTGACACCGAACCAGTCGGGGTTACTGGGCAACTGCATGATGTGCGCGTTGGTGTGTTTGCAGGTGTCGGTGACGATGCGGCGGAATGGGGGACGCCACAGCCCGTCGCCCTGCGGCTTAATCCACAGGTGCGTCTTTGGGTCGGGTTCCGCGTCGGCCTCGACGGTCGGCTCGACTTCGCCAATCCACCACTCGACATACCGCTCCCGCACCTCCTCGTTCTGGATGTGCAGGCGCTTCTGGCCGTCGTCCGAGAGCGTCAGGGTCGGGCGCACCATCTCGTTGCCAAGCATGACAAGCGAGCCGTTGACGACCTGCTCAGCGCCCTTGGGCTCCACAAAGGCGATGGAGCGGCGCGTGTCTGGATCGACCAGCATGAACGCTTCCTCGGCGAACTGCGAGCCAATCTGGTCGCCGCGAACGGGTTCCATGTTGCCGAAGATTTCCTTCAACTGCGGTGACGTGATGGCGGCGCGGATGGCCTCGGTGCGCTTCGCTGCCACCTTGTAGATGGACGACGTGTACTGGATGTACTTCTGGAAGCGGCACGCCAGCGAGCGGGTGCAGAAGAAGATGGCGAGGGTCGTCTTGGCGAAGCCACGGTGGGTCAGCGCGTAGAGGTTCGGGATGGTGTCGTCGTCGAGCATCTGGAGATATTGCAGGCGCTCGGGCGTCATCTTCTTCTTGATGCTCTCGGGGAAGAACATCTTGGTGAAGTAGTGGGTTCCGGTCGGGTCGTCAAAGCCACGCGCCCCAGTCGGCTCAAGGCAGCGGACAATGCAGTCCTGCGTCCAGTCGTCGCTGGTGTCTGGTGCCCACGGCGCATACTTGTCGCGGACTTCCGCGAAGTCGTGTGCGTCGATTCTTTGGGGCGCGTGTTCCATTATCGGTAGAGCGATCCTACAACGCTGACTTCCGCGCACTGCTTGAGCGTCACAGAGTCAATAACCCCCGTAAAGCCTACGCCGGTAAGCACGAGGCCAGCGGCGTTTCCGTCTGAACTGACGAGCAGGCCGGTGTAGGTGCCGTCTGCGGAGATTCTAGAGGCGTTACCGTCCTCGTCCGTGCTGGGGCCGGTGTTGGTGCCGTAGGTAAAGTAGCCCGCCGAGTAGGACGAGATGGTGAACCCGAGTTCGTACAGCTTGCCGCTCGTCCATGTCGCACCCGCGCCAACCATGTCTGCCTTGAGTTGCTTGAGTGTGGTACTCGCGTTAGTGGCTGCGACGTTGTTTGTCCCGTAGGCCCACCCCGCTCCGAGCGTCCACGAGTTCGCGTTACCGGTGAACGTGCCATTGGTGAGCAATTCGGTCGCGCCGCTCTTTGCGCCGAACGCGATGGCGTAGTTGGGGCCAATGTCCACGTAGGCGTAAGCGCTCGCGCCCGCCGCGAGGGTCTGGATGGTGCCGACCTTGTGTTTGAGGATGCCGGTAATGGTGCCCCAGTCGGTGGCCGACAGAATCTTGTGTGCCGCCGAGTAGTTCCTGTGCGGGAATGCGTAGAGGGCGAAGTCAGCAAGCGCCGGAGAACCCGAGCCGACACTAACATCGAAAACCAAGTTGGTCATTCCGCCGATGTTTCTTGGCCGCGTTGGGGACGGCGGGTAGGACGTATCAGGCACCAGATAGATCGCGGCATCTTCGTCATTCGTCGTCTGGTTGTCGTTGCCGACGTATTCAAGCGCAGACGCCTGAATGTGTGATGCGCTTCGCTCGAATGTAATTGTTTCCATCAGGTTGTTCATGTCTATCGTTCCTGTAGGGTGATGACGAGTTTCGTGTCGGCGGCGTTGTCGGTGCCGAGTTCGTCGTAAAATGCGAGGCCACTGAACGGGATGAGCGATACGTTGTCGAGTCCACCGGTGAATGCTGTGGCCGTAAAAACTAGTCCAGCGGCGTTGTTGTCCCCGAGTATCAAGGCGCGGTGCGTGCCAACAGCCGTGACGGTATGCTGCGCCGGTGTCGTGTTGGTTCCAACTGCGAGCGAACCAGAAATGCTGCCGTTTTCAAGCACGTCGAACGTGCAAAGGTAATACGTGGCCGCGATCCACCCAACGGAAGTTGCGGAGGCAGCGCCCGCATTCACCATGTCGGCTTCTGCCTGAGAAAGTGTGGCTGTAGCGTTTGCAAATACGGCAACACCACCAGTTATGCCGATGTCCGCGCTGGCTTCCGTCCAGCCCGTCGCGCTCGCGAATCCGCCGTTGGTAATCAAATCCACGCCACCCGGAGCGGTCGAGTAGCGAACCTTGAGGCGTTTGTTGTTCGAGGCATTCTCAGCGTTGCTGATTTCCACCACGTCGTCGGCGAGGAATACCGAGAACGGCCCGCCGCTAATGGACGTGAGTTCCGAGGACGAGTTGGCGCGAATCACCGCTGCGGTGGACAGGTCAGCCAGAAGGTTGTTGGCGAAGTTAGCCTCGATGTTCGCAGAGTTGTAGAGCGCGGACATGCCGATCTTCACCCGCGCCTTCCAGAACAGCGGAAGGTCGTTCAGGTCGCCGACAATCTCGTCGCGCACCGAACCCCAATCGACCAACTTTGCGTTCACGTCGGTCTGGATGGTGCTGGCGTTGACGCCTTCCTGCTCCAAAACCTCTGCGTATCGGTCGATGGCTAGGCGGTCTGCGCGAAGGGCACGCACGCGGTCAAGGATGCGCGTCAAGCGGTCGCCGACTTCCTTACCTGAGATGTAAACAGCCATTACGTCGCCTCCACGAGCTCGGGTTCTTCGACGACCTCAGCCTCGACCTCTATCGGGTTAGGTTTGCTCGCAATGGCAAGGTGGCGCTGCTTCAACTCGTCGATATTTACACCGGTGACGCGGTGCGTGTGCTCATGCTTGTGATCCACCTTCTCCGTCTTGACGAACAGGCGGTCGGGGTGAACCTCGGCCACGTACTTCGCTATCGCCACGATCTCCTTGGCGTTTGCCTCGGGCAGCACGTCGAGCATGCGGTCAACCGCGCCCTCCTGAATGTCGGTGAGCTTGTCCTTGACCTTCGAGAAGTGGTCGTTGCGTGCCTTGACGATCTGGAACTGCAAGGACTCGATGTGGCGCTTTACGACGGGGTGCGACAGCGCGAGCTTCACCTGATCCTTGCCGCGAGCGAGGTACGCCGCAACAAGGTCGGTGGTCGCGCCGGGGACGGTGGCAAAAAGACTCGCGGCCTCCTGCACCCAAGGATCTACATCCTCCAGCCGCTTCCAGTCGCGCATCGAATCTGTCAAGGCTATTGTCATCGTGGCTCCAAAACAAAAACGGCACACTCAGGCTCGCTTTGCCTAAATGCGCCGAGGTGGTTGCCCACTTGGGATCTGTTATGCTTTTACTTCTACACCTACTACCTTGCCGATTTTTGCCAGTCCACTGAGTATGCAGCGGATGCCGTCTCTAATTTCCTTGCGCTGCTCGGGCGTCATTGAATCTTGTCGTCCACCCTCTTGGGCATTGCCGCTCTCAATTCGCGTATCTCGTTCGTCAGGTTCGTCATCGCAACCGTATTCTCGATACGGCTCTGGTTGTTTTCTCGTTGTGACTCAAGGAATCGGTCGCTCGTCTCTTTTTGCACCTGAACGAGCAAGTCGAAATGCTTGTTATTCGTGGCGTCCTTACCCTTGAAGGCGTCCATCAGTGCTCCGAACGCCTTGTTGCCACCAGCAACCGCGACGCCAACGAGCGTCAACCCGATTCCCGCCTGTGTTCCTGAAATGTTCTCAAGGTCTACCGGCACGCTTTAACCTCCGTCTGTCCCAAGCCAGTTTTGCGCTTGCCACTCCGTCAAGAACCCAAAATGCGAGCCTCGGCAACAGTTTCCTGCGGACTGGTATACCCATTCGCCGGCACTCGTCTTAGTGGAACATAGTGTGCTCCTCGCCAAGACACTACCACGGATAGCGCTAAATTTCAACTACCCTTGTCAAGAGCGTCGATTTTGGCATCTACCGCCGCCGTGTCCACGCCATACTCCGCCAACTTTTCGCGCACCGCCTCAAGTTCGGCCTTCACGTCCGCGTCGGTCGGTTGTGGCACCAACCCCGCCTCGATGGCGGCTGTGATGGTGTCGGCCTTTTCCAGCGCGAGCACGGCGTTGATGACGTTGTAGGCGCGTTGCGGGTCGGCGTCGAACGCCTTCTGGACTGCCACGCGATCTGTCCAGATTCCATTGTTCTTCTCAGCCATGATTGCCTCCTACAAAACGCGATACAAGACAAGGAAGTGCCCTGTTACCGCGCTCGCCGATGATGCTGTCCAGTTGAAAATGAGTGTGTCGTTGGCCGCGGAAGACGTTATCTGGACGGTTCCGGTGCCGAATATACCTATACCGTGCGCCTGAACCGATGTCGAGAAGTTGCTTGCCACTGGCAGCGTTGCCTCAAACGACGTTGCAGCACCACTTGTCGTTGCGTCTGTGGTTATTGCTGCGCTTGCAAGGACGAGATCCGCAGAGCCTATCGAGAATCTGCACAAATACCCCGTGAATGAAGTTGGGTCGGAGTCCAAATTAGACTTTGCTGAGTACGTTGGCGACCACGTAAGGCTCGGTTGCATGTGAGTAATTGCGCCGTCGCCAAGATTCAGGCTGGTTGCCGACGCGACCCCGAGCGTTGGCGTGGTCAACGATGGCGACGTGGCGTACACGAGTCCAGTGCCCGCCGTGCCCGTGGAAGCCGCGCCGCCGAGCGTCGTTACTATAGCGGCAACGGTGGCATCGTCCAATATGGTGCGCGCTGCCGCTGTGCAGGTAATCGTCTCAGGGACGCCTGTGGAGGCCGTAGAGCGACCAATCAGTGTGTCTTGGGCAAGATTAGCCATCTTCGCCAAAGTCACCGCTGCGTTCGCTATGGTGGCTGCAAACGATCCTGTACCGGTTCCAGTCACGTCGCCGGTAAGCGTGATGGTCTGGTCGCCGGTGTTGGTTCCGCTGGATGTGCCCGAGAACGTGCCACTCTGGGTAGCGAGCGTTCCGAGGCCAAGCGTGGTTCGTTGTGCGGCGGCGTCTGCGTCGTCCACGAGTGCGCGACCTGCCGAGGTAAAGTCAGCCAGCGCGGCAGTGCCGGAGCCAGTGAAGTAGGGAAGTTTGTCGGCGGCGCTGACGAGGCCCGAGAGTGCGGTAAGTTCGGCGTCCACCGGCTGGAATGCCGCCGCATGCTGCCCGTCGAGCAGGTCAGCGTCGAGTCCACTTCCGGTGCCGTCCGCCGTGGCGATAATGGCGATGGTCTGCGTGGCGGTGAGGTCTTGCGGGTCGCCCGTGCCGCCACCCACGGCGCGGCCCTTGATGGTAGCCGCTGCCATGTTGGCGAGTTCTGAGTTGGTGACGGATGCGGGCGGCAAAATACTCTTGAGCCACCGCAGTGCACCGAATGAATTGCCGGTTGACATGACCAAATGATAACACAAGTGCCCGCCGCTGGCTACTCGTTCACCAACGGCGGGCTGCGGAAGTGGTCGCGCCCAACCAGCGAAGTAAAAGCGCGACCTTAGAGCCTAGGGTTTTCGGGATGCGAAGAATCGCTCGATGATGCTGCGTATCAAATCCATCTTGACAGACGGGCTACCAGCCACAACAGCGGGGGCCGCGCCGATCTGTGTCACAAGCCCAGCGAGATCACTGATGGTCTCTGGCGTCTTTGCCATTAGCGCCGCGAGCCCATTTGCCTGCGCGATTTGCGCCTCGCTCGACTTCACGCCAGCGTCACCGACCAGAGAAAACATGGCTGGATCGCCCGTGGTCTTGTTGGTGTCGTGCCAGTCGATGCTGCCCTTAGCGAGCGCTTCACCGGTAAGCAATACCGTCAGTTCGCGCGAGACTGCGCCCTCGGGCGTCTGGGTTGCGTGTACCGAAACCTTGGCCATCGAGTCGTGGGCGCAGCCAGACAGCGACGCGATGAGTACCGCCGCAATGATGTGCTTCATGCGTCACCCCTTTCGTTTCGCGCAATCGCGGCGTTGGCCCACATAACCGAATCTTCGAGATTCGTCAGCGCAAGACTTAGCTCGCGAGACGGCGGGCAGTTGCACGCCAGCAACATTGCAAACTCCCCTGCGGCTGATCGAATGCGCGTGTAGCGCTCGGGCTGGTTTGGCAATGGCGAGTGGTACTTGAAGTTGTTCTGGATCTGCTTCACGGTTTTTTCGTCTGGAGTGTACATGGCTAGTCCCCATCCTCGATTGAGCGCGTGAGCGCGTCTGCGGCGTTGCGCTCGGCCTTGAGAGCGTTGAACAGACCCATGTCGTCGGGGTCTTGCGCGAGTTGCTCGGCGAACAGGCCAGAGAACACGAGCGACGCGGCACGGGCGATGGTGGCCGCGCTGTTGCCAGCGTCGTGCGCTGCCGTAATGGCGGTCTGGAGGTCGGTCGAGAATTGTTCGAGTGCTTCTTCTGCGGTCATGGTTCCTCATTTCTGCGCCGTGGGCGCGGTTGGTTAAAGTATCTCAGTGAGCCAGCACGTCGTTCGCTCGACGCGCTCGGTTATCTGGCCTTTGATTAGCCTGCGAACATTCTCATCCGCGACAAGATTGTCCACGACGTTCATCGCCAGATTGAATTGGTAGTTCGTGATCGAATGGATGATCTCGTGCTTGATTGTTTCTTCGCGCTTCTCGTCCGACTGGTCTATCCATCGAGCGTACACCTCAAGCGCGAGCGACATGTAATCGTGGTCGAGCGTTGCCCGTGCCATTGTGCCAAGCGAGTCCTCTCGATTCGCGCACATCACGACACGAATGCGAAGTATCCACGGGGGTACGATGTACTTGTACTTCTCGACGAGACTCGACACCTCGCCTTGAAGCGCGGGATTCTCGAACGCCACGTACTCAATCTTCATTGGGTGCTCCTTGCGGACTATGATGCCACATATCGTCCTCGCCAACACCACCCTTGGCCCATTCGAGAATGAACAGGCAATTCACCGCCGCATGCGCGAGGTGTGGCAGCCCGCTCTCCGCGTCGCTCTCCTCGCCACGCGCCCACGCCCACAGGTGGCGAATCGCGGCATCGAAGCAGCGCGAGAAGCACATGCCGGTGCGGTAGTTGTGGTCGCCGTACTTCGCTGCCCCGAACTCCAGCACGGCCAGCACGTCGTTCATGGCGTGAAACGGTAGCAGGGAGGCGCGGGGTTTGCCGGTGTCGTGTTTGTTGGCGGTCATACGTTTCCACCGCCTTCTGCCTCGACTACATCGCGTGGGTGCAGCTTGGCGTACTCGTACTCGCGCCTGCCCTCCTCGATCTCGCGCCGCTCGCGCGGCTCAAGGCAGGCGTCGCAGGACTTGATTAGGTCGCCCAGCACGTCCACTTGGTAGACGGCGAGGGCGCTCTCGCAGCGTTCGCAGTTAATGGTCATTTCACTTCCTCCTCTGGTTCGAGTTCCGGCGCTACCCACGGCGTGATGACGGGCGGGCGGGGGCGGGGGCGGGTGGGGTAGATGGTCATAACTAAATTTCCTCTCCATGTATGTTTTTGCCTGCACGAACCCAGAGAGATTCCACAACCCCACTAGATGCGATAATTATCTGGCTAGACCCGTGCATCTTGTTGTTTCTCCACCCGGTCGAGTGAAAGAAATCAAGTCCACCGTAATAAGCCTCAGACACAAACACCTCGTCCGGTAGGGCATGCGCCACATCTCCTCCAATCTTCTCGGACTCACTCATCCACCCAAGCCGGACGATGTTCCGCGTGAAGTCCGGGCAGTTGCCAAGAAGCATGATGTCGCTTCCGCACTTCCACTCCCGCGCAATCTCAAACACCTCGTTGTCGATTTCCTCTGTCGGCTTCACCTCCACGTAGATGTCCTTGTTTAGCCCGCGAAGAACAAAGTCGGGTACACGCGGGCCGGGCGTTGGAGGCTCATACTCGTGCTTCCACCCGCACTCATCGAAGAACGCAGCCCACCACGCCTCAAGGCCGGACTTGTATCGAACACCGTTGTAAGTGGTTGGGCGTGCATCAATCTGCTGGTAGAACTCGCTAGAAAAGCGTGTCGTCTCCATCGTCATATGTCTCCTCTATTGGTTGAGAATTGACTACCTTCTTGCTCTGGCTAGACTCGATTGCTCGCTGCTCGAATTGAGACACGTTCGACTGACGTGCCTGCGCGTCCTTGGACAAAATCATCCCATACTCAGAGAACGTCAAGTCCTGATTGAAGTTGAACGCCAATCTCGCGCCCTGTCCCCTCGCGTTACGTGCCTTGACGATGTGCATCGTCCGGTTGTGCAGCCTCTCCATCGAGGCGAACGAATCCTTCACGACGCTCTTTATCGGCTCGCCGTGATTGTCCAACCACACAACCGCATGGGCGAACCGGCCAAAGGCGCTTCCGCCCGAGAGGTCGTCGAGACTGATAGACCCCTTGCGCCCCTTCTTCGGGTGTGTGACAAGCACGACACTGGCACTGTATTCGCGTGCGATTCGCTTCACGTTGTCGGTGAAGTTCTTGTCAGCCGCCCACTGATCCTTCTCTGGTGCCGCCATTGTGATTGGGTCGATGGCGATTATCTTGGCCCCGGACTTCGCTCGCGCCTCAACCCACTTCAACAGTTTCTCGTAGGTCACGTTGTCCTTCGTTTCTCCGTCCAGAGACTTGCCAAGAACATTGATGAAGTCGGCGTGCTTGTCGAGTATCTGGGATACCTCCTCCTCCCTCCCCTCTCCCCATATGTGGTCTAGCAACTCGGGCCGCTTCTCGCGTTGAGCGATGGCGCGGTATGCGTGCATGGAGCGCTCGTCCTCAAGCTGGTACATAGCGAACGGAATCTTCATCTCGTACCAATGCGACGTGGCCTCGATAAGCCAGAACGACTTTGTGCTCCCTCCGTCGCCACAGATGAGCGAAACGGTTCCGGGGATAGAGAACCCGGTCATCTCGGTAAATCGCCTCCACGGCCACTCTACGGGCCTTAAAAGGCCATTGGAGATCCGGGACGCCCGATCTTTTAGCTCCTGCATCAGTCCCGTCGTCGCGGCCCCAGTGAGCGCGTCTCTCATCGCAGCCCGTCTGTCTTGCTCAGGAAATCGCTGGAGGAAGTCGTGTGCGTCCCCTTTCTTCGGTAGGTCGAGTCGCTCGATGTCAACCGTCTTGACGCGGCACCCGTGACCCTCAAGGATTTTCGCCACCTTCTTCATGGCCTCTATGCCCGGACGAACACCTCTTGGGCCAACCTCGTCGTTGTCGGGCCAGAGATAAACATTCTTGCCAGCGAGAAGAGACCAGTCCGCCTTCTCCACCGAGTCGGCACCCATTGGTGAGGTGGTGGTCGGTATGCCCGCCGCGATGCACGCATCTGCCGCCTTCTCTCCCTCAACCACGAGAACGGTTGACGGGCGGGCGACTCCGGATCGGTTGTAGAGTGGCGTCTTGTCGAAGCTGGCAGTCCTTGTCCACCCGCCGTTCAGTGGGGTAGCCTGCTTGAAGTACTTCCCGCCTCCGGGTTTCTCGAACCGATATACGATCAGGTCGATTCGCCCGTCAAGATCCCGGTACTCCCACTTATTGCTGAACTTGGCCTCGAACGACACCTCAAGTAACTCTATGGTTCGGTACACCTTCGGCGGGTCTTTTTTCGCTGGTGGGGCTGGCTTTCTGTCGTCGTCAAGCCCGAGCGACTTTATCACCTCTGCTGGCGTGCGCATGCTGAGCCTTGCCTCCACGTCTATGAACGTCCCAGAGAAACCGCACGGGTGGCACTTGAACAGCCAGTTCCCGTTGCTGCCCTCAAATATCCCAGCAGATGGGTTGCGGTCTGGGTGTTCCGGGAATGGGCAGTTGCACTCGCGTCCTCGCATGGACTTGTTGGTGTATTCGCAGATGGTTCGTTCGAGCAGCCCGCGATCCTGCTTCATGTACTCAAGGCTTGTCATCGGTCAACCCCATCATCCAGTCTGCCTCGGCCTCAGTGACAGCGCGGGTAAGGTTTGCAAATGGGTCAAATGGTTCAGGTGGTGCAATTGGTTCATCCTCCCAGCTCTTGGCGTTTAGGTAACTTGCTGGGTAGGGGACGAACTGCCCGCCATCCTTCGTCCAGCTTGGTTGCTGTCGCTGCCATTCGAGCGCATCGAGGATCTTCAGTAGTGGTGGGGTGAGTTTCTTCCAAGCCTTCTCGGCGTCACCCTTGTTGCGCTTCTTGGGGTAGGCTCTCCAGAAACACTCGAAATCTGTCTCTGCTTCTCCTCTACTCTCCTCTACTCTCCTCTCCTCTGAGGGGACATACTGCTTGCATGCTGCTTGCGTGCTGCTTGCATCGCTATCGTCTTGCTGAGATTCCAAGAATCCCCGCTCACAAATCTCTAAAAGCAATGATTCAAGCTGCTTTTCAGTCATCCTCAACCGAAACGCCATCTTCTTGACGGACGGCAACCTCCCCGAGTCCTCAGAGGCAAGCAACCACAGAAGAGTGAGTACTTTCGCCGACGCTGACGACAACTCCGCGTAGTCTTGGCTATCGAGCAGCGTTCGGTACAGCCTAATCCAAGGCGGGTTACGTTGGCTGTAGTTCTGGAAGTTGGCCCAATTCTTGACGGTATATGTCATGTTACCACCTTAAAAAGAATCGCCCCCACGGGTCACAAGCCTCAACCGCGAAGGTGGTAACGCGGCGTTGGCAACCGTGGGGGCGCTTGTTTGTAAACGTTTCATCTGACCACCTTATTCGTCAGGCGCAAATTCGCGCCGCTTGTGACGACGACGCAAGTATGCGAACTGGTTCTACTGTTTCGACACCCACAGACTATCACACCTCGCCCCGCCTGTCAAGCCCTAAAAAGGAGCGCCCCGGTCAGCGCAGGTGGTTGAGTGCACCGCTGGGGAGTCGTTGCCGGGGCTAGGAGGGAGGGAGATGCACCGCCACTCTACACCCACCCGCGAGAAATTGCAAGCCGCAAAGAAAGTTGTTGACAACCAGTACAACTCGTGCTACAGTGCGTGTACAACAACCGCGCGGGAGCGCAAAGGAGACGAGATGAATACTGGAACCACGCTTATCGGAGCGCCAATTAGCGCATTGCAAAGCAGCGATCGCCCCTACCCCGTCAACATCCGGCCCGTCCTCAACGGCTACGTCATCGACGTTGGCTGTCAATCCGTCGTGTTCCGCCACGGCGACGAGGAGCTGATGGCCACCGAACTCGCCGCCTACATCCGCGACCCAAAGGGCACTCAAGAGCGCTACATAGGCAATCCGGTCGAACTTGCGTACAACCCTCAATAAGGAACCCACCAATGGCTAACACACGCACCAAATCCGTCCGCATCCCCGACGACCTCCGCGCCCGCATCGAGCAGGCCGCGAAGGACGATGGCCGCACCGTCTCAAACTGGCTGTGCTGGGTGGCGACCCAAGCGCTGGAGGGGAAGAAGTGAACACGAATATCCGCTCGAAACGCGCCGACGAGGTGTGGCTGGCGGTTGCGCTTGCAACGATTCAGCGCGGGGACGAAGGCACCCGATATTCGCCGGGGCTTGCCGATGTGGTAACGAACGACTGGGCCGCTCGCTTCGGCACCGAGGACGACCTCGCCGACATCGCCGACATCGAGGCCAACAAGGCGCGGCGTGAGATGGGTGGTGGGGTATGAGCTACACCAACGAGGAGATAGCGTGGGCAGCTGGTTTCTGCACAACAAACGAGGGGACTGATTTCTGCCTTGATGTTGACGCTGAGTTTCAAAAGTGGATGCGAATGCCAGACTGGCCCACCGACCCCGGCGCGGTCGCTACGTGGCTGTTGCCGGTGTTGGAGAAGAGGCTAGGGGGGTATGCGTGCTGGGCGCGAAAGGATGAATACGTTATAAGATCTATGAAGAAGTTTATCCCATTCCCAATCTCGCCAACGTGGCACGAATGCGTCATCGAGGCCATCATGGCAACGGCACCCACCCCATGACCCGTCACCCGTGGACACGCGCCGACGACGACGCCCTTGACGCCCTGCTGGCCCTCACAGCCGCAGACCCCTACGCAACCACTATCCCCGTGCCGCAAAATCACGCTGGAGGCCGCTGTGGCTGTTCAGGGCGTGGGTTATTCGTGGCACGGTGAAGGAAATGGAGAGAAAACGTGACCGAACGTGAAGAATTTGTCATGACCCAGCGAGAGGCGGGCCAGTCGCTCGCCCAAATCGCCGAAACTCTCAACGTATCGCGTGAGCGCGTGCGTCAAATCGAGTCCAAAGCCATCAAAACCAAGGAAAATCCCATGCCCAAGACCGAAACCTACACCATCGTCAACGAAATCCTGCCCGATACGACCCAAAACACCACCGACGCCACCCCGCTGCACCGTATCGCCGACGAACTCGCCCGTATCGGCGCGTTTCTCGCCCGCATCGAGCACAAGTTGACCCTCGGATCGCCATCCAGCACCACCCCGCAGGCCGTCGCGGGCCGCGATATGCCGTCCGAACTTACCCGCCGCGCCGAACCGACCCGCTTTACCTTCCGTATACTGGACGCGAGCGCGGTTCCTGCCGAATATCGCGCCTCGGGCGGTGCCATTGACATCCTCAAGTGCCGCGAGGTGTGCAACGCCGCGATGGAGACGGGCGTGAAGCCGGAGATTAAGGGGCTGGAAATCACCGACACGATGGCCGGGTAGCACGTATGCTCAACCCGCTTGAGAACTGACCCAACATCCAAATCTTCCCCGTGGCGCGAATCGCTCGTCGGTTCTCAAGCAGCGCTGCGGGGATTTTGTTTGGAGGCCACATGAGGCGCTACAAACGCCGATACGCCCGCCCCAACTCGCGCATGATAACCAACGACCTAATCATAGAGGTTGTTTCGGCCCACCCGAACGCTGATGACGCGCTGGCCTACCTAGCCCTCAAGTCTGGGGCCAACGAGACTCAGTGCATCATCGCCCTGAAGCGCTGTTTGAGGCGCGGCATCCTGTCCTACAACCCGCCACTGAACCGCTATAAGGTGTTGCGTTTCTCTGAAAAGTAGTGTACACTATGGGGGGTAGGGGGGCACTCCGGTTCTTCGGCGCTTTACGCGCCTCTTACCCCGCGCGGCGAGCGCACCCAGCCACAGTTAAACCAGCCTTTGACTCGCGGGCTACCCGCCAAGGGGTAGCGGCAGGCTTCCCCCGAGTCGAGCCAGCCCGTCACGTTTGGACAGGGACTACCCAGTCGCGTGGCGGGTTTGGTGTTTGTGGCGAGGCGACGGTAGAAGAGCAGGCGAGTTGAGAGGCGGGGCTGAGGCAGGGGGTAGGCTGAATCGCGTAGAAAAAATTATTTTGGTGAGGCAGGGCCGAGGTGGGCGGGGCCAGAGTGTTGAGAATTTTTTGAAATTAGTGAGGGACGGCCACCCCCACCCCTTCACTCACCCGCATCCCCCTCCCCCTACCCTCGCAGCCCGCGCCGCGCTACTCGCCCGCGTCGTCGGCGTCACTCTCTATATATGTGCGGACTGGCCGCTTGCCGGTCTCTATGGCGCGGAGTAGGTCTAGGAACGGGACAGTAGCAGCGAGCAGCACGCGGTGGGCGTCTACGCGCTCGCGGTGCTTGGCTAGGTAGGCACGGCCCGCGGGGGAGCGTAGGGCAGACTCTAGGGCAGACCGGGAACAGGATGCGTTAGAAGCGGCGGTGGAGTGGGGAAGGCCATGGGCTATCCCCCGTAACGCCCTCTTCACTTTGCGCCCTAGCCCGCCATACTTCCCGGTACGTCCCGCCTTCAATTTCCCGCTATATCCTACGCGCGCGCGCGCGAGGGAATGCCCCTGTAAGGCTCCTTGAGCCGCGCCGCCATATTCGCCAGCACATTCCCGCGCGGTATCCTGTAAATCGCTCTCAGGGCATTCTGGCGCGTTTGGCGTATCCATGCCGTAAGTCTACCGCAAGGCGAGGGCGCGTGACAATTCCCGTCACTTGCCGTTCTACCACAAAGCATTCGCCGTGCCAAAGTTAACCCGTTGGCGCTAAAGCACTTAGCGCTAGGCAATTCTTGCCGTGACAAATATTGTCACTTGTGGACGTTTTTGCGCCTTAGACCAGATTCGTGCCAACGGCCCGTTTGTGAGTAAATACCTGTAAACATTGGTGTTTCTGTGTGTAGCGCGTTTTGGCATGCACCTTGCATACACTGTAGCACGCCCGGCATGGCGC
>ERZ869925.668-NODE-668-length-21873-cov-5.824411_pt1 | contig 21873 bp, 34 predicted proteins | sample MGYA00579311_ERZ869925 | MGnify/ENA primary metagenome ERZ869925 (study PRJEB32216, sample SAMN09231817) | wastewater metagenome | place: USA: Maryland | collected 2016-07-30 | study: EMG produced TPA metagenomics assembly of the PRJNA472060 data set (Reclaimed...
ACCAAATTCACGTTACAAGTCTATTCATTATTTTGAAGATGGAGGTGTATCGCCTGTAAATACCACTCAAAGAGATTGGCGGTTTAGAAGCTCGTTACGTTTAGTAGGATGGATCAACCTAAAGAAGTTAGGTAAAACTGATTGCTCTGTTTCGGCTCAGGCTGTGCTACAGCTAATAAACGCTTTGCCGTCTGGACGCTTTAACTCAGGCGAGTATAAAAACATTCAGATAACAAGTATTTCGGAAGCACCTAAAAGCTCTGCCATATTCTCAAAATACACTTATGATGAAGCGGTTACTCAATACTTAATGTTTCCGTTTGATTATTACGCTTTAGATTTAACCATTGAGTTTACTATTTCCAAGTCATGTATAAATGATTTTGATTTAGGTACACCCACAGAATGCGATACTAAATGATGTTTCATTATTACATAGTAGTTTGCAGTATTATAGCGTTTGTGTACGCTGAACTTTTAACTGAACCCGGACAAATTCTAAACCCGTTATTCAGGCTTTTGGTCAACCTGCCGGAATGGATCAACAAGCCCATTATCGGATGTTCTAAATGCGTTTCGGGTCAGTTAGCGTTGTGGACTTATTTATTCTATTGGTATACGTGCTATAATTTTATGATGCATGTATTCTTTATCTGTTCATCAATACTAATTACATGGATACTAAGCAACCTGAAAAGAATACTGGAGCGTTAAAAGAACTCGACCTAACACAAAAGAAGTTCACGGCAAACGGAAAGACTTACCATATACGTAAGTCTATGTCTTTTGATAGATACCGTATGTACGAAAAGTTACAAATTGAAGTTGGTTATGGTGCAAACTTTAAGCAAATTTATGACAATGTAAAAGCGGCTTATGATTTGGTCAACAAGTCGGAGTTTGCTAATACAGCAGTTAAGTTACACAACATTTTAGCCGGCATAAAAACTATTGAAAGTAGACAAATACCGGCATTAAGAATTTGTGCTTTATTTATTAACGCAGATGGTGAAGATGAGAAAGTAATAACGGAGGATATGATAGACGAAAAGATCGCTGACTGGGAGGCAGAGGGGTATGATATATTCCCTTTTTTTCAATTAGCCATCAATTCTATACCGGATTTTTCTCTCGCTTACAAAGTACTTTCCCAAATTCATTCACAAACGGAAGTAAAAAAAGACCAAAAGAAACGATAATAAGCAGACAAAAGGAATTGATGGATCAGCAATGGACAAATATTTTATGGAGGGTTGCAAAGGGAGATGCAGTACAATACCGTGAACTAAATAGTATGGATACATTCGAGTTTTTTTATGTACTCGAAGCAAATAAAAAACTGATCAATGGCTGATGTAATTTTACGCATAATAAACGAGGGGGTTACCGAAGCTATTCAGGGTGTTGCTTCTGTTGGAAAGGCTTATGATGACCTTAGTAAAAAGTCTAAGGAGGCAACAGCAGAGCAAGGCAAGGGATTTAAAGCTAGTGCTGATGCAGCAGAAAAAACAAAGACTGCATTTGATAAAATGGCTCCGGCTGTCGCTAAACCTATTTCAGAAATACAAAAACTAAAAAAAGAAATAAAGGACTTTCAAAATGCCGCATTAAAAGCAGGTGAAGGGACTAAAGAATTTGCAAAGGCTATTGCAGAAGCTGGTAAAAGAAAGGCTGATCTAAATGACTTGCAGCAGGCTGTTGCATTATTAGACCCAGATGTAAAGGCAAAAGCGTTTTTAAATTTATCACAAACAATAATATCAGGATTTGCGGCAGGACAAGGAGCATTAGCGGCATTTGGCGTAACGAGCGAAGATTCCACAAAGACACTAGTTAAACTTCAGTCTGCAATGGCGTTTGGTCAGTTTCTTAGTTCATTAGGTGAATTAGGAGATACTTTTAAGGTATTACAGGTGCAAATAAGAAATTCTGAAATAGCACAAAAAGCTTTCAATCTTGTATCTCAAGCAAATCCATATGTATTATTAGCAACAACATTAGGTGCTGTTGGAGCTGCATTTTTATACTCAGCGTCTGCCACAGAAGAAGATACAAAGGCATTTGTTGATAATGCAGAAGCATTAAAGGTGGCAAATGCTCTTAGGGATGATTTAATACAAAAGCTTGCAGAAATATCTATATCCCTACAAGAAGAAGCTGGGTTAATAAGTGCAGCAACGGCAACTGAATTAAGGTTAAGGCTTAAAGGTAACCTAGAGGTATCAAAAATAGAAAAAGCTAAGGCAGATGAACTTGCTAAACTTCGTGGTTTTGAAAACGCACAGGAAAAAAAGTCACATGACGATGCTTTAAAAAATGCTGTTAAATCAAAAAAAGATAAGGCAAAGTTACTTGATGGTTTAGCTAGTCAAGAACTAGAAAACCAAGCTAAACAAGGTGAAGAATCAATAAAACAACTAGAGAGTTTAAATGAAAAAGAAAATCAAGTAGCAAAACAATTTGATGATGCTATAAAAAAACAGGAAGAATTAACTCAAAAGGAGATTAAATTAGCCAATGATAAAATAGCAAACGAAGAAGCTAAAAAACAAAAAGCTTACGAGCAGAAATTAGCTGATGATTTAAGAGATTTAATACAAAAAAATGCCAGCGAAGACGCTAACATATTATTAGATATTACAAAAAAATCAAATAATGACCAACTAACTGAATTTGAGGCTAAGATATTTAGGCAAAATCTAATTTTACAAAGAGATCAAGATGCAAGAAACCAGTTCCTTGAAACATTTGGAAAGACTGAAATAGAAATAAAGATAAAGCAACTTGAGGATGAGCAAAAGTTATTACTTGAAAATGTCGCGTTTACAGAGCAAGAAAGGTTTGCTATAATAAAAGATACAGAAACAAAAATATCTGCGCTAAAACAGGCTCAGTTAAATTCTCAATTACAAGGCTTATCTCAGCAATTCCAAAATATAGCTCAATTAGAGGCCGCTTTCGGAGCTCAGACAAAAGCAGGGGCAAGCGCACAGGCGTTAGTCGCTACTTATTTATCTGCTCAAAACTCATTTGCTTTTGGTGCAAGTCTAGGTGGCCCGATATTGGGAGGAATTTTTGCAGCTATTGCTACAGCAGCAGGTCTTGCAAATGTAGCTAAGATAAATGGGGTTGAGTTTGCTGAAGGTGGTTATACTGGAGACGGAGGTAAATATGATGAAGCAGGTATTGTCCATAAAGGAGAGTTTGTTATGACTAAAGAAAAAACAGCAAAACACCGTAGTTTATTTGAGGCTATACATAACGATCAACAACTAGGATTCGCTGATTTAGCATCATTACTTAAAGGTACTGGGGTTACTTTAAATCCTGATGTTCCTGCAAAGATATTGAAGTCGTATGATTTGCACGATCAAAAACAGATCACTATACGCAGTGAATCAGATAAGCGTTTGGCGAACATAGAGAAGGAGCTTAAGGCATGGAGGTCAGAATCTACAAATAAAGAGCAAATAATCGAAACTCCTAATGGGACTGTATTTAAAAAGGGCAACGTAATACGTATAATAAGACGTAAAAAATGAAATACAGGTTTTACGTAACATATAACGCAGTTGAAACGGAGGTTTATCCACTAGGAGTTAATAACCTTAAGACTACCGCAGAGGTAGAAGACGGACGTATTTTTTTACGCGAAAAACTTGAAGGTGAATTAAAATTTATAAATGACGATTATGCTTATTTTAAGGCGATTGATGATGATGACACTGGAAGATGTGATGAAATATCAATAAGAATAACGCAGTCGTGTGATAAAGGGGTGACATATTCGGATTTTTATAACGGATATTTTAGTACAACTGATGGAACATTTGACATTGATAGGTGTATTTTTACAGTTGAAGTACAACCTGACGATGAGTATAGGTGTTTTATTGAAGGACTTAAAACAGAGATAAGTTTTAATGATGTTTCTGGGCAAACAAGTTCAAGTGGGAACGTGCCAGATGCAATATATGAATACTATGTTTGTAGAAACACGGTAGGTAATTGTAACGCATCAAGACCAAATCCAAGCCCAACAACCACATGGCTTCCTTTTCATACTGAAACAACAGGCAGCACAACAACAACTATCTATTATAGGGAGGTAGCTGTAATACCTTGTGAAGACGGAGTGGCAGTAGCCCCCGTTGGCTCAGGATGGGTTCAAGATACGGGAAATCCTCCAAGTTGTGCAACTGAAGGGTTAAGTAGGTGGGTTCGCATACCACAAACAGTTGTTACGTACAATCCAAATCCAGATGTAATACCTGGATTTTGCGATAACGGAACGCCAGTACCAGCAAAGCCAATATATGTTACGAAGTCTAATTCCACTCCTGATCCTGTAATTTTGGGAAAAGAGATCGTTCAGGTTAGTGGCACAACAACAGAATATTATTACATTAAACACCCTAAGACCAATGCAACTTATTTATGGGGTATAACAGGTTCTGGAAACTCAATTTCAAGTGGAGGTTCTACTTCAGCGGTAACGGTATCTATTCAAAATAGCGGTTCTGTTACTGTAACCGAAACAACTCCATGTGGAGCTAGTTCAACAGTAACGCAAAACTTTACTACCTGTGCCGGTTCTGGTTGCTCTGAATATAACGATGATGTAGAGATTGTTGGAAACCTTGAAATATGCGTAGGCGAAACTGCTGATTATTACTTAAACGGAGAAACAGGAAGAATAGCTATAATATCTGGTGGAACTGGGACTGCAACAATAAGTGCAACTCAGGGACAAGGAACTCACGGTAATTTTTCTTTAACTGGGCTAACTGTTGGGACTGTTACTGTAATATGGAATGGTGGTGCAGCAAGGGATAGTTTAAATACCCCTGGAATTACTATTACGGTGGTGGCAAAAAAAACAACACCAACGCCATATGGAGCAACGAGCGTATGTAAGTCAGATGCTACGTATTATGAAATTTCAGATAGTGATTCAGGCGTTTTCACTTGGTACGTAGAGGGTGGAACAATTACAAGTGGACAAGGTACTTATAAAATATTAGTAACGTGGGACGGAAGTACAGGGGAGGGTATTGTTGCTGTTCGTAATGCCTCTGATTGCGGATGCGATTGGGTTCAAATTGCTGACTGTGGATATAACGGAGAGCCTCCTTTTTATTATTGTCAAGATAATTCCGAAACATTTAACATAAACTTTCTGTTGCAAAACGCAATAAACTCAATTAAAGATGAAATTTGTCCAGACATCGATGACGTAAGAAGTGATTTTTTTCAATGGAATCCTGTTGGAAATACGGATGGGTTTGTAGCTGGAACTAACTATGTTACGAATGATGTCAATAAAATAAAATACATTTCAATTGTACCAACATTTGACATTCTTTATATATCTGATATTTTAGCCGGAACAAAAGTGGCAGATACTAAAACTAAAATATCATGGGAGTTTATAGAAAAACTATTATTCGAGGTATTTAATTGCTACTGGTTTATTGAAAATGGATATGTTAGGATTGAGCATTATTCATGGTTCTTACGTACTGTTCATATTGATTTAACGGTAGGTAATTACCTGCAATATATTAAGGGAAAAAATATTTATTATTACGATAAGATAGAAGCTCCTCGATTTGAGCTATTCAAGTGGAATCAATCACTCAATACAGACTTTGTTGGAGCAGAAATAAGCTACTCTGGTTCATGTGTTAACCTCGACCCATTAACAAACGTAAGCGAGAAAGGAGCTACTGATATAACGACAGACATTATTTTCTTATTATCTGGTGATAATGCTGTTAATGACGGTGGCTTTACTTTAATGGCAAATGATTATGATGGGGCTAAATATACATTATCAGAAGAGGTAGGATTAATAAGTGGATTAATATTGCCAAATGCTCATTTAAGTTGGGCTAACTTACATTATAATTATCACAGGCACGGAAGAGTTTTGTTAGATGGTAGAATGAATTTGCAAGCTCAGGTTTTTTTATCTGCGATAAGATTTAAAAAACAAGACTCTGTTAAGTTCCCGTTTTGCTGTTCAGATACATTAAATCCTGTAACCGATTTAGTAAAAACAAGTGTCGGTAATGGTCAGGTAATAAAATACGAATTTGATTTAAAGAGTGATACAATGACAGTCAATCTTGCCCATGATCTATAATGAATTAAATACGGCATTTCGTTGGTATACCGCTTTGTCAAGGCAAAACAGGTTTAAGAATGCGTGCGCTTCTCAATGTGGCTATGCTTTACCTTCTGTATGTAACGATTTGCTACCGTTTCAGATTATGACTTCCACATTCGGAACTCCCACTACATGGAAGATAATTTACTTAGATGGAAACATCACAATACCCGAAACTTTAGCAACTGGAACACTTAGCTTTACATCAACAGGAGCAGGCAATATACAAATATTTGTTAGTGGGTATGGACTTGTAGGTACTGGTGTGTGGGCTGGGTCTTTGCAATCTACATTAGACGCAACGTGCACTGCTGTAAATTCAAATATAAATGGATTTGAAGCAGAAAGAATTGGAAACTCTATTGAATTTTCAGCTCCTATTGGTAGTGGTGATTCATTAAACGGTGTAACTATTTCAGCAACAACATCGGGAAGTGTAACGTGTACAAACACGCCTCAATCATTTTCTGGTGGAGTTGATGAAACAACAGGAACAGAACTAGACATAAGTAGTTGTACAGCATACATTAATAAACATACAGAAGAAAACGGGGATATTTATTTAACTTATAACGGGGGTTCGATAAGCAATTGTATTCCTAAGCAATTTGATTGTGGTAAATGGTATTCAACATTAGAAGATGAAAACGGGGTAATATTTTATTCGGAAGTTTTCGAAGTTCTGTTGATTGAAAATGCTGATACGGTCTATCCTACTTTAGATCCATCTTTGTTTTCAGCTTGGCGTTTTTACGATGACATTGAAAATCAAACACGATATAAAAGCTATTGTGAATCGGCTTGTGATTTTTACTTAGTAGCAGACAAGGCTCGTTTATTGCCGTTCATGTTTCGCTCAGCCTCAATAGGTAATATACAGTCGTTTAAATTAATAGGTGTTGATGACGGGTGTGAGAATGACATACCTATTATCCTGTTACAACAAGTAACATATTTAGGCTACGATTATGTTTATTACAATGGTGATGATATTAATGATTTGCCATGTGGAAAATTCTACGTACAAATATGTGATGAAACGCAATGCTGGTATAGTGAACTAATTAACTTAGTTGATATGTCAGCTATATCAGAAGTAGATTACTTGTTAACAGATGATGGAGATATATTAATGACCGATGACGGTGAAGGAATAACTATAAGCTAAAACTATGGCAACGCAATACATAAAACTACAATGGTCAAATTCATGCGACTTAGGACGTATTTATTATGACGGAGATTTCAGGAACATTTTATATTTCGATACTGAGATCGGGAAGCCTGATTATCAGTATGAGGTAGAGGAGGAAATGAACTCTGACGGGGTAAACCTTCCTACATTCCAAAGCCTTAATAAGATTTACAAATTCGAGGTATTTGTCCCGGAATACGTTGTGGATGCTTTGGTAGCTATTCCTTTGCACGATACAGTAACTATTACTATACTAAATAACGGATATACGTCTAATATAAGAAATGTAAAGGTTGATGTTAACTGGGAAGATATATCAAATGAGTGTATGGCTCTATGTACTGTATCATTCGAACAGGATGACCAAATAACAAAAGGGTCTTGCTGTACGACATAAACTACATTTTGTATAAATTAAAGCAATTTTGTAATAGTAATAAATAAACGATTTAAATTTGTATTAACTAAAAAGATAAAATCATGTCACAGCCATTATGTAATTCGGATTGCACAGGTACATTACCAGCATTTGATTTTTCCAAATGTAATCCTGATATAGAGAACGGACAGATTTCTAAGGTGTTTTTCACTACTTCTGGAAATCCATTAACTAATTGGGGTAGCGCAGTTGAATGGGCATCTCGTCTCGATAACGATGCAGCAGGTGCGTCAAGCATTAGAACTCTAATTGGTATCGGTGATTTGCCGGCAGCTGAGTCGACAGAGAAAGAAGTTTCTTTAGGTCGTAAAATTTACGGAGTTAAAAAGTTTACATTAAACTTTAAGGTCGATGAAGTAAACACAAATATTAATGAGGCTATGCGTCTTATTGATTGCAGCACTGGAAGTTTTTTGGGGTGGTTTGAAACGCGCGATCATAAACTATTTGGAGGTAACGCTGGTTTGCCTATCAGTATTAAGTCTGATATAGTAGTTCCTGAAGGTTACCAAGACATAATGTACTATCAATTAACTATAACATGGGAAGATCAATACAAGCCTGAAATGATTGACTCTCCTATAACAGATACAACAGGCGACCAATTTTAAAAAAAACATGGCAGCAAACGATAACGTAATAATTTGCGGAGCAGACTTTACACTTAGTGAGTTACTCATAGGTGCAATTGGTCAAACCGCTGACGGTAAGAACTATATAAGAACATACTCTGCGTCTGGAGTTGCTGGTAGTAAGGCAGCTATATGTGGCAGCGATATTGATAGTGAAACATTGCTTAAGAGCGTTTTCACTTTAAACGCAGCTGGAGATATGTGTGTAAGACTTTCAACTACTTAATGGCAACTTGTCAACTTGAAATAACTCCGGAAGATTTTTTTCGGAGTATAATTCGCACGGATGGTTCTGGAGGCTATGCAATAGCTGTGAAAGATCAAGGCTCTCCAAGTGGATTTACAAGCCCATTAACATGTCCTGATGGATTAACATGGAAGGATATTGTTATGATGGTGTATGATTCAACGAATCAAGCTATGAAAACGATAACGGTAACCTAATGGCTACAACGACAAAAATAACATGTCAGGAAAGCCTTAGTATAGAAGATATATTAAGGCTTATTCTTTCTTATGACGGTTCAAATTACGCTTTGAAAATAGTTCAAGTATAGAATCATGAAAAAAATACTATTAATATTAGCGGTAACTTTATCGCTTTTTTCTTTTAGTCAGATTAAAGTAATGAACTTACCAGTAATAACTACTGGTTTTGATCGTTGGAATGTTATTGTTGATACACTAGGAACTGGCGGCACTAAAAGGATGAGTATTGCAAATTTTAAGACGGCATTTTTTAGTTCTTATTTATCTGGTGGACTAACAACTAACTATATTCCTGTTGCAACGTCAAGCACTACTATTGGCAATTCATTCTTTTACCAACATGGAAGAAATATATCGCTGGCTAGTGGTAAATATATTTCGGGTGCTGATAGTACAAAAATGAGATTATGGTTTGGTACAAGTGCATCACCACACTTTTATTTAACCTCAGATGGTGGCAGCGGAAACGTGGGCGCATCATTAAGAGTTGAAAAGCTATTTAGCCAGTTTAGTGCAACAAACACCGGTTCGTCTAAAATGGCTCTATTTTATGCCGATACTACTGGGTATGCTCAATTTTACGCAAGCGACACTTTGCAGATAGAAACTACGGGAGGGCTTAAGATTATAGAAGGAAATCAAGCAGCTGGAAAGGTTCTTACATCAGACGCTTATGGTGTTGCTACATGGCAAACACCAACAGGTGGAACAACAGACTATGTAACCCCCGAAGATTACGGAGCTGTTGGTGATGGATCAACAGATGATACAGCACCTGTACAAAGCGCAGTTAGTTCGGGAAGCCCAGTATTATTAAAATCCTTGTATGCAGTAACATCATTCACCGTTGGCACAGGAGCGCATATATATGGTGCTGGAGATTCAACTAGCGGTATTATAACAACAAGCAATGACACAGTTATGCGCATACGAGGTAAAAATATTATAATTGAGAATTTTAAAATAGTTGGAAATGCGGCAGGAACTAAGCAAAAAGCTATTTCAATAAATAACGCAAGGAGTTCAAAAGACCCATCATTTCACAATATAATAATTAACCATGTTTATATCAGGGGTACACACACAGGGTTGTACGCAAAGGCAAATAATGGCTCAAAAAGAGAGGGTGGTTACATTGCAACCGGAAACTTTATTGAGAATTGCACAATAGGAGTTGATTGTGATACAAACGCAGAGTATAACACATTTGTTGCAAATAAAATAGTAAACTGTACAACAGGGTTTAGGAATATTGGAGGCAACAACTCTGTTAATACAGGCACTATTATAAATTGTGAAACAGGATGGTATCAAGGTAATGGCTCAAATGACGGACATAGTGTCGCTACCGGATTAACAATAAACCATTCAAGTACTTACTCTGTTAATGCTCAGAGTTCTCAGTATGGATATAATTTTGTCGGTTGTGTAATAAACTCAGGTTCTTCGGGTGGAGATATACTAATAAACAGCTCATCGTTTATTCGGTTTACAAGCTGCGAAATAGTAAAAAACGACATTACAATAACATCATCGCCATACACTACAATTGAAAACTCTAAATTGATAGGGATTGGAACTGTAACACAAACCTCATCATTGCCATCATGGACAAACAACAAGTATTATGATACAGGATATTCAGTTACCACAATACCAGCAGGCGTTACAGACTACGGTATATCTAAAGTTTTAACAATAAACAATGAAGATGTAGGGCAAACATCATTGAGGTTTAGAAATGCAAATAGCACACCCTCATCAAATAGTAACCTTGCGATAGCTTACCAAGCAAGAGGTACGCTGTTATCGCCAACAGCAGTTGCAAGTGGCGATCGTTTGTTTCAGATTTTAGCTGCTGGGTACGATGGAAGCAATTATGAGGCTAAAACGTCAATTGATTTTCTAATTGACGGAAGCGTTAGTTCAAGCGTTATACCTTCATCAATTAGCTTTAAAACTTCATCAACAAGTTCGGCACGTTCAGAGCGAATGAAGATACGATCTGACGGCAAAATAATATTCGGAGACTTAGACCCGTCAAGTGTTTACAATGCTAGTTTTTCAAATACAGGGGCTGCTACTTTAGTAGGTGTTTATAATAATCTAACGAGCGCAAAGTCCAGTTTAAACGTTGGTAATTCAGACCAAACAACAAACGTTCGCTTTCAGTTTTGCGGTTCTACGTTTTCAACAACAGGGATGCAGATTGCAGGCACTGCTCAATTAATGACTGTTGGCACTGGTGTTGATTTGCAGATAGGGACATTCAATAGTAATGCCGTAAAGTTTTGGATAAACAACACAGAAAAAGCCCGTATTGATGCCAACAACAATTTTATAACAAACAGTTCGGGAAGCGCATTAAGTACAAGTGCCACACAAGGATTTTTTTATATACCTACTTGTGCAGGAACGCCAACAGGAGTGCCTGCAACAAGCATTACTGGTGCAGCACCTATGATTTTAGACTCAACAAACCATAAAGTATACGTTTACTCAGGCGGTAGTTGGGTTGCATTAAACTAAAACATGAAATTGAAGCAAAGCCTATTAAAAATGTAGAGTAATTGTGGGAACTAAAGATGACATAACATTACGCGAAATGCTACGCGATCATATTGAAAAGAGCGAAGAGTTCAGAAAAGATATGATTCAGAGCGTTGCGCGAATTGAAACTCATCATGAGTACACACAAAAAAAACTTGCGCTTGTTGATAAGCATGAGGCTTCTCATAACAAACAGAAGGGTGTTCTGTGGTTTTTGTCTTTAGTTGGAATGGCCGAGATTGGTCACTTTGTTAGTAAATTTTTTGAATACTCAAACAAATGAAAGAGAAAACAATATTTACAATGGTCAGTATAATTGCCGTATTCGGCATTATATGCTACGTGCTTACAAATCAGTTCTTGCTTAACTGGATATTGCATACTCCTTATGTACTTTCGGCTGTTGTTTGGGTTGGCTATTGTTTAGCAGAGGGAGTTCTTCATTCGTTTTACTACGCACATGAGTCAGCTAGTTCACTAAAAGAAAACTTTAACGAGCATCCTTTGTTTATGGCTATGAGGGCTTGTGTAGTTATTCCTTTAGGGGCTTGGTTAAATGACGGCATGGCTGTATTTGCCATGATGTTATCGCAACCATTTCTACACAACGGAATGTATTACTATTGGAGAAAAAAGGTAGATGGTCGGTATGGTAATTGGCTAGACCAAAGCTATACAAGCACTGCTATTTTAACTACTATAATGACACCAGTTGTGCGTATTGCACTAATGGTGATAGCTGTAACTATTTACGTGCTTTCTGCACTTGACATGATAAATACTGACTTCTAAATGAACCTATCAGTACAGAGATATAAGAATGGACACCCAAACTACACAGATAAAGTCATTTTATTTGAGGGCAAGAAGTATGGAACTGTACTAGGTGAAATGAAAGATACCGATACAGGTAAGTTTATTTGCTACACAATGGAGCGTTTAGACACTTTAATACCTGACGGGGCGTATGATTTTACATTCCATAATTCACCAAGCAATAAGGCTATATGCCCACACATCTATAATGACGCTTTGGGTGTTGGGAAGCCTAGATATATATTAATCCACGTAGCTAATTGGGCTTATCAGCTTAAGGGATGCACAGCAACAGGTACTGGATTTGATAAAAATACACCTTCATTGACGGGTAGTAAAACGGCTTTCACAAACTTAATGGCTTTACTTAAAAATAAAAACGGAAAAATAAACTATAAAACATACTAATTTACTTTAACCCTTAAAAATAAAATAACATGAAAAAACTGATCGGAGATGGATTTTTACAACTTAAGTCAAGTGACTTAGTCAAGGGATTTATAATGGCTGTACTATCTGTATTAATAACATGGATCGGTCAAGGACTTCAATCTGGCGTATTCCCAATGGATAAGGCTACGTGGATACTTGAACTTAAGATCGCTTTTGGTGCTGGGATTGCGTACCTTATTAAAAATCTATTCACAAATGCCGATGACAAGTTTCTGGTGAAAGATAAAAAAGTAGATGCGTAGTTTAATAATAATACTAGCCTTTTCCGGGTGCTGTACTTGCTACGTAAGGAAAAAGCATCATCCAACAAAAGAGGAGTTAATCAAAGTAAACAATTTCTATGAAAAAGTTAATGCAAGTTATTGGGCTGATTCTATTGTGCGCAGTCGTACTGATTCAGACAGGGTGCGTAACGCAGAGTAAGTGCGAAAAAAAATACCCAACTAAAGACAGCACAAGCGTTGTTTTTAAGGATAAAATAGTTAGAATACACGATACTGCTTGGCTTCAGCCTGTTGAAATGTCTTTTGATACATCGTCAATTGGTCTACCAGAAAACATCGTATTTAAACATACAGAAAAAAATGGGCATCTTACATCAACCGTTTCAATTAATAAAGGCAAATTATCCTTTAAATGCAAAGCGGATTCCCTACAACACGTAATAGATTCGCTCGTAACTGTTACAGATACATTTTTATTTAAGTCGGAGAAGTCAAATCCTGTAATAATAAAGGAGAATAAATGGTGGGTTAAACCATTAGTTTACGGATTTTTTATACTTTTGTTTTTAGTTCTTCTATTGTTGGCGTGGAGATATGTCAGCACACAAGTAAAAGGATTATTCGGTAAACTCTAAAACTATGGCAGGAAAAGAAAGCCTAAAGGGTAATTGTGTAAAAACGTATCTACGAAGATTTCCTGATACACCAACACTAACAATAGCACGAAAAATATACAAGGAAAATTTAGAGCTTTTTACCTCACTTGAGTCAGCGAGAAAAACTGTTAGGTATTATAGGGGGCAAACTGGAGATGACGGGAGGGCAAAGGTAAGCACTAAGGAGTTTTTAAGGCCGATAACAAATAATACAAACCCGTTTAGACTTCCTGAATCATTTGCTTCTGTTAGACAGGACTATATACTACCTAAGTCGGCAACAAACATCTTAATGCTTAGTGATATACATGTTCCATACCAAAATAACGAAGCCATAACGCTTTGCCTTAATTTAGGTAAAGAAAAAAATATAAATACTATATATTTAAATAGTGATATAATAGACATGTATCAGGCTTCATTCCATGAAAAAGACCCAAGAAATAGGAGTATAAAAGATGAACTTGAAATGACAAGGGAATTATTGGCATCCATAAGAAATGCTTTCCCCAAAGCATATATATACTATAAAGAGGGCAACCATAGTGCAAGGCTTAGAAGATATTTGATGGTTAAAGCGCCTGAATTATTAGATTGTACTGAATTTGAATTGCCAACACTTTTAAGATTTAATGAATTTAAAATACATTGGATTCCCAATAAACAAGCTGTTAAAATAGGTAAACTATATGTGTTGCATGGAAATGAATTTAAGGGTGGAGGTGGAACAAGTCCAGCAAGGGCATATTATACAAAAAGTAAAGTATCAATAATAGCAGGAGATAAACACCAAACATCGGAACACACAGAGCCATCTTTAGATGGTTCAACAATTACGTGTTGGTCAACAGGTTGTTTGTGTGAATTAAATCCTGATTATATGCCATTCAATAAATGGAATCTAGGGGCTGCGTTAATTAATGTAGAAGAAGACGGGGATTTTAGTGTACATAATTTTAGAATAGTTAAAGGTAAAAATGGTAAATTAAAAATAGTTTAGTATATTTACTTCATGATAAACATGAAAAATGAAAAACAAAAAGAATATAGAAAGAATAACAATAACCTATGTACTAAAAAGTACGAAAAGACAGTAAACGGATTTTTAATGCGAATGTACAGAAACATGAAGTCTAGGGTTGTTGGGGTACAAAAAAATAAATACCATTTATATAAAGGAAAAGAAATTCTAGATAAGAATATTTTTTATGAATTTGCAAAATCAAACCATGATTTCATAAAATTATTTTTAAATTGGGAACACAGTAAATACGAAAGGAGACTAACACCAAGTGTAGATAGAATAGACCCCATTAAGGGATATACATTGGATAATATTCAGTTTATAACACATAGTGAAAATAGTAGAAGAGGAGCATTAAATAAAAGTAAAATAGTGTAATCTAAGGCACTTTTGTATATGCTAGTACCTAAAACATACGAGATTTTATCCGAGTGTATTTTAACTGGCACAGAGGCAGGGATAAATGAGGCTAATCGGCACAGTAAAAAGCCGAGCAAAAGTAAGCTAATTCAGTCTATTTACGATTCTATAATGATTAACATAAGAGATAAATTTGAGTTTCAAGTATCACAACCAAACGTACAGGACTTTCAAAATAGAATAACTGAAATAGGATTCAAACAAAATGGCAAAGACATCCAAGGTTAGAGAGCGAAAACTGGGTAAACACGGGGCTGTTGGATTGGCTCACCCTAGCGGTTTAATTGAGGTAGACCCACGCCAAAGACCTAAGTCATACCTAGACACCTTAATACATGAGGCGTTGCATATAGCCTTTCCTGAATTGTCCGAAACTCGTGTAAAGAAAAGCGCCAAAATTATACGTGATGTTTTGTGGGATAACAACTATCGTAAGACTTCGCAGTAAAAGTGTAGTGGTAGTAGGTCGGCTAAGGACTTGCCCTAATTAATGCGTTGCGCTACGTATCACAAACACAATCCTGTATGAACCTACTACCATTTACACCCCATCAATTTGCTTGTAGTAAGACCTATACCATTTCTCTTTATATCTTTACTTTTACGGATTACAAGCCATGCACTAATGCAGATTGATGTATTATTTTAAAGAACTTTCTAATACTTTGCAAATTTAACCTAAAATGCTTCATGCAGTCAGATAGTTGGACTTATTGCGTATATCCACCTGTTAGTGGTCATTGTTTAATTAATAAAAATAAAAGCCTACGCACTTTGTAGTTCCCAGTTAGCATCCTTCCAGCATCGTTTGCTTTCATTCCATTTTCGTTTATAAATTTTCCTGTTTTCAATATTCGTAGTTTGCTTCAATGCGTGTCTGCCTTCTTTAATAATTTTTTCATCAACCACAATTCGGTAATATGTATGAATGCAGTCTTTTTTAGGTTCGCAAATTGGTATATCATCACTTTGAAAGTATTTCATCTTTTGCAAATTTGTTAAAGTATTTAACCATTCGTTCTTTATTCAGTTGCAAACATTCTGCATCTTCAAAATTTTCAATAGTTGATTGCATAATGTGTAATGCTTCAAGTATTTCTTGATGAGCCTTGTTTACTTTGTCTGATAATTCAAAGGCATTTGTGCCTGTCTTTCCTACTATTTTTAGTACATCTATTTCCATCGCTTTTTTATTTTTATTAATTAAACAACGAGCCTCCGCTCAAATTCCTACCCACACCACTAACAGCACCTAACCAAAAGGCGCACAAACTAACCGCTTAAAAATGCGCCCTTCGGTTAGCTGCAAACCGTTAGTGGCAATACTACCTGACCGCTTCGTAATGAGATTTTACACACTCAAAAAGATAGTTAGATACTACTGGCATAACTGCATTTCCTAAACTTCCAACTCTGTCCATCCATTTGGATAGCCCATCATCATTTCTGCAATCTTTGGGTTTATGCAAAACAAGCCTTCCGGTCTTGGCATATTCCCTTGCAGTCCAAATTGCATCGCCATCATTTTGCAAGTAAGGCTTGAGGTGCTTTCCCAAGTTTCCTTTGTTCTTAAATATGACTTGACTTGTCCTGCTCCGTCCTGTTTGCAAATTGTAGGCAATACAGTAAATTCTGTTTCTGTAATGGGGCATCCCAAAGTCTGTACCTCGTAAACATTGCCATTCTGCATCATACCCGATTTGGGAAAGGTTGCATAGCACTCGTTCAAATCCTCGAATAGTGAGGTTTGGGCTGTTTTCAATGATAATGTATTCAGGTCTAACTTCCCCACAAATACGGTACATTTCAGCCCATAATCCTGATTTTTCTCCGTCAATTCCTGCTCCACCTCCTGCACTTGAAATGTCTTGGCAGGGGAAACCTCCACTAATGATATTGACTTTTGTGGGGTTTGTGAGTTTTCTAATATCTTCATATTGTTCTGTGTTTTTAAATCTTTGTTTTAAAACAGCCCTTTGAAAAGGCTCTATTTCACAATTCCAAATCGTTGGTATTCCTGCCCATTCTGCACCTAATTCAAATCCACCTATGCCAGAAAAAAGGCTTCCGTGTGTTAAATCCGTACTGCCACTAACATCTGCTTTGTGCAAGTGGGGCTGACGTGGTGTATTGAGCATTTGTTCTTCTATCATCTTTTGTACTTTATTTGAAGTTTTGTAATTCTAATTCCCCACCTGACACAAAGCAGCGGAACGTTAACGGAAATTTGCCGTTATTTTCCTTCCATACAATATTTTCCGCAATCACAATGTTCATGTTTCCAATGCTCACAATTTTCGGATAACGGCAAACTGTACGCTAACACAGGGCTTGAAGAAATAAAATTTGCTACTATCGTACATATTTCATCCTGTTGTCCTATTGTCAATCGTATATCACCTAATCCCAAGTGATGCTTTTCATCCATTCGTAATTTGTGAAAATATTCTGCTAATTCTTTCATAGTATATTTTGTTTAGTTAATCCGCAAATTTTACTTCTCAAGTCCTCGGTACGTTAAATAACACCTATTAATAGTTTACTATTAATCACCACAGCTAACGGGAGGCTTTCAAATAGGCTTTTATATCACCCTACTCACCTACCCCATTTGCTTGTGGCTTCATTGCTTGTAAAAATGTTCAACATTTATCTTTAATTACGCAAGATTTTCTAACTCTTCCTCTGAAACCTCCTGCTTTATTGGAGATTGAGAAGCTATTTTTATACTCCAAAGTTTTTCAATCAACTCCATTCTCTTGTCATGGCTTTGTGTAAGATCAAAATACAACTCATCGCAAAACTTTTGCTTTTCTTTTTCAGCCGATTTACCTTGCTCTGCTATGGGGTAAGAAAGAAGTTGTTTGGCTTCAGATAGTTTAGACTGTATATCTTCACATTTTGCATCTACTGATGCCGTATTAGATAAATCAAGTATTTTCTGTGATATCTCCTCAATCTCATTGAGCAGTTGTAGTAGCTTATCTTTCATGTTATTAATTATTTACTGTTTATAAATACCCACCTAATGTTAGTCTTATCCATGCTTCACAATCTGCAAGTGAGCCTTGATAAACTACATTGCTAAAACTCATATCTTCTGAATTTTGAATCACCTGATAAGTACTGTCCTGTAGTGGAATTACTTTATATTTTTCTTCCATTTCTATTCAGTTTTAGTGTTATTATTTAGCTTACCTATGCTGTGCTGTTGACCTGCTTTGAAGCCATCAACATAACACTCGCTTGGGCTTTTGTCAAATTGCTCTTCTGGCAACTTACTAACTAAAGTCCATATTTGACTCTCTGAAACCTCCTGCTTTATTGGAGATTGAGAAGTCATTTCTTTTACTTTGTTTGATTCTTCAAAAAATCTTTGCCTTAACTCAAGATAATCTTGTTCCATTACATATCTACTTTTATTCAAAGCATCAATTTGTTCTAATAATAATTTAATAGTATCCTCAGCCGATTTACCTTGCTCTGCTATGGGGTAAGAAAGAAGTTGATTGGCTATGGTTACTTTCAACAATAAAACACCCATAGTCATTTTTGTCGCATCCTCTTGTGTTAATTCCTGACACAGGCTCATTGTTCTCTGAACCTCATCGAGGATTTGTAGTAGTTTGTCTTTCATGTTACTTCTTTATTTTATAAACAGCGTATGACGTTTTACCAAACTTACCTTTGGCTTCTTTTATCTCGGTTGCTATATTAACACCGTCTTCTCGAAGCCTGTTAATTACAGAGCTTAGTCGGTAGCACCCGTAAAGGCTTAGAGCCTGTAATGGGTTAATTGTTTTGCGCTTTTTTAAGTGTGCTAATATAGCATCTTTTTGGGTTGATTGTTTCTTTTTCATAGGTTAGTTTATTAGTATATTGTTAAAGTATAGGTTTATTACTGCTATGGCTTGCTCTAATGTATAGCATACTGCGCTACCCCACTTGCATTCAATACTCATTCTGCGCATGAACTCTAACTGTGAGTCAGTGGGCTTGTTGGGTTTAATCTTTAGTTCTATACAAAGCCCGTGATGATGCTTATTAGGAGTGAATATGAGTATATCAGACACCCCTGCCATGACACCCTTTCGCTTAAGCAAAGCTCCTGCCATTGGAGAGGTTTTGCGCTCATTGCCTACGTGTATTGCTAGTGCGTTTGGGTATTGAAGCCTTATGTAGCTCATAACCGCTATTTGTAACCTGTCTTCTGCTTTCATTATCTTTTTAGTTTTCTATCAGCTTCGTGCCAAATGCTGTCTTGAATATAATAATCCCTGTTAGCCTCGTTTACGCTGTCTCGTTTGCGTAATTCAACATCGTAGTATAGGTTTATCTTCTCAATCTGTTCGCTGTTTTTAACAGATGCTTCGTAGTATAACCATCCGATAATAAGGCAGCACACAAAGCAGATAAGTCCAAAGTATTCGCTTAGTTTTTTCATGTTAGTTGTTGTTTAAAATATTAACTGCTAATTCAACTCTATTGGTCAGGTAGTCTATATCAGACTGAGGAACTTCAAACCGGAATATATTAAGGTTTTTATAATACTTACCCTCTATTAGGTATGGTAGGTCTGAGTCGTTAGCCCAATTTAAGAACGCAAATTTGTTTTGGTCTCCATCCCAATTCTCGGCAAGTTCTCTAATATCAGATAACTCTTTTTGATATGGAACGTAAAATATTATTTCCGCTATTTTAGCCCCAACAAGTATGCAGTTTGAAACTAACTGCCAGTAATATTCAGGCAATTCTGCCTTAAAAACCTCTACATCTCCAAGTAAATCAACGGACGTGCAAAAACTCTTTAGACTGTAAGGACATTTTATGTCTCCGACAATTTTAACATCACCATCCTGAATTATAACGTCAGGTATTCCAACCCAATTGCTTATTGTCGGATGCTGTAATCTTTGAGTTGTTGATAGTTTATAGTTCATTGGCAATAGTTCGTGAACCCTATTTTCCACCAATATACCCCATGACGTTTCCTTTGCTCCATGCTCGATTGATAGCGGTCTGCACAGCCTCATCTCCATTTGTTTTTCGGATATATATGTTAGTGCCGGTTTCCCAAAAGAGTCTTTGTCCTTGCCTTTTGTTGTGAGTTTCCAAATTTCAGAACTACTAAAGTTCCCGAATCTTTCTAATTTTCCCATATTACAATTCTTTTAGTATTTTAATTGCTTTTTTATAATTCCAAGTTTCTTTGTTATGGATAACACTGGCAAATTGCTCTAGTAAAACATTACTCAATGAGTCCTTTTTTAACTCAAATAACTCGCCAAGTTGTTCATGCAGATCATCAGTACTTGTTATTGTAACTTCTTTAAACTCATCAGCGTTGTAAATATCGGCAGCTATCCCTATTTCGGCAGCGCACTTCTTAAGACAATCAGTAGCAGCGGATTTAAAATCATTGCCTATGTCTAAAGGGTCTTGTGTGTTCTTTTTGCAAACTACATCTTTGCGACCGTATTGTGTTTTAATGATTGTTTTACCTCCGGCACGGCACGTTAATTTCCCTCTAACAATAACTTGATTGTGCATATACTTTTCGTCTAGTATCTCAAAGTCCCAGTCAAACCCGAACATAAGGTTAAGACACTTCTTTATATATCCCCCTGAAACGAATTTCCAAGTTCCACCTCCTTTAGCTGGTCTGTCTTTTACATACTGTTTAGGGGTTCGTCTTAATATAAACTCTAATTGTTTCTCATTTAATGAGTTGTCGTGTACAAGTGATAAATCATCTTTTGTGATTATCGCTAATTCTGTCTTTTCGTTTTCCATGTTAGTTTTTATTAAGGTTTAATGCAACATCTAAGGCTATAATACTCTGGCTTTGTTTTTCTTTTGCCAGTTGAATATCGGTCTTTAATTTATCGGTGTCTTCACTTAACGCATCCTGCATAGCGTCTAAAACTACCGATAAAAAATAAACCTTTTGTGTGTGTGTTGTGCATTTGTCGGCTTCAAGTTTGTCCTGAATAGCTCTGTAAAATTTAGTGTAGTTCATGCTGTTTGGGTTTTAGGTTAGTTAATCTGTATATTCATTTATTTTACTATAAATGCTTTCTACTACTTTTGAGTCTAGTTCTAATTCATCAACCTCAACCTCTGTCCCAAACTCATCGTGTGTAGTAATTGAGTGGATTATTATTCCCGACTCATCAGGATAGCCCGGGTCTCCGTTTGGTAGTGTATGTACCCCAGAACGTATCTTTATAGTAAAGCTGACATTATAAACATCGTGATCTATTGTTCCGGTTATTGTGCTTGTTTTTCCCATGTGCTTGTTTTTAATCATACACAAATATACAGCTTTGTTTGATATTAGCAATAGTTTAGTATATTAAATTGTAAACATTGTGTTGTTAATATCTTTATTATAATAAACTTGCTATGTAGTTATTTTTGCTTATATTTGTGCATATAAAATAACATACACATATGGAAAGAAAACAAACATATCCTAAAGTTGGAAGACCAGCAAGAACATTTTATCCATTCGCAGCACTAGAGATTGGCGAGTGTTTTTATGATGGAGTATACGAAACAAAGAAAGCCGCTAAAATGAGGATGCTAGTACAGGCTTTTTACAGAAACAATAAGGATAAAAAATTCTCGGTTGGTAATGATGGTGAGGGGTATCTGATAGTAAAGAGGGTGTCGTAACGTTTTGCGGCTTGGCGATCGTTTTAATGCCGCCAAACCGCTGTTATAAGCTGGCTGCGGATTATTAACGAAAAACTTAAATTGAAATGAAAATATTAATAGCTTGTGAGGAGAGCCAAGAAGTT
>ERZ869925.669-NODE-669-length-21824-cov-11.041665_pt1 | contig 21824 bp, 28 predicted proteins | sample MGYA00579311_ERZ869925 | MGnify/ENA primary metagenome ERZ869925 (study PRJEB32216, sample SAMN09231817) | wastewater metagenome | place: USA: Maryland | collected 2016-07-30 | study: EMG produced TPA metagenomics assembly of the PRJNA472060 data set (Reclaimed...
ACGCTAGAAACTTGCGCGGAGATGTTACGGAGTTCCTTGCGTTGCTCGTCGAGGATTAAAACTTTGAAGTTGCGCGACAAGCCGGAACGCGAGACGTGCATAACGACGGGGTAGATGGTTGAGCCGATTGAGAGCAACGCTTTTAATGTAGCGATGCCGTCCTGCTTCATACGTTCTTGCTCAGTCTTAGAGAGACGAGGCATAAGAGAATTGAGACAGGCTCTTAAATTGAGCCTAGGGATGAAGTGCAAAGTTTAGGGGTCTTTGCACTTCAGAGGCTAGGCCCGCGACTTCTTGGCGCGGGGAGTGCCCGCGTTCGTGCCCGCGTAGTGATGAACACGTCGCGGGTCTTCGCTCGGCAGGGCGTACGTGTTGTACACGTTGTCCGTGTCGTCGAAGATCGAAGGGAGGTCGTGGGGGGTGGAAGGTGCGGACGAGAGATCGGAGCAAGTGGAGCCGTTGAGGTTGTCCATTTGTTTATTCCCTTGTTGGTGGCACGTCGAGATTGACATGCGACCAAGTGGGGAGGCTTGCGAGGTGAGGGGCCAAGGGTTGAAGCCGAGCCGATACATTGCAAGCCGTGGGATGGGTGGAGCGAGGCTTGACGGCGCGGGGCCGCTTCTCGATCACAACTAAAGCTTACAGGGGATTGGTGTATCTTGTCAAGAGATGAGCAAGTCCAATAAATACGGGGCTTTGGTGTAATGTATCCACAGGGTGCTAGAATGGAGAGCATGGACGAAGTAATGACAGCACTTGAAAAGGGAGACGAGCAACCGAGTAACGCGGTGCTTGTGTCTTTAATGACAAAATACGGCCTTACAGCGAAGCAAGCGGGTTATGTGTACCATACTATGTTAAATCCAAAAGAACCCGTCCTAGCGCGTGCAGGGGCCGCAGGCTACGCGATAGAGGGCGTGAAGAGCAATTCTTATGAGGCACTAAGAGGCACTAAAACTGTCAACGCTTTGACAGATTTAGCAGAGAGGAGGGCTGAGATTGAGCGGGAGAGCGGGAAGTTTGTAGAGGAAATCAAGGCAGACGCGCGCACGGCAATCCGTGGCGAGCTTGCCCGTCATGCCAAAAATCCCGACATCGCACCAAACCAAACGCGAGCATTGGAGCTGTTAGGCAAAATGGAAGGCGTCTTTATTGAACGTGTTGAGCTGGATGCTGGCCCTCATACACGCGCTAGGTTCGCGGATGAGGTGGTGGATAAATTGGCTAAGACTAGCGAAGAAACAGAGTAGGTGTCGTATAATAGTTATTGTACGACACATCGAGCGCAAGGGGAGAATGGCTAATGTTAGCCATTCTTTTTAATGTGTCCGTGCTTAAACACAAAAAGCGGGGGCCCACTCACTTGGCGGGGAATATATACGGGGAGCGTGTGCCCGTGCGCGGGCGTGGGTGTGTGAACACACGGCGGGCCGAGAGCTAACAATTACCCCCACCTTGGGGCTGAGACTCCCGCCCGATCAAAATCGTCACCGGGGTTCAGATACGCGTAAAAAATTTTCAAAAAATCGGTTTCACGTGAAGCACATGGCACCAACCCCGCCACCTGTCCCTGCTAAAAAGTCCATATTTCATCTAGTTATAGCCAAATAGTAGCCCGCCACCTGTCCCTGCCACCTGTCAAAATTTGGCTAAGGTGAGCGGTGTGGGGTAAAAACGTTAGTTTTACCCCACACACCACCCCCACCTCGAGACACGTGGCACATGCTTCTAGCTATAGGGGCCGCCACGTGTCAAAATTGGGCAGTTTCTAGGCTCAACTAAGCAAAAAGACACGTGGCAAAAGTGGTTAAACCTCTGCCACGTGTCCAACCGCTAACCTTAGCCTAGGTCAAATGGTAGAGCGGATGACCGTTTTTCTTCTCAATTCCAGGCTTCAGTTTCCCCGTAGCCTCAAGTTGCTGCCACGCCGCGATAAATTTTTTGTTGTCGTGCTTTTGACCTACCTCGCTCGCCAGTTTTGATTTCTGGTATGACTCGCCCGGGGTCATCAGGGCCAAGATTTGCCTCCCCAACGCGTTCCGCTCCTCTTCGTGTTTCGGAATGGCTTCGCCTAGGTAGCGGAAGCTCATATCGCCAACATCGCTCATGCCGGTTGCACGCATTTTGAAGCTCTGAACCTCGTCGTCGCTAATCAAACGCATTTTTCTAAAAGAAACGGTGACAAGTTTCTTGTCGATCTCGTCTTTTTCTAGGTGGAGATGAACGTCGCACTTGCCTAAGATGTCGCCGGCGCCACGTAAATTTGCCCCACCTTCGGCATTTTTTGACGGGTGGTGGATGAAAACGACGGTAACGCCCTTGTCCAAGAAGGTTTTGCGGATGGTATCCATGACGGCGGAGACCTCGGCGTTGTCGTTTTCGTCCTCGAGACCCATCACAGAGCTGAACGGGTCCATGATGATGAGGCCGATGTTATACTTATCCACATCCTTGAGGAGCGCGTCGAGCCATTTCGGTTCTTTGATCTTGAATGACTGGTCGATACGGAAAAAGATTTGGTTGGATGGCGGGGTCTTGAAGCCCACGTAGCGGGCGTGGGTCATGATGGCTGTATTCTCTTCCTCAATGAACATGGTCGCTGTCTTCTCGGTTTTTTGTTCGCAGAAGTAGGGCTCATCTTCGGTGCCGATTTCGAAGAGAGGGAGGCCGGCCGCGGTACGCGTGGCGAGCCAGAGGGCGAAGAAAGATTTGTAGCTGCCGGGGATGCCGCTGATGGCGACGAGCGAGCCCTTGGGGATCATCTTGTTTACGATCCACTCGACTTTTGGAAATTTGGTGGTGCGGAAGGTGTCGCCGTCGATGGCGCTTGGCATTGGCTTCGGCTGATCGATGGTGTTGAATGTTTGTTTGCGGTTGGTGAGCTCCAAGAACTCCGTGGCCTGGTACGCGCTAATCTCGTCGCGCGTGAGCTCGGTGTTCAAGATGGCCCACGACTGCCAAAGCGCGAACGCGGTTCCCGGCTCGAACTCGCGGACGAATTTGGCGAAGCGGCTTTTCGCTTCAGCGCTTGGAGTTTGCATAAGAGGCTTGAGACTTTTTTGGTTTAGGAGTTTTTGGGACCGGAGGTTTTGTTCCGCGGATGCCCTTCAGCACCCAGTATGCCTCATCGTCGAGTTCGATCTCGAAATCGTGCCACCCTTCCGCGCGGTAAAAGCGCATCCAATGGGGGATGTTCGATGATTCTTTAATTCTGACAATGGGCTGAAGCATAGAAAAACGCTCTTGTGGGCCTCCGTACTGGATCCGCACTCAATGAGTGAGCGCGGTACGGAGGCTTACAAGGGCGTCTTTACTGGTGTGAGCCTCCAGAAGCTCGTTACGAGAACGCATGATACTCCTTATTTCGCAAAAGTCCAGGGGATAAACTGTGGTAAAGTGTATTCCATGGCCGAAATGATTCAAGGAAAGCGCAAAGATGTCTTTGAGTTTTATGAGCTGCTCGACCGCGAACGGCCGGAGCTGCGCCGCAAGCTGCTTGCCTCGGGTGTCCCCGAGAAAAAGCTCGCGGAGGAGGAGAAGATGGTGCTGCTTGAGGTATGCGCGAAGTACGGGAAGAGGAACTTTTGGTTTTTTGTGACGGAGATTTTGGGGTGGGATGGACTGGACGTTGATTTCCACGGCTCGCTCTGCGACTTCATGCAAAAGAAGGGTGAGTCGAAGCTCGTTCTTGCTCCGCGTGGTCACTTGAAGAGTACGATTTGTACGGTGGCGTATGCGCTCTGGCGCTCGATGCGTGATCCGAACACGCGTATTCTGCTCGCGAACTACAAACTCGATAATGCGAAGGCGTTTTTGTTTCAGATTCGTATTGAGCTTGGCCGTGACCGCTTCCAGGCGTTCTACCCGGGTGTTGTGCCGAACATGAAGAACGTGAAATGGAACGAGACGCAGATTACGTTGAACCGTCAGACGAACCCGAAAGAAGCCACGTTCGAAGTGACCGGTGTCGGTGGTGAAATTACCGGTAAGCACTACGACGTGATTTTGTTTGACGACATTCAAGGTCCGGAGAACGTCGGTACTTTGGAGCAGTTGCTCAAGCTCCGCACGTGGTGGAACCAGCTCCAGGCCATTTTGGAGCCGGGCGGAGATCAGGTGCTCGTTGGTACGCGTTGGCACTATGCGGACATCTACGGATTTATTTTGGAGAACTTGCAGCACGAGTTTTTGGTGTTGCAGATGGACGTATTCAAGGCGGACGGCGTGACTCCGGTGTGGCCGAGTAAATTCAAGCCGGAGATTTTGAAGAAGATTGAGGAACGCATGAGCTCGGACCCACGCCAGGGCCGTGCGCTCTGGTTGGCTCAGTACCGGAACATCATTGTCGATGAACAGTCTGCCGCCTTCAAGCGCTCGAAGGTCAAGTATTTTGATGACGCGTCTACGCCGAAGGCGCTCGGTGTGACGATCACGCTTGATCCGGCTATTTCAGAGAAAGAGGGCGCTGACCGCTCGGCTATCACCGTGCGCGGGGTCGCGGAGGACAATCGGTGGTATGTCCTCGAGGTTTGGGCGGAGCGCGCTATCCCTCCATCGGGGCTTGTGGATAAGTTGTTTGAGATTTTTCTGAAGTGGAACGCGCGTTATCCGGTTGCTGGTGTTGGTATTGAAGCCGTCGCCTACCAGAAGTCGCTTATGTTTTCGATCCGTGACGAGATGTTCAAGCGCAACGTGTTCATGCCTATTGTGGAGCTTGGTAACTGGCGCACGTCGAAGGAATTGCGTATCCGCGGTCTCGTGCCGCGCTATGATCAGGGCGCTATTTTGTTCCGTAAGCCTACGGATTCGGGCGATCATACGGCGCTTTTGCTCGACGAGATGATGAAGTTCCCGAAATCGGCGCATGATGACTGTTTAGACTCGCTTGCCATGCACATGGAGATGGAGGCGGTCGCGGGCGTGCTTGTGGCCGAGAACCGGCCGGATGATGAGGCGCTCCCCGGACGCGATCGTTATGGCTACCCGATTCGTGAGGAAGCCCGCTCACCCTATGCGTCGTTTTTGTGATAAAATATAAGTATCCTATGTCTGAGGTTCTATTGCCGGTGGTAAAAACGTTCGATGCCTTGCCGCCGCAGCCGGTGGTTGAGCCTGACTCTGAAGAGGGGCGCATCTTGAAGCGCTTTGAAGAGATTTGGGCCGAGGCAAAACAAGCCAAGGTCGAGCAAAAAAAGATCATGGAGGAGTCATACCTCTCCTTCCGTTCAATTTTGTCGGACTTCACGATGAGCAACCGTCCGGTCGAGCGTTGGGGCTTGGCCGTTTTCGTTCCCGTCACCTTCCAGGTGGTCATGGGTATCCAAGCTCAGTTGAATGGTCGGCCACCCCAGTATCGTGTTGGTCCGCTCAACTCCCCGAAAGATAAAGAGATCAGCCGAGCGGTTGGTGATTTGTCGAAGGCGGAGTTCCGCCGCGCGAAAGCGCTACGTGAGTTCGCGGACGCGGTTCAGCTCTCGCTTATTTTTGGAACGGCGCCGCTCCGTGCTATTTACGTGAACGACATCCGCGAGGTTCTTGTTGCGGACGGTATTGAGGAGACGAAAGACGATGAGGGAAATGTGACGACGAAGGTTTTGAAATACAAGAAGGTACGCAAAACGTTTTATCAGGGCTGGAAGATTGTTTGTGACCATCCGCTCACGGTCTACGTTCCGCCGGTGCACAAATCGAACGTTGAGGATTTGGGATATTATATTGTTCGCGACCTCGTAGATTACCGTGATGAGCGCGACTACTACGAGAACCATCCGGAGCTCCGCTATAAGGACAACTGGAAGTACATCAAACCGGGCGGAGACACGACGGATGATCTTGCCGTGTATTGGAAGCAAGACCCGATCTACAATCTGGACCCGCGCTATCCAGGCTCTCGCTCGGATATTCTGGCTCCGCATCAGTCGGCCGTGGATGCCCAAAAGATTTCGAAAGAAAACTTGATGGAGAAGTTCCGCGTGTATGACATCGCGAAAGACCTTTGGTACGTGATTTCGGGCAATCGCCGCGTGCTCGAAGCCCACCCGAACCCGCTTACTTCCAAGCGTTTGCCGGTTGTTTTCGTGCGTGATTACAAGATCGTGAACTCGGTGTGGGGCTTGGGTGAGCCGCAACTCATCCGCTATTTGCAGATGGAAGCAAATGCGCTTCACACGTTTGGTTTGGATGGAACGAAGTATGCGACGAATGGCGTGTTTGCGGTGAATGATCTCTACCTGAAAAACCCGGGCGACATGAGCGTATATCCAGGCAAAATTTTCTCGTTGAAGAATTTGCCGAACATGACGATTGATCATGTGATCCAGTCATTCAACATGCCGGATGTGAAGGGCTCGGTATTCCGCATGATGGGAATTAACGATCAGCTTGTTGCGCGTACGACTGGCGCCGGCGCTTCGATCATCGGTGGCGACCCGGTGAATACGGGTGGTTCGGCTACGGAGTCCAACAACTTGAAGGCGGCTGCGACGACGCGCGTGTATGAACGCGCTCGCGTGATCGAACAAGAGAACCTCGTTGACGTGATCGAGATTCAGCTTGAGTTCATGGCGGACTTTTACTCCGAGCCTCTCATTGCGAAAATTTCGGATGATCATTTTGTGAAGTTTGTTCCGGGCCATGAGAACGAGTACGGAGCCGATAAGAAGGCGATGGACATTAACGCTGGATTTGAAACGATCGTCTACACGTCGGACCTGGAGAAGGGGCACGATGTTGTGATTGAGGGCGAAACGACGCTGCCGGTGTCGAAGGCTGAACGTCGCACGGAAGCTATGCAGCTTTTGAAGGTTGCGGCTGAAACACGCCGTCCGCCTACGGCTGAGGAGTTGGCGGCCAACCCGAACATCATGGCGCAATATCCACAGGGCATCCCGGTTGCCGACGCGCAAAAGATTTTCAATCAAATCCTCATGCCGACCTTCACGGTTGTGGATAACCCTGACGAATTTGCGTTCAAGTTGGCTGAAGGTTCGAATGATCGGCCGCGCGGCGTAGGCCGCCCGCCGGATCCGCTGAACCCGGCAGCGCTTGAGGCTGCTACCGTTCCACCGACACCCGGTTTGGGCGGACCACAACCTCTTGATCAGGGTGTAAATCAGATGGAGCGCATGGATGCGATGGTCCCAAATGGCTAATATGACACGAAAAGAATACGAAAAGCGGACAGCGGCTGCGGCCGCGTTCCAGAAACTCATTGCCATGCCGGAGTGGAAGCTGATTGACGATCTTCTCGTGGAACTTTCTGAAGAGGCGAGCAAACGTCCAGTCCTTGACATCCCGCGTGAGAAGCTTGAGACGGTCTATGACATGTTGAATGGACGTCAGGAATGTATTCTCCTTATTAAAAATGCTATGATGGAGTGGATGGCGGATATGAACCTCCGCCCTGAGGTGATCGACCCTGAGCCGGATACGGCTCCTAAGTCGGAAACGCCAACTTAACAACACCACAACCCATCAAGCCTCAACCGAACCCACGCAGGTCCGGTCTTCTCCGCATGGCGCGGTCTCGAGGCTTGAGCCGCGTGATTGTGGGGAGGACCGGACCAGGGTGGACCCCCGGTCCTTCGTTTAAGTCCTTTGCTACAACATAGATTTCCTTATATGGAAGACGCAAATTCCCATCCTCCGCTTGGATTGGCCCCTCTTGAGGGCACCCAACCTACCGGAGCGGAAACGTCTTCTGAGTCTGGCCAGTCGGCTGCCTCTGAAGAAACGGTCCACCCTGAAGGTGATTCGAACACCGAAGGCGACGGTTCAAAGAAAGAAGGTGAAGAAGGTGCAGGTGACGGAACTACCGCTACCGAGCCTGAACCCTTCCACAAAGAGGGCGAACAAGTCTTCAAGACAAAAGAAGAGTATATCGCTCACGTCAATCAACAGAGGGGAGCAGCCTCTCGTCTCGCGCACGATAAAAAGATCGCTGAAGAAACAGCTCAACACTACGAAAAGCTCTATAAAGAAGCCCTGAATGGACCCGGACGTACCGCGGCACCAGCGGCAACCGAGCCTGAAATGAGTGAAGAGGCGAAAGCAGCGATTGAGTCCTTGAAAAAGGCAGGTTTTCTTACAGCCGACCAAGCGAAAGCGATGGTCGAAGAAGCCATTAAGCCGTTCAAGGCAGATAGCGAACTGCGGTTCCAGGAGAAGGTTCAGGAGGCTCGTCAAACAGTTGATGAGTTTATTGGCCTGAACCCGGACGCCGCGGATCATGCCGTTGATTTGGAACAGACGCTTCTCAAAATGCAGCAAGCGAAAATTCCAGGCGGTCTCGAGCACGCGTACTTCCTTGTTACAGGGAAGGTCGCGAGGACCGGGGCCGTTGCCGCAACGGAAACTGCGCGTGAGGTGAAGCAGGTGAAGGCTGCACAGGCTGGTGGCGCCCCCGCTGGAAAAAGCGGATCCACCGCTAAGGAGAAGGACATCTTCGATGGAATCATTGGTGCAAGCAGCCCTACTCTTATTTAACCTTTCTTTAGCCCCGTATGGCTCTCATTCAGGGCGCAGTCGGTTCTAATAACTACTCTACTAACGCGCGTTACATTGACGGCGAAGGTAAGATTTATTTCAACCCGAAGCGCATGGACTTCCCGCTCATCACCTTCTTGGGGATGGCCGGTAAGAAGTACGATCTTGTTGGCGACATGGTTGGTGGACAGTTGAATATCTCTGGAAAAGCGCTCGCCAAGCGCCAGGTATTCAATGCCCAGTTCGAAATTTTCACGGATGAAGTTCAGGAGAACGCTACGGCGATCAACAACGCTGCTGGTTACTCCTCATCTGCTACCTCGATCGTCGTGGACGATGGCTCGTTGTTCGTCGCGAACGACCAGCTCTATGTCCCGCGTACCGGTGAAACGATGCTCGTGAGCGCTCGCTCTGGCAACACGTTGACCGTTGTGCGTGCCATTGGCTCGACCGGTGTGGCGCTTCTCGACAATGATTACGTCGTCCGCATCTCGTCCGCCTACCCGGTGAACGCGGTATCCGGTACGCCGAAATCGACGCAGGTCGCGCGTGATTACAACTACACCCAGATTTTCCGCACGCCGGTTTCGATCGGCCGCACGGATAAGGACTCGAAGTTGAACTACACGCCGAAGTCGGATATTGACCGCCTTCTTATGGAGGGCGCGGTGGAACATCTCCGCTCGATCGAACGTGCCTTCTGGTACGGTGCTCGCTCGGAAAATGCTGCCATCGACTCGTCCGGTGCTCGTCAGCGTACGACTGGTGGTATCTTCTCGTTCGTTACCACGAACGTGTATGACATCAGCGGTGCTGGCGGTGTACTCACGACGACTGTCATGGACGCCTTCGCTGAAGTCGCTTTCGCCAAGGGTTCCCCGGTCAAGTACCTCTTCTGCTCTCCGCGCGTGCTTTCGAAGATCAATGGTCTCTCCGAGAACCTGATCCGCCGCACAAGTGAAGACAAGATGTTTGGCTCGAACCTGACGGAATACCAGACCTCGCACGGTACATTCATCTTGATCCGCACCCCGCACTTCGGTGATACCGGTCTCGGAGTTACATTCGGTGGTACGGCTGTAGCTATCGACCCGGAACAGATCAAGTACGCGTACTTGAACAACGCCGAGAACGAGCTCCACATGAACATTCAGGAGAACGACCGCGATGGTGTGAAGCATGAATGGTTGGCTGAGTGTGGTCTCCACCTCGCGAACCAGACGGCTCACGCGATTTTGCAGGGTGTTGCTGCCTAATTCATCTTATTGAACACAACCCAATAATATGAATGTAGACATGTCACAGTTGGCCATCAATAACGCAATCAGCCGTTCGCTCACGATTGCTGCTGATGACCCGACTCAGCGCCAGTTCCTTGGAATGATCATTGAGTACATCGGTCCGAGTGCTTCGTGTCTCATTACCACCGCATCCAACAACTCGATCGCTTCGGCGGTCGGTGCTGCTGGATCGGAAGCGGCTGATGCCAACTTCACGGTTGGTGCAACGCCTGGAACGATTGACCTCACGAACGCCGCGGCCGATACGATGGGTGAGCTCGTTGATTTCATCAACGGTCTCTCTGACTACCGGGCTCGCTTGGTAGGTTGCCGCCGCGCAGACGACTCTGATACGACCGCTGCTCTCGTCGCGGTCTCCTCGCAGCAGGCGAAGGTGAAGGGTGGTCTTGGCCTTGCTCTCGACACGTCCGTTTGTGATCACATCTCGTTCGAAGTTTCGTCTTACGACGGAACTCTCCCGGCGGGCTTTGTGAAGACGTATGATGGTCCGGCCGGCGATTTCAAGCGTCAGGCAGAGAACCGTCTCACTCGTTTTGCTGGTACGAACACCTATTCTGGTACGGATTACTTCCGTGTCTATGAGGTGGACGACGTAAACAAAACGGATGAGCTCATCTACACGTCGCTCTTGTCGGTCGTTACGGCCGCCTCGACTTCGGCGGGTGGAACAACGTTCGCTGGTGACGGTATCGTTGGTCGCCGTGGTCGCCGCTTGCTGGTTCGTGCCGGTGCCGCAACTTCCATTGCGGTAACGAACAACTACGCAGCGACGAAGACGATCTGTTGGAACTAAAAAATCTAACCGCACGTCGGCAAGCGTCAGGGGACACCCTCCCAGGGGTCTGCCTCTGGCGCCGCCTGGGAAGGCGTGCAAACTTTCCCCATGATCTTTCAATCTCATAGTAAGGGTTTGCGTTTGGTTGTTGTCGCCGGCAGAAAAGAAGTGGACAAGTCTGCTGGTATCGCTGTCGTTATCAACCACCCGCAGAGAGAAATCCGTTTCGATACTTGGCGGTATGAAACGGAAGATGAAGACGAAATCGTTTTTCTCAAGCGTCATCGCCTCTTCTCAGAAGTGGCCGGTGCGCCAGGGAAATTCTGGGTATTCGTTCAGCCGCGCAACTTGCAAGCTGAGCTCGATGCCAAAGAAGCGGAGATCGCCAAGTACAAAGAAAAGTTCGGCGAACTTGAGCCGACTCCCGCTCCGTCCTCCTCTCCGGCCCAAGCTGAAGCTGCGCCGGCAGCTCCCGCTCCTCAAGCCTCAACGGAGCCGCCCGCTCCGGAATCATCCGGCAACCTAAACACTCCTGAAGGCAGCTCCCCAAAAAAGAGTCGCCCGAAGAGCCAAAAGAACATTCAACCCACTACTCCGGTCACGCCTTGATGTAGAGCCCCTTTACGGGGGCTCGAATCAAGCCATGACCTTAACCAACCTCTATGTCTGATGTCCGTGTTACAAGTTCGCTGTTTTCGTTCGTGATCGACTTCCAGGTGTATGGTTATGACACAACCAGTTTGTTCACGACCGTATCCGGTGCTCCGGCTATTTCGTCGAACAAACTCCGTTTGAACGCCGCTGAAACGCGTTCAAAATCTCAGTACCTATACGGTGAGTACGTCTTCCGCATGACGATCCCGACGGCGCCTACTTCCGGTGACGTTCGTCAGTTCGGTCTGGAAGGTGTAGCCATCGGAAACCGCGGAGCCTTGCGTTTCAATATCGTTGATACGCGTTTTTACGTATCGGCCTACAACAACGCCGGCACGCTTATTGGTGAAGAGACGATTGCCTGGAACTCTGACTGGACGGCGACCGCTACCGATTACCGCATCGCCTGGTCTGAGCAGGGCGTGACCTTCAAGGTTGTCGGATCGACCGCTGCTCATGTTGCAATCGCCAACATCCAGTTCGGCCTGAATGTCGTGAACATGCCGTTGTTCCTTTCGGTAGACAACGATCTCGCTGACAACTTGGACATTACGTACATCACGCTCAACAATGTTGGCCGCGTCGAGTCTCTCGCTGAGGCTGCTTCTGGCGGCGGTGGCGGGGGAGGCTCGTCTGGCTCTGGCGCCGCATCGGTTGGTGGCGGATCAGGTTCAGGTGAATACGGAAACGTTCTTGGCGACTTCGTTGCTACGCCGACCAACGGTGCGAAGACGGTGACGCTCTCGGCTTTCCGCGACACAACGGTTCAGGCCGCGCTTACGGATGCGAACTTTTTGCATGGCTATGCCAAGGTGACCCCGGCTGCCGGTGGAGCTGTTGAAACGATCCCGTTTACTAACGTTGCGTGGAACGAGTCTACGTATGTTTTAACCTTGTCAGACAAGGCGACGAACTTTACGACCGGTGACTTGATCGATCTTCGTTTTTTCTCCTACCCCAAGGAGCTCACAAACAAACTGGCTGGTGAAGACCTGTCGAACGATTTGATCGGCACCCTCTTCAAGGCTCAGCCTGTTCCTGACTACGGCGGTGTCTTTACGACGAACGCTTCGTTCACGACAACCAACGCGAAGGCTGCTGCTGGTAACTTCTTGAAATTGTTTGTCTTGAACACGACTGGTAATGCTCGTTACTTCCAGCTTCATAATACGGCGACCACTCCTGGTGGTGGCGCAACTGCGTTCTTCTCGGTGCTTGTACCCGCGAACTCCTACGTCATCATTGGAAATGATGCGTTCGGTCCTGAAGGTCTCCACCTGAACACGGGTATCGCCATCGCTAACTCTACAGTCGCTGCGACCTATACCGCGGGCACGGCTGGCGATCTCATTGTTTACTACGCCTTCGTCTAAACGCTTATGTCTGCCTTCATTTCTCAGTTCGCTCCCCCGGTCATCTCGACTTCGAAAGCCGTTACGCTGAACGTGAACAACACGACCGGTTCGATCGTCGCGTTCACAATCACCGGCTCAATCCGAGTGCTTCAGCTTTATGCTGTTGTATCTACGGTTCTTTCGGCAAACATCACGGCAGCTCATTGGCGCTTGAATGATCAGACGGCAACGATTGACATCTCATTGGCAGCCGGAACGACGCTCTCAGCGGCTCCGGTCGGTTCGCTGATTATGCGTACAGGTCTTGCGGCTGCCGCTCTTACGCTTAAATCAAACGCAGCCGGTGCCTTCCAGGATGCGGCTGCGGCTGGTGACGATGTATTCACTCCGTTTGTGATCGTGAAGAAAACGGGTGCTGTAACCACGATCGACTTCCGTTACTCAACCACCGATGCGCCGTCATCTGGTGTTCTTACTCATGTCCTTGTTTGGCAGCCGCTCTCATCGGATGCCGCTGTAGCCTAGTTATATGCCAAAATATCGCGTTCTCTCGTCAGTACCGCGCGGCTCGTTTACTGAATTCACGGCAGAGTTTGTATTGGATAACGGACATTCAGAAATCCAGAAGTACGTTGGTGCTGATGAAAAGGTTTTGCAGGAGGCCGCCTTGCACATGCAAGCAGAGCTTGATGCACGTAGTGGGAGTGTTCTGGTTGAACGGGCTGAGCCAGTTCCATTTAAGGATGTTTCTCGTGTTGGCGGGCGTATTGAGGTGAGCGAAGTTCTGGAGCAGTAGGACTAAGTAGCCGTGGAGACCCTATATGGTACGAAAGCAACTCCAATATCTGCCGTACTCCGGGTCATTCAATGGCTCGAGTACAGTAGCGACAGCGGGTGCGCCATCAGCTAACAAGCAATGGCGCTCCGTTTGGTTTCGGACGACGGTAGCGAACGTTGGGTACATGACGCTTACGTCAGATGCTGCCGTGAATTTACGTTTGTTCGTAAACAATGGCTTCGCTTCAATTTTTACCTCATCTGAGAACGCGACGAATGTGTTCGTTGCTGATGGTAAATGGCACCACTTTGTTTGTTATCACGAGATTGTCGGAGCAGCTCGCGGTGCAATCAAACTTTGGGTGGATGGCGTCTTACGGTTCACCGGAACGAGCGCCGCAGGGAATAATAGCTCGTACAATACAGTCATTGGTAATGATTCGGGCGGTACGTACTTCAACGGTAACATCACTTGGGTAGCTGAAGGTTCAGGCGTTCCGACTGATCTTGAAGTGTGGAACATGTTCCACAAAAACCAGTATCCGTCTCATACGACGGCGATGTGGAAATTCCCGGAAGGCACCGGTACGACATCTGCCGACTCTGTTGGCTCCAATACGCTCACACTCTCAAACTTTACGTGGTCACGTCAGGTGCCTCATCACATGGGTAGCCGTCGCGTCGTCCGTAATCTTCCCGCTCTCGGCAACTCCCTCGGTGAAAATATCGTGAGCACAAACAATACCGGCATTACTGGAGCCGGCGCTTTTACCATGGGTGGCTGGTGCAGGTTCGGTGATCCAACGGGCGCCTTTCAGATGTACACAAACTTCGGTGCATCTGCGGCAGCCCAAAGTTGGTATCTCGGGTGTTCTGATACGAACATGTTGACGGCTGGTCTGTTTTCTAACCAGCGTATTACAAGTATCCCAATCCCGCGCAATCGCTGGATTCATTACGTCTGTTCATGGGATGGTACTACGCTTCGTATCTATGTGAATGGGAAACTTGTTGATGCCTCGACGAGTGGATCGGCCGGAGCTTATGCTCCGAACATCACGAACGGTGTTTTCAAAATTGCTCGCGCTATTTCAGGTACTGCATATAACTTTGCCGGTGTTTACAGCGAGACATTCCTTGCAAACGCGGCGCTTTCTGAAAACGAAATCCGACGCATTTTTACAAGCAGCGTTTTCCCATCCTCAGCGATTATCGTTTACCGATTCCATGAGCGTGGAGGTACGAGTATTGCGGACTCTAGCGGTAATGCAAATACTGGTACGTTGACTGCGGAAACAACGTGGAGTCAGTTTGGTTTAGAAAACCATCGTCTCGCAGCCCGCGATATGCGCGGCTCGGTTTCTGGGTTTAACGGAGGCGCGTTAACCCACATTAACTGCGGCAATGACGCCTCTCTTCAGATCACGACTGGCACGGTACTTGCCTGGTTTAAAGCTCAGGGCTTAAAGGGAGCGGCTGGAGCGCTATACAATACGATTTTTGCGAAGGACACGAACTACGCAAGCTATGAATACCTTGGACAGCTTATTGCGTATGATTGGACGGCGACCGCAAACCGCGCCACGCGTTACTACACACCGAATACTGGTTGGCACTTAGCGGCGTATGTCTTCGAGTCGGGTGTTGCGAATGGTAGCTGGGCGACACTTGATGCTGGTCCTATTTTGACAAGATTTTTAATGACGACACTTGCGAACACGAGTGCGTTTGCAATCGGTAACCAAACTTCAGGATCAAACGGCTTGCGTGGATACGTCGGAGAAGTCGTGGTGTGCAGCACGAAATTGACGCAAGCCCAAATTTATAATTATTACACCCGTGGCATCTTACCGTCATCGGTGATTTCTCGTTGGCGCATGAACGAAGGAACCGGAACGAGCGTGGCCGATTCCGTTGGTTCAAATACAGGTACGCTCAGCGGATCACCGACACCCGTCTGGTATCCGGATACTCCTCTCGCTAACCGACTATGATCTCCGATAAGCGCTACTCTCTTCAGAGTGTTGTGTCGAACGGACGCATGACTTATGGGTCTGTTTCTTCACATAGCTTCATGCAGAACACGAACATCTTCACGTATCTGCATCGCATGTTTCTCCCGTTGAATGGTGGCAACTGGTTTTTGAGTGGCAACTCCAACACGACGTTGACGAAAGGTTACGGGTTATACGTCAACTCGACGACAAAGAACATGCGTTTTTACACGATGAATGGCGCTGGCTATTCATTAAATGCTGACGTTAGTCCGACTGTTCCAGCCGTGTTTGGTAAGTGGAACAACTTCCTTGTTCGCTGCGACGGAACGAACTTCAAGATGTACAACTTAGTTGATGGTCGTCTGTATCAGTACAGCGGTACAGTAGCCGGAGCAGTTTCGAGCGGGGATTCCGGTACAGCCATGGCGATCAACTCGTACAATTCTTCTGGAACGGCCGCGTATCAGGGCGCTGAACATTCTGAGTTTGCAATCTGGAATACGGATATTGGCGACACGGCAGCCGTGGCTCTTTTGCGTAAGAACGTCATGCCGTCTACTCCGTTCACGTGGTTCAAATTTAATGATGGTTCCGGATCAACTGTTACCGATCTCGGCACGGGCGGAAATAATGGGACGATCGTCGGCTCGACGATGCGTTTCAACATGCACACATCCGACCGCAACCGCCAAGCACAATATCCGGATACTTTTGCTGGACTATTCAATAGCTCCTCAAGCGGCACGATCTCGCACTCGGCCACGTATAACCCGGCAAACATGTCGGTTCTTGCGTGGGTTAAGTGGCAGGTCGGAGCGACGTATCAAGGTATCGTTTCAAAAACTTCATCCGGCGCATGGCCGGATGGATACGGAATGTATCTCATCGCCACCGGCGTGGGCGTTCAGCTTGGAACGTGGATGGGAAATTGGGGAACGGGCTTGTTGAGCAAGTTCATCAACGACGATTACCCTTCTAACCAGCCGCCGAACAATCGGTGGATGCTGGTTGGTTTTACGTATGACGGAACTACGCTCAAGCAGTACGTGAATGGTTTGCTCCAAGGCACGCTTGCCGTCTCGTCTCCGGCCACAAACACATCCGATCTTCGTCTCGCTACGATCACCGGTGGCTACCCGTTCGGTACGGCAGCGTTCGCTAATAGAATCGGACGCGTGGTAATGACGAACGTCGCGCTTACCAATAACGAGGTGTTCAGCTATTACCTTCGCCACGCTCAGCCGAGAGGTTGTATTGGCGACTGGCGTTGGACACCGGACACGACGGCAGCTTCGCTTAAGGACTATAGCTCTAGTAACAACCCGTTCGTGCTTACCTCATTAAACGGCTTCTCTCTCAACGTACCTTCGTAATATGACGAATGTCCTTTCTAAAGAAACTTTGATCCCTATCGGCATGGTTCTCGGTGTAGCTTCAGCGCTTGTCGCGGTAGGAATGTTCATCAGCGACACTCGCGCGACGGATGCAAGGCTTAACCAAGCCGAAACGAGGATCGACGATATGAGCCGCCGGCTTTCCATTGTGGAGAATCGGCAGGGTGTTACCGAGTCTCAGTACGGTGACATTAAGAACTCCGTTCAAGAGATCAAGGAAGACCTTAAATCCATTGGCCAAGCCCTCCGGATCAAGCCGTGAGGTGCTATACTATAAGGGTATGAACTACATCCTTTCCCTATTTCGTTGGGTGAACGGCAAGAAAACCTACTTCGTGGCTGCCGGCATGGTCGCCTACGCTTTGTTTGGGTTATCCACAGGTCTGCTCGATCAGGAGCAAGCCATGATGGTCTTGTTCAACGCGGCTGGTTTGGCTGGTTTGCGCCACGGCGTGAGCAAGGGAGAGGTCTAAACGACCTTTCCCCCTTCGAGGTTGGGTACTTGGCTCGTCCGTCGGCGAGGCCGAGTCTCAACCCTGGAGGTCTCTGGATGAAACGCACCTTCAAGAAAGGCAAGAGGTGGGTCAATGTACACATTCGTTTGGTTCCTACTCGTGCTCGAATCGAACTGGCGAGGACGCCGAAAGGCTCAGCCAGACGATCGCGGCGACGGTGAAGACGACGCGGACTCGGAGCCGCTTTTCGTATGAAGCCGATCGCTATGACGCTCCAGCTTGTGCTGGGCATGAACGATAGACGAATGTACGCGGAAATCGAGTTTGTCATGGAAGACGGCTCGATTGTCTCGCGGAAGATGCCTGTCAACACCAGCATCCGCGTGGACTTCGATGAACTCCACAAGGAGGTCGCCGATGCGAGTGCGGCTGAATGACAAGCGCACGGTTGTTATTCTTGCGGATGAGTGGAGGTTTTGCTCGAAGCACATTGCGCTGCTCATGCAGTTGCAGGTCGAAGTGCCAAGCCTCTCTCTACGCGCGGAAACGACGTACGGGATCGGTCGGACGGTTCTCGTCTCCGATCTCAACCTTGACCACGAGGAGCTTCGGTTCCTCAACCCTGCCGACGCAGCCTAGAGCCTTGAGCGCTATCTTGCGCTCGGCTCTCATCCCCGCGTTCTGGATAGCGCCAATACCTTCTTTCAATACTCAGAGGCAAGTGGATCAAACTGAGTTTTTCTCCACCGACCTCGAACACAAGGAGGCCGACCGACGCGCTTTTTCTGGGGCGCTGGGATGGGAGCTGTACTAAAGCCCCGCTTTATTCGTTAAATCTGTAAAACACTATGTTGTTTACCTTCATCAAAAAGAACGGAAACGTCCAGCGCATTGGCGCGGAAGATGCTGTCGCTCTCGACCTCAAGCTCAAGGGATACTTGAACGATGGGTTCGATCACGCCGAAGCCGAGGAACATGACCAGCAAGTCATTGGCGCGGTGAACAAGCAGCTCGAAGCTGCTCTCGAGCGCATCAAGGAACTTGAATCAGTTCCGGAAGGCGTGCTACCGGCTTCTGAAGTTCCTACCGAGGAGCCGATGGACCCCATCTCTACTTCCCCCGCGGCGGAGTAAAGATGCTCGGAAAGCTCCCACTCCTCTCTAAAAGATTTTATCTTCTGATGATGTAGGATGCTTGCCCTTCGGCCGGTGTTGCACCCGGCCGCTAAGCAAGCCTCGTACTTACTCCAACTTTTTATCTATGCCGAACAGCGAACAAATCCCCGCTGGTTCCTACATTACAGAGGCGATGATCGCGAACTATATCGCGCTCAACCCCTCAGCTACCCGCAGCGCGGCTATTGCTGCTCTGCATAATATCGAAACTGGTGTCACGGCCCCGACCGCGGCTCAGCGTGTTAACACGGTTCTCTCCCCTCTCATCTCCGCCTACGATCAAAGCGTTGGCGCTTTTGGTGAAGGTGGCCGTATCATCAGCCCGACGTCCGAGAATGATGTGACGATTGCCGGCCCGGCTGGAACGGGTAAGTGGATCGCGCTCTCTACACTCCTTGGCCTGGTTACGATTGCCGCGATTGCGGTAACCAATTTGGTCGTTCAAAACCTTACGGCCACAAACGCATCCATCACAAACTCAACAAGCACGAACGCTTACGTTCAGACTTTTGAGTCGCCGACCGTTCCGAAGATGCTCACGGTTCCGTTCACTAGCGCGACTCATACTCCGGCAGCTATTAGCTATCCGTTCGCAACCGGCACATCCGTAATTTTGGCTGCTTGGATTGAACAGCCGACGAGCACGTCTGGTGGCGCAGTCAGCTATGTGGTGGGCACTTCCACCAATGCCTTTACCACGTCTACGTCACCGTTCATCAACATGACTTTGGTACGTGCGGCAACCGGACCAGAACTTACGACGGTTACGTCAACCATGAACTCGACAAGCACATTCAACCCGTTGAATCCGCAATACTACCCGTGGTCGGCGTCTGATCCGATTACCGTGAAGTCGAACGCTACTACGGTCCATTCAGGTACGATCAACATTCTTTACCGCTAAACCTCTATGTCCCGCCACTTCCGAATCGCGCACATGCGAGCCCAGCCTCTCGTGAAAGCGGGGCAATACGTGACGCCAAAAACTATCATCGGACACGTGGGGAGCACCGGTCATTCGACCGGCCCCCACGTCCACATGGACGGAACATTGGGTAAGCCGTTTAGCTTCACTCAATACGCCTCGCGCCCACTCAAGGAATACTTCGACACTCAGCCTTGGGCAAAGAATATCCTCCCGTACCTACGTCGGTACTTCACAAACTTTCATGGCAAAAAGGGACACATCGGCGTGGATGTGAACGTCGCCCCGCAAGACCTTGGTCTTGCCATCTACTCGCCTTGCTATGGTCGCGTGGTCTTCGTCCAGGGTCCGGTGCGTGTCTTCATGGCTAAACTCAAGGCTTTCGTGATGAACGATTATAACTCCGGGTTCGGTAATTTTGTCTGGATCGAGAAAGACGAATCTAAAAATGACTTCACCTAATATGTCAGCGTATTCCAAAGGAGCAAAAGAAGAGATCGGAGAGAAGATGCACAAGATGAAGCATGAGAAGGGCAAGAAGCGCCCTCAGCCTCAGATGCTTGCCATCGCTCTCTCCGAGGCTCGCAAGAAAGGTTTCAAGGTTCCTCCGAAGAAATAACACACATGTCCATCGCTAGCCGAAAAGCTGTCGTGAGACGGTATTATCTCAAGAATAAAAAGCGTCTCAATGAGAAGGCTATGGCTTGGGCACGTGAAAATCTTGAGAAGTCCCGAGCAAGCGCTCGTGAATATCAGCGTCGGAAGAACGGCTTTGGAGAAGTAGCAAAGCTGAATTCTACGGCGTGGGTTGGGCGTAAGTGGGAGCTATACGTTCTTGATCGTTTGGACGCTGTTGATGCGAATGATGGCGTGATGGGGAATGAGGGTTTTGATATCATTTGGGGAGGGAAAATGGTTAACGTCAAAGCTCGTGAAGCCACGGCTGATCGTGGTCGATGGCCGTTTCGGGCAAACTCGAAAGAAAAATGTGACTTCTTTCTCTGTCTCTGTTTAGAAGGTGGCAAGATGAAGAAGAGTTACTTGATCCCATCATCCGTGATTACCGGCAAATACTTTACTATTGGGGTAACGAAGACTGGGCGCTTCGAAGAGTTTCTCTTCAAACTATAAATATGCCAACTACATGGGGTGAAATGAAGGAATCTTTCAGAGATGGTTTTCGAGATGGGAGCCAGAGTTTTATTACCGACGCTGAGCTTCTCCGTATGCTCAAGCGTATTTTGCGTTTGATCGACAACCCCGAGGCGTACACGTTCCAGCAGCAGACCTACACGCTCACCCTTTCAGGCACGAACTCCTACGATCTCGATACGCTTATTCCAGGTTGGAAGCGCATCCTCACGATCACAAATACGCTCGGGCAGACCGATGGTATTCCGCTCGAGCTCACGTTCGTGGACATGAAGGACTTGCAGATTACGATCGACCGGTACGTTTACTCGATCTATCAGAACCGCTACCTGCGCCTCTACTCGCCGAACACGGCGCCATTGACCGGCTCTCTCGGTATCATTTACTACACGGCTTATCTCTGTAAGGACGCGACGACCGGAGCGTATAAGCCGATGATCGAAACGGATAACGATTACTTTGCAATTCCCGAACGTTGGCTCGATGTCATTACCGAAGGTCTTCTCTGGCTTGCGTTCCGCAAGGATCGTTCAAACCGTGAAGACGCAGCCGATGCTAAAGCTGCGTTCGAAAAGCGCTTGATGGAGCTCATCACGCAAGAGACGGTCCAGGTTCAGTACCCGTTCCGTACCATGGCCGGTGCCTTTTAACCTATGGAAAAATACCGGCCCACCGTATTGCAAGACTTCTCCGGAGGCTGGAACTCCAAGTGGAGCATCAATGCTACTCAGCTCGCGGAGAACCAGAGCCCGTATTTGGTTAACATCGACTACGCGGCTCGTTATGCTTTTACGAAACGTCGCGGCACGGTACGCGTTGGCGACAACAACGCCACGGCTGGCTCCGGTAAATCCATCTTCAACTTCAAGAAGCTCGACGGTACGGAGGTTCTTATCAAAAGCCATACGACCGTTCTTCAGTATCTCAATGCCGGTACATGGACGGATTTTAAGACGGGACTTACCTCGGGTTTGAAGTTCGACTTCGCTTCCAACGGTACGCTCGTCGCCATGTGCAACGGTACGGATAACTACGCGACGTGGGACGGCACAACCTATACCGAGTATGCGCTTGCTCCGAAGGGAAACATCCTCTGCGTCGCGTACTTTAAGGTGTTCGTCGCGGGTGTAGCCTCGCAGCCTCAGCGTCTCTACTACAGCGACACGGGCTCGTTCTCGAGTTTCTCGGGAGGTAGTTCCGGCAGTACCGACTTCCCGGGCCGTATCATGTCGGCTATTTCGTACTATAACCGCGACGGTCTTGAGGCCGTGCAGGTCTTTTTGAGCAACGGACAACTCTATGAATTTGGATTCGACTCGTCAGGCACACCCTACAAGCACGTCATCCGACAATCCGTCGGATCAGTTTCTCACCGGGCAA